>Ga0307372_10000779_pt1 | contig 55651 bp, 50 predicted proteins | sample OX1MG_FD_202533 | JGI IMG/M metagenome (GOLD analysis project Ga0307372, IMG submission 202533) | Soil microbial communities from Risofladan, Vaasa, Finland - OX-1 | ecosystem: Environmental > Terrestrial > Soil > Coastal area > Acid sulfate soil | place: Finland: Risofladan, Vaasa | collected...
TCGATCCATCGGCAACCGCGACATTCCGGCCTCCTTTCCGAATTGCGGGAAAGGATTGTCGCTACTGCCCTGGATCGACGCCAGACCAAGAAAACCAGCAATTAAGCGGATCGTTGAAAAAAAACGATTCCGAAACCCCTCCCAAAGAGATCCAAAAGAGCGTGGGGTAAGGCGAAGGGTGGCGCGGCAATTGGATGCCGCTTACGCGGCTCGCTCAGACGTCATGGGGTATTCGGAAGTCGTTTTTTTTCGCTTCGCTGTCGTCTCGTTTTTTGCACGTTCGTTGCTGCGCAACGAGCGTGCTTTTTTCCGAAAATGATCCCTACCGTTTCGTGGGCCGCGTAGCGGACCCCCGCAGCTTGCGCTGCGGGGTGGTGTGCCAGGGGCTGATTTACCGCAAGCGGATTTCGACCCGCGTGGTGAACGACTCGCCGGGCTGGAGCACGCGCAGTCCCGTCTCGACGCCGCGCTCGGCCAACGAGAACGCGTCGGGCACGCATGTGTAAGGCTCGATGCAGATCGCCTCGCGGTGCGGAGGGTTGTAAATGACGCAGTCGCGGAAGGAATCGTCGAACGTGACTTCCAACGCGCGCCCGCCATGCGGGTCGGCCAGCGATGCGCGGCAAACGCCGTCGGCGTGCGAAAGACCAGTGAACACGTCGTCCAAGTGGGTGCCGCCCACCGGCATGCCGGCGGTCAAGTCGCGTGCGCCGATGGCCGGCAAACGCCGACCCGAGGGGAGCATTTCCGTCAGCTCCCAATATTCGGCGGCGGGCACGGTGAGTCGGTAGTCGTCGGCGGCGCCGCCCACCCAGGGAAGGCGAAAATAGGGGTGCAGGCCCAGTCCGAAGGGGAGCGAACCCTCGCCGGGATGGAACACGTTGATCTCACAACACAAGGCGTTGGACGACAGTTCGTAGGCCACGGTCAAGCGAAAATCGGCCGGCCAGCGGCGGAGCAGGCCCGGCTCTTCGCGCGAAGCCTGGAACTCGCCGACCAGCCGCGACGATCCGTGCTCGACGATCCGCCAGGGACGATTGAGCACGAAGCCGTGGATCGCGTTGCCGCGGCCGTCATCGCTGCCCAAGGGGTACGTCTCGCCCTGATACGTGAGGTGCGAACCTCGCAGGCGGCCCGCGAAGGGAAACAAAATCGGTATGCCACTGTGCGACGGTTTGCCTTGGCCCGCTTCAAAGTCGGCCGCGGCCCAGAGCACCTCGATCGGCTCACCCGCCGGCGCGGGCCGAAAACTGTAGCAGTTGAAACCGTGCTGTACCAGGATCTTCGCGGTGGCGCCGCTCTGATCGTCGTGAAGCGTGACCGGTGGAATGCTCATGGCGGAAAGGCGCTAGGCGTTAAGCAATAGGCAATAGGCAATAGGCGTTAGGCGCCCAAACCCTAACGCCTATTTCCTAATGATTGAACAAGAACTCCTTGCTGCTCAAAATGCTCCAGTAGAGATCCTCGACCGCCTGCCGCTTTCCCTGGCCCGCCTCGGCCAGCACGGCCAGCAATTGGGCTGTTTCGGCGTCGGCCGGAAAGCGCGACAAGGCACTGAGATAGGCCTCTTCGACGATCGCCGCGTCCGTTGCGCCGGCGGCCAACAGCGCGTCCAAGCGGTTGCCGGCCGCTTGCAGCTTGTCGTTGAGCGAGTTGCCGTTGGAAATGTGCAACACCTGCACCATCGTCGGCTCGTCCGCGCGCTCGCACTCACAGGTCACCACCCGGTCGGGCCGGCCGAAGGTCTTGAGGAAGTAGGAGTTCACGTTCGAGTCGGGCAGTTGCAAGGCGCGCCAGCCGGCCGGATACTCGGCAAAGGCGGTTGGCGCGCCGACGGCCTGCGACATCGCGTCCAACAGCACTTCGGCCATCATCCGCCGAGGATAGTAGCGCGAGTAGAACCGCGTATCGGCCTTGTTCTCGGGCAATGGGCGACTCGATCGCTGATAGGTCTTCGATTGCAGTATCGCCCGCATCAGCGCCTTGAGGTCGAAGCGGTTGTCGATCAAGAACCTGGCCAGCGCGTCGAGGAGCCGCTCGTTGCTGGCCGGGTTGGTGAGCCGCATATCGTCGACCATCTCGACCAGGCCCACGTCCATGAAGTTGGCCCAGACGCGGTTGGTGATCGCGCGCGCGAAGTAGGGATTGTCGGGCGACGTGAGCCAGCGGGCCAGGTGCTCTCGGCGGTCGAGGGGCGACGCCGAAGGCAGCGGCTCGCCGTCCAACGGCGTGGGCGGCCGGGGCTTGCCGGTCAGCGGTTGCACGAGGTCTCCCTCCGCGGCGGCGAAGACGACCGTGTTGCCGTCGCCCGGCGCGGTCTTGAGCCGCACGCGGGCGTACAGGTTGGCCATCGCGTAGTATTGATCGTTAGTCCACTTTTCCAGCGGATGGTTGTGGCAACGCGCGCAGTTGATCGACATGCCCAGGAAGGCCACCGTGGTGGTCTCCGACATTTCGGGCGGATCCTGGTGCAGCACGAAGAAGTTCGCTGCCCCGTTTTCCAAGGTGCTCCCGGTGGCCGTCACGACCCGCCGCGCGAATTCATCCCAGGGAGTGTTCGCCTCGACCTGGTTGCGAATCCAGGAGTAATAGGCCCACATCGCGGCCGGACGAAGCCGTTCGCTGTTCACCAGCAGCAGGTCGGACCATTGGTAGGCCCAGTAGTCGACGAATTCGCCGCGGGCCAGGAGCGATTCGATCAGCTTGTCGCGCTTGTCGGCCGATGGGTCGGCCAGGAACGCGCGGGCTTCGTCGGCCGTGGGCAACACGCCGATCGTGTCGATGAACGTCCGGCGGAGGAACTCGGCGTCGTCGGATTGTGGCGAGGGGGGAATGTTCAGGCCGGCCAGCTTGGTGAGCACCAGTTCGTCGATGAAATTGCGGCGCTCGGCTTGCGCGAACACCTCGGGCGGCACCGCCGCGGCGAACGGCGAACTGACGGTGGCAATCACGACGCGGCTCAAGTACCAGGCCGTGATCGCCCCCTCGCCGTAACCCATCACGCGGACCTGCCCTTGTTCGTCGACTTGGGCCACCGACTCATGGGTCGAGGTGTACTTCGCCCAGCGGGTGACGTCCTCGGCGTGGCCGTCGTCGAAGCGGCCCACGACGATGAGTTGTTGCGTCATGCCGGGCTTGAGCACGGTCGCGGCCGGCAGGATCTCAAGCCTCGCGAGCCTGGGGTCGTCGTCCCTGGGGCCGGGCGTGCCGGCGGCGATCCAGTCGGCGATCACGCGGTAGTCGAGCGAGCCGGGCCGGAAGCGCAGGCCCCCCTTGTGCGGCACGCCGCCCGAGGGCTTGGTCAGGATTAAACTGCGTCCCGGATCGCTGGGCACAAGCCGCCGGCCGCGCGCCTGGCGAGTGATCGTTTGGAAGTCGCCCAGCGGGTCGTAACCGCGCAACGAGAGTTTGAAGCCGTTCTTGCCGGCCTGCGCTCCGTGGCAGGCGCCCGAGTTGCAGCCCGACTTGGCCAGCACGCTTTCGACATGGTTACGAAAGCTCCAGCGGAACGGCTTCTCCAGGCCGTCAACCGCCACCGTGGCCGTCGCCGAGCGGTCGCCCGCTTTGGCGGTGATCGTCGCCTGGCCGTTGGCCTTGGGCCTCGCTTCGCCCTCTTCGACGGCCACGACCGCCGGGTTGCTCGATTCGAACGAGACGCCTTCGGTCAGTTGTCCGACGAAGTGCCCGTCGCGCAACTGCTCGACAAGCAGTTTCTGGCGCGCCTCGGCGCCCGAGAGCTTGATCTCGGCGGGGAGCAGCACCAATACATCGTCGGCCCGCGAGTGTGAAGCAAGACCAGCCCCCAGCAGGGCCAGCGCGATGGTGAAGTTTTGCTGGTGGCTGGCGGCAATGCTCATCGGTCGTCCACTGTGAAACTGGATCGCTTTGCCGCCGCGCACGACCGCGATGGCTACCTCACGATTATACGACGTTGGTCCGGTCGCCGAAAGTCCGTGCCTTTGACGCCGGCTGGAAATGGTGACGGCATGGATATTCCTCACCTTTCTACGGAGTTGGAATGTCGAGCTGCTTGCAGATGCTTTCCGCCGTGAACCTTGTGATTTCACGGCCCGACCGTTTGAGGAACCACGGAAAGCTGGGAAGCCGCCGTAAGCCCCTCGACAAACTTGTACATCGCCTTGTAGGTCAGCATCTTTCAGAACAACTCCTCGATTTCGCGCTTGCCGAAGTCGACCAGTGGAACGCACCAGCCTACCCGGCTCCCGGTACGAATTGCCGCGCCCATTCGGCATGGGCCGGCGTCAGCGGCGGTTCGGGCGATTCGACATAAATGTACTTGCCGTAGTCGGCCGCGTCGTATGCTCGATCGAGCAAAGCTTGCAAGTCGAGATACACATCCCCATCAGGCGGAACCAGTGGCACCGGTACGACCGGCAATCGCTCACGCAGGCCGATCGGCCAAAAATCAAGATTCGGACGCTGGGCGTAACGGCTGACCAGGACGTAATAATCGCAGTCTGGAAGATCGGGCGGTCGCGGACGTTTGCCGCCTCGCCGCAGGTCGATCTCGACCAGATGCGTGCGGCTGGCCAGCACGCCGCGACGCTTGCCCGAATACGCATCGTAATCCGGCCCCAGATCCTTGTTGGACGGACTGAGTAACTCGATCGCCGTCACCACGCGTCGGTCACGCCGATCGCGGATTTCCAGCGACGAATGCCGTTGAATATCGACGGCCGGCAAGGTCAGCCGTACGGGCGCCGGGCCACCAGCGACCGCAGCCCCGGCGCGCTCCATGCTTGGGGCCGTGACGCCGACATCGGCCCGCCCGAAGTACCGTCGCTCCTCGGCCGAAAGCTCGTGCAGGTACAGCCGTACTTCAAGCTTGACCATGTAACTTGGCCCCACCTGCGCGCTGAGGGATTCGCGCGCGCGGGTCATGAAGTCCTGGTGAAAGTCCTCCCAGGCATCACTTTGTTCCAGAAAGGGGTTCATCCCGGGAAATGGCGACGGCATCAATGTTCCTCACCTTTCTACGGAGTTGGTTGGAATGTCTAGCTGGTACATGGCTTTGTAGGTCAGCATCTTTCAGAACAACTCCTCGATTTCGCGCTTGCCGAAGTCGACCAGTGGGAAGGGACGCGACTGGGGGCCGGGCAACTTGGTCTCCAGGTCCAGCCCGAGGCTGCGATAGATGGTGGCCACGACTTCGGCCGGTTCGACGGGCCGTTCGGCCGGCACGCCGCCGATCGCGTCGCTGCGCCCGACGACACGCCCTCCCTGGACGCCGCCGCCGGCGAAATACGAGGTCCAACACTGGGGCCAGTGGTCGCGTCCGCCGGCCGGATTGACCCGCGGCGTGCGTCCGAATTCCTGCAAGTTGCAAACCAGCGTGTTGCCCAACATGCCCCGCTGCGAAAGATCCTCCAACAACGCGGTGTAACCCTGGTCGTACATCGGGGCCACGATGTCGCGCATGCCCTCGATCGACGTGAAGGGCTTCGAGCCGTGGATATCCCATGTGATCTCATCGAAGACCGTGAGGAACGTGTTCACCGTGACGAACCTGACGCCGGCTTCGATCAACCTCCGCGCCAGCAGGCAACACTGGCCGAAGCGTGTCATGCCGTAGCGCTCGCGTAGTGGTTGCGGTTCTTTCGAGAGGTCGAACGCCTCGCGGGCTTGCGTGCTGGTCATGAGCCGGAAGGCGGCCTGGAAATTGCTGTCGAGCAGTTGAGCGTCGTCACTGGCCTCGAAGTTCTTGATCGTCGAGTCGACGATCGAGCGCAAGCGTCGGCGGCGGTCGAGCCGCGCCTCGCCGATCTGGGCCGGCGGCAGCAGGTCGGGCACGGTGAAATTCGGCTGCGAGGGATCGGCCATCAGGGCGAACGGGTCGTGGGCCTTGCCCAGGAAACCGGCGTCCTGGCCGTGCGGCAGGTTGCCGCCCGTGCGGCCCATCGGTTCGGGCAAGATCACATGGGCCGGCAGGTCGGTCTTTCGGCCTCGCAGGTAGCTCAGCGCGCAGCCGGCGTGGGGCGAGTTGATTCCGCCGGTGAAGAGCCTGCCGGTCTGGAGCATCTGGTGCCCCGTGTCGTGGACGGCCGCGGCCGTGTGAAAGCAGCTTCGCACCAGCGAGAACTTGTCGGCATGCTCGGCCATCTTGGGGAAGATCTCACTGATTTCGATGGCGGGCGAGCGGGTACGGATCGACTGGAACGGGCCGCGGATCTCCGCCGGCGCTTCGGGCTTGGGATCCCAGGTGTCTAATTGGCTGGGAGCGCCCAGGTTGAAGATCATGATCACCGAGCGGTCGTCGTGGTCGGCGGCCACATTGCCTTGGGCCCGGGCGGCCACCAGATCGGCCAACGTGAGTCCAACGGCGCCCAAGGCGCCGGCTTGCAGAAAGTCGCGACGGGTGACGCCGTCGCAGGTGTGACTCGAACCCTTGCCGGTCAATCGCAGCATCGCGCTGATTCCTTTGTTCTGTAGGGAACGCCCTCCGTGGGCGTTCCGCGTCTGTTTCTGTAGGGAACGCCCTCCGTGGCGTTCCGCGTCCCGCCAGAAGACGTCGCACTAGCTTCACGGAACGCCACGGAGCGCGTTCCCTACCGATGGCCTTGAAGCGGGTCGTTGCTTATGATGCTACCGCGTGCCGGGCGTAAGATCAAGCCGCCATGCCTCTTGCGCCCCCGTAGGGTGGCTGGGGCAGAGCGTCAGCGATGCCCCGGCCGCTATCGAGCCGGGGCATCGCTTAGGCTCTGCCGCCAGCCACCGTGTTCTCGTGGCAAAATGTCTCATTGTCGGCCGCGTGAAGTATCGGGAAATGAAGTTGCTCGGCCGGGTGAATGCCGGGTAAACTGTGTTATGAGGAGACTTTTCGCGGCGATCAGGAAGTCCGGCCGCCGGCGTTTCCCAACCTTGCGCTGCGCGTCTCGCGTCTGTTCGCGTAATCCCCATTCATCGCCAATGTCAACTATCCGCCGCATCCGCGTCGTGCTCGCCAAACTGGGATTGGATGGCCATGACCGGGGTATCCAGGTGGTGGCACGGGCGCTGCGCGACGCCGGCATGGAGGTGATCTACACGGGCCTCTGGCAGACGGCGGCCGGCGTGGTACGGGCGGTCGAAGACGAAGACGCCGACGTCTTGGGCGTGAGCCTATTGTCCGGCGCTCACCTGACGCTTGTGCCGGACCTGGTAACGGCGCTCGCCGAACGCGGCCTTGAACATGTGCGGGTGATTGTCGGTGGCATTATACCGGATGCCGACATTCCCGCCCTCGAGGCGCTCGGTGTCGCACGGGTCTTCACGCCCGGCACGCCCTTGCCGGAAATCGCCGAGTTCATCCGCGGCGCGGTACAGCCACGACCATGAGGGCCCGATCGTGATCTCCGGCAAGCGTTTCGTCCTGCTCGACCGCGACGGCACGGTGAACGTCGAGAAGCATTACCTTTCGGATCCCGACCAGGTGGAATTGATACCGCACGCGGCACGCGGACTGGCCGAAATGGCGAGGCTTGGGTTGGGGCTGGTGGTCGTCACGAACCAATCGGCGATCGGAAGGGGGCTGTTCGATCGGGCGCGGCTCGACCAGATCCACGAGCGGCTGGGCGAGTTGCTGCGGGCCGAAGGTGTGCGGCTCGACGGCGTGTACGTTTGCCCGCACCTGCCCCAGGACGAGTGCCGTTGCCGCAAGCCGCGTCCGAGGCTCGTCGAGTTGGCCGCCGGCGATTTGGGCTTCCGGGCTTCCGATGCGTTCATGATCGGCGACAAGCGGTGCGACATCGAGCTCGGGAGAGCCGTGGGCGCCACAACATTTTTGGTGAGAACGGGTTACGGCGTCGAAGCCGAAGCCGACGAGTCGCTACGGCCCGATTACCTGGTCGACGACCTGTGGCGCGCATCGCAGGTGATCGGCAGCTTGCTGGACAGGAAACGACCGAATCGCCGGTAAGCCAATTCTTGCCGGTCGCCTTCGTGCTACTCGTTCCCACGCTCCGCGTGGGAACGGCTCATTCTCGACCGCGTAAAGTGACGTTATAGTGTAACCGCGGTTTACCCTGCCGCCACTACCTTCCGCGTCTCACTGTCTTTCCCCAACTGTCCGTATCAAGACCAAGGAGCTTCTCATGTCGAACCAACGTCTGATGGTGTCGTTGCTGGCCGCGCTGGCGGCCATGTCCTGGCTGGGCGCCGAGACCCACGCTCAAGGCCGGGGCCGTGGTTTTGGAGGGTTCGGGGGCGCCGAGGGGATTCGCATGCGCCTGTTGGGAATCGACAAAGTGCGGGAGGCCCTCAATCTCAGCGACGAGCAAAAGCCCGAACTGACGAAAGTCACCACGACCTATCGTGAAGAAATGCAAGGTTTTTTTGGCGGCTTGCAAAACCTGTCGCAGGAGGAGCGCGCCAAGAAGTTCGCCGAAATCGACGAGAAGACGAAGGCTAACTGGGAGAAGTGCGAGAAGATCTTGACCAGCGAGCAGGTCGAGCGGGTCAAACAGATCAGCCGCCAGGCGCGCGGCGCCAATGCCCTGGACGACGAGGACGTGAAGCTGGCCCTCAAGTTGAGCGATGACCAGAAGAAGCAGCTTGAAACGATTCGCGAGGCGGCCGGACAAGAAATGCGCGCCGCGTTCCAACAAGCGGCGGGCGATCGCGACGCGGCGCGGAAGAAAGCCACCGAAATCCGAAAGTCGGCCGGCGAGAAGGCCCTGGCGGTGCTTTCCGATGAGCAAAAGAATGAATTCAAAAACCTGCAAGGCGAAAAGATCGAACTGCCCGAAGACGCCTTGTTCGGCCCTCCCCGGCGCTAGCTCGGATTATTCATGGACCCGAACCCCTACCGCTCGCCGGGCTCCGGCGAAGCGGGCTCCGCTCGCGGCGACGTCACGCGTCTGCGAGACATTTCGGCGCAGCAGTGGAAGTCGGGTATCGCGGCCTGGTTGGGTTGGTTGTTCGACGGCCTCGACATGCACCTCTACGTGCTGGTCGCCGCGCCCTTTGTCGCCGAATTGCTGGGCGCCGCCAGCGAGAAAGATCCGCAAGTCGGTTATTACAGCTCATGGATCCAGGCCGCGTTCTTGTTCGGCTGGGCGCTCGGCGGCGGCTTCTTCGGGCGCATCGCCGATCGGCTGGGACGCAGCCGCGCCTTGATGCTGACGATTCTGACCTACGCGTTTTTCACGGGCTTCTCGTACTTCGCCCAGACCTGGTGGCAACTGCTCATCTTTCGGTTCCTGGCGGCATTGGGGATCGGCGGCGAATGGGCGGTGGGGGCCGCGCTGCTTTCCGAAACCTGGCCGCGCCGCTGGCGGCCCTGGATGGCCGCCGTGCTCCAAACCGGCGTGAACCTGGGCATCATGCTCGCGGCGCTGGCCACCTACCTGTTGGCCGGTTTCCCGAACCGCGCCGTGTTCCTGGTGGGCGTGGCGCCGGCGCTGTTGGTGCTTTGGATTCGCCGCGCCGTGCCGGAGCCGGACGAATGGCGCTCCGCCAAGCGGCACGCCCACGACCAGCCCGGCTTCCGGGAACTGTTTCGCGGGCCGATCCGCCGCACCACCCTGCTGACCTTGGCCGTCTGCTCCCTGGGGCTGACCGCGCACTGGGCCTTCATGTTCTGGTACTTGCAGCACCTGCGGAACTTACCCGACGTGAGCGGCTTGACCGATTTGGAAAAGAGCCACCTGGTGAGCCGTGCCATGTGGCTGGTGATGCTGGCGTCGATCGCGGGCAACTTCCTGGCGGCCGGCCTGGCACGCTGGTTGAGTTACCCTCGGGCGATCGCCGCCCTTTGCCTGGCGTATTTCCTCTCACTGACCGCGACCTACGCGGTTCCGCGCGACCATGAGGAGTTGTGGTACGGGTTCTTCGCGGCCGGGCTTTGCTCGGGCGTGTTTGCCCTGTTCACGATGTACATGCCGCCGCTCTTCCCGACCCTGTTGCGCACCACCGGGGCGGGCTTTTGCTACAACTTCGGCCGCATCGCCGCCGGCCTGGGGACCGTGTTTTTCGGGCTGTTTTCCAACGTGGGCGATTATCGCCTGGCGCTGCTCGCCGCCGGGTTTCTCTTTCTGCCCGCCGCCGTGATCGCCTGGATGCTGCCGGAAAGCGCGTAGCGTGGGGGCCGGGCGGGGTAGGCGCGGGCGCGGGTGGCCGTCTGGCCGTGGTTCGATCGAACCGATAAACTATATGGCACGCGACCGCTAACCTGTCCATGCCAAGAAACCCTGAGGAGACACATTTCCCATGCTCGGCGCCCAACTCAACGTCGCAGGCTACCTTGACCGGTTGCGGCAGGAACTCGATCGCGTCGAGCGGTCGGAGATCGGCCAAATGGCCGACCTGATCTATAAGGCTTGGGAACATGAAAAGTTCGTGTTCATTTTCGGCAACGGCGGATCGGGCACGAACGCCACCCACATGAGCGAAGACTTGGGAAAAAGCTTGCTCCGCGAGCGTGAGCTGGCCGACGAGACCAAGAAGCGGCTCAAGGTGATGAGCCTGACCGACAACCTGGGCTGGATTCTGGCCGTCGGCAACGATTGCGGCTACGACCAGATCTTCGTGCAGCAATTGATGAACTACGGCTCGCCGGGCGATCTGGTGATCGCCATCAGCGGCTCGGGCAACAGCCCCAACGTGCTCAAGGCGGTCGACTGGGCCAACCGGCATGGGCTGACCACGTTCGGCCTGACCGGCTACGGCGGCGGCAAGCTGAAGCAGGTACAGCAAGCCGGCGTCCATGTGCCACTGGACGATATGGGCATGGTCGAGAGCATTCACCTCTGCTTGTTTCACTGGGTGCTCAACGACGTGTTCGCCCGGATCAACCACGAGGGACGGTACGCCGCGGCGTCAGCGACCCATTGATGTATCTTGGCATCGAAATCGGCGGGACGAAACTCCAGCTTGGCGTCGGCCGCGGCAATGCGGCGTCGCTGGTGGACTTGCGCCGCTTCCACATCGAACCCGCCCACGGCGCCGCAGGCATCCGCGAGCAAATTCGCGCGGCCGCCGTCGAGCTGGTCGCGCGGCACGGCGTGACGCGCGTCGGCTACGGCTTCGGCGGCCCGGTCGATGCCTCGCGGGGCCGCGTCGTCAAGAGCCATCACGTCGAGGGCTGGGTCGATTTCCCCCTGGCCGACTGGACCCGCGAACATGTCGGAGTGCCGGCGGTGATCGGCAACGACGCCGATCTGGCCGGATTGGCCGAAGCCCGCTTCGGAGCGGGGCAAGGACGAAACCCCGTGTTTTACGTCACGGTCGGCACCGGCATCGGCGGCGGCTTGATCGTCAACGGGGATGTCTATGGCGGCCACGGCGCGGGGGCCGCGGAGATCGGCCACTTACGCCCCGGCTTGCACGCCGAACGGCCCGACCAGACGATCGAGTCGATCGCCAGCGGCTGGGGCATCGCCGCCGCGGCAAAAGCCCGCATCGAAGCCGGGGCCGCCCTTGAAGTGTACACCGCCGATTTATGGCGCCGCTGCGACGGCGACCCGGAACGACTCTCGGCAAAGATCGTGGCCGAGGCCGCGGCGGACGGCAACCCCTTGGCGCTCGACGTCTTGAGCCGCGCCTGGCTGGCGCTCGGCTGGGGCATCGCTCAAGTGATCACGCTGCTTTCGCCGACCGTCGTCGTCATCGGTGGCGGCGTATCGCTCATCGGCGAGGAGATGCTGTTCCAGCCGCTCCGCGCGGCGGTTCAGCGCTACGTCTTTCCGCCGTTCGCCGGCAGCTACGAGATCGTGCCCGCCCAATTGGGTGAGGAGATGGTGGTTTACGGCGCTTTGGCATTGGCGGCGGGTTCTGATTGAGAGCCTATCCTATACCGCTGCCGCCGGGCAGGCGGGACGCCTACACCACAACGGTGGTATTGGGTTGTGTATCGGTTGCCTGTAATGTCGCCTTTCGCTCCGCGAAAGAACGCCCTTTCGCGGAGCGAAAGGCGACAGATAGGATCCATCACGGCATGCGAGTGCGATTCAATTACCTGCCGGTTATCGAGGAAGGAAACATGCAGGAAGAAAAACCTGAGTCAAGACCGAATTTTCAACACCCTAGCCGGGCCCTACCACGGCCGGTGGACATGACGCGGCTGCTGGTATAAACCGTCGGGGTCGACCTTCCGGAAGTTATCCACCTTGACTGGAGCCCGGCCATTAAGAAATCCCCACCAGTCCGTATGGTCATCAGCAATGTACACACTCCCCACCGAGTAATGCGGTGTTGGATTGTAGTCTTGATGGGGGCGGGTGGTGTGGACAACGCGGCGGCTGGATGGCGGCCCATAGACCCTGACGCGCGGCTGAGGGGCCCTGTAGACGTTGGATAACAGGGGCAAGCCATTATAGTGGACACGCCCAATGCCAACCACACGGTTGCGATCAATGACGCCGCGCGATGATCTGGCCGCCCTATACAGGTTAGGATTGATCCTGATGTCGGAGACCGTGATGTCGGCGGGGGCCTTCCCCGCCGCTCCGAATATTGCGAATAGGCCCACAAGCGTTGCGACGTATTTCATGGCGGTTCTCCTTGTTTACGTTTCCGCCAAAGCAGAAAGCAATTCGCGTGCCATGGCGTTGGCTGTGAGGCCGAAACCCCTTATTGGTCGGCACTTGCAACCTCTTGTGCTCAGAGACGGCGGCCCACCGAAGTCGTCCAACTGTAGCCAAAATGATTACACCCACCCGCGCAACACCCGAGAGCCATGTCGCCCCGAACGCCGCCGACCCCTCGGCACGGGACGCTGGCGGCGTCGGCCAAAAGCCGCCACCTTCGCGAACTGGGACTGAACGACTAAGGATTTGGTCCGAATTAACTTCCCGGATGGTTGAAATAGGACATTTTGCCACGAGAAAGCGGTGGCTGGACGCGAGTCGCTCATGCCTCTTGCCTACACAGCGAAGAAGCGATGAAATCCCCATCGACGGCCTTCCCCGTTGCCGGGCGGGGCTTTCACCCGCTGGGAAACCAACACCTTTCATGGCGCACTGAATAATCCGGGCTAGAGTACCCGCCGCGACGATCCTGACCTTGAAGCGGACATGACGCCCCATTTTCGGAGCCAACGCAGGTACGACATCGCGTGTCGCCAGGCGTCGGCGGAGAACAACCGCCGGCTGGCGCGCTGCTCGTGGTGGTAGCAGTAGGTGCCGCCGTGGAACATCACCCGCCAACCGGCTTGGGCCACCCGAGCGCAGAAGTCGACGTCCTCGAAGTATTTCTTGAAACCGAGGTCGAAACCGCCCACCTCGGCATAGGCCGCGCGGCGCACGAACAGGAAACAACCGGAAACCCAATCGCAATCGAATGTTTCAAATCGACTCCGCCGCCGGTAGAGATAATCGGCGACGCTTCCGCGAAAAACCTTGCCTAGCCCGAACCGGCGGCCCGCGATGATCCGTGCTGTCTGAAACCGCCGCGCCGGATGGCCGTAACCGCCGTCGGGCCGATAGAGCCGGCAACTGCCGACGCCGCAATCTGGATGGGCCTCCATGAACCGGACCATTTCGGCCAGGCACGGTTCGGCGGGGTCGAAGTACATGTCGGTGTTCATCAGCAGCACATAGGGGGCCGTCGACGTCGCGAGAATCCGGTTCAGGTTGGCGCCGTAGCCCAGAGGAGTGGCGTTGACCAGCGTGGTGGTCCGCGCGAAGCCGGCCTGCCACTGGGCCGTGCCGTCGCGCGATGCGTTATCGACCAAGAGCAGCCGCACCGATAGGTCCGCCGCCGCCGCGCTCATCGTCGTCAAGAGCGGCGGCATGAAGTGCCGCTCGCCGCTGTAGACGATGCCCACGTCGAGGTCGCTGACCTGCGTCGAAGGCACACTGAGAGTCAACGACACGCCATCGTGGGACGGCCTTCCCAAGCCGTCTGGGGGAGACGACGGCCGAGGAAGGCCGTCCCACGCGGAGTTTTCGGATAGGCTTCTGGCCGCCAACGCCGCCTCCAACCGAGCGGCGATCCGCTGCGCGGCATGGTCCCAGGAACGAACCTGCGCCGCGGCCCGCCGCGCCGCGACCCGCTCGGGCCCACGCGAAGCGGGTTCGATCGCGGCCTCCAAAGCCGTCAACCAATCACGCGGCGAGGCGGCGAAGCTCACGACGCCGGCGACGTCGGCCAGGTCGGCCAGCGCGCTGGACACCGTGGGTACTCCGGCCGCGAGGTACTCCAGGGCCTTGATCGGGTGTACGTGCCGCGTCAATTCGTTGAGTTCGAACGGCACGATCCCGACGTCGAAATGCGCGGTGTGCGCCGGCAATTCGGCATAGGGTATGGGGCCAAGCCGCAGTACGTTCGGCAACGAAAAGAGCCGGCCGCCGCGCCGCGTGCCGTTGGGTCCGATGAATACGAACGTCCAAGCGGGCCGTTGGAGGGCGAGCCATTCCAAGAGATCGAAATCGAGCCAGTCGCCGAGCGTGCCATGGTAGCCGATGACCGGGCCGGCGATCTTCGTTCGCCACGCGGGCGGCTCGGGGCGGCGGTCCAGCGCGAACGCGGCGTACTCGACGCCGTTGCCCACATGCAGCGCTTCACGGCCGCCCAGCGCCGGCGAATCGGCCAGCGCGCGCGAGCTGGCCACGATCACGTCGGCACGTTCGACCACCCGCCGTTCGGCACGTTCGATCCGGGCGCGGTCCCGACCTTTGTGGAAGGCCGCGTAACGATCCATGCAATCGTAAACGACCAGGCTGGGGCGTGATCGATCGAGCAGTGCCTCGGCCAACAAGCTGGGCGTGCAGAGCCAAAGGATCCACGGGCGTTGATCGAGAGGGAACTCACATGCGATCTGGTGAAACAGCCAGCGGCGATTCGCTTCGTCGAATCCGGGCATGCCGACCAGCGGAACGTACCACGGATCCAGCAACGGAAACGGCGCCGATTCGCCTCCTCCTCCACGGGCGCGGCGCGCGACCCTGCCCAGGTCGCCGAATCGAATCGATCGCAACCCGACGGGGTTGACGTAACTCAGCGTGTACCGCTGCGCCATCCGAAGGCCCAAGTGTTGGGGGCGCTGCCGAATCGACGCCCAATCGACCGCCGCCAGGTACAACATCGGGATCATGGAGAAGAATACCAGGTATTCGATTCGGAAGAGACGATACACCATAAGCGATAGGCGACCCATGCCGAACGCCGAACGCCTAAAATACCATGTGACGATGATCGGCTCCAAGCTGAGTTTCGCCCTTGACCCGCAGCGCAAGCTGCGGGGGTCCGTGTGGGGCTTCCCTGGGGACCACAGTCCCCAGACCCCCTGGGATTTACCGCTTTGGCGCCAATCCCCAAGGGGGTCTATATCCGAACGCACCCAAAAAATCGCCCGCTACCACGCCTTTGGAATTGGCACCAAAGCGATAAATCCCCGCCGTCTCAACGGCGGAATGCCTGTTCTCAATGCCTTGCTTGCGCTGCGGGTTAGTGTGGGAACCACGAATAATCCGGGCCGACGGACTTATCTCTTGCATTGGCGAGTATCCGCTGTCAAACTACTAGCGGTTAATGTAGGGGTGCTGTCGCGATATGCTTGAAGACCGTCGCTGTTTCACGCCAAGAACCTCCGGTAGGAATGATGAGATGAAGATCGCCAAGTATTACTTTGCCCTGCGCGGTATTCCGTGGTGTGTTGTGTTGCTGGCGCTCCCCTGGTGTCAAGGTTGCGGAGGAGGGGATCAGTCATCTCAGGTCGCCAGCGCGGGCTCGACCTCCACGAGTCCAGCCGACTCCAGTAAAGCCGCGTCGTCCGCCCCCACGGGCGCCGCGGCGACGGGCACGCCGGGCGGCGGTGGAATGCCGGGCGGTGGTGGAATGCCGGGCGGTGGTGGAATGCCGGGCGGTGGAATGCCGGGCGGTGGAATGCCGGGCGGTGGAATGCCGGGCGGTGGAATGCCGGGCGGTGGAATGCCGGGCGGTGGAATGCCGGGCGGTGGAATGCCGGGCGGTGGAATGCCGGGCGGTGGTGGTATGCCCGGTGGCCCAGGTGGCATGCCCGGTGGCCCAGGTGGTATGCCCGGTGGCCCAGGTGGCATGCCAGGCGGACCAGGCGGTATGCCAGGCGGGCCAGGTGGAGCAGGCGGCCCAGGTGGAGCAGGCGGCCCAGGTGGCATGCCCGGCGGCCCAGGTGGCATGCCCGGCGGCCCAGGTGGCATGCCCGGCGGACCAGGTGGTATGCCCGGCGGACCAGGTGGAATGCCCGGCGGACCAGGTGGAGCAGGCGGCGCAGCCGGTGGCCCAGGCGGCATGCCCGGCGGACCAGGTGGAGCAGGCGGCGCACCCGGTGGCCCAGGCGGCATGCCCGGCGGACCAGGTGGAATGCCCGGCGGACCAGGTGGAGCAGGCGGCGCACCCGGTGGACCAGGTGGCATGCCTGGCGGACCAGGCGGGCTAGGTGGAGCAGGCGGCGCACCCGGTGGCCCAGGTGGCATGCCCGGCGGACCAGGCGGCCCAGGTGGAGCAGGCGGTGGACCTGGTGCCGCGGGCGGGTTCTCAGGCGCATCGGGTCAACAACTCGACGAAAAGTCCCCCAAGTATGCCGTGCAGCAGTTCGCGAAAAAAGTGCTGGCTGGCGAAACCACCGATCTAGCCGGGCTGATTAGCTCGAAGGCGAAGGATTGGCTCAAGAAGCTACGTGAGGGCGACGCCACGGATTCGGTCACGACGCACATGGAGAAGCTCAAGACCGCCTTGACCAACGCGCAAATCACCGTCGAAAAACAAGGCAAGGGGTTTCATGTCATTGTCATGGAGGTGGGCGGCGACGCGAACAATGGATCGCCCGCCGGCAATGCTTCCTACGGCGGTGGCGGCGGCGGCGCCAAAAAGCGCAAGCCCGGCAAACGAGTACAGTTCAAGGTCGTCAAGGAACACGACAAGTTCGTGATCATTGAGGTGGCCGTTCGTTAACACACGTTACGCCAGATCTCCAACCCGCCAGCAGCCCTCGTGAACCCGCCACCGGCCCTCGTGAACCCGCCGCCGATGTCGTTTTTGGTCTGGACCGGTCTCGATTGGTAGTGTAACCAATGACTGGCTTGCGGCATTAACACATGGGTACGCGTGGCGGTTTCGTGCCGCGCGGGCCGCTTGCCGACGCCCAACCCGCCTGCCCTTTCGATCAAACCACATGCTGGTTCTAACGGAGATTCCCCTATATGCCAACGAATTCCATCAGCCGTTTACTCGCCGAAGAAATTCTTCCGCTAAGCAATACCGCCCTTTTCGGACCTGAAGGACCGGTTCCCCATGCCGCGGCGCGGCGACATTGGTCGGCGCGCATCGACCTCGATTGCCACGAGGGACTACCAGGGGCGGTCTGTCTTACGGGGTCGCCTCGCGCCGATGACGTCATCATCAGCGTGTTGTTTTTTTCGTCGAAAGCATCGCCGAACGGATCGTCGCCTGGTCAACTGCCGACGGCGGAAAGAGTCGCCACGGAGCAGTTCAATCTCGATGGTCGAGATACCCTGCATATCAGTCAGTGGATCGACGCCAGGCTTGAGGAATGTCGGCGGAAAGTGCTTGCGCGAGCTTCATAACTTACCCAGCGACCGCGGCCCAGGGCATTGACAAACCCGCGATCCATCCCAGTGAGATGGTGATCAGAACATAAAAGCAATAGTGGAAGAAGCCGTTGGTGTAATCGAGGTCGAGCGTCGCCAGGGCCACGCCGGCGCCGATCAGAAAGAAGGGGGGACCGATGTAGACCCAGCTCCAGGGTTCGCTCGTGGCGTCGCTGGGAATGAAAAGGTAGCCGCCCCAAAGCGCCATGTAGACTGCGGCGCAGACGAACGAGCGGAACCATAACCAACGCCCTCGATAGGGTTCCAATTCGTCGTCGCGCAGAAAGGTATAGCCGGCGGCCGCCAGCGGTGTCGAGATCAGCGCCAGGCCCAGGCCGCGGAGCCAGAGGTCTTCTTGCAAACGAACGCGGGCGATCCAGGCGACCGCCAGTGTGACCAACGCGCTGGCCGTGACCACCAAGGCCGGCACCAGGGCAATCTTCGTCTCCTTGCGGGCGATCGGCTTTGAGACGGATCGACCTGTGGAACCCTTGGGGCCGGATGGCTCCGGTTCGTGGATCTTGACTTCGGGCATCGGCGCCGGGACCGTGGTTGGCGGCGCCTTCCCCGCCGGCGGCGTAGCGGATTTGGCGCCCGCGGGCGCCGTGGGGGTTTTTCCCGGCGGAGCCACGGCGGCCTGCTTGCCGGCCGCGGACTCGGCCTGCTTGCCGCTCGCGGGCGCGACCGACTTGCCGGCCGGCGACCCAGCCGACGGGCGGCTAGGCGATGGGGTCGTCTTCGTCGTCGGCCCCGGCGACTTGGTCTCCGGCGTCGCCGGTAGCTTGGGAATGGCGATGATGGCCTTGCACTTGGGGCAAGATCCTTTCTTGCCCGCGTGTTTGTCGCCGACCGTGAAACTCGTCTTACAGCCAGGGCAAGTGACGGGAATCGGCATACGCGGGCGCTCGAAACGAGAGAAAGTGGGAAGCCGCTCAGAACCAATTCCTAGTGTTTGCTGTGACGGCGGCCAAGTCAAGCCGCCGGAAAAGGCGATAGGCGATAAGCGATAGGCGCCAAGCCCCTATCGCCTTCGCAGTGGACGACGGAATCATCTCCTCTTACGATGGAGGCAATGAGCATCACCTTCCAATGCACCAACGGCCACAAGCTGAATTGCCCGGAAACCCTTGCCGGCAAGCCGGGAAAGTGCCCCAAATGCGGCGCCGTGTTTCGCGTGCCCCAGCCGCCGGCCGCGCCGGCCGCCAGCGACAGTTCGCCGAATCCGTTTTCGTTCTTGTCGCAGGAGGGCGACGAAAACGAAGCGGACTCCGCGGCATCGGACGACCAAGAACCAGAGCCGGCGGAGGAACAGGAAGCACCGGCGCGAGAAGACGAACTGCAAATCGGCGAAGGGCCGGCTGGCGCCGACGAAATCGTGTTCCTGTGCCCGAACGGACACCGCCTGCACGGACCCGCGAGCCTGGTGGGACGTCCGGGCCAGTGCCCCCACTGCCAAGTGCGGTTTCTGATTCCCAGCCCCGAGGACGTGCCCGACGATGACGAGGCCGAACAAGACGAGTCCATATCGCTCGACGAGATCCTGATCCACATCGACACCAGTTCAAAAGGCTCGTCGCTGGGCGGCGCGTCCGGATCCAAGCCGTCCGCTGCGCCACCCTCCGCGACCAGCCACCCGCTGGCGGCGCTCTTGACGCGTCTCTGGGCCGCCAGAACGGCAAACAGTTCGATTGAGCTTCACCTCGGCGACGGTAAGCTGATCGTGCCCGACGAGTTCGCCAAACAGGATCCGGTTGCCAACTACGGCTTGTTCGCAATGCGAGAAGCCAACGGCAGCCATACCCTGACGGCGGTTTCGTGGGATTCGATCGAGCGGATTACCGTGCGCGGGCTGGCGCAACTGCCCAAGGAATGGTTCGACGGCAAGTAGGTAGGTTCGACTTCCAGCCTGAAGGCGTAGACCCGACTACTCTTCCCCGAGGAGGTCCGCCTCGCAGATCATGGCGAAGTTCTTGCTGGCGAGCGTTTCAAGCCCCATCTCGATGTTGTCGACCATCAAGGCCACGGCCGGCCGGCCGTGAGGTCGCACCAAGAGCGGGTAAGCCTGAATGATATTCACTTCGGCTTGCAACAACGCCGTGCAAACTCGCAACAGCGCTTGTGGCCCCTCGGGCAACTCGACGCCGATCAGATCGGTTTCGATCATCGCAAGTCCTGCCCGCTCGAGAATTTCGCGCCCCTGCTCCGGGTGACTCAGCAGAAACCGCACGAAGGCGCACTCGGCCGAGTCGACGATCGACAACGCGACGATTCGCACTTTGCTCCCTTCGAAGCGGCGGACGACTTCCAGGAGCTGTCCCACCCGGTTTTCGAGGAAGACGGTAAACTGACGGATCGACGGATAGTCTCGACCGCGCGCGGTCGCGAGATCGGTTCCGGTGCCTTCGCCAAAACTCATACATGAAACCCTTTCCGAGTTGGCATTCGAGCCCCTTTCCCAAAACAGGCTCTCTCGGCTATCGTGGACAGTACACAGCGGTGAACGGAACGTCCAGAAGCCGCTTAACTATAAACGAGACGCTGTTTTCGGTCAACTTCCCATGCTCCCGGCCGGCGCCGCGGGCTGGGGGGCCGACGATTTATACTTCACGCGGCCGAGAATGAGACATTCACGGTGGCTGGGGCAGAGCGTAAGCGATGCCCCGGCCATCGAGCCGGGGCATCGCTTAGTCTCTGCCACCAGCCACCACTTTCTGGTGGCAAAATCTCTCATTCTCGGCGGCGTGAAGTATACATTGCGGTTCCGCACCGCCTGGAGTAGGCTGGAAGTGACCACACACTCGGCCGGCCAGCGTGACGTATCGACTCCATTGGCTTTTGGGAGCCTCGCACATTGAGCGTTTTGCTGTTTACGCTGATTGTCTGGCTGGGCGCAATGCTGGCAGGGTTTTTGGGGGCTCTGACCGGTTTGGGCGGCGGCGTGGTCATCGTGCCGATGTTGGTGCTCGTGTTCGGCGTTGATTTGCGCTACGCGATCGGCGCCTCGTTGGTCTCGGTCATCGCCACGTCGTCGGGAGCCGCGTCGGCCTACGTGCGTGAAGGCTACTCGAACATCCGCATCGGCATGTTTCTGGAAATCGCCACGACCGTGGGCGCCCTGGCCGGGGCCGTTCTGGCCAGTAAGGTTCCCGGCGGCGCCATCGCCGTCGTGTTCGGCGTCGTCCTCTTGTTCTCCGCATACCTGTCGAGCCGTCCGCAGCCCGACGAGACGGCGGCCGACACCCCTGATCGGCTGGCCACGCGGCTGAAGCTCGACGGCTCCTATCCGACGGCTGAAGGGCAAAAGTCTTACCATGTGCATCGCGTGCCGTTGGGTTTCGCGCTGATGTTCGTGGCCGGCATTCTGTCGGGCTTGCTGGGTATCGGATCGGGGGCGTTCAAAGTGCTGGCCATGGACCAGGCCATGCGCATCCCGTTCAAGGTCGCTACGACGACGAGCAATTTCATGATCGGCGTGACCGCCGCGGCCAGTGCCGGCGTCTATCTCAGCCGGGGTTACGTCGACCCCAGCCTGTCGATGCCGATTACGCTCGGCGTGTTGCTCGGCTCGTTTCTCGGCACGCGCGTCTTGGTCGTCGCCCAGCCGAGGAAGCTGCGGATCGTGTTCGCCGTCGTCATTCTGGCGTTGGCGGTCGAGATGATTTACAAAGGTCTGACCGGAGGGTTGTAACGATGTCCGAGGCGCGACCGGACTGGACGGACGTACGTGTCGAACGGGTCGTGGGCAATCTGTTGCGGGCCGGCGTGCTGCTCGCGGCCGCGGTGGTGGCCCTGGGCGGTGTCATGTACCTGGCCGGCAACGCCACGGAGTTGGCCGATTACCGCTCCTTCAAAGGCGAACCCGGCGACCTGCGCAGCCCCGGCAAGATCGTCGTCAACGCCTGGCACATGAACAGCCTTGGCGTGATTCAATTCGGTCTGCTGCTGTTGATTGCGACGCCGGTGGCTCGCGTCATTTTTTCCGTCTTTGCCTTCGCCTGTCAGCGAGATCGGACCTACATCGTGATCACGCTGATTGTGCTGGTCGTGTTGCTCTACAGTCTCTTCCTCGGCCACCTCGCATAAGCGATCACATCGCAGGCATGCGAAGCGACTCGCATGCAGTCCGGTAACTCTCCTCCAAACACACCGGCGCGCAGAGATCGACATCGAGCCAGAGCGGCATGGTCGGCAACTCGGCTCCCAGCCGTAGCGGCTCGGCCCAGTAATCCAGATGGGTTTGCTCATCCGGCCAGTCATCACCCAACGGAGGGCGAAAATGATCGAGCAACGGCATCACGGTTCTCCCTTCTCCAGGCACTTCGGCGGTGAATTGGCACTTGGCGTCCTACAAGCGACTATTCTAGCCCCGCGGACGGCGGCGAGGAAGTTGTCGGCGGCGACGGAAACGGCTATACTTCGGTCCTTATATTTCACGAGGCCGACAATGAGATATTTTGCCGCGAGAAATGTGGTGCCTGGTGGCTGGCGGCGGAGCGTAAGCGATGCCCCGGCTAGATACCGACCGGGGCATCGCTTAGGCGCTGCCCCAGCCAGCGTGAATGTCTCACTCTCGACCGCGTGACGTACAACAAACCGCGGCCCGCTTCAAGGCCAGGATCGTCGCATGGGTTCTGTAGGGAACGCCCTGCGTGGCGTTCAGTTTGCCAGCAAAAGAGGATGTGGACTTGGCCGATACCGACGATCCGAACGACAACGATTCCGATGATGGCTTGCCGCCCGACGGCGATTCCAACGGCAACGTCTTGCCCGTCGGCAAGATCGTCGATCTGCGAATCGAAGACGAGCTCAAGGACAGCTACCTGACCTACGCCATGAGCGTGATCGTCAGCCGCGCGCTGCCCGACGTGCGCGATGGACTGAAGCCCTCGCAGCGGCGAATTCTGGTCGCGATGAACGACCTGAACCTCACGCCCGGCGCCAGCCGCGTCAAATGCGCCAAGATTTCGGGCGACACCAGCGGCAATTATCACCCGCACGGCGAAAGCGTGATCTACCCCACCCTGGTGCGCATGGCCCAGGAGTGGAACATGCGGCATGTGCTGGTCGACAAGCAGGGGAACTTCGGCTCGATCGCCGGGCTGCCTCCGGCGGCCATGCGGTACACCGAAGCGCGCCTGTCGGGCATCTCCGCCTTGATGATGGAGGACATCAAGCTCGACACGGTCGATTTCGTCCCCACCTACGACGAGCGGCGGCTGGAGCCGACCGTGCTGCCCAGCAAGTTTCCCAACCTGCTCGTCAACGGCGCCAACGGCATCGCGGTGGGCATGGCCACGTCGATCCCGCCGCACAACCTGGGCGAAATCTGCGACGCCTTGATCAAAGTCATCGACCAGCCCGACGTTTCGATCGATGAGCTTTTGGAAATCGTGCCCGGCCCTGATTTTCCCACCGGCGGCATCATCTGCGGGCGAACCGGCATCCGAAAAAGCTACTACACCGGCCGCGGAAACATCACGCTCCGCGCCCGCTGCGACATCGAGGAAATGGCCAAGGGGCGGCAGCGGATCGTGATCCGCGAAATTCCCTACCAGCAAGCTCGCGACCGGGTCGAGGAGCGGATCGCCGAACTGGTTCATGAGGACAAGATCAAGGGCATTTCGGGCATCCGCAATGAGAGCGACCTGAAAGAACCGGTGCGGCTGGTCGTCGAGATCAAGAAGGGCGACGACGCCGAGGTGGTGCTGAACCAGCTCTACCAGTTCTCGCCGCTGCAAGACACCTACTCGATGATCTTCCTGGCGCTGGTCGACGGCAAGCCGCGGACGCTGTCGATCAAGGAACTGCTCGAGGAGTTCATCCGCCACCGACTGGTGGTCATCCGCCGGCGGACGCAGTTTCTGCTGAACCGGTGCCGCGAGCGGAAGCACACGGTGGAGGGGTTGCTGCTGGCCCACGCCAACATCGACGAAGTGATCCGCGTGATCCGTTCGTCGGCCACGGTGCCCGAGGCCAAGGGTCGATTGATGGAAATCGAGTGCCCCGCGGCGCTGATGCGCCGCGCGCTGGGCGAGGCGGGCTTCGCCGACTTCCAATCGGAACGCGGCGCGCGCGAGACGTACACCCTCACTCCCGTGCAGGCCGACGCCATCCTGCGGATGACGCTGGGGCACCTGGTCAACCTCGAGCAGGAGAAGCTGGGCGACGAGTACCGCGAATTGCTCAAGGAAATCACCGAGTATCAGCGGATTCTCTCGGACGATCGGAACATCCTGGCGATCATTCGTGACGACCTGGTCGAGTTGAGGCGAAAGCACGCCGACAAGCGGCGAACCGAGATCAGCGGCGACGAAATCGGCTCGATCGACATGGGCGATCTGATCACCGAGGAGAACATGGTGGTCACGATCAGCCACCAGGGCTACATCAAGCGGACGGCGGCCAGCACCTACCGGGCCCAGCGCCGCGGCGGCAAGGGGCTCAAGGGCGCCAAGACGGAGGACGAAGATCCGATCCGGCACCTGTTCGCCGCCAGCACCCACGATTACCTGCTGTTCTTCACCAACCGCGGCAAGGTCTATTGGCAGAAGGTCTACGATCTTCCGCAGTTGAGCCGCGAGAGCCGCGGCCGTGCGATCGTGAACCTCTTGAACCTTTCCGACGGCGAGACGATCGCCGACTGCCGCGCGGTGCGCGATTTCAAACAGCCCGACCATTACTTGCTGATGGCCACGCGCCGCGGCCTGATCAAGAAAACGCCCTTATCGCAATACGGCCGGCCGCAGCGCAACGGCATCATCGCCATCAAGCTCAAGGAAAACGACGAACTGGTCGACGTGGTCGTGGCCCGCGCGGGCGACGAGGTGGTGCTGTCGACCGCCCGCGGCATGGCCATTCGCTTCCGCCAGTCGGACGCGCGGCCGATGGGCCGGAATTCGAGCGGCGTGAAAGGAATCAAGCTTGGGGCCGGCGACGAGTTGGTGGGCATGGTGGTCGCCGATCCCGAAGCCACGCTCTTGACCGTCTGCCTGAACGGCTACGGCAAGCGGACCGATTTTGGACCCAACAGCCCGCCGGTTGATGAGGAAAACCCGGCTGAGGAAGAACTTCCAGGTGACGTGCCGGCCGACGACGCCGAGCGCGAGGAGGAGCCGGACGAGGAAGGCCGGCGAGCGGGGGGCGTCAGCCCCCTGTTGATCGAGCCGGAGGAAGAAGCGGACGAGGCAGACTGGCGAGCGGGGGGCGTCAGCCCCCTGTTGACCGAGCCGGAGGAGGAGGGGGACGAGGCCGGCGGCTCCTCACGCCGTTATCGCACGCAGCGCCGCGGGGGCAAGGGCCTGCGCGACATCAAGGCCACCGACCGCAACGGCCCGGTGGTGAGCATCGTCAGCGTTGGCGACGATGACGAGTTGTTGATGATGACCGCGCGCGGCAAGCTGCAGCGGATCGTGGCGGGCGAGATCAGTTCGATCGGCCGCAACACGCAGGGGGTCAAGATCATGTCGCTCGACGACGACGACACGCTCGCCGCCGCCGTACGCGTGCCGCGGGATGAGGGATCGGAGGAGGCGGTCCAGGCCGGTGAACCGATCCCGGAACCGCCGTCCGACGTTCCGCCGGAAGCGCCCGCGGAGTGACGACCCCGCTCGCCGGGGTCGGTGAAGCCGATGGATCGCTGCCCGTCGACAAACTCCAATTTCGACCGAAAAACCATGATTCCGCACATGGGAGGCGCTGTAGGCTGCCTGGCTGCTACGTACCGCCCGACCTTGGCGGGTACGACTCGGGGAAGATGCCGATGGGACCACTCTTCGGCACGATTCGACAACTCGTCGCCGAGGAAAAATATGTCGTCGAGAACCACGCTTCCGATCGGTTGGATGAGCGTGGTATGATGGAGTGGCAGTCTGAAACAGTTCAGCCCAATCAATATCGAGGAACTTGCCATGACCCATGGAATGCCATTCGGTGAAGTTCTGGAAGCAGCGGATCGTCTATCCCAGGATGAACAGCGGGAACTGATTGCCATATTGAACCGCCGGTTGGCCCAAGCGGCTCGAAAGCGACTGGCAGCCGAGGTTCAGGAGGCTCGTCAGGAGTTTGCGGAAGGGCGTTGTTTGCCTGCGACGGCCCATGAATTGATGCGTGAGATCACGAAATGAGGCGTCTCCTTCTGCAATCGGCCGCCTTCGTGCGCGCAGCCCGGCGGCTGGTGAAGAAGAATCCGCAGGCCGCCCCGACCCTCCACGCGGCGCTGGAAGCAATGGCGGACGATGTTTTTCAACCCGCCCTGAAAACCCACAAGCTGAAGGGTGAATTGGCGAGCTCGTGGGCCTGCGGGAAAAGTCGCAGCAGCCGAGCGAGCCGCCGAAGGAGTAGGAAAAAATGAACGCGATCCAAGGCACGATCAAAAATGGCCAGATCGTTCTCGACGACCCGGCCAAGTTGCCCGAAGGCACACGGGTCCAGGTGGTGCCGGTCGATGCGGCCCGGCCCACGCTTGGCATGCGCGAGGAGGATTGGCCGACGACACCGGAGGGTATTGCCGCATTGTTGGCGCGGATGGACCAGGCGGGACCGGGATGGCTGTCGCCGGAAGACGACGCTGCCTGGCGCGCGGCCTTACGCGCGCAGACGGAAATCGAGAAGGCCCGCTTCTTTGACGACGCCGAACAGTTGCGGGGGATTTGGGAGGGGCCTCCCGAGGACGAGAAGAATATGAACCGTGATCCGATCGTTGATGAAGTCCGCCAGGCGCGCCAGCAAATCCTGGACGACTGCGGCGGCGACTTGGAAACACTGCTCGACCGTCTGAAAGCGGCGGAAACTCAAGACCGTGGCCGTCTGGTCTCGACGGAGTCGGTTCGGAAGCAATCTGGGCGCGATGGTGCGCGGCGAGCGGACGGCTGAAGTTGAACGGGGGACTCGGCGGCAGTCGTTGCAGCGCCGCCCGCTTGGGCTGCGTGTTCTCCGCATTTCCGCGCCGGACGTCCGCGGAGGCTCTCGTCGTCGATTGCCGCAGAGGCCCCTCCGTGGTACGATGGCGAGGGTGAGTCGCAATTCGGGAAAGACCTTCGGAGAGGATCTATGAGCAGCGCCCTGCAGCAACTGCTGGAATCGTTCGATGTCCTTCCGGAGCGCGACAAGCACCTCGCCGCCGTCGAGATCCTCCGCCGAGTTTCGTCAGCCGCCGACGGGGACGTGCCGGACTCCGCGCTGGTCGAGGCCACCGAAGAGCTATTCCTCGCCCTGGACGCCGCGGAGGCTACCGATGCGCCCCGTTGACCGCGGCTCCGTTTGGATCGTGGATCTAGGTATGACCGCCAAAGTACGGCCTTGCCTGGTGCTGAGCGTGCCGACTGAGCTGCAGGATCGGATGCTGGTTACCGTGGTTGCTCACACCACCAGTCTGCAGGGGACGCGGTTTGAAGTGGATGTAAGAGCGAGATTCTTGGCGTCTGGCGTGTTTGACGTCCAGCAGGTGCTAACCGTGCCCCAGGTCAAATTGGTGCGAAAGCTGGGTGACCTTACCGCCGACCAATTGGCGGCGGTCGAGGAGGCCGTGCGCCGCTGGCTGGGACTCTGATCGTGTGGCTTGACGACACACGATTTTCTTCAGGGTAACGGTTCTCGCTGCAGGGAGTTTCATGGCCATCAAGACAATCCCGTTGAGCCGCCTGGAAGCGGACCTCAACAAAACCCTGAATGAGTGCGCCGACTCGGGCCAAACCTTCGCTTGCCTGCAACTCGAAGTTTCAGGCGTTGGTAGAAAAATCCAAGGCCAGCCCGCGCAAACCGTTTGGCATGGGGGGACCGGGCGCATGACTCTGGCGGATCGAGGTTAGCCAATGCGTATTCCCGGACAGCGAATCAAGCGGACACGGCTGATTCAAAGCGAGAAATACGTGGTCGCAGTCGAGGTCGAGATGGTCATTCCGGTCGACGACCCGAGCGAGCTGTGCTACGAATCAGAAACCGTTCAACTCCTTAGGGAAATCAAGGAACACGCCGAGCGGGGCGACGTGGACTGGTTGACCAGCAAGGGCAAGGTCTACGCTGCCGTCGAGGCTGCCTAACGTACAGGTATCCCATGAAAAGCATCGCGGATCGGTTGCCCCCGGAAATCGCCCGGCAAATCCACCCCGACCGGCGTAAGAACGAGGCGGCCTACTGGGCGGTGCGCGAGCAACTCCTTACTCAGTACCGTGGCCAGTGGATCGGCTTTGCCGATGGCATGGTGCTCGCGTCAGGCCAGACGAGGAAAGCTGGCAACGGCGGGCGTCAGCCCCCCGGTGATTGAGCCGGACGAGGAAGCGGACGACGAGGGTCGGCGAGCGGGGGGCCTTGAATTGCCGCGGGGGCCCGTCCGTGGTACGATGGACTCCGCGCTGGTCGAGTCCGCCGAAGAGCTATTCCTCGCCCTGATTGAAGGGAGGCGGCGGAGAACCCTTCATCCACTTCATGGATCGTCTCATTCGCGCCGAGGCCGCGTGCGGCGGGCTTGCGCAAGCGGAGGTCGCCACCCAACTCAGGGCGAACATCAAGGACGGTGGCGTTGACACAGAGGTCAAGCAACCCATTCCGCAGGACAGGGCCGGATGGTTTGCAGTTCCGACGAGCTGGCAGTTCAAGGCCGTCAATGCGAAAGACATCGACCATAAGAAACTCCAGGAAGAGATCAACAAGCCATACGCCCGGAAGCTCATCAAGGCCGGATATGGCTACCGCTTTTGTCTGATCGGCGATCTCCCGCCCGCGACCCTGGCGGAATGGGAGGCTCTGCTGAAAAAAGAGGCGTTGGCCGTCAATTCCCGCTCCCCAGATCCGCGAGTGGTCAACGGAGGTCATTTGTTACAGTGGGCCAAGCGTTTTCCCGCCATCGCCGTGGGACTCCGAAACTTCAGGCACGGCGGGTTCCACTGGGAAGCCTGGAGGGAAAACTGCCGTGCCATCACACCGAATTACGTGCGCCACGGCGATCCGGTTTGGGAGCAACTCCGCCGACAAATTCTGGAGCACGCGCGACTAACCGGCCCGAGCGTGGCGGGCGATGCCGGCCTGGTGATCGGCGGCGCCGCGGGTGTCGGAAAGACGCGATTGGTCTTCGAGACCTTGCACGAGTTGCCGGAGGCCGCCGGACTGGTTGTTTACGTCGCGGACGAGCAAGAGGCGCGAGCGGCGGCGACGGCCATGGCGACGATGACGGATCAGGCGGCCATTCTCGTGGCTGATGAATGCGGCGCCTCGACGCGGCACTTCTTGAATGAGAACCTGCGGGGTCACACGAAACGAATTTGCCTATCGTCTCGCTGCTTGCCCTTTTCAACAAGGTTGGCTCGCGTGACGACGTGGTCGGCGAGTTGGAGGCATTGTGCTCTCTTACCCTTAACTATACAGTTCAACAGTTTCGCGACGTCGTGCGAGTCGTGAGGGAATCTCCCGGTTTCGTCGTGCAAGCCGGGCGGTACTGGTACGTTACTCCCGAAGTTGTCGCGCGCGTCCTATTTGCCGAAGGCTGGGAGAGCTGGGTCCGAGGCGATCCTGGCCGCTTTTTCGAAAAACTCCCGGCGGAATTCCGCCTGCAACTTCTCGACAGAGTCGCCACGCATGGGACAAAGGAGGTGCGCGACCAGGTGAGCGCATTTTTTCGCGGGTGGTTCGCACGGTTGACCGCGCGTGACTTGGCAGACCCGGCCGCGACGGCTATGGCGGGCGCTTTGGCCGAGGCGTCGCCGGCCGAGTACCTACCCCGGTTACGCGGCGTGATCGAAGGCGCCCAACCGGGAGAGTTGCAAGCCATCGCGGGCCATGCGCTCGGCGTCAAATGGGGGCCGCGCCGGACCCTTGTTTGGTTGTTGGAACGTTTGGTTTCGTTCCCGGAGTTCTTTGAAGATTGCGAAGCCGGCTTGTTCCGCTTGTCGCTGGAAGAATCCGAGCCGGAGATCGGCAACAACGCGACGGCCATCTGGACCGGCCTGTTCAGCGTATTTACATCGGGAACCGCCTCTCCTTTCGATCATCGCTTGTCCCTTGCGGAACGTCGGGCGAGAAGTTCCGCGATTGGAGAAGCGAGTCTGGCGTTCGCCGCCTTTGCCAAGGCGCTGCAGCGGCCAGGCTGGCATCTGCTCGGTGAACCGATCGTCGCCGGGCGAGTTCGGCCAAAGGACTGGCAACCTGCGACGGCGGATGAGGAAACGGCCTGCTATCGCGGGGTTCTGGAAATCTGCGCAGCGCGCCTGAATACGGGCCGCGACGGCGAACATCATCGGTTTGCGTTCAAGGTGCTCGTGGAAAGTCTGTACTTCGTCCTTGAACGTGGTCTGGCCGACGACCTGGCCCGCATCGTCACCCCAGAGAGCATCGCCGAAGATGAATCGCGGAGACTGGTGCAAGCCATTGACGATTTCCTGGAACACGAGGAAACGAGGGGAAGTGCAACGCATGACGGACACGCCGCCTACCTCCGGAACGTGCGCGAATGGAGCAAGTTGTTCCGCCCCAATGATTTTGTCGGCCGGTTGCGAAGCGTATGCGCGCGTGCGCCTTGGGACCAGCGTTTCGTCCGGGATCCGAGCAAGGAAAAGGACGATATGGATGATTTGGGAGCGATGATCGCGCGACACGCACTTGGACAGGCAGTTTGCGTGCCCGCGGTAACCTCGACGCCGCTTCTCTCGGTGCCGAGGAAGCGTTAGAATGCAATTCATGGCATCAATGCACCGAGGCAAGCCGGCAGCGGCGAGCACGCATTCCGACGAATTCTCGCCATGGCGCGCGGGCCTGACGCTGATGGTTTTGACGGTCGTCACGACGGGCATCACGCTGGCCAATTTGTCGTCGCAACCCGTGCATCTGGATTGCCTGTTGAACGCGAGTGGACGCCCCTGGGAACGCCCCTTCGGCTGGCCTCTCACTTGGTACTGGCGCGGCAAGGCCCAGCTCGCGTTCGCGTGGCCGATATCACGGTTCCTCGTCTGGCGCTTGGTCGCCAATTCCGCCGCCTGGCTGTTTTTGCTGCTGAGCGCGGCGGCGGCATGCCGCTGGCTGCTGCGCCGCTACCGGCCGCGCCTCCGCTGGCGAATGCGCGCCACGACGCTCCTTGTGCTTACGCCGCTCGCCGCCGTCATCGTGCTCGCCAACCTGCCCGTCCCCGACCGTGGCATGGAGCCAGGGGAAGAAGTTCAATTTGGCTGGCCATTGCTTTGGTACTGGCGCTTCGAGTGTTTAGTATTCGACGACTGGGATTACAACACACTAGCGCTGGCGGGCAACCTGATGCTCTGGCTGCTGATGGCGGTGCTTTCGGCGATTGCCTGGGAATGGCTGATCCGCCGCTATCGACCCCGGTTCCAATGGAGCGTGAGGGGGATGCTGGCGCTGGTCGCCGCCGCCGCGGTAGTCTCCGCGTGGTGCCGGGGCGTCTATCACCGCGCGGAAATCCAGGATCCGCTCATCGACATGGAAATGGACATGGGCGACTTGTGCATCCAGCGCTGGGGTCCAGAATGGCTGGACATCGTGGGTGCGGACCGATTTCGCCGGCGGATCGTTGGCGCGGAGGTCACGAGCTTTGGCAATCGCGAGGAGCAGCTCATGCGACTAGCGCAACTGCGCGACGTACGCTTCCTGAGCTTTGACCCGCTCGGCGCTCCCATCTCGCCGGCCATGCGCGCGGCGCTGGGGCGGATGCACCGCGTGCGCATGCTGGAAATCGAGTTCGAAGATGGCCGCACCGCACCGGGCGACTGGCGCGAGTATCTCGCCACGATCGGCGGAATGAATCATCTCGAGTGGCTCCGTCTCACGGCGTGGGATGCGAACGCGCCGGACCTTCGCTGTTTGGCCGGGCTTAGGGATTTGAAATCGCTGATACTCATTGTTATGCCGTATGGCTCGCCGGACGGCGGCCATCAAACCCTTGTGCAAAGCGGGGAATTGCGAACGCTCGCGTACCTTCCTCCGCTGCCACGTCTCGAATCGCTTGTGCTGCGCGACGGCGAGCTTGGCGACCAAGACCTTCGGGCGCTGGCCAACTTCCCGCGGCTCAAGTGGCTTGAGTTGAGCGCGACGTCGGTGACGGGCGCTGGTTTGGCGAAATTGGCGGCCATGGAATCACTGGAGGAGTTGGCGATCAACGAAGACATGGCGACGGAGGAGGGGTTCGAGTCGCTAGCGCGCTTCAGGCGTCTCAAGGCGGTTCACGTCGCCGGCAGAGACGCCGACCCGTTTGCCAGGCCGCCGACGCGACAAGAATCGAACGACCGTGCGGATTTCGCTGAAAATCGCGCGGATTCCATCGGGGGGGCGCGGCCCGCCAGGCTCGCGCTCGACGACGGCTACGAGTTGATGGTGATGCCCGACAAGCTTGAGGGCGTGCGCCGGGCCCTTGCCGCGCTGCGCAATTCACGTCCTGGCATCGTGATCGACGCCTACGATGAGTTCCACGAGGGACGCGCCCTCAACCCGCTTGGGTTTTTCGACGAGCCGCTTTCTTCCTTCCTGCGCGACCGGTACAATTAGCCGTAGCGTGGTTGCCACCGGCCACCGGCGCTGCAGATGCGCCTACCATAGCGTAGGCCTCGGTGGCATCATCGGAAACGGGGGTATGGGATAAATTGTCATGTAGCCTGGGGCGCCGATTCCACCGGCTGCCGGATCGCACCCCGTGCCCGCCACGGGCGGCGTCGCGGGCGATTGCGTGCCGCTGCACCAGGAACCAACCGAATACGCGACTGTGTTCGAATTTGGCCAGCCGCACTCGCCGTAGCACAAGGGTAGGTTCTTCCCCCCCCGCGTGTAGCCGAAGCCGCTATTACAATTATCATTTTTGGTAGTTTTTAAACATTCCCTGATTTGGTCACGCGTTTTTGTAGTTTTCAGAGCCACGCACTTGACGTCCCCAGGTATTAGCGTGCCCTTTCCGCCAGTAAGTTTCGGAAAGGGACCGCATACTAGCCGGCGCCCCGTTCTCCCGCAGCTTGCGTCCGCTACGAAACGGCCGTGAAAATTCTGATAATCGTCCGAACGTGGCCCGTCCGTTATCAAGAAGCAGTGGCAGGGAACCTGGCCGATAATCGCGGGCGCGAGAGGAGAAGAAGACATCCATCCATTTTCGGCCAGAGGCTGAGCCACGCATCGCGCGCGGGTGCGGGCTGCGGTTGGGCCGCGACGACGTTCTCCTCCACCAGCGCCGAATCCGCGACGACGGGCGAGGCTTCTCGCCTGGCGGCAATTCTCTCAAACGCCGCGGTGAATTCCGATGTCTCGGGCGTCTGCGCCACGCAGGCGTGGATCGGATTCAGGTCCGGCGATTCATCCCACATCGCCAGCACTGGGTTTTCCGGCGGTCTTGGGCGGCGAAGCAAGCTCTCGCGGAAATCAGAAACGACGAATTGCACGGCGAAGACGATACCGACCGCCCAAACGAAGGCATCGCTTAGGCTCTGCCCCAGCCACCATGAAGTATGGCATTTCTTGCCGGCCCTTAAAATGGGTGCTGCGAAAATTCGCGGAGGATGCTATAATTCGGATCGCCCGCGGGCAAACGAAACGGTTCTTGGTTCTTCCGCCGGATGAACCCTATTTTATGCCGCATCCGCTGCAACTTCAGATTGGCGTGGTTCGCTGTCGCGCGCGGAGGCTACTGCTGCTTTACGCATTGAGCCGCGTGGCTGGCGTCGTGCTGGCGGCCGCGACCGCGTTGGTGCTGGCCGACTACCTGATCCATTTCCAGGACCGCGGCGTGCGGATCCTGGCCCTGGCGGTGCTGTTCGGCCTGGGCGGATGGGCCGGCTACCGTTTCCTATGGACGGCGCTGTTCGCCGCCTTCTCCGACGTGGCGCTGGCGTTGAAGATCGAGCGGCGGTTTCCCGAACTCGCCGACCGCCTGGCGAGCACGGTGCAATTCCTCGGCCAGCGCGAAGACGACCCGCGGGCCGGGTCGGCGGTATTGCGCCGGGCGGTGATCGCCGAAACGTCGGCGGCCGTCGAGCGGCTCGATTTGTCGAAATCGCTCGAACCGCGCCCCGCGTACCGCGCGCTCTTGGTCTTCGGCTGCGTGGCCTCTCTGGCCTTGCTGCTGGCGGCATGCGGTCCGCGCACGACGATGATCGGTCTGACACGGCTCGTTGATCCGTTGGGCAATGCGACCTGGCCCAAGTCGAGCCACCTGGTTTTCAAACACCCCGTCGAGCGCGTGGCGCTGGGTCAGCCGTTCGAGGTCGAAGTCATCGACGCCGAGGGCGCGCCGCTACCCGACGAGGTGTTCCTGCACGTTCGTTATCACGGCGACGGCACGATGCGCTCGGAGCAGGTCGAGACGATGCGGCTTCTCGACGGCGCCATGACCCTTCGCAAGGACAGCGTCACGCGCCCCTTCGCCTATCGGGCCGTGGGGGGCGACGACGACTCGATGCCTTGGATCGATCTGGAGGTCGTCGAGCCGCCCGCCGTCGAACAACTGACGCTGTCGCTCCACTACCCCGATTACACCGGCTGGCCCAGCGGCCGGAGCGAGCCGCACATCCGCGCCTTGGTCGGAACGCGCGTCGAGCTGGTCGCCGCCACGACCAAGCCGCTCAGGTCGGCCGTGCTGCGCGTCGAGAACGGAGAGGCGATTCCGGCCCGACTGGCCGACGACGGTTACGGATTCTCGCTGCCGGGTTCGCGCGATGCGCCGTTCGTCGTGCAGAAGTCAGGGTCGTACTGGTTCGAGTTGACCGACCGCGAAGGTTTTGCCGGCGGCCAGCAGGTGCGCTACGAGATTCGCGCGGTGGACGACTTGGCGCCAAGCGTGGCCATCGAAGAGCCCGCCGCGAACGTCTACGTCACCGCCGACGCGGTGGTGCCGTTGCGGATCGTGGCCAAGGACGACCTGGCGATACGAAGTGTGGCGACGCACTACTCGCGAACCGACAAGACGGACGAGGGGGAAACGGCCGTCGTGCTGTACGATGGACCCGAACGCGTCGCGCGGCCCGAGGGGGCCGGCCCGCTGAGCGAAGCCGAGCAGGGCGAGTCGCGCCGGATCGAACACGGCTGGGATCTGCGGCCCTTGGGGCTGAAACCCGGCGCCCAGCTCACGATCTTCGCCGTCGCGGCCGACTATAAACCGCAACTCGGCCGAAGCCCGCCGCGGCGGCTTACGATCATCACGCCTGACGAGTTGCAAGACCGACTGGCCGAGCGGCAAGAGTTCATCCTTGGCGAGTTGGCCCGCGTCCTCAAGCTCGAACAGGAGGCCCGCGGCGAGGTGTCAGGGCTTGAAATCCAACTTCGCACGGTCGGGCGTTTCGAAAAACAGGACGTCGACCACTTGCAAAGCACCGAGCTGACCCAGCGGCAGGTCGAACGGGGTCTGACGGGCGAAAGCGAGGGCGTCATCACACACATCGACGGGCTCCTCGCCGATCTGGCCAATAACAAGGTCGATAGTCCCGAGATCGAGCGGCACATGCGCGCGCTGCTCGACGAGATCAACGCCTTGGGCGACGGGCCGCTGCCGGCCGCCGCGCGCGAGTTGACCGCCGCGCTCAAGGCGGGGCAAGAGCAAACGGCCCAGTCGCTGCTGGCCCAGTCGCTGACGGGGGCCGCGGCGGGTCAGGACCAAGTGATCCAATCGCTCGAGAAGATGCTGGGCGAACTTTCGCAATGGGACAACTACCGTCGTTTTCACCGCGAGCTCGGTCAATTACGGCGCGAGCAGGAGGGGCTGAACGACGAGACCGCCGCCGTGGGCCGGGAAACCTTGACCAAGGACATCAAGGAACTGGATTCGCAACGGCAGGCCGACCTGAAAAAGCTGGCGGGGCGGCAGTTCGACATCGCACGCCGCTTCGACAAAATCCAACAGCGCATGGAGCGGATGGTCGGCGAGCTCGACACGTCCGATCCGCTGACCGCCGGCACGATTGCCGACGCCCTCGACCTGGCTCGGCGGCAGGCCGTGGCCAGCAAGATGCGCGAAGCGGGCCGGCGCGTCGATGAGAACCAGGTCGGGCAGGCCGCGGCCCGGCAAGGCCAGGTGGCCGAGGATCTGCGCGAGATGCTCGACATCCTCGCCAACCGCCGGGAGCACGAGTTGGCCCGCTTGGTGAAGAAGCTCCGCGAGGCCGAGCGGAAACTGGCCGGCTTGCGAGAGCGGCAGGAAGGCCTGCGCAAGAAGTGGGAAAAAGAGGCTGAAAACCCGGCAGAGCCCGAGCGCCGGCGCGAGCAGGAGCGGCTGGCACGCCAGCAGCGTGAGCTTCAATCGGAGACCGAGCGTTTCGCCCGCGCGCTGGCTCGCTTGCGGGCCGACGCCGCGGGCCGCGACGCCGCCCGCGGCGGCTCGAAAATGGGGCAGGCCGGCCGGCAAGGCGACCAGGGCGATTCGCAGTCGGCCGCCGACAACGCCGCCGAAGCCCAACGCGATCTGGAAGACGCCCAGCAACAACTGGCCGCCGACCGCCGTCAGGCCGAGGCCGATCTGGCCCAAGAACAATTGGCCCGACTCGAAGACGGCCTGAAAGGGATCGCCGATCAAGAGCGGCGGCTGATCGAGGAAACGCGCCACTATCGCGAACGGCAAGAGTCGCAAGGCGAATTGACCGCGGCCGAGACGCGCACGGTCGGCGACCTGGCCCGGCAGCAGCGGTCGCTGGGCGACGAGACCGAAGGCGTGGCCGCGCAGATCACAGCCGCCGTATTCCAGTTGGGCCTCAAGCTGGCCGCGCGCGAGATGTACCGGGCCGTTGATTTGCTCGCCCAACTCGATCTCGGCGGTGACGCGCAGGGGTCCGAAGAGCGCGCTCTGGCGCGGCTCGAGCAATTGCTCGAGGCGCTGAAGCCCGACGTCGGCGACGACCCATCGCGACAGCCGCCTCCCGGCGGCGAGGGCGGCGGGGGCGACGGCGGCCCGCAATCGCCGGGCGACGCGTTGCACGCGCTGGCCGAATTGAAGCTCTTGAAGCTGATGCAAGATCAGCTCAACCTGCGCACCGAAGCGGTCGACGACGCGGCGCGGGGCATGTTGCCGCTGTCGCCCGAGCAGCGGAAAGCGTATCTTGAATTGAGCGAGGAGCAGGGACAACTGGCCGACCTGCTGTTGGAGTTGAGCCAACCGGCCGGCGAGAAGCCCGAGGATGATCCTGAAAAACTGCCCGATTTGGATGAGCCCGAGTTGGCGGAGCCCGATGGGAAGGAGACTGCCGAATGAAAATCGCATCCCTCTGTAGGGAACGCCCTCCGTGGCGTTCCGCGTCCCGCGAACCGACGTCGATACTCGCACCCGCTTCACGGAACGCCACGGAGGGCGTTCCCTACAGATGCCGTTGCCGCGGTAATCTTAGCTTTGAGGCGGGGCGCCGAATGAAAATCGCAACCAGCGCGTTCTTGCTGCTGGCGATTTTCAGTTTCTCTCCCGCTTCCGCCCCATCCGGCGCGGAAGCGGCCGACGGCCCCGCGCCGAAATCGGCTGACCGCGCTAGAGACAAGTCGCTCGACGACGAATTGCTCAAGGGCCTTGCCGACGAAACGGTCGAAGGCCTGGATGTTACGAAGGACGAAGCCAAGCCGCCCGACCACCGGCAACCCGGCGACGATCTCGACGACGAGTTGCTGCGTGGCTTAGGCGACGGCGAGGATGTCACGCTCGCAGGCGGGCAGGATCCCCTCTCCGACATCAGCGGCCGCATGCGCGAGGTGGAACGGTTGATTGCCGAGGCCGACGCGGGCGAAAGCACGCAAGGCAAGCAGCGCGAGATCGCCGAGGAGATGGAAAAGCTGATCCGCCAACTGCGCAAGCGGTGCCAGGCGTGCAAGCAGTCTTCGAGCCAGCGTCAAGAAACCGCCGGCCGAGGCAAGGTGGTCCAGCCTGACCAGGCGAACCAGCCCACCGATCAACCGGCCAGCGACAGTTCGGATCGCCTGAACGACGAAAAAGCCAAGAAGCCCGGCGCGGCCGCGATGCGCGAGATGGCCAAGGCCGCCTGGGGCCACTTGCCCGAACATCTGCGGGAACAAATGACACAGTCGCCCACCCTTGAGTTCCTGCCGCAGTACTTGCTCTTGATCGAGGACTATTACAAGACCTTGGCGAAATCATCTGAGAAGGACCGAAAGTGAATACGATGAGGACTATTTCTCGGCGCCGGTTCCTCGCGCGGCAGGTCGTTCTCTTCCCCGGCGCGGCTTGGCTGGGCGCGCGGCGAGCGCCCGCGGCGACGGGGGCCGATCCGGAACAGACCGCCGCCGAGTTGATCAATTTGGCGGCGCAGCGGGCGATTGACCGCGGCCTGGCGTTTCTGGCCACGGCCCAGCAAGCCGACGGCGCCTTCGGCTCGGGGGGGTACGGCCGCAACGTGGCGGTGTGCGGGCTGGCCGGCATGGCCTTCATGGCCGGCGGCAGCACGCCCGGACGCGGGCCCTATGGTGCGCAGGTCGGCCGCTGTGTCGATTTCATTCTTGAGAACGCCCAGGACGACGGTTTCATCCATGTGCCGGGCACCAGCAGCCACGGCCCCATGTATGGCCACGGTTTTGCCACGTTGTTCCTGGCGGAAGCCTACGGCATGACGATGCGCGGCGACGTCCGCGAGAAGCTGGCCAAGGCGGTTGAGTTGATCGTCAACACCGAGAACGACGAAGGGGGCTGGCGCTACCAGCCCGTGCGCCGCGAGGCCGACCTGTCGGTGACCGTCTGCCAGGTGATGGCCCTGCGGGCGGCGCGCAACGCCGGACTGTTCGTGCCCCACGAGACCATCGACCGTTGCGTCGGCTACGTCAAGCGGAGCCAGAACGCCGACGGCGGTTTCATGTACATGGTGCAGGGCGGCCAAAGCGCGTTCCCACGTTCCGCGGCCGGCATCGTGGCTCTCTACAGCGCCGGTATTTATGAAGGGCCCGAAATCGAAAAGGGGCTCGATTACCTGATGCAGAGCCTGCCTCACGGCGGTTTCAATCGCGAGACCCATTATTTCTACGGCCACTACTACGCCGCGCAGGCCATGTGGCACGCCGGCGGCGACCACTGGCTCAAGTGGTATCCCGCCATCCGAGACGAGCTCTTGACCAGGCAACGCGACGACGGCGCTTGGATGGACTCGATCTGCCAGGAATACGGCACTGCGATGGCGGTGATCATCTTGCAGATGCCCAATAATTACCTGCCGATCTTTCAACGCTAGTCAGTCATTGGTCACACTAACCCGCGGCGCAAGCAAGGTAAGTCCAACGCCGGGCCTTGCTTGCGCTGCGGGTTAGTGTGGGGACCATGAATAATCCAGGCTAACCGCTGGCACCAATGACCAATGACCAATGACCTTCCCATCACGATCAACCGCCGCGACGTTCTGGCCAGTTCCCTGGTCGCGCTTGCCGGCGTCTCGTCGCGTCGCGCCTCGGCCCAGGTTGCCGGCCCTGGGCCGGTCATGGCCGACACCATCCCCATCGAGGGTAACCGGTTCCCGGCTGCGCTTGCCGCCATGGGTGCTTCCGGCGAACTCCGGTTCCGAACCGTCGCCGGCGATCGCCGCCTGGCCGCCGCCGATCTGGTTCTTTGGGGCGCGCCGGCCGAGCCGGCCGACGCCCCGCAAATCCATCTGATCGACGGCGGATTGCTGGTGGCCGCTCAGTTGCTCGAAACCGCTGATCGCAGCGTGAAGTTCGATAGCGACGCCTTCGGCGAGGTCGCCCTGCCGCTCGAACTCGTTTCCGGCATCCTGCTCCATCCGCCCGTCAACCACGACGAGCGCGACCGTTTGGCGCTGCGCCTCTCGAAAAGAGGTCCAGAGTCGTTTTCGGCCGGCCCCGCTCGACGCGCGCCCGGCGGGAAGAAAGACGCGAGGCCCCCTCGGGCCGACCAACTGCTGCTGGTCAACGGCGACGAACTGGTTGGGCAGTGGGTGCGACTGACGGCGACGGCGGTCGAGTTCGAGACCAACGTGGGACCGATCGCGCCGGAGTTCGACAAGGTCGCCGCCGTCGTGTTCGATCGTTCGCGGTTGGCCGTCCCACGCTCGGAGCGCTTGCGCATCGTCACCGGCTTTCGCGACGGCAGCTTGTTGGTCGCCGAATCGCTCGCGCTCGACGACCGTCAGGTACACGTCGAGTTGGCGGGCGCCTTCGAGTTGACCGCGGCGGCGGAGAAAGTCGTCTTGTTGCAGCCTTTGGGCGGGCGGGCCGTCTACCTTTCGGACTTGAAGGCCGAGAGTTATCGCCACGTTCCCTTTTTGAACCTGGGCTGGCCCTACCGCGCCGACGCCTGCGTTACCGGCTCGCGGCTCCGCGCCGGCGGCCGGATGCACCTCAAGGGAATCGGCATGCACAGCGCTTCGCGGCTGACGTACCGCATCGACGGCAAGCCCTACACCCGTTTCGCCGCCGAGCTGGCGGTCGATGACCGCACCGAGGGGCGCGGCAGCGTCGTGTTTCGGGTTTTCGTCGATGACCGCGAAGCCTACAAGAGCCCCGTCGTGCGAGGCCGGACGCCGGTCGTGCCGATCTCGGTCGACGTCACCGGCGCGAAGCGGCTGAGTCTGGTCGTCGACTTCGCCGAACGGGGCGACGAGCTCGACCACGCCGACTGGCTCGACGCGAGGCTGCTGGAGTGACGGCCTCAACCGGCTTTCGGCCGCCAGCCGGGTTCGGTACACTGAAGCCGTCCCAAGCATTCCCCCGACCCGCGCCGCCATGCCACGATTTCGATTTTCGCTCTACGTGTCAATCAAAAAAAGGCGGGCGGTTTTTCAACGACTGTTCCAGAACCCTGCGACGGTGTGATGATTTGGATTGCCGAAGAGCAGCAGGTGCCATAGCCGTTCGATGTCGACAGGTTCTGTTTGCCACCGACATAAGCGATCGTCTCGGTTTCCGCGAGACCCCACAGCAACCAAAGGCGCACGCAAAGCCCCGGCGGCGACTGAGAGCAGTTCGTCGTGGTGTCTTCGGGATCGGCACGAAAGCGATAAACCTCCGCGGTCCCGGCCGCGGCATGCGCCGTCTCGCGGCCAGGGTCGGCGATAATTGGTGGTCGTTGGGTGCTCCCGGAACTCATCGCCTCGGCGCTGCGCGAAAAAAAACGACTCCGAAACCCCTCCCAAGCGATCCAAAAGCGCGTGGGGTAGGGCGAAGGGGGGGGAGGCAATTGGATGCCGCTTTCGCGGCTCGCTCCGACGTCATGGGGTTATCGGAGATCGTTTTTTTTCGCTTCGCTATCGTTTCTTTTGCACGATCGTTGCCGCGCAACGCGCGTGCTTTTTGCGTCAAAATGACCCTGCCTGTTTCGTGGGCCGGGGCAGGGCAGGGGAGTGCCCGTCCAATGAACCTTTGTCTTCAGTTACGTCAATCGCGTTGCCGTTGTCGTCGCGGAACATGCCTGACTCGAGCGCCACACGCAGACCCGTGGGCAGCTTGGCCAGATCAAGCCCCGCTTCGTCCGGCGGCTTGCTGGCGGCGACGGCGGAAGTTCGCCACGGAGGCGTGATCGTGCCGCAACCGGCGGCGTGCCAGAGCGACACGCCGACGATAAAACCGACCAAGGGACCGACTTTCCGTGCTGCCATCGTTTCGCTCCGCCGGTTCGAGGCTCTCGGCGGCGGTTTCGGGACCGCCGCCAGGAGCCTTGTACCAAATCCGCCGAAACGGGGCTATGGCGATCCTTGACGACGCGCGAGTCCTTTCGGTAGGGCAGGGGGGGGCGGCTGAACCAATACACTACGAGGGACGGGTGATCAAGGAATGGATGTCATTGACATTCGCTAGGCGCGCAGGTACGCTGGCGAATATGACGGTGAAAACTTTTCGCGAACTCCTGGCGCATAGGCCATTCCAGCCTTTCCGGCTTGTGATGTCGAGCGGTGCGATGTACGATGTTCGACATCCGGAGATGGCTTGGTTGACCCATACCGATATGCTCGTCGGCTTGGATCAGACGGACGAGGGCGTCCCGTCTGAATTCCGTATCTGCTCACTGTTGCACGTCGCCACCATCGAGCCTTTAAGCCCCACCGCGGCTGGTTCCGCGCTCCCAGGTCCGGCTTGAGCGGACGCGGAACCATGGCTCCAAGTGCCGGTTGTCGCACGGAAGCCAAGCGAACGGAGACGAAAACCAATCCTCGAAGCCAATGCCGACTTGGAACTACAATGGCGATTTCCGTGAGTCTCATCAACATGAAAGGCGGGGTTGGCAAGACCACGCTCGCGGCACAAATTGCACATGCGGCTGACAAGAGCGGCCTGAGAACACTTGCGGTAGATCTCGATCCCCAGGCAAATCTATCGCAAGGTCTCTTGACCCCAGAAAAGTACATCAAGCACCTGCGCGACAAGAAGCCCACGATCGTCCAGCTTTTTGAACAGTATGCCCGTTAGGTATTCAGCGTCGTACCCAAAATCCGCACGAGAGGGTACGCCAATCGGGCAAACGAGCTATGTCCGGTACGAGGTCACATCCGAATTCAGCCGGTTCCTTGACGAGTTTTTTGCGTCCATCAAGCTAAAGAAAGCGTAAGCGTGGCTGCCAACGAATTCCTGGAACACGAGGTCATCCTACTGCTGGCAAAGCTTGGAGAGGGGCCCGTCCTTGCGGCTTTGGCACGCAAGCTCGGCATGTCCGCGGAGCAACTATATCGCAAACTGACCGAATTCAAGCAGACCAAGCCGCGTGCCTCGACAAGGAAGCCGCCTCCAATCGCGCGCAGTTTTGAGGATGTGATGGCGCAAAACCCGAACAAGGCTGAAAACCTGAAGGTTCTGTTCGGGCGGCTTCAGAACAAGACGTTTCTTCCTGAGCTAAAGGACGTGCGGCGGTTTCTTGATCGGCACTCGCAGAAGATCGGTCGGATCAAGTCAAGGTCGGATGCCGCCCCGAAGCTGGCAAGATTGCTCGGTAGTCTTGATCCATCCGAGTTAGCGGGACTTTGCCACGATTCCGGGCAAGGGGAATACTCGTCACTTGGCATAATTTCAGATGAAATTATGGGTCGAAACAGGTAGGTACGAGTTCCGCCGCGGGAAATCTACGGGAGATCATTGAGTGTTCGAGTCCATCGCCGTCGTGGGCGCCACCGGCGCCGTGGGGGGAATCATCTTGCGCTTGCTCGAAGAGCGAGCATTCCCCTTCGAGACGATCAAGTTCCTGGCTTCGAAGCGATCCGCCGGCCGTACGATCGCCTTCAAGGGCGAAGCCTTCCCGGTCGAAGAACTGAAAGCCGAGGCCTTCGACGGCGTCGATTTGGCGATCGGCAGCACGCCCGACGAGGTGGCGCGCGATTTCGCCCCCTGGGCGGTCGACCGCGGCTGCGTGGTCGTCGATGAAAGCGGCTACTGGCGGATGAATCCCAACGTGCCGCTGGTCATTCCCGAAGTCAACCCCGACGCCGCCTTCACGCACCAGGGGATCATCGCCAGCCCGAACTGCTCGACGACGCAAATGGTCGTGGCCCTCAAGCCACTGCACGACGCCGCGCGCGTTAAGCGGGTGGTCGTTAGCACCTACCAGGCCACCAGCGGGGCGGGGGTGGCCGGCCAGCGCGACCTGGAGCAAGGGATCCGCGCCCAGTTGGCGGGCCATCAGCACCGTTACGAAACCTTCGCCCACCCAATCGCCTTCAACCTGATCCCGCAGATTGGCTCGCCCAAACACGAGGGCTACACCTCGGAAGAAATGAAGCTGGTGCTTGAAACCCGGAAGATCATGGGCGACGAAACGATCCAGGTTTGCCCGACGTGCGTCCGGGTTCCGGTGAGCAATTGCCACAGCGAGAGTATTCTGGTGGAAACCGAGCGAAAGCTGAGCGTCGCCGCGGCGCGCGAGCTGTTCGCGGCGTTTCCGGGCATCGTGCTGCTCGACGATCTGCCGGCCAAGTCGTACCCCATGCCTTTGAATTGCGACGACCGCGACGAAGTGTTCATCGGGCGCATCCGCGAGGATCTTTCCAGCCCCAACGGACTGGCCTTCTGGTGCGTGAGCGACAACCTCCGTAAAGGCGCCGCCACGAACGCCGTGCAGATCGCCGAGTTGCTCGTCAGGCACGCGGCGGGGCGCCGGCCAGTGGCAGGCCCGCGAGGGTAGGGCAGGGCAGGGGGGAGCAAGGGAACAGGGGACAGGGGACAGGGGACAGGGACGAGGGCAGGGCAGGGGGGTGGGAAGTGGGAAGCAACGGAACGGAACAAGTCAACCGATCCAGCGGTTAGAGGTTGGAGGTTGGGATCTTGCTTCTGGCACTTTACCAAACCCTAACCACTAACCACATCCTCCGTGCGAACGCTCAAACTCACGCTGGCCTACGACGGCACCGCTTACGCGGGCTGGCAATCGCAGCCGAACCAACCGACGCTCCAAGACGCGCTCGAAGCCGCCCTGGCCCATGTGACGGGCGAGGCGATCCGGGTCGTGGCGAGCGGACGAACCGACGCGGGTGTCCACGCGCTGGGGCAAGTCGTGAGTTTCCCGACCGCCAGCGAGCTGGCGCCCGAGACGGTGCGAAAGGCGCTCAACGCCGAACTGCCCGACGACATCGTGGTGCTGGCCGCGGCCGAGGCGCGCGCAGCCTTCCACGCGACCCACGACGCGATCCGCAAACGATACCGCTACGTGATTCATGACGGGCCGGTGCGCGACGTATTTCATCGCCGCCACGCCTGGCACTATCGTCGCAAGCTCGACGCCGCGGCGATGCACCGCGCCGCCCAGGCGCTGGCCGGCACGCATGATTTCCGCAGTTTCGAAAGCGCCTGGCCGCAGCGCACCAGCAGCGTGCGAACGATTTTCGAGATCGGCGTAGCCCGCGCAGCGGGCGCGACGCCGGGGAGCGAAGAAAATTTCGTGATCTTGGAAGTTGAGGCCGACGGTTTCTTGTATAACATGGTCCGCGCGATTGTGGGTACGCTGGTGGAAGTGGGCCGCGGCGTGCGCGGCGAGACCTGGCCCGGCGAAGTGCTCGCCGCGCTCGACCGCCGCGCCGCCGGCATGACCGCGCCGCCGGAGGGGCTGTGCCTGGTTCGAGTCGATTACTAGTTGGTCATTGGTCATTGGTGGTGGCTGGTGGCAGAGCGTAAGCGATGCCCCGGCTAGCCCGGATTATTCATGGTTCCGTAGCTGGCTTCACAAGAAGTCAGGCCGTGGACGCGAGTTACGCCAGAATTCTTGCGAATTCTGCTACAGCATAGTGCGCGAGTTCCTCCCCGGACCATGAATAATCCGGGCTCGATAGCGACCGGGGCATCGCTTAGGCTCTGCCCCAGCCACCTGACACTTTCTCCTTTCTCCTTTCTCCTCTTTCTTTCCCATGCGTATCGCCCACATCATCACCCGCATGATTCTGGGCGGCGCGCAGGAGAACACGCTGCTCACATGCGAGGATCTCATCCGGCTTTACGGCGACGAGGTGCTGCTGATCACGGGACCGGCGTTGGGACCGGAGGGAAGCTTGCTTCAGCGGGCGCGGGCAAGCCACGTTCCGTTGGAGGTCGTGCCTTCGCTTCGGCGCTCGATTCACCCGCTGCGCGACGGGACGAGCTACCGCGAGCTGAAACGAATCCTTCGCGGCTACCGCCCGGACGTGGTCCACACGCATAGCGCCAAGGGGGGCCTGCTGGGCCGCGCCGCGGCCAGCGCCGTGCGCGTACCGGCGATTGTCCATGGTGTCCACGGCGCGCCGTTCCATCCGTACCAGAACGCGGCTTCCCGAGCGTTTTTTCGCGCCTGTGAACGCTGGGCGGCACGGCGTTGCCATGCCTTCATCTGCGTGGCCGACGCGATGACCGAGTTGATGGTCGCCGGCGGAGTCGCGCCGCGCGAGCGCTTTACGACCATCCACAGCGGCATGGAGGTCGAGCCGTTGCTGGCGGCCGAACGGCATCGCCCGCGCTCACGCCGGGAACTGGGCTATACGGACGAGCATGTCGTGATCGGCACGATCGCGCGCTTGTTCCGACTCAAGGGGCACGACGACGTGATCGAGGCCGCTCGGAGTGTCGTGGCGAAACACCCGCACGCGCGGTTCCTGTTCGTCGGCGACGGCGCCTGGCGCGAACGGATCGAGCGGCGGATCGCCGAGGCCGGCCTGGGCGGCTACTTCCAGTTGACCGGTCTGGTTCCCTCCTCGCGCGTGCCGGAGCTGATTGCCGCGATGGACATTGTGGCGCATGCCAGCTTGCGTGAAGGACTGGCGCGGGTCTTGCCGCAGGGGCTGATCGCCGGCAAGCCGGTGGTCAGCTATGACGTCGACGGCGCGCGCGAGGTGGTGCTCAGCGGGCGGACGGGCTACCTGCTGCCGCCGCGCGACGTCGCGGCGCTGATCCGCGCGCTCGACGAATTGGTGCCCGACGCCGCCTTGCGCGCGCGGCTGGGCGGCGAAGGTCGCAGGCTGTTCACCGAGCAATTCCGTCACGAGCGCATGACCCGGCGCACTCGCGAGGTCTACGAGCGAGTGCTCCGTGAGCGCGGAACGCACCTGAACCCTGAACCCTGAACCCTGAACCGCGCCGACTTTCTCCTTTCTCCGTTGTTCCCCTTGCAACGGCCGGTTATACTTCACGCGGTCCTTTGAGGAACGCACAGGAGCTTTTCCTTTGTCAGTCGCGGGCCAACAGTACGTCGGACCCTACCGTTTATTGCGGATCATCAAGACGGGCAAGCAATGCCAGGTCTGGGCCGCGATCAACGACCAGGACCAGTCGCGCTGCGCGATCAAGCTGCTGTTGGAGGAATTTCGCCGCGACCGCGAACAAATCGGGGCCATGAAGAACGAGTTCGCGGTCGGCCGCGCGCTCAGAAACGATCGCGTGATTCGCATCGACGACTACTCGGTGAGCCATAAGATCCCGTTTCTGGTGATGGAGTTCTTCCCCTATCCCAACATGAAGGAGATCATCCTGCAGGTGGTCGAGAACGAAAGGTTGCTGGACAAAATCGCCTTCCTGCTCCCCACGCTCATCGAACGCTCCGCCGAAGGCCTCGAATACGTCAACTCCAAGGGCTGGGTTCATCGCGACATCAAGCCCGACAATTTCCTCGTCAACCTCGAGGGCGAAGTCAAGCTGATCGATTTCGCGCTGGCCGTGCGCGTGAAAACCGGCCTGGCCAAGCTGCTCGCGCGCAGGGCGAAGGTCCAGGGGACGCGCAGCTACATGTCGCCGGAGCAGATCCTCGGAAAGCCGCTTGACGTCTCGTCCGACATCTACAACTTCGGTTGCACGATCTTTCATCTCGCAACGGGAAGGCTGCCGTACACCGGCGTGAGCAGCAACGAACTGTTGACCAAGCACTTGCGGGCGGCGGTGCCGGCCGCCGAAGCGTACAACCGCAACCTGACCCAGGAATTCTCGGAGTTGCTGCAAGCGATGATGGCCAAGCGGCCCAAGTCGCGGCCGGCGAACGTCGGCGAGTTCTTGAAGACGTTCCGTGCGATTCAGATGTTCAAAAAGCCGCCGACGCCGCCGGCGGCGACCGCCGGCGAATAAAACGAGTCTTATACTTCTCGGGTAATCTATTTGATCATGGCTGCCACCAACCACCGGCTCGTCTTCGAGCGGCCGATCATCGAACTGGAGAACCGCCTGGCTGAACTGGAAGCCAGCGGCGACTTTTCAGCCCAGGCGAGCGAGGGCATTCGCCGCCTCCGCCGCGAACTGGCGGAGACCAAGAAGCGGGTCTACAGCCAACTTGAGCCGTGGGAGCGGGTGCAGGTCGCGCGCCACGACGACCGGCCCCGCACGATCGATTACCTGAATCTGTTGTTCGAGGAGTTCGTCGAGCTGCACGGCGACAAGACGTTTGGCGACGACCGGGCCCTGCTGACTGGTTTCGCCAAGCTCGAACAGTACAAGGTCATGGTCGTGGGCCAGCAGAAAGGTCGCACGTTGGCCGAACGGCAGGAGTGCCGCTATGGCTGTGCCAACCCGGAGGGTTATCGCAAGGCGTTGGCGAAGATGAAGCTGGCGGCGAAGTACCGCTTGCCGGTGATCTGCTTCATCGACACGCCCGGCGCATTTCCGGGGGTGGGCGCCGAAGAGCGAGGCCAGGCCCAGATCATCGCCACCGCGATGTTCGAGATGTCGCGGCTGCCCACGCCGGTGGTCTGCGTGGTCATCGGCGAAGGAGGCTCGGGCGGCGCGTTGGGAATCGGGGTCGGCGACAAGGTGGCGATCCTCGAACACGCGTATTACTCGGTGATCAGCCCCGAGGGGTGCGCGGGCATCTTGTGGAAAAGTGGCACCTTTGCCAAGCAGGCCGCCGCCGCGCTCAAGATCACCTCCAAGGATCTGCTGGGGCTGGGCGTGGTCGACGACGTGATCGAGGAACCCTTGGGGGGCGCCCACCGCGACCACCACCAGATGGCCACCCGGCTGAAAATGTACCTGGTGCGTTCGATCCGTGAGTTGTCCGCGCGACCGACCGACGCGCTTTTGGTTTCACGGTACGAGAAGTTCCGCAAGATGGGCGTGTTCCTGGAGGCCCCGGTCGAGCCTGGCGAGCAGGAGGCGTTAGGCGTTAGGCGTTAGGCGTTTTCAGGGCCTGGCCGCAACGTCCGATAATGTTTCTTATGTTCGGTTGGAACCCCAGGAAACAGCCGGGAATCGCAGTTTGGCCCAGGTCCGGCCGCCGGTCTACAATACGCCCTGACGCCGGTCTATAATGGGTTCCAGGCGGCTGTGGTGGCAGCCTGGCCGGCGCGGCCGGATGCGGCGCCGGCAGTTGCACTCAACCTGCCCTGCCACCGCCTGCGCAGGGCGAATTTCGCCGCCGGAGCGACGAAAGATTGGCGGCGGAAACCGGCGAATTTCGACAAGCGGCGGATTTTGAACGGGGCCGCTCGAAGGAGCACGACTCATGAGCCTGATCGACCACCCTACCCCCTCCACGGCGCCACCTCTGGTGGCGGGCCAGCGGCTCGACCGCAGCACGTTTCACGAGCGTTACGAAAAGATGCCGCCCGGCACGCGGGCCGAACTCGTGGGAGGAGTCGTCTACATGCCATCGCCCTTGAGGCTCGATCACGGCAACTCGAACCATTGGGTTGACATGTGGCTTGGCGACCGCGCCGGCGTATTGGAATACGTCGTGGTCGGATTGGAACCGGACGCCCGAACACGCGGCCTTCGTGGCGAAACTTGCGGAAGCGAAACGACGGTCGCTTGGATCTGAGGGAGGGACGTCGCCATGAGTGTCGTTCAGAAGCACGAAGCCGCGACCGTGACGCCGCTGGTTGCGGGCCAGAGGCTCGACCGCGCCACGTTTCATGACCGTTACGAACAGATGCCGCCCGGCACGCGGGCCGAATTGGTGGGAGGAGTCGTGTACATGCCATCGCCCTTGAGATTCGACCACGGCGACAGGGATCATTGGGTGTCCGTATGGCTTGATCGCTACATGGAGTTCACGCAAGGAATTGCCGTATCGCACAACGCCTCGACGTTTCTCGATGACGAAGGCGAACCGCAGCCTGACGTGTTGCTTCGCATCCTACCGGAATGGGGCGGGCGGATTCGTCACGTTGACGGCTACTTGGAAGGACCGCCCGACCTGGTGATCGAGATCGCGCGTTCGTCCAGGAAGTTCGACCTGGGGCCCAAGTACCTTGATTACGAGCGCGCCGGCGTGAGCGAATACGTCGTGGTCGGCCTGGAACCGGACGAAGCGTACTGGCACGTTCGCCGCGACGAGCGATTCGTCCGTGTATCGCCTGACACCGATGGGCTTTTTCGCTCGGTCGTTTTTCCGGGCTTATGGCTGGACGCACAAGCCCTCTTCGACGAGAACCGGGGCCGACTGCGCGAGATCGTGGATCGAGGCGTCGCCACACCGGAGCACGCGGCTTTCGTCGCGCGGATGGCCGAGGCGCGGAAAGGTCACAGTGAGGGAGGGACTTCACCATGAGCGTCGTTCAGAACCACGAAACCGAAACCGTGCCGCCGCTGGTTGCGGGCCAGCATCTCGACCGTGCGACTTTCCACGATCGCTACGAACAGATGCCGCCTGATACTCGAGCCGAGTTGATTGGAGGAATGGTTTACATGCCTTCGCCTATGAGTCTTGACCACGGGAAATCCGGCTTCAGCCTCCCAGGCTTGTTGCGGCGCTACGTTCGCGCCACGCCGGGCGTCGATGGCTTGGCCGGCGCCACCGCCTTGCTCGACGAACTGGGTGAGCCACAACCCGATGTTTTCATCCGCATCCTTCCCGAGTACGGCGGCGCATCGCGAGTGGAAGGCAAGTACGTCGCGGGACCTCCGGAATTCGTGGTGGAAATCGCCCGCTCCAGCCGACGCATCGACCTCGGCCCGAAGCGAGACGACTACGAGCGCGCCGGCGTGTTGGAGTACGTCGTGGTCGCGTTGGATCCCGACGAGGTGGTTTGGCACGTTCGGCGCGGCGATCGGTTCGTCGTCGTGCCGCCCGGCGCCGACGGCGTGTACCGCTCGGTGGTACTGCCGGGGCTTTGGCTTGACGCCCAATCGCTGTTCGACGACGATGACGCCTTGGACGCCGCGCTGGACCGTGGACTGGCCTCGCCCGAACACACGGCCTTCGTGGCGCGGTTGGCCGCGGCGCGGGAACGTCACGCCGAGGGAGGGACTTGACCATGAGCGTCGTCCAGAAGCGCGAAACCGCGACCGTGCCGCCGTTCGGCGCCGGCCAGCGACTTGACCGGGCGACGTTTCACGCTCTTTACGAAACGATGCCGCCCGACGCGACAGCCGAACTGATTGGAGGAGCCGTCCACATGCCACCTCCCGCCGGACCTGAGCATGGCGACAACAACGCCCCGGTCGCATTCTGGCTGACGATCTATGAAGCGGCCACGCCGGGCGTGCGGGTGTCGATCAACACGTCGACGGCTCTCGACGATCTGGGCGAGCCGCAGCCGGACGTCTCGCTACGGATTCTACAGGAGTTCGGTGGTCAAAGCCGCTTCGACCGCCGGTACATCGACGGCGCGCCAAAACACCGGCCTGCCGCGGAAGGCCGTCTGGTAGGTCGTTTCCAGCGGCACGCTGATGTACCGGTCCCAGCACAGGAGCAGCGGCATTTCCGCCAAGGCGTCTCCAACGGCCAGGTGCTCGAGGTAGACCTCCGGGGCGGACCCAGCCGCGTAGGAGGCGAGGGTCAACGGCTCCGCCGCCGGCAAATCGTAAGGCTCGTTGTCGAAGTGCTCCCCTTCGCTGCGGGAACACAGCCCGCGAAGTTCGCCACACGTCCCGCAGGCACCTTCGCCGCCCTCACTTCGTCGACGTCGACACGCCGCGATCTTCACGCCTCCCGATCGGCGCGCGGTAAGTCAGCGACTGCCAACTGCCCCCCTGCCCTGCCCTTGACTCCCCTGCCCGGCGGCATGAAAAATTGCCGCCAGCCCGGATTATTCATGGTCCGGAGAGGAACTTGCGCACTGTGCTGTAGCAGAATTCGCAAGAATTCTGGCGTAACTCGCGTCCACGGCCTCTGACTTCTTGCGAAGCCAGCTACGGGGCCATGAATAATACGGGCTAGCCCGTATTATTCATGGCCCAACACGTCCGACACTAACCCGCGGCGCAAGCAACGCGCGTAACTACCTGCCTTGCTTGCGCCGCGGGTTAGTGTGCGATGCCTTGAGCTTTTCAAGCAACTCTGCTGCCGCAAAATTCCATTTGTGGTGCGCCGCCGCCAGCTCGAGATACCGAACTGCCGACGCCCTTTCCGCGGGGAACGACGCCAAGGCGTAGGCGGCGCGGCAGCGGTGGTCATTGTCGAGCAGCGGAGCGTCCAGGACCATGTGCAAGTCGGCCACAAGCGGCTCGGCCCGCGAACCCAGCTCCCATATGACATCGAGAAAATCGTCGGAAATCCAGACCTCCCCACGTTCGTCTTCGAAAAAAGCGGCGGCACGATGCGTGCTCGCCTCCAGGTATCTCTTCAGGCACGCAATCGTGGCGGTGTTCTCGGGGTCGATGCGCGCCAGCGCCATGGCCGCAGTGGCCTCCGGCCGCTCGTTATGAAGATTGGCGAAGCGAATCAAGGCGGGCACGGCGGGCAACGCGTCGGGGCCGATTCGGCCCAGTGACCACGCCGCGAACGAGCGATGGAAACCAGTATATTCGCCCAAAGGCTCTTCGAGCAAGCGCACAAGTGCCGGCACCGCCGAGCGGCTCTCGGGACCGATTACGCCGAGTGCGATGACCGCAACGTCCCGAACGTAGATAGGATCGCCCCATTGGAACCGGACAGTCATCTCTACGCCATAGAGCCTACCGAACGGCGCCAGCCACCCTTCGTTGCTCCACCCCCAGTCTCCCAACTGACCTGCGCCGTCTTCCAGCAGGCCTATCAACCGCGGCACGGCGCCGTTGGCGGCTGGTTCCATTTCGCCTAACGCCTTCGCCGCGAGCGCTCGCGTCCGCGGGCGGGGGTGGTCCAAAACCTCGATTAGCCTCCCGACGGCTACCGGCCCGATCTGGCCTAGAACGTCTGCCGCGAACACGTCACGGTATCCTCGTTGGTTCTCAGTCGTCAATTGGGCCAACAGGAAATCCATCGCGGGTGCCGCCGCCGGGCCCAATCGCGAATCGGCAAGAAGACCCAACGAGTGGGTGGCGATCCGCAGGTCGTCGTCCTGGGCCAACTCGACGAACGTCGGCAAGACCACGCCGGCAGACACGCCGCCTGCCGCGAGCATCCGCGCCGCCAACAGACGATCGGCCGGCCGACTTCCACCCAAGGCGGCGGTCAGCTCCGTACGGGTCGTTTCGTCAAACACGCCGATTTTTCGCAACGCCTCGATTGATCTGGTTCGATTGTCGTCGTCGGCGCCGGATTGAATCAATTTCACGAGGCGAGGCACCACCGGCGCGGCGTCTTTGCCGATTTCTCCCAGTGCGCGCATCGCATCCCATTGTTCCATATTGTCGAGATTGTCGAGATCGTCCAAAAGGGCCGTTAACGCCGGCACCAATTCCGGCGCCTGGCAGCGGACGCGCGGCCCGAGCTCGACAATCGCAACGGCGGCCCTCAATCGCGCGGATCGGCTGCCGCGCGACAGGATGGCTCTCAAAAGAGGCAGCACCGCGGGCCCGATGTGCTCCAACACGGGGTGTAAATACACATGGAAGTCATCGTGTACAGTATACCATTCATCATTGGGATCTTCGTCGAAAAGCATCGGTAATTCGCCCGCCACTCCCGCCGCCCGCGGACCCAGTGCCGCGCAATACGTAAGGGCGCGATCGCGCAGCTCCTCATCGTCAGCTCGCAACGACTCGACCAGCAGCGCCAGAAACTCGCGGTCAGCCGAGTCGACCGCCCCCAGGGCCGCGGCCATCGCCAAGGCGACGCGACGATCGGGGTCGTGCAGTCGTTCGCGCAGCGGGCCAGCGGCCTGCCGCGCGTCGGTTCCCAGCCGCAGCAGTTGCTCGGCCGCCGCGATCCGCGCGTCGGGCGACGAGTGCGCCAAGTACTCGATCAGCAGCGGCACGGCGGATATCGGGGGAACCGGCAGGTACTCGCGCAGAATCTCATGCGCCGCCTCTTTTAGCGCGGCGTCATGGCCGGCAACCGCGTCGATCAACAGGGGAACTGCCGCCAACGTGGGATCAGGACCCAAGTTGGGATGGAATTCCGCAATGCCCCAGTTCCCGTCATCGAACGCGTGATCCAACAACTTGAACACGACCAGCCGAAAGTCGCCGCCGCTGTGAACGATGCCCTTCGCCGCCGAAAGCTGGACATCGGCGTCTTCGTCGTCGAGCAGAGGCACGAGGGCGCGCCAATCCCCGCCAATCCGCGATAGGGCCTCGGCGGCCTCGCTTCGGACAGAGGAGTTCTCGTCTTTGAGTGCGTCGACGAGTGACGACTCGGCGGCTCTCGCCTTGCTCCCCATTTGACCGAGGCGCTTCGCGGCCTCCTCCCGAACGTCCGCGCTTTCGTCATGGAGTTGGCGGCAAAGTTTGCTGATCGGGTCCACCCAGTGGCCGAGCCAAACGCCGAAGACGGTGACGACGGCGAACATCGTGAGCAGCGAAAACTGGAACCAGCGCCGTTTCGGCTTCAGCAGGCTCACGACCTTGGCGAGGGGCGCGTACATGACATTCAGCTTGACGCGAGGGCGCGACGAGGGCAAGAGGCGTTGCGCCGAGCGCGCCCTTTCGATCGTTTAACCCGGAGCCAACGGCGACGGCGCGTAGCGCAAGAGGCGTCGGCGCGCGTCAAGCGCGCCCTTTCAGGGCTGACAACGGTTGTTTAGGGATCGCACCAGGGGCGTTGCCCTCGTTGTTCTAAACATCTTGTAAAGAGGCCAGGGGCTTGCCCGCTGGAGTTTCACGCTCGTATCTACACACGCAGACTCCCCTGATTGCCGGTCTTTCCGCGCGTCGCCCCGTCGGCTGCCAAAGGCAGCCGGCGGGGCGACGCGGACGGTGGGAGTGCGGCCGCTTTCGATTTAGAAACCAACGTGAAACTCCAGGGGGCAAGCCCCTGGCCTCTGACGAAGAAGCCCCTGATTGCCTTGAGCGTGAAGCGGTACGTTACCCCCCACAGGTGTGCGGACGCTGCCGCCGCGCGAAGTGATGTCGCCGCGATCCGGAGCTCGTGCCATAAGGCCAACGGCAGCCACCACTTGCGACGTGCATCGTAGTACCCCCCATTGGTGTGCGGACGCTGCCATTGGGCCCAGATCATTGGCGCATGGGTGCATCCACTGCGCAAGTCGAATAGCTGAAACAGTTTGCGAAAGACGAATAGCCACCCCCCACTGGTGTGCGGACGCTCCGGACGCTGAATTACCCTCCTTCTATCAGCACCCGGCGAATCACCGAGGCGGCTTCAGGGCGATCAGGCATGGACGTCGCGGAAGAAGTTCACCTCCTACGACTATACTGCACGCGGCCGAGAATGAGACGTTCACGGTGGCTGGGGCAGAGCCTAAGCGATGCCCCGGTCGCTATGTAGCCGGGGCATCGCTTACGCTCTGCCACCAGCCATGTCTCATTCTTGGCCGCTTGCAGTATAACCTCTACCCCCCTGCCCTGCCCGCCCTGCCCTGCCGTCTGGAAGCACCCGCGAATGCTGGTCAGGCTGGAAAGCCTGACCTACTGATCTTGGCGTTCGGCCGGGTTTCCGCTACAAGACCGCCCTCGCGCCCGGCTGCGCGCACGCAGGCCCGTGCGGCCCGTGCAATCATGGAGGATGTCCCATGCCCGGTTTCAAGATCCATATCAGCGGCAGTTCGTTCCTGGGCATCGGCTATGGCCTGACGGCGCTGGCCGTGTACGACGTGCCGCTGCCGACCTGCCTGCTGGCAACGGGGTTGTGCAGCGTGTCGGGCATGCTCCCCGATTTGGACAGCGGGCCGGGCATCCCGTTGCGCGAGAGCCTCTGCTTCTCAGCGGCCTTCGTGCCCATGCTGCTCTTCGACCGCGCGCGGGAATTGGGCTGGACCCACGAGTCGATGGTCCTGGCCGGGGCGTTGCTCTATCTGCTGATACGTTTCGGGCTGGGGCATTTCCTGCGGCACCACAGCATCCACCGGGGTATCTACCATAGCATCCCCGTCTGCCTGATTTTCGCCGGCCTGGCGTTCCTGTTGTGCAACACGGGCGAGCTACCGGTGCGCTACTACAAGGCGGGCGCGGTCGTGATCGGTTTCATGTCGCACCTGATCCTCGACGAGATCTGGAGCATCGAACGCAAGGGAATGGTTTGGCACCTGAAAAAATCGTCCGGCACGGCCGTCAAGTTATGGGCGCCTTGCTGGTGGTCGACGACGCTGGCCTACGTGGGACTGGCCGCGGTCACGGCGCTCGTCTTGAGCGATCCGATTTGGGAAGGCGTCTCGCCCAGGGCCAAGGAACTGCACGAGATCGCCGCCGACGACATCGTCGATCCGACCGAAAAGGAACTGGACGCGGTCGAAACCGACGTCGAAACGGACGTCGTGGCCGCCGAAAAGAAAAAGGAACGCGAGACGGTCGCGGGGGACGGAAGGCAGAAGGCTCGGGGCAGTAGGCAGTAGGCGGAAAAGGAGAAAGTTACAAGGAGAAAGGAGCAAGTGTTTCAGCTACCGCTTTCGACTTTCTCCCCCTGAACCCCGAACCCCGAACCCCGAACCCCGAACCCCGAACCCCGAACCCCGAACCCCGAACCCCGAACCCCGAACCCCGAACCCCGAACCCCGAACCCCGAACCCCGAACCCCGAACCCCGAACCCCGAACCCCG
>Ga0307372_10000783_pt1 | contig 55600 bp, 64 predicted proteins | sample OX1MG_FD_202533 | JGI IMG/M metagenome (GOLD analysis project Ga0307372, IMG submission 202533) | Soil microbial communities from Risofladan, Vaasa, Finland - OX-1 | ecosystem: Environmental > Terrestrial > Soil > Coastal area > Acid sulfate soil | place: Finland: Risofladan, Vaasa | collected...
AGAGGAGATCGGGCCGGCCCTCGTCGTGCGTGACGACGTGACTGTCCCAGACCTTCTCGAACAGCGTGCGGCCCATGGTTCGAGGCTAGCCCATTGCCGTCCCGGCTCCGAGCGATTGTGCGGTTTTGCAGGAAGGTTCGCCGTAGGCTGGGCCGGTGGAAGCCGTCCGCCGCGACGTTCGCCTGCTCGGCGACCTCCTGGGCCGCGTCCTCGTGGAGCAGGAGGACGAGACGCTTCTCGCCGACGTCGAGCACGTGCGCGCGCTCGCGCGCTCGGCGAGGCAGGGAACGCGCCGGGATGAGCTCCGCGACGCCGTCGAGGCGCTGCCGCTGGCACGGCAAGCCAGCGTCCTGCGCGCGTTCGCGCTCTACTTCCAGCTCGCCAACGTCGCCGAGCAGCACAACCGCATCCGGCGCCGTCGCGCGTACGCGCGTGAGGAACGGATGGGGCGCGAGTCGCTTGCGGCCGCGTTCGCGGAGCTGGGCGATGCACCCGCCGCGGACGTCTCGCTCAAGCTCGTGCTCACCGCGCACCCGACCGAGGCAGCGCGCCGCACCGTGCTGGCCGCGCATCTGCGCATCGCCGCGCTCCTCGCCGCGCTCGACGAGGGCGACGACGTCGCGGACGCGCTTGCGGGCGAGATCACGATGCTGTGGCAGGCGGACGAGGTGCGCACGCGGCGGCCGCAGGTCGTGGACGAGATCCGCAACGGCCACTGGTTCTTCGAGCAGAGCCTCATCGACGCGGCCGAGCGGCTGCTCGCCGAGTATCGGCGGCGTCTCCCGGATGCGCCGGTGCCGCTCCGGTTCGGCAGCTGGATCGGGGGCGACGCCGACGGCAATCCGCAGACGAACGTCGAGACGCTCGCGGAGGCGCGCGACCGGGCGACGAGCCTGCTCCTGCAGCGCTACAGCTCCGACGTCCGCGCGCTCGCGGCCGAGCTCGGCGTGTCGTCGCGGCTGACGCCGGTCTCCGAGGAGCTGCTGCGGTCCATCGCAGCCGACGAGGCGGAGCTGCCGGACTACACGGTCGAGATCGGCGACCAGAACCTCGACGAGCCCTATCGCCGCAAGCTCAGCTTCGTCTGGCGGCGGCTCCAGGACGGCGCGTATGACGCGTTCGCCGAGGATCTCGACGTCGTCGACCGCAGTTTGCACGCGAACCGCGGCGAGCGCGTCGCCGACGGCGCCCTCGCGGCCCTGCGCCGGCGCGTCGAGCTCTTCGGCTTCGTGCTCGCCGACGTCGAAGTGCGCGTCCACGCACGTGATGCAGTCGATCCGGACGAGCGCGTCCGTGCGCTCCTTGCCGCCGCGGGGGAGACGGTGATCGTCTCGGGCGTGTCGTCGGCGGAAGATGTGCGCCGCGTCCAGGAGTTGACGCCGGCGCAGAACGTCGTCCCGCTCTTCGAGTCGATCGAGGCGCTGCGTGTGGCCCCGCAGATCTACGAGGAGCTGCTCTGCCGCGAGGTGATGGTCGGCTACTCCGACTCGGCGAAGGACGCCGGCTATCTCGCTGCGCAGTGGGAGATCCGCTCCGCGCTCGTCGCGCTCGCCGAGGTCGCATGGAGGCGTGGCACCGAGCTGACCGTGTTCCACGGTCGCGGCGGCAGCGCCGGCCGCGGCGGCGGCCCGACCTACGACGCGATCCTCGCGCAGCCGCAGGGCGTTCCGCCCGGCCGGCTGAAGATCACGGAGCAGGGCGAGACGATCGCGTTCAAGTACGGGCTTCCGGAGCTCGCGCACCGCAACCTCGAGGCCGCCCTCGCTGCGACGTTGCTCGCCGCGAGCCGTGCCGAGGACGACGTCGACACGACACTCGTCGCCGCGCTCGCCGACCGGTCGCGAGCCGCGTATCGCGAGCTCGTCGACGACCCGCGCCTCGTCGCCTTCTTCCGGTCATTCACACCGGTTGACGAGCTCGCGCTGCTCAACATCGGCTCGCGCCCGTCGCGTCGCCCGGAGGGAGCCGAGTATCTCGCGTCGCTGCGCGCGATCCCATGGGTGTTCGCGTGGACGCAGAACCGCTCCTTGCTCCCGGCCTGGTACGGGTGTGGCACGGCGTTCGCGTCAGCCGATGCCGGGGAGCTGCACGCGCTCTACGGCGCCTGGCCGTTCTTCCGCACGCTCGTCCAGAACCTCGAGATGACGCTCGCAAAGTCGAGCATGGAGATCGCGGCCGAGTACCTCGAGCTGGTCGACGAGCCGAGCCTGTGGGAGCCGATCGCCGCCGAGCACGCGCGCACCGTCGCGGCCGTGCTCGAGATCGTCGAAGCCGACGAGCTGCTCGCACGGCATCCGGTCGTCCAGCGCTCGATCGGGCTGCGCAATCCGTACGTCGACCCGATCAACGCCATCCAGGTCTCGCTCCTCCGCCGCTACCGCGCCGGCGACGAGGACGCTGCGCCGCCGCTCCTGCGCTCGATCGCCGGAATCGCCGCCGGGTTGCGCAACACCGGGTAACCGAACAACCTCTCGACCAACGCTTTACTTTCGATAGTAACGTCGCGGGATGGACTGGCCGGCCGTCTACGAGCGCAATTCGGTCGAGCGGATCAAGCGCGACAAGCCGCCTCTCGGCATCCGCGAGGAGCTGCCCGCGCTCGTCGCTCAGGGCTACGAGGCCATGGCCGAAGAGGACGTCGTGCGCCTCCAGTGGTGGGGCCTCTACCACGACAAGCCGAAGATCGGGACGTTCATGTTGCGCGTGAAGATCCCGGCCGGGATCCTCTCGCCCGCGAAGCTGCGCCGTATCGGCGAGGTCGCGAACCGCTACGGCCGCGGCGACGCCGAGCTGACGACGCGCCAGTGCATCCAGATCCACTGGCTCGAGCTGAGTGCACTCGCCGACGTCTTCGCCGACCTCGAGGACGCCGGCATCACGAGCGCCGGCGGCTGCGGCGACACCGTGCGCAACATCACCGGCTGCCCCGTCTCGGGCCTCCTCGCCGATGAGCTCTTCGACTCGACGCCCGTCATCGATGCGGCAACGGACGAGTTCTACGGCAACCCGGCGTGGGCGAACCTGCCGCGCAAGCACAAGTACTCGATCGCGAGCTGCCCCGACCGCTGCAACGCGCCCGAGATCAACTGCGTCTCGCTCGTCGGCGTCGTGCACGAAGGACGCGAGGGCTACGGCGTGCTCGTCGGCGGCGGGCTCGCCTCGGTTCCGCGCATCGCGCGCGACCTCGGCATCTTCGTCCCGAAGGAGGACGCGATCGAGATCCTCGGCGCCGTCACCTCCGTGTGGAGCGAGGATCTGAAGTACCGCATGTCGCGCGTGAAGGCGCGCCTGAAGTTCATGGTCGACGACCTCGGCCCCGACGGCGTCCTCGAACGCGTCGAGACGAAGCTCGGACGAACGCTCGAACGTCTCACCTTGCCGCCGATCACAGCGCAGCCCTCCGCGCACATTGGCGTGCATGCCCAGCGCCAGGACGGGCTCTCCACCATCGGAGTGCCCGTCCGCCTGGGTCTTGCTCCCGGGGACCAGCTCATCGCGGTCGCGGACCTCGCCGACGAGCTCGGCGGTGACATCCGTCTCACACGGCAGCAAAACCTCATCGTCACCGGCGTCCCGAACGAGCGCGTCGACGAGACCCTCGCCCGCCTTGCCGAGCTCGGCCTACCGCTCGAGACGAACGAGATCTGGGCCAACTCCATCGCCTGCACCGGGGAGCCGCACTGCAACTTCTCCGTCGGCGAGACGAAGACGCGCCTCGAGACCCTCGTCGAGCACCTGGAGTCGACATTCGGCCCGCAGGTCGGCGACTTGCGCTTGCACCTCGACGGCTGCCCGCACGCATGCGCGCAGCACTGGGTCGGCGATCTCGGCTTCCAGGCGACGACGGGCAAGGATGAGGACGGCAACCGCGTCTCGGCCTACGACATCTTCGTGCGCGGCTCGCTCGGCCCGCAGCCCGCGATCGGCGGCTCGCTCTTCCGCCGCATCCCGAGCGAGCGGCTCGAGCCCGCGGTCGAGGGCCTCGTGCGCGGCTGGATCGACAGTCGCGATGAAGGCGAGACGTTCACCGACTTCCAGCGCCGGCTCTCCGACGACGAGCTCGGCGCGCTTGCCGGCCTCGAGCCGACGCGCAAGCGGGTGGCGGCGTGACGATCCTCCTCGACGAGCTGGACGCAGGTGAGCTCGCGATCCGCTTCGAGGGCGAGGAGCCGCAGGCGCTGCTCGAGTGGGCGATCGGCGAGTTCGGCTCCGACATCGCCATCTCGACCGCGTTCCAGATCGACGGTTCCGTGCTCATCGACATGGCGTACGCGATCGACCCGAGTGTGCGCGTCTTCTCCGTCGACACCGGGCGGCTGCCGGCCGAGACGCTCGAGTTCGCCGACACGCTGCGTGCGCGCTATCCCGGCATTCAGCTCGAGATCCTCGAGCCGGACCCGGAGCACGTCGAGCGGCTCGTCCAGCTGAAGGGGCCGAACCTCTTCCGCGACTCGGTCGAGAACCGGCTGCTCTGCTGCAACGTGCGCAAGGTCATCCCGTTGACGAAGCACCTCGACGGTCTCGACGCCTGGATCACCGGCCTGCGCCGCGACCAGTGGGCGACGCGCACGAACATCCGCAAGGTCGAGATCGACCACGACCACGGCGCGATCGTGAAGCTCAATCCTCTCGCCGAATGGAGTGGTCGCGATGTCTGGACATACCTGCGCGAGAACGACGTCCCGATCCACCCGCTGTACGCGCGCGGGTTCACCTCGATCGGCTGCGCCCCCTGCACGCGTGCGACCGAGGCGGGTGAGGACGAGCGCGCGGGCCGCTGGTGGTGGGAGGCGAACGCGCCGAAGGAGTGCGGCATGCACTGCTCGATCGAGCACGGCGGCTTCGAGCACGAGCTGCACGCGATCGTCGGGAAGCACGCATGATCGCGCTCCGCGGCGAGGCTGCCGAGGTCGCGCTCGGCGAGGCGCAGGCGGTACTCGCCTTCGTCCAGGACGAGGAGCGGCGCGGCCGCCTCGCTGACCTCGTCGCCGCCGTGCAGGAAGGCGAGCTCGGCGACGACGAGGCGCAGGCGCTCGAGGAGTTGATCGAGCTCGGCCTCACCACGGGGCGCATCCGCGGCGTCTACGGGCCCGAGGGCGAGCAGGCCGCGCTGAAGACGTTCCGCCGGCTGCCCGGCGGCCGCGAGCTCGCGGACAGTGCGCGCGAGGTGAGCTCGGCGCTCGAGGCGCTCGAAGGGAAGAGGGTCGAGCGCGTGTCCGTGCAGTCCTCCGGCCCAGGCGCGTTCCTCGTCTCCATCGCCGTCGACGGGCTCGAGCTGTCGGTGAAGCTCGACCGCGCAGGCGCGCGCATCCACTCCATCGGCGTATGACGCAACACTACGTCGCGTGCCTCGACCTGACCGGGCGCCGCTGCCTCGTCGTCGGTCGCTCGGATGCGAAGGTTCGTGCGCTGCAGGCGGCCGGCGCCGAGGTCGTCTCCGTCGACCGCTACGAGCCGGAGCTGCTCGACGACGTCTGGCTCGTCGTGGTCGTCGACGTCGAGCAGGGCGAGCGCGTCTTTGCGGACGCGAGCGCACGGCAGATCTTCTGTAACGTCGAGGACGTTCCCGAGCTGTGCACGTTCATCCTGCCGGCGTTGCACCGGCGCGGCGACATCACGCTCGCGGTGTCGACCGGCGGCGCGTCCCCGGCGCTCGCGCAATGGCTCCGCGACCGCTTCGCGGCGCAGATCGGCTTCGAGCACGAGCAGCTCGCGCGCGAGCTGCGCCGCGTGCGGCCGTGGGTGAAGAAGACGTTCGATTCTTACGAGGAGCGTCGTGACTTCTTCCGCAACGCCGTTGCGAGAGCGCTCGGATGACCGTGTGGCTCGTCGGCGCCGGCCCGGGCGATCGAGGGCTGATCACGGTGAAGGGTCTCGAGCGCGTGCGCGCGTGCGACGTGATCGTCTACGACCGCCTTGTCCCGCCCGAGCTCGTCGACGAGGCGCCACAGGACGCGCTCCGCATCGAGCGCGACCGGCTCGAGCAGGACGAGGTGAACGAGCTGCTCGTCGCGCTCGGCCGTCGCGGCGACGACGTCGTGCGGCTCAAGGGTGGGGACCCGTTCCTCTTCGGACGCGGCGGCGAGGAGGCGCTCGCGCTCGCGCACGCCGGCGTCCCCTTCGAGGTCGTCCCCGGCGTCTCGTCGCTCGCGTCCGTCCCCGCTTCGGCAGGCATCCCCGTCACGCACCGCGGCGTCGCCTCGGCCGTGACGGCGTTCGCAGCGCACGACGTCGAGGGTCTCGACGCGCAGGCGCTCGCGCACACTCCGGGCACGCTCGTCGCCTTCATGGGCCTCGCGGGCCTCGAGCGGCTCGTCGAGCGGCTCATCGAGCACGGCCGCCCCGCCGGCACGCCGGCCGCGGTCGTCTCCGCCGGCACGAGGCCCGACGAACGCGTCGTCACCGCGCCCCTCGGCGGCATCGCCCGCGCGGCGGAAGGACTGCCGACACCGGCCCTCGTCGTGATCGGCGAAGTGGTTGCGCTCCGCGCGTCGCTGCGCGCGGTGCGACGATCTGCGGCGTGACCGAGTTCCGCCGCGTCGACGCGCTCCCGCCATACGCCTTCGCCGAGGTGGAGCGGCTCAAGCTCGAGCTGCGCCGCGCCGGCGAGGACGTCATCGACCTCGGCTTCGGCAATCCCGATGTCCCGCCGCCGGAGATCGCGGTCGAGAAGCTGCGCGAGGCTGCGCTCATCCCGCGCAACCACCGGTACTCGTCGAGCCGCGGGCTGCCGAACCTGCGCGCGGCGATCTGCGAACTCTACCGTGACCGCTACGGGGTGGAGCTCGACCCCGAAACCGAGGCGACGATGGCGCTGGGTTCGAAGGAAGGGCTCGTCCATCTCCTCTGGGTGCTGCTCGGGCCGGGCGACGCCGCGCTCGTGCCGAGCCCGAGCTATCCGATCCACCTGTTCGCGCCGGGATTCGCGGGCGCGACCGTCCACCGTGTTCCCGCGCTCGACTACGTCGCCGGCGTCCAGGAGGCATGGGAGGCGGCGGAGCCACGACCGCGCGTGCTGCTCGCATCGTTCCCGCACAACCCGACGACGGCGTGCGTCGAACCGGCCGACATGCAACGCCTCGTCGACTTCGCGCGCGAGCACGGGCTGGTGCTCGTGCACGACTTCGCGTACGCGGACCTCGCATTCGACGGCTACCGGCCGCCGTCGATCTTCGAGGCGGAGGGCGCGCGCGAGGTCGCCGTCGAGCTGTACTCGCTCACGAAGGGCTTCTCGCTCGCCGGCTGGCGCATCGCGTTCGTGCTCGGCCGCGCCGACGTCGTCGGCGCGCTCGCGCGGTTGAAGTCGTATCTCGACTACGGGAGCTTCCAGCCGCTCCAGATCGCTGCCACGGTTGCGCTCCGCGAGGCGAGCGACCAGCCCGCCGAGGCGGCGGCTGTGTACAAAGGGCGTCGGAACGCGCTGTGCGACGGTCTGACGCGCGTGGGCTGGGAGGTGGAGCGGCCCCGCGCGACGATGTTCGTGTGGGCGCCGATCCCGACCGGCGAGCCGTCGCAGGCGTTCGCTCTGCGCCTCCTCCGGGAGGCCCGCGTCGCCGTCAGCCCGGGTAGCGGCTTCGGCGCCGACGGTGAAGGTTTCGTCAGATTCGCGCTCGTGGAGAACGAGCAGCGCATTGCACAGGCCGTGCGTGGCATCCGCCGCGCGATTTGCTAGCGTCAGGGGCGTTCGAGGCGACGCTGCCTTCGTGAGTCTTTCGACCGAAGGAGGCGTGCATGAAGATCCTCATTGCCGAAGACGAGACGCTGATCCGTCTCGACCTGCGCGCGATTCTCGAGCGGCACGGCTTCACCGTGTGCGCCGAGGCGCGTGACGGACTGGAGGCGGTGGAGCTGGCGCGGTCGACCCAGCCAGACGCCGCGCTGCTCGACGTCCGCATGCCGAACCTCGACGGAATCGAGGCTGCGCGGCGCATCTACGCGGAGCGTCCGCTCCCGATCGTCATGCTGACCGCGTTTCGCGATCGCGCCACGGTCGACAAGGCGGTCGCGGCCGGCGTCTTCGGGTACCTCCTGAAGCCGTTTCGCGAGGGTGACGTCGCGCCTGCGCTGCGCGCCGCCGCCGCTCGGCACGCGGAACTGCTCGCCGCGCGCCGGCGAGTCGGCACGGAGCAGCCCAAGCGCATCGACGTGGATCTCCCGTCGTCGAGCGGCCACGCGTGGCCCGTGCGCATCGAGCGGGCGGACGACGGCTCGCTCGACGTCCGCGTGGTGCAGCCATGAGGGTGTTGATCGCCGAGGACGAGACGCTCATTCGCCTCGACCTGAAAGGGATGCTCGAGAGCGCAGGCCTCGAGGTGTGCGCCGAGGCGCGCGACGGCGTCGAGGCAGTCGAGCTGGCCGACTCGACGGAGCCGGATCTCGCCGTGCTCGACGTGAAGATGCCGCGTCTCGACGGGATCGAGGCGGCGCGCCGCATTCTCGACGAGCGGCTGATGCCGATCGTGATCGTGAGCGCTTTCACGGAGAAGAGCCTCGTGCGGCGCGCGGCCGAGGCGGGCGTCTACGGCTATCTGGCGAAGCCGTTCCGCGAGGAGGATCTCCTGCCTGCGATCGCCACTGCGAGGGCACGCTTCGACCAGCTCTCGGCCGTACGCGAGCAGGTCGACTCGCTCGCCGAGGCGCTCGCCGCCCGCAAGGCGATCGAACGTGCGAAAGGCCTCCTCATGCAGAACCAGGGGTTGACCGAGCAGGATGCGTTTGCGCGGCTCCGCCGTGCCAGCCAGACGTCCGGGCGGCCGATGCGGGTCATCGCGGAGGCGATCATCCAGACGCTCGGCGCGTAACCCCTGCGTTTCTGACCCTCCGGATCGGTGATGATGTCCCCGAGGTGGGTCGGTTCGTGCGTGCACTGCTCCTGGCCGCGACGATTGCGCTCGTCACGGGCGGAGCCATTGCGCGCGCAGCGGCTCCGCCGACGCTGACGATCGAGGTGATCGGCCAGGGCACGGTCACCGGGACCGGAATCAATTGCGGCGCCGGAAGCCTCTCCTGCTATACGGCGTACGGCTCGACGCAAACTCCCACGTTGACGCCGACTGCCGCGTCCGGTTGGACGTTCGACCATTGGGACGACGGCTGCGGCGCTTCGCCCTGTGCCCCGGTCGTCAGTGGACCGGTCACGGTCACGGCGGTCTTCGCGAGCATCGCACCGACTGTGCAAACGGCGGCGTACGGGGTATCGCTCGCCGGGAACGGTGCCGTCACGAATGGTTCGGTCGCCAATCCGATCCATTGCGCGCAGGGTGCCGTGGCCGCGACGGAGTGCAGCCTGACCGTTGTCCAGGGCTCGACGCTGACGGTGGTCGAGCAGCCCGACCCGGACTCGTTCTTCGCCGGGTGGAACGGGTCGTGCGCAGGCACCGGACCGAGTTGCGTTGCCTACGTTACCGCAAACACCTATGTCGGCGCCGGCTTCGTCTCGAACGCGTCGCACACGCTCACAGTGCAGGTGAGTGGTAACGGGAGCGTCAACGGCGCCGGCATCTCGTGTGGACAAGGCTCGACGTGCGACGCACAAGAGTCCCCGAACGCGAAGGTGACGCTGACCGCGACGCCTGCGAACGGCTACGGTCTCACCGCATGGAGCGGCGCGTGCACGGGCTCGCAGCTGACGTGCACCGTCCAGATGGACAACGACCGGTCGGTGACGGCGACATTTGCGTCCCTCGTGCAGCTCACAGTCACAGTCAGCGGGAACGGCACGGTGTCGGGTGGTGGCATCACTTGCGGGCCGGGCCCGCAGACGTGCACGGGCTCGGAGCTCCCGAATGCGAGCGTCGCGCTCACCGCCTCCCCGAGCGCTGGCGCCAGCGTGTTCTGGTCGGGGTGTTCGACCTCGTCCGGCCCGAACTGCACCGCACTCATCGGGACGTCCGCGGTTTCGGTGACCGCCACCTTCACCGGTGGGGCGCCGCCGCCGGTAGCGACAGACGCGCTGAGCGTCACGGTCCATGGAGACGGCGCAGTCACGAGCACGGCGGGAGCCGCGTCGATCTACTGCACCTCTGCCGGCGGAGGCGAATGTAGCGCCAATGTCACCGCAGGCACCTCGCTCACGCTCGCCGCTCTGCCCGCGTCCGGCACAGCGGGCGACTTCTTGGGCTGGACCGGTGACTGCTCCTCCTTCACGTCGACGACGTGCACCCTGACGATGAACAGCTCGAAGAGCGTCGGTGCGACCTTCGCGGGTGGCAGCACGACGTATCAGCTCAGCGCGCAGGTGACGGGAGATGGATCGATTTCGGGTGCGGGCCTCAAATGCACTGCGAGCGGCGGATCGACCTGCACCGGTCCACAGCCGGCGAGCGCGAGCGTGACGATCACGGCGAGTCCTTCCTTCGGCGCGACGTTCACCGGCTGGAGCGGCGCTTGCTCCGGGACGACGGCCACGTGCACGATCTCTATGACCACCACGAAGAGCGTCACCGCCACCTTCGCCGCCGCGTCGGCGACGAACGAACTGCTCTCGCTCAAGGTCTCCGGCGCCGGCGCGGTGACTGCAGCCGGTCTGGAGTGCGCAAGCACCGGCAAGGCGAAGACGTGCTCCCAGGACTATCCGCGCGGGACGTTCGTGACGCTCTCTGCGGTGGCCGCCAAGGGCTCGATCTTCGCGGGCTGGAGCGGCGCGTCCTCGGGCCGGAAGGGGACGTGCGTCGTGACGATGACCGCGGCGCAGACCGTCTCGGCGAAGTTCTACCCGCTGCTTCAGGGACGGAAGCCGCCGATCATCGCCAAGGTCGCCGCCGGTCATCGCATCACGCTTTCGTTCACGGCGCACGAAAGCGGCGCGTTGAAGGTCGTCGAGGAACGGTCGGCGAAGCGGTTTGCCGTCCATCGACTCGACGTTCGCGCCGGCGCGCGGAAGATCGTGATCACCGTTGCCCGGCCCGGCCGCTACGTGTTCACGGCGACGCTCACGGGCAAGCTCGGCGTGTCCGCGCTCCGCTGGACGGTGTCTGTCTAGTAGAGAACCAGCCGATCGCGGTGTACGGCTTCGACGCCGCGCGGCCGGCCGCGCAGCTCCGATGCACCCGCGCCGGCAATGCCCTTGCCGAGCACAGTTCCGTCGGTTGAGACGAGCTCGACCGCGTCGCCTTCGTCGAACTCGCCGTCGCACGCGACGACGCCGACCGCGAGGAGACTGCGGCCGCCGATGAGAATTGCATCACGGGCGCCGTCGTCCAGCACGAGCTTCCCGGCTGCCGGCTTCGCGTGCCGCAACCACAGCTTGAATGCGCTCGCCTGTCTCGCCGCAGCGGCGAACGCCGTGCCGCGCGCCTCGCCGGCCGCGATCGCGCGCACGACGCCGGGCCCGCGCCCCGATGCGATCACCGTCGGGATGCCGGCGGCGGCTGCGAGGCGCGCCGCGGTCACCTTGCTCGCCATCCCGCCGCGGCCGAGTGCGCTGCCCGGGCCGAGTGACGCGTCGTCGACGGCGTCGCCGCTCGTGAGCAACTCCGCGCTCGCGCTGTAGACGCCGTCCACCTCCGTGAGCAGCACGAGCAGCCGTGCGCCGAGCAAGACCGCCACCTGCGCGGCGAGCGCGTCGTTGTCGCCGAACGTGATCTCGTCGGTCGCCGTCGCGTCGTTCTCGTTCACGACCGGGACTGCCCCGAGCTTCAGCAGCGCGTTGAGGGCGTTACGCACGTTCAGGTACGTCGCGCGCTCGGCGAGGTCGCCGGCGGAGAGCAGGATCTGTGCGACGCGCAGTCCGTGCTTGCGAAACGCGGCCTCCCATGCAAGCTGCAGCCGCACCTGGCCGGCGGCCGACGCCGCCTGGAGCTGCGGCGTCGAGCGCGGCCGCTGCGTCATGCCGAGCAGCGGCAGGCCGAGCGCGATCGCGCCGGAGGAGACGATGCACACGGGCTCGGAGATCTCGGCCACGTCGGCCGCACGCGCCGCGAGGACGGAGCGTCGGATGCGCCCGGCGCCGTCGGTGACGAGCGACGAGCCGAGCTTGACGACAACGGTCACCGGTGTTGCGTGCCGTCGCCGACGACGCGGTACTGGCGGAGGCAGAGATCGCGGTACGTGACCGGCCCGCGCGGGCCGGGAACGCGGTCGACGCTGATCCCCGTCTCCGGCGTGCCGAGCAGCTCGAAGCCGTCGGCGAAGCGCGTCGGCGCGTTCCAGAACGCAGCTGTGCCGCGATAGCCGTCGAGGAAGCGCTCGGCAGCATCGCTGTCCTCGGTCACGATCGCGGCGGCGAGGCCCGACGTCTCCTCGTTCGCGGCTCGGAGTGCTTCGTCGACGCCGTTCACGCCACGGAGCGTGATGGTCTTCACCCGTCCGGGCTCCGACGCCCATTCGCGTTCCGGCGGCAGCGCGTCCTCGACGGCGATCCCCAGCTCGGCGCAGACGGCGGCGATCGCCTGTGCGAGCTCCGGCGTGTCGGCGAGGGCGAGGTTGAGCCGGTTGCAGACGCCGAGCCGGTCGAGGCTCGCGCGCACGAGCTGCTCGAGCTTCGCCGGGTCGGCTGCGGTGTGCGCGTAGAGGACGCCGCCTCCTTCCGCGTGCGCGAGCGCACGCACCCCGTGCTCCGCCGCGCGACGCGCGAGCGCGGCGGTCGACGCGCCGCTCCCGCGGAGGATGACGAGCGGGATCAGCCCCGGCAGAGACACGAGCGCCTCGGCGCCGTCGTGACCGGGTGTGCGCACGAGCCCGACCGCTTCGCCCAGCGCGGGGCGGAGCACGGTGTCGACCAGCTCCGTCACCGTGCAGAGCGCGGCCGATCCGGTGCGCAGCACGACGGCGTTCCCGCTCTTCAGCACCTGCGTGGCGATGTCGACCGCGACGTTTGGCCGCGCCTCGAAGTTCGCGCCGACGACGCCGACGGGGATGAGCCGCTCCGTCACGCCGAGCCCGTTCGCGAGCGTCCACGTGCGGACGTCGCGCTCGAGCGGCGGGAGCGCGCGCGTCGCGCGCACGCCGTCCGCGATCGCATCGAGCCGCCCTTCGTCGAGCCGCAGCCGGTCGCGCGCTCCCTCGTCGACGTCGGAAGCTTCGAGGTCAGCGGCGTTCGCGGCGAGGATTCCCTCTGCGCGCTCGGACAGCAGCTCGACGACGCGGTCGAGCCCCGCGTCGACGTGTGCCTCTGTCAGCTGCGCGAGCGCCTCGCGGGCCGCCCGCGCTTCGCGCTCGACGATCTCCATCGCGCAACTGTACGTCCGTCCGTCGCCGAGGTTGACCGGTTTTTGCGGCCACGTCGACCGGATGCCCGTGTATCGTCCCGCGCACGCGGTCGGCAAAGAAGCCCCGCGGAGGCAGTGTCGCCTCAGGACCTCATCGGGTCCTGGGGCTTTTTTTGTTGGCGGAAAGAGGGGAGAGGTCGATGCTGTTCCTGCTGTACCCGACATGGCTGAATCCGGGCGACAACGCCTGGCAGCTCACGGCAGCAACGTTCGTGGGCTTGATGAGCGTCCCCGGCCTCGTCGTCCTGTACGGCGGCGTGATGCAGAAGCGCTGGTCGGTGAACGCGATGATGCTCGCCTTCATCGCCTTCGCGCTCGTGCTCGTGGAGTGGGTGCTCTACGGGTACAAGATGGGCTTCGGCAACCCGTGGCACGGCCTGTCGCATTCGGGCTTCTTCGGGAACTTCATCGGCCAGCCAGGGAACGTGCTCGGGCACAAGTCGCTGCAAGGGCAGGGCAACATCCCGCTCGTCGGGAAGACGGACTTCCCGCAGTCGTCCCTCGTGTACTTCCAGTTCGTGTTCGCGGGGATCACACCGATCCTCATGCTCGGCTCTGTTCTCGGCCGCGTGAACTTCAAGGCGTGGATCCCGTTCGTCGTGTTGTGGGGATCGTGCGTGTACACGATCAACGCGTTCCTGCTCTGGGGCGGCGGCTACTTCGCGCACAAGGGTGCCGTCGACTTCAGCGGCGGCTACGTCATCCATCTGTCGGCGGGCGTCTCCGGCTTCGTCGCCGCCTGGGTGATCGGCCCACGCCTCGCAAGGGACCGCGAGATCGACGCGCCGAACAACCTCGCCATGGTCGCCATCGGCGCCGGCCTCCTCTGGCTGGGCTGGAACGGCTTCAACGGCGGCGACCCGTACAACGCCGGCGCTGACGCTGCGTCCGCCGTGCTGAATACGAACCTCGCCACTGCGGTCGCGTTCCTCGTGTGGATCGGGTGCGACTACGCGACGAAGCGGAAGCCGTCGCTCATCGGTAGCGTGAACGGCATGATCGTCGGCCTCGTGGCGATCACGCCGGCGGCCGGCTTCGTCAACGGCTGGGGCGCGATGATCATCGGCGCAGCGGCGGCCGTGCTCGTGTACGTCGCGTACAACTACCTCGCGCTGCTCCGGCCGTTCCGGAGCGTCGACGACACGCTCGGCGTCGTGTACACGCACGGGTTCGCAGGCCTCTTCGGCGGCCTGCTCACGGGCCTGCTCGCCGACTCGGCGATGCAGATCGTCCCGGGCGTCTCCGTCACGGGCGGCCTGCACCTGTTGAAGTGGCAGGCGATAGCCGGCGCGTGGGTGATCGTCTTCTCGGGTGTGGCGACGTTCATCCTCCTCAAGCTCGTCGGCGTTTTCGTGCCGTTGCGCATGAGCGACGCGGACATGGAGATGGGCGATCTCGCCGTCCACGGCCACGAGGTGTATCCCTCCGACATCCCGTCGCTCGCATACCCGTCCGGGATTCCTGCGGGTGCACTGGCCACGATCACGAGCGAAGCTGCGCCGGCGACGTGACGACCGTCATCGTCTCGTACGACGGGACCGACAACGATCGCGACGCGCTCGCCCTCGGCCGGGTTCTGGCCGGGGCGGGCGCGTCGCTCGAGCTCGCGTACGTCAGCCACCGGAGCGAGCCGGAGCCGGACTCGCCGACCGACGTCCCGTTCCACGTCGTCGACAATCCGTCGACGGCGGAGGGATTGCGCGAGCTCGCGCTCGCGCGCGGGGCGGAGCTGATCGTCTTCGGCTCCGAGTACCGCACCGCGCCGGGCCACGTCGACCCGCAGGCGACGGCCAAGCGGCTGCTCGACGGCGGCCCCGTCGCGCTCGCGCTCGCGCCGTCGGGCTACGCGGACGCGAATCACAAGCCGATCGCGACGATCCGAGCGGTCAGCGAGGACGGAGATCCGACGACGCGCGAGACCGCGGATGCGCTCGCGCAGAAGCTCGGAGCGGAGGTGGTCGACGGTCCAGGGCACAGCCCAGACCTGGTCGTCGTCGGCTCGAAGCCCGGAACGGTGAACGGCCGCGTCACCATCAGCGCCGCCGCCGACTACCTCATCGAGCTGACGGGCTGTCCGGTCCTCGTCCTTCCGCGCGGAGTGGCGGTCCGCTTCTAGGGATGCCTGCAGAGAGCGAGCGCCTCCGGCGGCGCGTCAGGCGCCGTGATATCTGGTTCATCGGCGCCGTCGCCGCGCTGGTGGTGGCGCTCGCTCCCGTCGCCGTCGTCTTGAGCGAGCGCGGCCATCAAGCGCCGCCGGCCGGCTGCAAGACCGTCGTTCGCGCCGGCTTCATGGGCGGCGAGACCCACGTCGTCTGTACCTCGCCCTAAACGCCGAGCGCGTACGTGAAGAGGAAGGCGTAGGCCGAGCATCCTCCTCCGGAGTCGCGCTAGAGGTGCTTGGCGACGGCCTTCGCCAGCACGATGACGTCGGCCTTCATCTTGACCGGCGTGATCGGGTGGGCATTCGCGTCGAGGAAGACCCCTTGCGCGTTGGCGACGGTATTGCCCTTCAGCATCTCGATCGACCCGGTGTTCGCGGTGTAGAACGCGCCGTTGCCGATCCCGGATGAGCCCCCCGACCCGGCCGAGCATCGCCGGACGATACCGCGGCGGATTAGAGAGAACTACCCCCGCGCGAGTGACGCAGACGGGCTCGCCGGGAGTCGCCCTGCACGACGAAGGCGACGTCGATCGCGTGCGCTTCGCCTTCGCCCTCCTGTGCCTGTCGCTCGAAGGTGACGGCCGCGCCCTTGCAGCGCGGCGGGGGCTCGTGTCCCGGAAGGAACCCGCTGCTTTCGACGTACAGCCGCTCGTCGGCGTCCGACTGGATGTAGCCGTACCCCTTGTCGACGTTGAACCAGAGCATCGAGCCTTCCATGTTCAGCCCACCTTCACGACGAAGAGTGCAATGGCGACGTACTGACAAGCCAGCGCGACAAGGGTCAGCGCGTGGAAAACCTCGTGGTAGCCGAAGACCGTTGGGATGGGATCGGGCCGACGGCGTGCATAGACGATCGCACCGAGCGTGTAGGCGACGCCGCCCGCAGCGATGAGCGCGACCGCCGCGAGCCCCGCGCTGTGCGCGAGCTGCGGCATCGCGGCAATGCCGACCCAACCGAGTGTGATCCCGAAGACGGCCGACAGCCATTTCGGCGCGCCGACCCAACAGATCTTCGTGAGGATCGCGGCCGCCGCACCCGCCCACACGACGCCGAGCACGGTGCGCTGGATGCTTCCGTGCAGGCTCAGCAAGCCGACGGGGGTGTACGTCCCGGCAATGAGGATGTAGATGCCTGCGTGGTCGACGCGCCGCATGCGCGGACGTGCACGCGGGCTCCACGTGATGCGGTGGTAGAGCGCGCTCGCCCCGAGCATGGTTGCCGCCGAGGCTGCGAAGACCGCCGCAGCCACGAGTCGCCTGCCGTCCGTCGCGCTGACGAAAACCGCGCCGACGACGACCGCGACGACGAAGCCGGCGGCGTGCAGGACGCCGCGCAGCTTTGGCCTCACACGTGGCGCATCAGCGGTGATATCCATACGCCCCGCTCCTCTCTGCAGCTCTGGCAGTCGAAGAGGATGGGCTGCCTCGTCGGCGACCGCGCAAAACCCTCGCGCGCCCCAACATTGTCGCATACGAACGGCCTGAGCCGATCGGCGCTACCATTGAGAGCTCAAGCCGCCGAGGCTCTGGCATCTCCTTTGCGACTCCCGCAGGTACCGCGGTTGAAAGGAGCAGGGTGTCCAGACGGCGATGGCTGACCGGAACGGTGTTCGCGGCCGTGACGGTGACGGCCTGCGCCCTCGTGGGGCAGCGGCTGACCGGCTCGAGCTGGCCGCTCGCGCACGCGAGCGCCGTGTACGTCGTCTTTGCCGGGGTCTGCTACTTCGCGAGCTTCATCCTCCGGGCACGCGGCTGGCATCGCCTGTTCCCGTGCGAGCAGCAACCCGATCAGGCTCGCTGCCTCGCATCGGTCGGCGCCGCGGCTGCGAGCGGAGCCGTGCTGCCGTTCCGCCTCGACTACCTGATCAAGATCGGGACGCTGCGCAGGCTTCGCGGAGTCCGGATCGGCCTCGAGGCAATCGCACTCTCCATCATCTCGCTCGGGATGGTGGATGCAGTCGCCATGCTGCCGCTCTCGGTCTCTGCGACCGTGACGAGCTCGGCGAGCTTCCGCGGGCCGCTGCTCATCGTCGTCTTCTTCGGCCTGGGCTGCACCGGGTTGCTCATCGGCAGCGCGTGGCTCGTGCGCCTGCCGCTGCTGCGGCGTAGCCGTCGCCTGCGCACCGTTTCCGAGCATGTCTCCGCCCACCGAACGCGTCAGGGCAGGCGAAGCGCAGCCATTGCCGGCGTCTACCTGTTTCTGTGCTGGACGACCAGAGCCGTCGGGAGCGCGCTGCTTCTGACCGCCCTCGGCTTCGCGTTCTCTCCGACGATCGCCCTGTGCGTCCTCTGCCTCAGCGCTGCCGCGGGCGTGATCCCGATCACGGCCGGGGGCGCCATCGTCAACGCGGGCGCCACGGCCGGCATTCTCTTCGCACTTGGGGTCGGCAAGGATATCGCGATCAACTTCTCGCTCGCGTCGGCGCTGTTGCTGATCACGAGCGCGACCGCCGCAGGGCTCTGCGGAGCCGGCGTCTCGCTCGCGCGGCGGCGTCCCGTGATCCTGGGCCACTAGCGTGTTCTCTGCCTTCAGGCAGCGGTATACGCGTCGCTGGAGTTGCCCGCACTGCAGCAAGTGGCTGCGGCTCTATCCCGCTTCGACCTCATGCCCGCGCTGCGGCCGACAGATCTACGAGTCGACCGACCGCCGGCGCCGCTACTGAACGAGGCCCGAAGCCTGGTACCCTGGTGGGTACTACTAGAGCGAGTACCGGATGCGCACGACGCGCCTTCCCTGCCCGTTCCTGAGCAGTGGAGGAGGTGTTTTTTCTATGGCAACCGGAACCGTCAAGTGGTTCAACGCCGACAAGGGGTACGGATTCATCACCCCCGATGAAGGCGGTAAGGACTTGTTCGTTCACCACAGCGCGATCGTCGGCGAGGGCTACAAGTCTCTCGCTGAGAACGCGAAGGTGCAGTTCGAGGCCGCCGAGGGCGCAAAAGGCCCCGAGGCGAAGAGCGTCGAGCTCGTCGCCGGCTAGCACCGATTCGAGCTGCGGGGCCGCGCGGCCCCGCAGCTCTTTCCATTCTGCGACTGAGGAGGCGCATGGCTTCCAGGAGACCCGAAACGATGGCCAAGCGAGCCCGTGAGCTTGCAGTGAAGGAAAAGCGCGAGCGGAAGAAGGCTCGCAAGGAGTCACAGCGCGACAATCCGACCGAGGGCACGACGATCGAGACGGATACGCGCCCGAACCTCAACGATCCGCAGGTCGGCGCATGATGACGTCGGCGTCCGCGTCGGCCGCGCCGCGCGTCGAAGTCACGATCGCCCGCAATACCGTTCCGCTCACACAGGACGAGATCAGCCGGCTCCTGGTGGCGTTGGAAGGCATCGGCTCGGCCGCGGCGACCTCGATTGCCGAAGAGATCTCCGTACTCCGGCATGCCGGGGTACGCATGCAGCTGCTTCCGAGCGAGCGCGAGCTCGTCGCTCTGCGCGGCGCGCTCCTCGTCGCCGATCACAGGCCGCGGCCCGCTTCCGGGCTGACGCGGCTGCGCTTGCTCTGCGACACCCGCTGAACTCCGGGCGCCGGCGCCTCCCGGCCGCTCCAGCTTGGTAAGGGTTGTCCTGCGCCGCTTTCGCGGGGATGTACGCGTGCTTTTCGTGACACGGATGCTCGCCGTTTTCATGCTTGCCCCGCAGCTGCCGGCGCGTTCCTAACGCGTAGAGCACTGCACGGACCCGCAGCCGAGCGGCGCTGCGTCCTCGTCTGGCTGTCGGATGCGGATCCGTCACCCGATCGGGTGGCCGCCGGGCCGGAATGTCGTATATCGGTCGCGCAGGCCCGGGTCGATTCTCAGGTGAGGAGACTGCGGAGTGAACACCAACAGCGGAGCGGCGATTCTTGTGGCTGACGACAACGACGAGTTGCGTGAGCTGATTGGCGACGCGTTGCGCGATCGGGGCTGCCGGGTGGTCGAGGCGGCGTCCGGCGACGAGGCGCTCGCTCTCGCCGGGGAACGGTTTGCGCTTGTCGTCGCGGACATCGTCATGCCCCCCGAGGGAGGAATTGCGCTCGTGGATGCGCTCCGGCAGCGCATCGCAGGCTTGAAGGTTCTCTTCATCTCGGGATATGGCGCCCTGCCGGGTGGCGGCGGCGCAGACCCGGTCTTGAGCAAGCCATTCACCGCCGACGAGCTCGTGAGTCGGATCGCCGCGCTCGCGCCGGAGGTGTTTTCGTCGTGAACGCCATGACGATTCCCGTGGCGCTCGTCGAGGAAGCTGACCTCAATGCAGATCTGCTCGCCGAGAATGTGCGGCTGCTGCAGCTCGACGAGCTGAAAGACGAACTGATCGCGACGGTCTCGCACGAGCTGCGTACGCCGCTGACATCGATCGTGGGGTATCTGGAGCTTCTCCAAGCGCCGGATGCAGGGCCGCTGACCGACCAGCAAGCTCAGTTCTTGGGAGTCATCCGCCGGAGCGCGGAACGCCTGCTGTCGCTGGTCTCCGACTTGCTCCTGATGGCGCAGGTGGAGTCGGGCGGGATGCGGCTCGAGCGTGAAAGCGTCGACGTCGCGACGATCGCGCGGGACTGTCTTGCCGCCGTCGGGCCGAGCGCGGCGTCGCGCTCGATCGCCATGGAGCTCATGGCCGACGCCGCGACCGTGTTCGGTGACAGGCGCCTGTTGGGCGAAGTCGTCGACAATCTCCTATCGAACGCGGTCAAGTTCACGCCGGAGGGCGGCTCGATCGCCGTTCGTGTCGGCCGCCTGGACGACCGAGTGCTGCTCACGGTTCGCGACAGCGGAATCGGCATTCCGGCCGACGAGCAGAAGGACCTCTTCGCCCGTTTCTATCGCACCCGCGATGCCGCGCGCCGCGCCGTGCCGGGCAGCGGCCTCGGACTCTCGATCGTCAAGGCGATCGTCGACGCGCATGGCGGCGAGGTCACGGTGGAAAGCGCCGTGTCCGAAGGGTCGACGTTCCGCGTGGTGCTTCCCGCGAACCATTCACTCCCTGCAGAAGAAAGGAGTTCGTGATGTCCAACGCCCGCCCACTCGTGCTCGTCGCAGACGATGACGAGGACATCCTCCAGCTCGTCGTCCTTCGGCTCGGCCGAAGCGGCTACGACGTCATCTCGGCGACGGATGGCGAGGCCGCGGTCGAGCTCGCCAAGGCCCGCTGTCCCGACCTGATGGTCATCGACGTCGCAATGCCGCGCGTGGACGGCCTCGAGATCACTCGCATACTTCGCGCGAGGGATGAGACCGCATCGATCCCGATTCTGCTGCTGACGGCGCGTACGCGCGACGTCGATGTCGAGCTCGGGCTCTCCGCGGGAGCCGACGACTACGTCACGAAGCCATTCAGTCCCGAGCTTCTCGCGCAACGGGTTGCAGCGCTCTTGCAAATCGCCGCGCAGAAGGCCCAGCCGGTGCAGGCGTTGCGGGCGGTGGCGTGGCAATGACCGCAACGGCGCCGGCGACGGCGGAGCTGGCCCGTGCGCGCGGACTCGCGCAGCGGAGCCAGCTCCCTTGGGTTGACCTAGACGCCGAGACGATCGATCCGCGTGCGGTGGCGCGGCTTCCGTTCGAGCTGATGGCGCGCAACCTCGCGGTACCGATCGGATTCTCCGGTGAGACCGTGCGTGTCGCGATCGCCGACCCCGCCGCGTGCGACCTCGTCGCTCGCGAGATTCCGGCGAGTCTGGAGTTCGTGGTGGCGCCGCGCGACTCGCTCATGCATCTCCTCGACTCCCTCCGCCAGACGCAGCGGACTCGGACGCTTGTTGCCCTGCCGGCCGGCGAGGTCGGCCCCGAGCTCGAGATGGCGCTTCTCACGGGGGCAGCCGAAGCGGGGACGACCGACCTGCATTACGTCCCGACAGAGCTCGGGCTTTCCGTCCGCGCTCGTATCGACGGCCTCCTGCGCGAGATCGGACTCATTCCCGGCGCCGACGCTGCGGGCGCGGTGGCGCGGCTGAAGGTGAAGTCGCAACTCGACATCACCGAACACAGGCGCGCACAGGAGGGGCGGATGCGCATCGCCACGAGCTCCGGTCGCGAGTTCGACATCCGCCTCACAGTCATCCCGACGATCGCAGGTGAAGGAGCCGCATTACGCCTGCTCGAGCACACGGCCCGGCCACCGTCGTTGACGGAGGTCGGCCTCTCTGCCGACCTGCAGTTGCAGCTCGAGCGTCTGGTCAACCGTCGCCGCGGGGCGCTGCTCGTCACCGGTCCGACCGGCTCGGGGAAGTCGACCACCATCTACGCGGCGCTCAACGACATCGCGGACCCTTCGCTCGACATCGTGACGGTCGAAGATCCGGTCGAATACCGTTTCGACGGGGTCTACCAGGTTGAGGTCAATCCAGCGATCGGCGTCACGTTCGAGTCGACGCTCCGCACGTTCCTGCGAACCGACCCGGACGTCATCGCCGTCGGGGAGATGCGCGATCTCGACACTGCAGCGATGACGCTCAAGGCGGCCCTCGCGGGCACGTTCGTCCTCTCGACGCTGCACACCTATGACGCGCCCGGCGCGATCACTCGCCTGCTCGACATCGGCGTGGAGCCCTACGTCACGGCCGCAACTCTGACAGCCGTCCTCGCTCAGCGCCTGGTTCGAAGGCTGTGCATCTACTGTCGCGTTCGCCGGCCGGCGACGACGCTCGAGCGTGCGGAGCTCGGCCTCGACGACGGCGAGCACCATCTCTTCTCCGCAACCGGATGCCCGCACTGCGACCGCGGCTATCGCGGCCAGCTCGCCGTCCACCAGCTCATGACCATGACCGATGAGCTACGCCAGCTTGCGCTCGAGCGGGCAGGGCACGCACAACTACGCGACGTCGCGCTCTCACAGGGGATGCGCTCGCTGCTCGACGACGGCGTCGCGAAGGCGCTCGCCGGGCTCACCACGCTCGACGAGCTCAAACGCGTCGTCTCCGTCGAAGACGCCGCCACCATGGCAACGTGAACGCGCATGAGCTCGCGACGGTTGAACGCTCATCGTCGGAGCTCGCTTCCCTCGCGCAACAGAAGTTCAGGATGGTGTTCGACGCCGCCGGTATCGGCATCTCCATCGGCGCGGGCGGCATGCTCACCGAGACGAATGCCGCCTACCAACGGCTCCTTGGCTACACGGCCGAGGAGCTCTCCCGCATGCACTACAGCGACATCACGCATCCCGACGATCGCGACCTCGACAACCAAGATATTGCGCAGCTCGCGGCAGGTGAGAAGCCGTCCTTCACCGTCGAGAAACGCCTTCTGCACCGGAGCGGAGCCACGATCTGGGCGCGCGTCACCGTCACCCCGGCCCCCGACGGCAGCTTCGGCATCGGGCTCATCGAAGACATCACCGACCGGCGCGAGCTGCTTGCCCGCACCGTCGAGGCCGCCGAGGCCGAACGCATGTCATTGGCTGCCGATCTGCACGATGGGCCGATTCAATATCTCACGGTGGCAGCACTCAAGCTCGATCGCCTGGTGAACAAGCTCGTACGAGCCGGTCACGAGGAGGCAGCCGTCGAGGCGCGACAAGTCCGTGACGAGGTATCCGCGGAGATGAGCTCGCTGCGCGAGATGATGACGGAGCTTCGGCCGCCGGTCATGGACGAGCGAGGCCTCGACGTCGCGGTTCACGACACGCTCCAGACCGTGCTCGCTGACACGAAGACGCGCTACACCGTCGACTCCAACCTCGACGGCGTCCGTCTCGCGCCCGAGCTCGAGACGGCGATCTACCGGCTCATCCGCGAGGCCGCGACCAACATTCGCAAGCACGCCACCGCCGAGCATGCCTCGATCAGCCTCGACACGCGCGCCGAAACCATCGATGTGACCATTGCCGATGACGGCTCCGGCTTCGACACGAACCAGAACAACGGCGGCCATGTCGGGCTCATCACCATGAAAGAGCGCGTAGAAAGCCTCGGCGGAACGCTCCGCATCGAGACGGCGATGAACGAAGGAACACGCCTCCACGCATCGTTCCCCCGCGACACGACACGATCCTGAACATGGAACCCCTCGAACATCCCGCAGATCAGCCAGGCCCTGAAGCTCCGCGCGCGTTGCGAATCGTCATCGTCGACGACGAGCCCCGGATCTGCGCAGCTCTCGCCGACGTCTTGATCGACTTCGGATTCGACATCGTGGCCCGCGGCGCGGACGGCAACGACGCGGTTGCGCTCGCGGCATCGCTCGATCCGGACTGCATCGTCCTCGACATCCGTATGCCGAACCTCGACGGTATCGAGGCCGCCCGCAGGATCCGGAACGCCGGAAGTCGCCCGCGAATCGTCATGCTTTCTGCATACGACGGCGGAGGTTTCCAGCGCGATGCGATCGAAGCCGGTGCCGACACCGTGCTCGTCAAGGGCTCCGCCCTTGCCGACCTGATCGACGCCATCAGCCGCTAGCGGGTCGCTAGTGCACGACGAGCACGGATGCCGCGGAGTGCTTGACGACGGCGGCGGCGACGCTGCCGAGTAGGTGTCCGGTGAGCCCGCTGCGACGATGGGAGCCGAGCACGATCAGGCTCGCCCCGCGCTCCTCGGCCGTCTCGACGATCCCTTGCCAGGTCGGCGCCGCCTCGACCGCCGCGCTCTGTGACCGGAACCCGGCCTTCTCCGCGAGCGATGCTCCGTGCGCGGCAGTCTCCTCCGCCGCCTTCTTCACATCCTGCGCCTGGGTGGCGTCGAAGTGACGCTCGTTCACAGGGACGAATCCGACATCCGCGGTCTGCCAAACGGTGAGGACGAGGGCGTCTCGTCCCGGCGCGAGCTGCTGCGCGGCTTGCTCGATCGCGAGCGTCGCGAGCTCGGAGCCGTCGTAGGCGAAGAGAACAGGTCCGGATGCCATGTCAGACCCTTTCGGCGGCCGGGGGCGCGAGGGGAACGGTCGATCGAACGCTTGCCAGCAGCGGTGGCGAGTCCCACGCCGGAGCCGAGCCCGCGAGGAAGCGCTCGAGGTCGGGTGTCTGCGGGCGGGCGCCGCTGAGGGCGTAGATCGCGACGGCCACAGCGGCCCCGCCGAGGGCGAGCCCGAGCCCGATCCACAGCGCGATGCCGGTGCCGGCATCGAGGTTGCCGGTGGCGTTCGCAGCGAGGTGGACGAAGATCGGCGCGACCATGAACGCCGCCACTGCTCGCAGGAGCTCGACGATCGCGAACACCCGCTGAAGGTTGGCGGAGGGCAGCGAGAAGCCGGCGACGAAGAGCGCGGGTGCGACCGTGGCGCCGAGGCCGATCCCCGTCAGCCCCGAGCCGAGGAGGGTCAGCGCCTGGCTGGAGGGCACTTCGATCCGGAAGACGGCGATCCCGGCGGCGAGGAAGATCATGCCGATCAGTGGGAGGTAGTGCATCGCCCGTCTCCTGATGACGGCCCCGAGTGCAACCGCGGTGATGACCGCGCCGCCGACTTCCGGCAGGTAGAGCAGCCCGATGTGCACCGGGCTGTAGCGCCCGGCGAGGACGCCTGCGGTGAGGACGGTCGCGGACACGGATGCCGCAGCCGCGAACAGCGCCAGCGTGATTCCTGCGACCGGAATCGAGCTCGTGAGCATCGTGCGGATCGTCAGGAGCGGCTGCTTGGCGCGGTACTGGTAGATGACGAGGACCACGATCGTCGCCAGGCCGCCGAGGAGCGGCAGAATCGTCTCCAGGTTCAGAAAGCCATGGCTCGTGAGCTCCGAGGCGCCGAAGAACGCGGCCACACAGCCGACCGTCGCCAGCGCGATCGCCCGCAGGTCGCGCGGCGAGTCGGGATTGGCGGGCGGCGCGTCATCGAAGGTCAAGACGGCCAACACGAGTGCCGCAGCCGAGATCGCGGCGACGATCCAGAACAGCGGTCGCCAGGCATGCGACTCCGCCTGCAGGCCGCCGATGAACGGACCGAGCGCGACCGCGCCGAAGATGCACACGTTCATGATCACGGCGGTGTCACGGAGCTTGTGCGCCGGGAAACCGATCGCGAGGGGCGGAACGGCGGCGATCAGCAACAGGCTGGTGCAGAGACCCTGGATCACGTGGCCGGCGATGAACATCTCCGCGTTCTGCGCGGCTGCCGTCAGCACCGATCCGACGAGGAGGAACACCGCGTAGACGACCAGCATCCTGCGCTGCGGCAGGTGCTGGGCGAACTGCACGGCGAGCACCGTGCCGACCGCGTAGGCGGCGTTGCCAAGGCCGGAGCCGAGGCTCATCGTCTGCATGCTCATGTGCAGCTGCCTGCCGATGATCGGTGTCAGCGGCCCGAGCGCCGCAGAGAGCGCCAGGTAAGGGATCAGCGCGAGCATGACCATGGCGGCGACGGCGGGATACCGGCCGGCCAGCGGGCCCTGGCGCAGGTCTGCGCCTCGGCGCAATGTCAGGCTCTGAGCTACTTGCATGCCGACCCCTTCCTTCGAGCGAACGCTTGCAGTAAAGTGGAGGCGACCTCCAGAACATCCGGAAGCAACCTCCGGATAGAATACGGAGGAGACCTCCGCTTGTCAAATCAGTTGAGCCAGACCGAGATCCAGCCCCAGCGCGCCATGCGAGCCGACGCGCGCGTCAACCACGACAAGCTCGTGGCGGCCGCCCGCGCGCTCTTCACCGACAAGAGCACCTCGGCACCGCTCGAGGAGGTGGCCGAGCGGGCCGGACTCGGGATCGGCACGCTCTACCGGCACTTCCCCACGCGCCAGGCACTCCTCGAGGCCGTCTACGTGGGCGAGGTCGAAGCCATGGCGCGCGCCGCGGAGGATCTTGCAGATCTCCCGCCCTGGGATGCCCTATCCCAGTGGCTGCACCAGTACGTCGGCTTTGCGGCGACCAAACGTGCACTGAACGAGGCGCTGATGGAGACCGATCCGAGCTCCACCGCCCTGCTCACGTGTCGGACCGCGCTCCTGGTTGCCGGTACCGCACTCGTCGAACGTGCACAGCGCGCGGGGGTCGTGCGCGCCGACACGAATTTCACGGACGTCGTGCGGATGGTCGGCGCGATCGCGCTCGTGCCCACGGAGGATCCCGAGCAGAAGGAACGTCTGCTCGAGCTCGCGCTCGACGGCCTCCGGTATCACGCACACGACTAGATCGAACATTCCACTCTCGATCCTCGACCTGGCGCCGATCCGCAAGGGAGAGACGTCAGGCGACAGCTTCGCGGCAAGTGTCGTTCTGGCTCAGCGGGCAGAGGAGTTGGGCTACCGGCGCGTCTGGTACGCCGAGCATCACAACATGTCCACGATCGCCTCTTCGGCGACCAGTGTGCTCATCGCGCACATCGCGGCGCACACGCGCGAGATCCGCCTCGGAGCCGGCGGGATCATGCTCCCGAACCACTCGCCGCTCGTGATCGCCGAGCAGTTCGGCACGCTCGAGTCGCTGCATCCCGGGCGCATCGATCTCGGTCTCGGGCGCGCGCCCGGCTCGGATCAGAACACGCTACGGGCTTTGCGCCGCGGTGCGGAATCGGCTGACAGCTTCCCCGAGGACGTCCTCGAGCTGCAGGGGTACCTCACCGGAGAGACGCGCATTCCGGGAGTGAATGCCACGCCGGGCAAGGGGACGAATGTCCCGCTCTACATCCTCGGCTCGTCGATGTTCGGCGCGGGCCTGGCCGCTGCGCTTGGGCTCCCCTATGCGTTCGCCTCCCACTTCGCGCCGGACCTGCTGCGACAGGCTGTCGAGAGCTACCGACGCGATTTTCGTCCGTCCGTGCAGCTGGATCGGCCGTATGTCATCGCCGGCGTCAACGTCGTCGTCGCGGAGACGGCCGACGATGCCCAGGAGCAGTTCCGCGCCGCCATGCGCAACCGGGTGACGTTCTTGCTCGGCCGCGGGCAGACCTTCTCCGACGCCGAGGCGGACGAGATCCTCGCCTCGCCCGCCGGTCAGCACGTTCGGCAGATGGTGACGTACGCCGCGGTCGGGACGCCGGCCGAAGTCGGCGACTACCTCGCGGACTTCGCCAAGCACGCCGACGCGGATGAGCTCATCACCGCGCACCAGTCGCCGACTGAGGCCGGCCGTTTGCGTTCGGTTGAACTGTTGACGAGCGCCGGTTAGTGTCCGTGCCGGTGGCGGCCGCCGGGCATTCCGTAGCTGGAGTTGCGTCTCTTGACGCGGAGGCGCCGGTCGAGATCTTGCCGGTCAAGGCGCTGCCCGTCGTTGCGGTGATCCTCGCTGCCGTGATCGCTGCGATCGGCACGAACTCGCGTTGGGCACTCGACTTCTTCCACGTCGCCGGCGGCGGGATCTGGACGGCTCTCGACCTCTTCCTCGGGTTTGTGCTCGGCCCGATCCTTGGCCGGCTGTCCATCCCTGCTCGGGTCGAGTTGACCAAGAGGCTGATGCCGAAGCTCGTACTGATCATTCCCGTGCTCGTCACGATGACGCTCGCTGCCGGATTCCAGCTCGCGCGCTACAACGGAATGCTCGATACCTCCTTCCCGCGCCATGCCTGGGTCGTCGCGTCGTTCGCAGTCGTGGGCGTGATGGCTGTGATCGCGATCGGTCTGCTGGAGCCGGCGAACATCGCCGTCCTGTTCGAGCTACGAAAGCCGCAACCGAACCCCGCGGTGATCGAGAAGCTCATGCGCCGGTTCATCTTCACGGCGGGAATCACCGGAGCAATGCAGATCGGGACGTTGATCATCATGACGAGGCTTGCGAGCTGATGGTCGCGCCGGAGCAAAAGGCATGGGCCGATCGGAAGGTGCCGCCGGTGACGGGGCTCTGGATGCTCTCGCTCGCGCTGATCGCCGGTGGAGTGAGCTATCTCGCCGCCTACCTCCCGAAGCGCGCGCCGCTCGGCCCCGCCGTCGGTTTGCTGGCAGCATCCGGCATCGTCCTTGCCCTCGGTGTCGTCCTCCTGGCGCGCCAGCGTGAGTTCGCGTGGCAGCGGTTCCGTCAGGTGGCCGGATGGACATTCCTTGCCTACATCGTGATCGCGGGGATGATCGAGTACGCATTCATCTACGACCACACGCACGGGGCGGTGCTCGTCGTGATGACGTTGATGCTCGTCGTCTTCATGCTTGCCCCGCCGCTCCTCGTCGGCTTCACCGTCGCTCGCTTCCAGCACACCTCCTAACGCGGAGGCAGGCCGGGGGGCTCGTGACCTCGGGCACGGGCACTGCATGCACGGATCGGTGCTTGCGCCTGACCGATATTTCGGTCAGGGTTGCAACATTATGAACCGAATCGACGTGGCGGTCGTGGGTGCGGGCGTGACCGGACTTGCGGTCGCGCGTGAGCTCGAGTCGCGGGGGGTCGCCGTCGCCGTCGTCGAGCGTGAGGGAATCGGCGCAGGGGCATCGGGCGTGCAGCCGGGCGGTGTGCGCCAGCAGTGGGGCACGCGCGTCGCGTGCCGACTCGCGCGTGAGTCCGTCGAGTTCTGGCGCGAGGTCGACACGCGGCTCGACGCGCGGGTGACGCTCTCGTTCAGCTCGTGCGGGTATCTCTTCGCTGCTCAGAAGGAGGCGACGCTCGCGCGTCTCGCCGCCAACGTCGCGTTGCAGAACGAGGAGGGCATCCCGTCGCGGATCGTCCGCTCCCAGGAGGTCGCGGAGCTCGTTCCGGGGCTCGACCCCGAGGCGGTGGTCGGCGGAGCGTGGTGTGGGGAGGACGGCTACTTCGACCGTCCTCAGGCAGTCGTCGAGGCGTTCGCCGCCGGCTTGGAAGTCGAGCACGCGACGGTCGATGCGATCGTCCGCGACGGCGCCGGCTGGACTGTCGGTCCGTTCACTGCCGACGCAGTCGTGGTCGCCGCCGGCGTCGACACAGCACGGCTCGCCGCGCCGCTCGGCGTCGAGCTCCCCATAGCGGCCGAGGAGCGATACCTGTTCTTCAGCGATCCCATCCGTGAGCGCCTGCTCGAGCCTCTCGTCGTCGTGCCCGAACGCGGCTTCGCCGCGAAGCAGCTCGCGGACGGACGCGTGCTCGCGAGCGACCTGACGGCACGCGGCAACGAACAGGAGGGACGCGAGCGCTGGCGGGCAACGATTCGGAGCGCGAGCAATGCGCTACTGCCGCAGCTCGAGCACGTGTCGTACCCGTTGCTCGTGCGGGGCATCTACGACGTGACGCCGGATCACCAGCCGATCCTGGGGCAGATCGCCGAAGGGATCTTCGTCGCGGCCGGCTTCAGCGGGCACGGATTCATGATCGCGCCGGCGGTCGCACGTATCATCGCCGACGCGGTGGCAGGTCTCGACGACCCGGTGCTGGACGTCCTCGGAGTCGAGCGATTCGCGGCGGGGAGGCTCGTGCCGGAGCCGCAGCTCGTCTGACGTGTTCCTGCAGCTCGTCGCCAACGGACTCGTCACCGGCTCGGTGTACGCCATCGCAGCCGTGGGCGTCTCGCTCGTGTACGGGCTCCTCCGGCTCGTCAACTTCGCGTACGGAGACTTCATGGCCTTCGGCGCGTTCGTCGCCTTCGCCGTGAACGGGCCGCTGCACCAGTCGATGATCGTCGCCGCGCTCGCGGGCATGGCGGCGACCGCTGCGCTCTCACTCGTGCTCGACGTGGTCCTGTGGAAGCCGATGCGTGTGCGACGGGCGGGCTTCATGAGCCTCTTTCTCGCGTCGATCGGGCTCGCGCTCGTGCTTCGCCAGTCGCTGCTGCTCGCCGCCGGTTCAGCGCCGCGGAGCTACACCGTGAACCCGTACCGGGTCTTCGTCCTCGGCAGCGTCCGTCTGTCGGACGCGCAGGTGATCGCGATCGCAACGGCCGCAGTGACGATCGTGCTCGTCGGGCTGTTCCTCGCGCTGACGACGTGGGGGCGCGTGCTGCGGGCGATGGCGGACGACCGCGCGCTCGCGGCGGTCGCGGGGATCGACGTCGCCGGCGCGACGCGAATGGCGTGGCTGATCTCCGGGCTCCTCGCCGGGTTGGCGGGTGTGCTCGCCGCGATGGTCGAGTATTCCTTCGACCCGAACTTCGGCTTCCAGCTCCTGCTGCCGGTGTTCGCCGCCGTCGTGCTCGGGGGTATCGGCAGCGCCTACGGCGCGCTTCTCGGCGGTCTCGCCCTCGGGCTCGCGCAGGAGGTGTCGACCTGGTCCGGCTTCGCCGGCGGCGTCAATCCTGTGTACAAGCCCGTGGTCGCCTTCGGTGTGCTCGCGGTCGCGCTCCTCATCCGCCCGCAGGGCTTCTTCGGACAGGCGAGGGCCGGATGAGCGTCCTCTTCAGCGGCGGCTTCTGGGCATTCGTCTGCGTCGTCGCCGGCATCTACACGATCCTCGCGCTCGGTCTCCAGGTGCAGTTCGGCTTCGCCGGGCTCCTCAACTTCGGCCAGGTCGGGTTCATGGCGATCGGCGCGTACACGATGGCGATCCTCGTCGTGAAGGAAGGCTGGAGCACGTGGCTCGCCGCGCCGCTCGCCATCGCAGCCGCCGCCGCCGGCGGGCTCCTCCTCGGGCTACCGACGCTGCGTCTCCGCGCGGACTACTTCGCGATCGTGACGATCGCCTTCAGCGAGATCATCCGATACGTCGCGACGAACGACACGTCGCTGACGGGAGGGTCGCAGGGCACGATCGCGCTCGGCGCCGTCGGGACCGCGAGCGAGTACAACAGCGGCTGGAGCAGCTTCCAGACGCACGTCGGGCATGCGCTCGGCATCTCGACCGGGGACACGACGATGCTCGTCATCGTGTGGGTGGTCGCCATCATCCTGCTGACGCTCTCCTGGTTCGCGTTGCGGACGCCATGGGGGCGAGTGCTGCGTGCGATCCGCGACGACGAGGACGCAGCCGCCTCGCTCGGCAAGAACGTCTTCGCGTACAAGCTGCAGGCACTCGCGCTCGGCGCGGCGCTCGCGGGCATCGCCGGGCTGTTCTATGCGTGGGAGTTCTCGTTCTTCAGCCCCGACGACTTCCAGCCGCTGCTGACCTTCTTCGCCTGGATGATCCTGCTGCTCGGCGGGCTCGGGCGCGTCTGGTCGGTTCCGGTCGGGGCGCTCGTCTTCGGCTTCATCTTCGCCGGGACGCGTTTCCTGAACTTCCCCCCCTTCACCTGGGTCGCATCGGACGAGCGCGCCTACATCCGCCTGATCATCATCGGCCTGATCATCATCGTGCTCGTCGTCCTGCGCCCGCAGGGGCTTCTCGGCAAGCGGCGGGAGATGGTGCTCGAGTGAGCGCGCTGCTCGAGGTCGAGGACGTCGTGCGCACCTTCGGCGCCGTGCGCGCGGTCGACGGCGCCACGTTCGCCGTGGAAGAGCATTCCATCACCGGTCTCATCGGGCCGAACGGCGCCGGAAAGTCGACGTTGTTCGCGACGATCGCGGGCTCGCTGAAGCCGACCTCCGGGCGAATCGTGTTCGCCGGTACGCGGATCGACGGCCGGCCGGCCCATCGCGTCGCGCGCGCCGGGGTCGTTCGCACGTATCAGGCCGCCCGGGTGCTCACCCGGATGAGCGTGCTGGAGAACTTGCTCCTCGCGACGAGGGCGCACCCTGGAGAGCAGCTGACGGGCGTTCTGTTCCGGCCGCGTGCTGCGCGCGCGCATGAGCAACGTGGGCTCGAACGTGCGCAGGAGCTGCTCGCGCTCGTCGGTCTCGAGTCGTACATACACGAGTACGCCGGCACGCTCTCGGGCGGTCAGCGCAAGCTGCTCGACCTGGCGCGGGTGCTCATGGTCGAGCCGACCCTCGTGCTCCTCGACGAGCCGATGGCGGGCGTTGCGCCGACCCTGCGCGTGCAGCTGCTCGAGCACATCCTCGCCGTGCGCCGTGACCGTGGCCTCACGTTCCTGATCGTCGAGCACGACCTCGACTTCGTCATGCAGGCCGCCGACCGTGTCGTCGTCATGAATCAAGGCCGCGTCCTCACCGCCGGGACGCCCGACGAGGTGCGCGCGAACGATCAGGTGGTCGATGCCTATCTCGGGACGACGCGGTGAGCGCGCCGCTGCTCGAGGTGGCCTCGCTCGAGGCCGGCTACGACGACGCGCTCATCGTCCGAGGCGTCGACCTCGTCGCCTCCGCCGACCAGATCGTCGCGATCGTCGGCCCGAACGGTGCAGGGAAGTCGACGCTGCTCAAGGCTGTGTACGGCATGTTGCGTCCGCGGGGCGGGTCGGTTCGCTTCGAGGGCGAGGACGTCACCGGCGAGCGTTCCGACAAGCTGACGCGCCGCGGCATGAACTTCGTCCCGCAAGTCGAGAACGTCTTCCCGACGCTGACGATCGCGGAGAACCTTCACGTGGGAGCGCTCGTGCTGCCACGCGGCGAGCGGCAGCGTGAGATCGACCGTGTGCTCGACGTCTTCCCACTCCTCGTCGACCGGCGCCGGCAGCGGGCCGGATCGCTCTCGGGCGGCGAACGGAAGCTCGTCGCGCTGGCCCGCGCGCTCGTCACGCGTCCGCGGCTCCTCCTACTCGACGAGCCGTCGGCCGGTCTCTCACCGATCGCAATCGACCTCGTGTTCGACAAGCTCGTGGAGATCCGATCGCTCGGGATCGCGATCGTCATGGTCGAGCAGAACGCGCGCCGCGCCCTCGCGCTCGCCGACACGGGCTACGTCCTCGACACCGGCAAGAACGCCTACACCGGCCCCGGTCGGCAGCTGCTCGACGATCCCAGGGTGGTCGAGCTCTATCTCGGTGGGTCGGGCACGATCGCGTCGAGCTCGAACTCGACGAGCACGCCTTCCGGGATGAACCCGGCGACGTAGTACGAGGTGTTCGCCGGATCGATGCCGGCGAATGCCTCGCGGTGCGCCTGCACCGCGGCTTGCCAGTCGCAGCCCGCTGCGAGCAGCATGCGCGTCCGGATCACGTCTTCCGGCGTCGCCCCGAGCTCGGCCGCGGCGCCGAGCGCCTTCTCGATCGCGACCCGCATCTGCGCGTACGCGTCGCCTGCGTGGAGGACCGCACCGTCGTCCATCGGCGCCGTGCCGCTGACTGCGACGTGCTTGCCGATGCGGACGGCGCGGGAGTAGGCGGCGGCTTCTTCGAAGCCGCCGCCGTCCCGCAGAGTCACGCGTGTCACTTGCCCTTGAACGTGAATGTCTTCAGCGTGCTGAAGTTGCTGTTCCCGTCGTAACGCCAGATCTCGTACACAGCCGAGCTGATGTCGCCGTTGGCGGCGAAGTCGACCGGGCTGAAGGCACCCTCGTAGTTGACGTCCTTGTGCTTGCTCAGCAGCGAGATGGCAGTGCCGAGCTGCTTGAACGTCACCTTGGCGCCGGGAGGCCCGGAGACGGACACGAGATTCGCCCCGATCTTCGCCGGCGACGCGGAGCACGCCTTCATCGCGGCCAGGAAGGCGACGTTCGCGGCGTCGAAGGCGGTGCCTTCGAAGCCGGTGTACGGCTGCGCGCCCTTGACGTCGGCGTTCCACAGGGAGTGGAATGCCGCGCCTGCCGGGCCGCCTGCCGCGCTGGCCGCTGTGCCGGAGAGGCCGAGCACGGGCTGGCCGATCTTGTCCAGCGTCGGGGCGTCCTTGAGCGCCTCGGTCATGAGCGTCTTCGTCGGGTCCCACGTACCGGTGCGGATGAGCGCCGGCGCGAATTTCAGGAACGTCTCCGGGAAGTCGATGATGACCCAACCGGCGGGATTCCCCGAAACGAGCTGTCCGGCCTCGGTGTCGAACGTCGGCTGGTCGGGGTTCCAGGAGATGTTGACGCCGACTTTCCCGCCGAGCGACTTCCACTGTGTGACGAAGAGCTGCTCGAGTGCGGTGCCGAACGCGTCGTTGCGCGCGCCGACGTTGACGGTCGCGCCCTTGCCGAACTTCTGCAGTGCGGCCTCTGCGAGCACCCTTCCCTGCAGGTTGTCGGACGGATACGTGCGGAAGACCCAGCCCTTGCCGCCCTTGAGCGCCGTCAGCTGCGGTGCGCTGGCCGTCGGCGAGATGAGGACGACGTGATCCGGGATCGTCACGGACTGCGCCATCGGGATCGTGGCGCCCGACGCCATCTCCCCGATGATCACGTCGACGTGCTCACCGACTTCCTTCTTCGCGGCTTCGACCGCCGCGGCCGCCTGCGTTTGCCCGTCCTGTGAGTCGACGAGCACGACCTTGATCTGCTTCGACAGGCCTGCCTTCTTCAGCGCCGCGTTCTGGAGCGTGATCGCGAGCTTGACGGCTTTGTCCATATTTCCGCCGTAGGCGGAGAGGCCGCCCGTGAACGGCAGGACGTCGCCGATTCGCAGGGTGAACGAGCAGCTCGACTTCGCGGCGTTCGCCGTCGACGCCGACATGGCCACTCCGCCGGCGATCCCGACAACGACGAGCGTGGCTGCTGCCCGCCTGGCCCTTCTCGACGTGAGCACTGGGACTCCCTCCTCTCGCTCGTGCGGCCCCCGCTGCGGCGGCGGCCAGAATGTTGCAACACTGACCGATATTTCGCGCAAAGGCAAGGACCGGGTTATGCTCGCCCGATGGAGGCCAAGCCGGCAGTCGCGGCTCCCGACGTGGGCGCCGTCATCAGGCGGCTGCGGACGCAGCGAGGCATCTCCGTCCGGGCGCTCGCCGCCGCCGCCGGGCTCTCTCCCTCCTTCCTCGGGGCGGTCGAGCGGGGGAGCTCCGACATCGCGCTCGGACGGCTCGCCCTTGTTGCGCAGGCCCTCGACCACGACGTCGCCTCGCTCCTCGGATACTCGCTCCGGCAGGCGACCCCGCGTTTTGTCGCGCCGGCCCGGGAAGGCGCCCGCGGCGACGGCGTCCGGTTCTCTGCCTTTCGGATCCCCGGCTCGCAGCTCGAGCTCCTCGTCGCGTCGTTCGCGCCGCACTCCGGCTTCGACGACTCGATCACCCACGCAGGCATCGACGTCGCCTACGTCGCGCAGGGCGAGCTCGTGCTCGTGGTCAACGACGCCGAGTACGAGCTGCGGGAGGGCCAGTGCGTCGTCTGGCCGTCGTCCCACCCGCACACGATGCGCAACGATTCCGACGCGACGGCCATCGTCGTCGGCTTTGCGACCGAGATCGTCCATTGACGACCCAGCCCGACGTTGTTGTCATCGGCGGTGGATTGATCGGGCTCCTGACCGCCGTCGAATTGGCGGAACGCGGCACGCGCGTCGCAGTCCTGGAAAAGGACGACCTCGGCTTCGAGCAGTCCGGGCGCTCGGTTGCCGCAATCAATCTTCCCGGCGGGGAGCCGAATCCTGCATCGTCCCTGCTTCGTGTCTCCGCAGAGCAATGGTCGACGTTTGAGGAACGGTGGGGACACGGCATCGATCTCAATGCAGAGGGCTGGTACATCGTGATCGCGGACGACCGCGATCGCGAATGGCTCGAGGTAGAGCGAGCGACATGGCAGGCAACTGCCGGGTACCCGGGCAGCGAACTGTTGGACGCCGCCGCGGCGCGCGAACGCTTCCCGCAGTTCGAAGGAGAGTTCGTCGCCGTCGACGTGCGTCACGGTGGGCATGTCGACGCGTTGATGGTCATAAACGCTCTCCGGCAGATCGCGCAGCAGCGCGACATCGAGATTCGGTGTGGCGAAATGGTGACCGGCTTCGAGACGGCCGGCGACCGCATCACCGGCGTCAAGACGCGGGGCGGCCTGCTCCATTCCCAAGACGTCGTGATCGCTGCAGGCCTCTGGTCGCCGGATCTTTGCCGCCAGCTTGGCTTCCACATCCCGATGCAGCGCGTTCGCGCTCCGGCCGTGGAGACCGGGCCCATGCCTCCCGGCACGATTCCCGGCTTCGTTCGCGGTTCCACGTTCGGTGCGAAGCAGAACCGCAACGGCACGATCCGGATCACCGGCGGGTACCGGTACTCGGCGATGCTGCACGACCTCAGCCTGCACGACTTTCGAGACGTCAGGATCTGGGCTCCTGCACTGTGGCAGAACCGAAAGGACGTCTCCTTCCGACTCGACCCGAAGGGCCTGAAGCTCGAGCTCGCGGCGAAGGTTGCGACGATGCGCGCCCAGAACGGCGAAGTTGTGTTCCCGCAGCGATACGAACCGCCCGCCGATCCGCGCGACCGGCTCTACCAACTCGCCCAGCTGGCACGGCTCGTCCCGCAGCTCGGGGATGCCCGTGTCCATCGGTCCTTCTCCGGGGTCATGGACCTGCTTCCGGACCTGCAGCCCGTGCTCGGGCGCATTCCCGGCGCGGCGAACGCGTACGTTGCGAGCGGCTTCAGCGGTCACGGCTACATGAACGGGCCTGGGGCATGTCAGGCCATCGCCGAGCTGATCACGACCGGCACCAGTTCGATCGATCTCCACGACTACAGGCCGGAGCGGCTCCAAGGCCCGTTGAAGATGCGGGAGCAGATCTTCTGATGAGCGACGGGATGGTCTACGCCAAGAGCACTGACCCGAAGCGGGCGATCCTGCTCGGCGCGATGACCTCCGCGTACTACGACATCGTCGCCGACGAGGATCGCGAGCGGGTCATCGGCCGCTTCCGGAGACTCATGGAGGAATGGCAAGAGCTCGGCGCGCGTGTGGTCGCGACCCTCGACGACGACCTCTTCATGGTCGGCGAGCCGGGGTCATCGCGATTCACGTTCTATTTGATGTTCGACGTCGACGACCCCCAAGTCGTCGTCGAGATGATCCAGCGGACTCGAGAGTCTGCCGACGGAATACGGATGGATAGGTACGTCCGCTTCGAGGCGCACGTCGGCCGGCCGTTCTTCCTCCTGGAAGGTCCAGGGGCCGAGAAAGGCGGTTGACGGCAAGGGGCGAGCAGATCCGTGGAAGGCGGCTCTACCTCGTGACGCCGGCGGGGCCGAGGAGGTTGATGCGCACGCGTTCGAGATGGACGCAGGTCGCCTCGAGCGCTGCGTCGACTTCGCGCCTCCGGAGAGCCTCGACGATGCGGAGATGGTCCGCGATGTACAAGGCTCGCCGTTCGCGCGAGTCGTGACTGCGCTTGAGGTTCCCCCAGACCGGCCCGTGGCGGCCCGCTTCGATGGACGCGTACATCCGCAGGAGCAGGCGGTTGTGGGCGGCGACCACGATCGTATGGTGGAACGCGTCGTCCCAGTGCTCGAACTCCTCCGCGCTGCCGGCGGCCTCGCCGCCGCGCAGGCAGCGGTCGAGCTCGACGAAGTCGCGGGGGGTGGCGTGGGTGACGACAAGGGGGATGACCTGCGGCTCGAAGAGCTCCCGTGCCGCCATGACGTCGGCGGGGCCGACGTCATCGGCGTGGTCGACGGCCGACAGGCGGAGGAAGGTGCCACGACCGACCTCGCGCGAGACGCGGCCGTCCGCCTCGAGGTAGGAGAGCGCCTGCCGAACGGCGGCGCGGCTGACCCCGAGGCTCCGCGCGAGCTCCCGCTCGGTCGGAAGGCGCGCGCCGGGCGGCGCGTCCTGCTCGGCGTGCGCGGCGAGGATCAGATCGGCGAGATCCCGGCCACGTGCACCGCTCGATCCCGCGACCGTGGTGAGGTTGCTCTCGACCATGTCAACCAATCACAACCAATGAGTGCACAATTCTAACCTGATCGCTGCCTCGAGCGCCAGCATTCGAAGAAAACAACTGCTTGACACATCAGAGCGCGATGTCGTATGGTCGCCCATTCCGAACATTCGGCGACCAAAAGGTGCGTCCGGTCAGGGGCGCGCCGGGGATTCGGGCAACGACATTCGTTACCGGCGGACGGTGGAGGAGGTTCCGATGCGTGTGCGGAAGATCCTGGTTGTGGCGGTCGTATGCGGCCTGGCCGCATGCGCGATGGCCGCCGCTGCCACAGCACAAGGGCGTCATGCGGCTGGCGGGAAGCTCACCGTGGCGGGCGTGATCGCGCTCACCGGCTCGAGCGACTTCGAGGGGCAGAACCAGGTCGGGGGGCTCTACCCGGCGCTCTACGCCATCAACAGGGCCGGCGGGGTCCTTGGCAACCAGCTCGTGTTCAAGGGCGTCGACACCAGAGGGGATCCTGCCGACGCGCTCCCAGCGGTCCAGCAGATGCTCGCCACGACCTCCAATCTCATCGCGGTCGCCGGACCGGACACGTCGTCCGCGCCGACGATCGTGCCCGTCTTGAACTCGGCGAAGATCCCGATGATGGCGGTCGCCGGCGAGTCGGTCTACGACCGGAACACGGCCCAGTACTTCTGGCGGCTGTTCCCGCCGGACGCGGCGAACGGCACCGCGATGGCGCTGTGGGCGAAGCGGAAGGGGTATACGAAGGTGGCGGCGGTATTCGGCACCGACAGCGGCTCGCAGGGCGACCGGCCAGGCGTCATCGCGAGCATGAAGGCGCTCCACATGACGCTCGTGTCGAGCATCGACCTCACGCCTTCGCAGCCGACCTACCTGTCGTCGGTCCGGAAGGTGATCGCGTCCCACCCGCAGGTGATCATGACCGAGTCGGACGCGACGACCGCCGGCACGTTCTTCGGTGAGCTGAAGCAGCTCGGCGGCCTCGTGCCGATCATCGGCACCGAGGCGACGTTCACGTCGCCGTGGCTGACGGCCGTGAAGGGAGCGATCGGCAGCGACTTCGTCAAGGACTACACGGGCCTCATCACGGCGCCCTCGAAGCCCACGCCGGCGGTGAACGCGTACAAACAGGCCGTGACGGCGGTGAAGAAGCAGGAGCCATCGCCGTGGCAGTCGTATCTCTCCAATCCGTTCTCGATCACGTACTACGACGGCATGGTCGCTGTCGCGCTCGCGATGGTCGCGTCGAACAGCACGAAGCCGTCGGTCTTCAACAGCGCCATCCCGTCGGTCACGAACCCGGGGAAGGGGAAGGTGGTCGTCTACACCTTCGCCGCGGGGAAGGCAGCGCTCGCCGCCGGCAAGCACATCCAGTACGTCGGCGCCACAGGCCTGATCGACTTCGACAAGTACCACAACTCGTTCGGGAATCAGGAGGCCGTCAAGAGCACGAACGCTCTCAAGCCGGTCTCGCTCGGAGTCGTGACCGCGCAGCAGATCCAGGCGGTGCCCGTCAAGGGCGCATAGGAAGTGCATGTGGAGCACATTCGTATCGGCGATCGGTTTCGGCGTCGTCCTGGCGTCGATCATCGCCGTGGCCGCGATGGGCTTCACGATCCAGTTCGGTCTCACGAACGTGCTGAACCTGAGCTTCGGCGCGGTGATGACCGTCGCTGCATTCGCGGCCTATCTCGCGAATAGGCACGGCGTCGGCGGCTGGTCCGGCCTCGTGGTCGGAGGAGCCGCCGGCGCTGTGTTCACGCTCGCGCTCGGTCGCGGCATCTTCAAGCCCTACGCACGCCGGGGCGCGCAGCTGTTCGAGATGATGATGGTCACGCTCGGGCTATCGCTGATCGTCAACTACTCGGTCCAGGCGATATCGCACAACAACATCTACCAGTTCGCGGTGCTGCAGAGCACGCCGCTGCAGTTCGGCTCGATCCTCATCACGCACACGCAGCTGATCATCGTCTTCATCTCCATCGGCGTGCTCGTCGTTCTGCAGGCGCTCCTGCGGGGGACGAAGATCGGCAAGGCTCTCCGCGCGATGGCCGCGGATCCTGACCTCGCCCGGGCGTCCGGCATCCGTACGGGGCGGATCGTCGTGATCACCTGGCTGCTGAGCGGCTTTCTCTGCGGGCTCGCCGGCGTCGTGTACGTCGTCAACGCGCAGAGTGTCGGATACACCACCGGCCAGCTCTTCCTGCCGCTCGTCATCGCGGCCGCCATCCTCGGGGGGGCGGGATCGCCGGTCGGTGCCGTGATCGCGTCACTCATCATGGGCATCGTCACGGAAGAGGTGGCCGCGTTCGGATCGGAGGCGTACAGCACCGTCGCCGGCTTCGGCATCCTCGTGCTCGTTCTGCTGAGCCGCCCCGGCACGGTTCGCGGTGGCCAGGCCGGCCACACACAGCTCACGCTCTGACGATGACGGCGTGGTCGTACTACATCGCGACGCTCACCGTCTACTTCGGTGTCGACGTCCTGGCTGCGCTCGCGTTGAACCTCCAGTTCGGCTTCGCCGGCGTGGTGAACTTCGGCTTCATCGTCTTCCAGTCGATCGGTGCGTACATCGCGGCCGTTGTCGTGCTCGGCCCAAGCTCGGGGACGTTCCAGCAATACGTCTTCGGCGCGCGACTGCCGTTCGGTGTGGCCCTGCTTCTCGCGACCGTCGCCGGGGCGGTGCTGTCTCTCGCCGTCGGGCTCTTCTCCCTGCGCAACATCCGCCGTGACTACCAGGCGGCGATCCTGCTCATCATCTCCTTGATCGCGACGCAGGTCGTGCAGGGTTACGTCCCGCTCTTCAACGGCTCGAATGGCGTGACCGGCGTTCCGCGCCCGTTCTCGTCGTTGCCTCTCTCGCTTCAGGGCTACCAGTGGGCGTACGCGGGCTGGGTGCTTGTGTTTTGCGTCGTGGCGTACGCAGTCGTGACGTGGCTCTCCCGCTCCCCGTGGGGTCGTGCGCTGCGGGCGATGCGGGACCAGGAGGACGCAGCCGCATCGCTCGGACTCAACGTCGCTGCCCTGCGGCTCCAGGTGTTCGTCATCGGCGGGGCGCTCGCCGGACTGAGCGGCGGCCTGCTCGTCGAGTACATCGGCGCTTGGTCGCCGGACGCCTGGGGGTACGCGGAGACGTTCGTGATCTTCACCGCGATGTTCGTCGGAGGTGTCGGGAACTACCGCGGCGTCGTCCTCGGCGTTCTGCTCGTTCCGATCCTCTTCCTCGAGCTCCCTCGCTTCCTGCCGCAGGTCGGCTATCCCGGCTTGATGGACTCTGTCGAGTGGATCGCCATCGGCGCGATCTGGATGCTGTGTCTCTACCTCCGGCCGCAGGGCATCGTGCCGGAGCGGAGGAGCCTTGCCCGGCGCCGGAGCGCGGCCGAACAAGGTGAGCCCGCATGACCCTCCTCGTCGCCCGCGACCTCGTCGTCACCTACGGCGGCGTCCGCGCCGTGAACGGCGTCTCGCTCGATCTCGCGCCCGGCGAGTCGCTCGGGCTGATCGGTCCGAACGGCGCAGGCAAGTCCTCGCTTCTCGCCGCGCTCGGAGGCCAGACGCGCCTCGCCGGCGGCTCGATCGTGCTCGACGGCCACGAGATCGGCCGTCTTCCCGTGTACCGGCGCGCACGGATGGGCATCACGCGCACGTTCCAGATGACGAGCGAGTTCGCCCGAATGACGGTCTTCGAGAACCTCGTCACCGCGGGCCACGGCGCTCACGGCGCGTCACTCGGGCGGGTCGTCCTCCGGCGGCATGAGACGCGTCAGTCGGAGCGCGAGGTCGCGAGCCGCGCGTGGTCGGTGCTCGACCGGTTCGAGATGGCGCACGCTGCGGATCTGTACGGCTCCGAGCTGAGCGGTGGGCAGCGGCGCCTTGTCGAGATCATGCGCTGCCTCATGCGCGAGCCGAGGGTGCTCCTGCTCGACGAGCCGATGGTCGGCGTCGCACCGCACCTCGTCGAGAAGCTCCTGGCCGATCTTCGATCCATTCGGGACGACGGGATCGCGCTCGTCGTCGTCGAGCACGCGCTCGAGGTCGTGCAGGAGCTCTGCGAGCGGGTCGTCGTCATGGCGCTCGGACGGCCGATCTCGTCGGGGACGTTTGACGCCGTGGTCGCCGATCCGGACGTCCAGGCGGCGTATGTCGGCTAGGCGGACAGGGGCGCCCTTCTTGGGCGTCACGGGCCTCACGGCCGGCTACGGCAAGGTTCCCGTCGTCCGCGAGGTCTCGCTCGAGGTGTCCCTCGGCGAGATCGTCCTCGTCATGGGCCCGAATGGCGCCGGCAAGAGCACGCTCGTGAAGGCGATCACCGGCCAGCTTCCGCTGCAGGCGGGTGCGATCTCGCTCGAGGGTGCCGATGTCACGCGGCTGCGGGAGGAGGACCGAATCGCGCGCGGGATCGGGTACGTCCCGCAGACGCGGGACGTGTTCGCGCCTCTGACCGTCATGGAAAACCTGCAGATGGGCGGTTTCCGGCTGAAGTCGCGCGAGGTCGCCGCCCACGTCGCGGAGGCGTTCGACCTCTTCCCGGCGCTCGAGCCGCTCGCGCGCCGCACCGCAAAGACGTTGAGCGGCGGCGAGCGGAAGATGGTGGCGATCGCGCGTGCGCTCATGGCCGATCCGCGGCTGCTGATCCTCGACGAGCCGACATCCAATCTCGCGCCGCAGGTCGCCGCGAGCGTGCTCGAGCGTGTCGTCGCCCGTCTCGCGGAAACCGGGCGGGCGGTCCTCCTGATCGAGCAGCGCGTCTCGCTCGCGCTCCAGGTCGCTTCGTGGGGCTACGTCCTGACCGACGGCAGGGTGCGCCTCGAAGGCAGTGCCGAGGAGCTGCGGTCGAAGCACGATCTGGGTGCGCTCTTCCTCGGCCGCGGCGGAGTGGAGATCGCCCAGACCGAGCACTCCGACGAGTGGCGCGCGGGGCGGAGCGCCTGACGTGCGGGTCGGCACCATCATCGAGGGCGGGCGCGAGGTTGTCGCCGTCCAGCGGGACGGGGCGTGGTTCCCCGTCAGGGGGCCGCGGAGGTCGGTCCTCGACCTGCTCGCAGGCGCCCCGCCGGACACAGACTCGGAGCCGCTGGCGAACCACCAACGGCCCGCCGTTCCGTTCCGCCCCGTGCGGAACATCATGTGCCTCGGCAAGAACTACCGCGCGCACGCGGTCGAGTTCGCGGCGTACCGCGCGGAAGCCGAGTCCGTGCCTGAGTACCCGATCGTGTTCACGAAGGCGCCGGAGTCGCTCTGCGGTGCGGAGGACGACATTGCGGTGCGGCGGGAAGTCGGTGCGGCACTCGACTACGAGGCCGAGCTCGGCGTCGTCATCGGGCGGGACACGGTGGCCGTCTCCGTCGGTGACGCTCTCTCGCGTGTTGCGGGCTACACCGTCGTGAACGATGTCACCGCGCGCGACGTGCAGGAGCGGCACCGGCAGTGGTTCCTCGGCAAGTCGCTGCCGCGGGCGACGCCGATCGGGCCGGCGATCGTCACGCCCGACGAGTTCGGCGATCTCGACGACCTGCGCATCACGTGCCACGTCAACGGTGAGCTGCGCCAGTCGGGGCGGCTCGGCGACATGATCTTCGGCGTCGCGGAGACGATCGCGATCATCTCGAACGTCGTTCCGCTGCAGCGCGGCGACATCATCTCCATGGGAACGCCGAGCGGAGTCGGCATCGGCTTCACCCCGCCGCGTTTCCTCGAGGATGGCGACACGGTCGAGTGCGCGATCGAGGGCATCGGCGAGCTCCATAACGTCGTTCGTTTCGTCGACTCGGGAGGGATGGATGAACCGTGAAGGACTGACGATCGAGGAGGTCGGCGCCGTCGTGCGCGTGCGGATCGACGCGGGGCCGGGAAACCTCTTCACCCCGGCGATGACCGCGCGGCTGGCCGGTCTGCTGAACGAGCCGCCCGACGGCGCCCACGTCGTCCATCTGTCCGCGTCTGGGTCCGAGTTCTGCATGGGCCGGGTGCCGTTCCGAGACGGAGCGGGCCTGCTCCGCGAGGACGTCGCCGGCCTCGCCGGCGTCGTCGAGGCGCTCGAGCGCACACCTCTCGTGACGGTCGCCGAGGTGCAGGGCGATGCGGCCGGCTTCGGCGTCGGGCTCGTCGCTCTCAGCGACGTGGCGGTGGCGGTCGAGGACGCCTGCCTCTCGTTTCCGGAGGTGGACGCCGGCTTCGCGCCGGCGCTCGTGCTTGCTTGGCTCGGCGAGCTCGTCGGCCGTCGCCAGGCCTTCTGGCTGGCCGCGACCGGCGTGCGGCTCCCGGCGGGAGAGGCGCGTGACGCCGGTCTTCTGACGGACGTCGTTCGCGATCGCTCCGAGCTCGCTACGGCGACCGCGGCTGCGATCGAGCTGCTGTGCACGAAGCCGCAACGCGTTCACGCGCAGATCAAGGAGCTGCTCCGGCTGTACGCCGCCGTTCCTGCGGAGAGGCGCAGTGGCATCGCGTCCGACCGCCTCGCCTTCGGTGCGTTGCAGCGGGCCCTCGCGGAGACCGGTCGCTGAGCCTCCTCGAGGCGTGCGCGATCGTCGCGGCGGCGGTCGGCGCGGGCGTCGCCAACGCAATCGTCGGCAGCGGCACCCTCATAACGTTCCCGACGCTGATTGCGTTCGGTTACGCGCCCGTGCTCGCGAACGTGTCGAACACCACCGGCCTCGCGTTCGGCAACGCCGCGAGCATCGCAGCCTGGCGACGCGAGCTCGCGGGGCAGCGCGGGCGATCGATCCGGCTGGGCGCCGCGTCGGTCGCGGGCGGCCTCACCGGCGCGTTCCTCCTGTTCGAGCTGCCGGCGTCGGCCTTTCGCGCGATCGTGCCCGTCTTCATCGGCCTCGGCGTCGTGCTCGTCGTCGTGCAGCCGTTTGCAGCCCGCTATCTCGCGCGGCGCCGCCGCACGCCGTCCGATGAAGGCCACGGCCGGGCCGCTGCGGCCGGCCTCTTCGTCGCCGGGGTGTACGGCGGCTACTTCGGCGCCGGGCAGGGACTGGTCATCATCGCCGTGCTCGGCATCGCCGTCGTCGACACGCTCCATCGTCTGACGGCGCTGCGGAACGTCCTCGCGGGTGCGACGAATACCGTTGCGGCGATCGCGTTCGTCCTGGCGACGCACATCGCGTGGGGGGCTGTGCTCCTCATCGCGGCGGGATCGATCGTGGGAGGCTGGGCAGGCGTCCACGTCGGGCGGCGGCTGCCCCCGGTTGTCTACCGGGCCGTCATCGCGGCGGTCGGCCTCGTCGCACTCCTGCGGCTTACGGTCTAGCCGACCAGTCCGCGGCCAGCGCTTCCAGATCGCCGTTTCGTTGCCCAACGAGGCAGATCTGTGGATACAAAGCTGTCGCCTTGAGGGCACTTCTCGAACGGGAGCGACGGGACTCGAACCCGCGACCTCCGGCGTGACAGGCCGGCGTTCTAACCAGCTGAACTACGCCCCCGGGACGGCGCATTGTAGCCAGGCCCCGTCCAGCCCGTCCGCGACACTGCCTCGGTGAAGCCGAACGTCATCGACTGGATCGCGCTCGCGCTCGTCGTCGTGACCGCACTCGGCGGCATGCGCCGCGGCCTGGTCGTGACGGCGCTCTCGCTCGCGGGGCTCGTCGCCGGTGCGTACGGCGGCTCCCGGGTCGCGCCGCACCTGCTCCACGGCGGCGCCGGCTCGGCGTGGACGCCCGTTGCAGGGCTGATCGGCGCGGTGCTCGGCGCCGTGCTTCTCCAGACGCTCGCTGGCATCGGAGGCTCATTCGTGCGCGGCGGCCTGCGCCTCACGCCGTTCCGCTTCCTCGACTCGTTCGGCGGCCTCCTGCTCGGCGCCGCGGGGGGCGTCGTCTTCGTCTGGGTGCTGAGCGCGACCGCGCTGCTCGTTCCCGGCCAGTCGAGCCTGCGCCGCGACGTGCTGCGGTCGGCGATCGTCCGCCGGCTCGACCAGGCGATTCCGCCGCGGCGGTTGCTGAACCTGCTCGCGCGCATCGATCCGTTCCCCTCGATTGCCGGACCGGCGCCGCCGAGCACGCCGCCGACGGGACAGATCGCCGGCAACGCAAACGTCCAGCGCGCCGCGCACGACGTCGTGCGCGTGCTCGGGACCGCGTGCGGCGTCGGCATCGAGGGCAGCGGCTGGTTCGCCACCCGCGACCTCGTCGTCACTGCGGCTCACGTCGTTGCGGGTGAGCACGACACCGGCATCCAGATCCCAGGCTCCGCGGTTCTGCAGGCGGTCGACGTCGTCGGCTTCGACTCGCACAACGACATCGCCATCCTGAGCGTGCGCGGACTCGGGACGCAATCGCCGCTGCCGCTCGCCGACCCGCAGCCCGGCGCCGCGGTCGATATCGTCGGCTATCCGGAGGACGGGCGGCTGCAGGGGGCCCCCGGACGGATCGGCCGCACCGCCGTCGCATTGACGCAGGACGCGTACGGCAACGGGCCTGTGACGCGGACGATCACGGCGCTCGGCGGCGACATCAAGCACGGCGACTCGGGCGGTCCGGCGATCGATGCGAACGGCGCGGTGGAGTCGACGATCTTCGCCGCCCGCCTCGGCGCGCCCGGCGGTTACGGCGTGCCGGCCTCCGTCGTGCGCCGCGTGCTCGATTCGGCCGGGACGACATCCGTGTCGACCGGGTCCTGCGCCTCGGGCTGAAGCTCGGGCAGGAAATCGACGACGTTCATCGGCGACCGGAACGGCGCGATCACGTACACGCCGTGAGCAAGCTCGCGCGCCGCGTCGATCAGCTCGTGTCCGATCTCCCCGCCGACCTCGCGCGCATCTGCGCCGGCGCGACGGTAGCGCTCCTGCACGTGTTCGGGGACGATCGCGCCCGGGACCTCGTTGTGCACGCGGACGAGCAGCTCCATCGTTCTGATCGGCCAGACGCCGACGAGGACCGGGATCGGCCAGCCGCCGATCCGATCCCGAAACGCCGACAGCGGCTCGAGGTCGAAGAGGAACTGCGTCATCGCAAAGCGGGCGCCCGCCGCCACCTTGCGGTGGAAGCGCTCCGCTTCGAGGCCGAGGTCGTCCGCGGTCGGGTTGACGGCGACGCCCGGGAAGAACGACGTCGGCGCGTCGATGGCGCGGCCGTGGTGATCCTCGCCGCGGTTCAGGCCCGCCAGCAGCTCGACGAGCCCGATCGCGTCGACCTCGTACACGCCGCCGCGTCCCGGGTAGTCGCCCGCCTCCGGCGGGTCGCCGGTGACAGCGAGGATGTTGCGCACGCCTTCTGCATGCGCGCCGAGCAGGATCGATTCGAGCCCGGTGACGGTCATGTCGCGCGGCGTCAGGTGCGGGATCGTCTCGACGCCGGTGAAGCGCTCGATCGCGACCGACGCCATGATGCCGCTCATTCGCGCACGCGCACGCGGGTTGTCGTTGACGTCGACGAACTGCGCCTTGTTCGTGTCGCGCACGGCGCGGGCCGTTTCGATCAGCGCCTCGGGGTTCGCGCCGAGCGGCGGGTCGAGCTGGACGGAGACGACGAACGTCCCGTCGTCGAGGAGCCGCCCGAGCTCAGTGCGACCGCTCGTCGTCGACGGTCGGTTCGCCTGCGCACGCTCGCGCACGAGCAGCGGCGCAGTCGGCGCGAGGTTGTCGTCCACGGCGGCGCGAATGGCGGCGATCTGCGCGGGCGTCGTCCCGCAGCAGCCGCCGATGATGCCGGCGCCAAGCACGCGCGCCTGCGCTGCGAACTCGCCGAAGTACGCCGGTGTCGCGTGCGGGAACACGATCCGCTGTCCGGACATGCTCGCGAGCCCGACGTTCGGCAGGGCAGCGAGCACTCCGCTTTCGCCGGCCATGTCGCCGAGCGCGCGCAGCGCAGCCGAAGGCCCGGCGCCGTGATTCGCGCCGAACGCCGCCAGGCCGAGCGCGCGCAGTCGTTCGCCGGCGACCTGGGCGGAAACGCCCGCGAGCGTCTCGCCTTCCGCGTCGAAGGACATCAGCCCGACGATCGGCAGACTCGACACGCTGCGGATGGCTGCGACTGCCGCCTCGAGGTCGTCGAGGTCGAGGAACGTCTCGACCATGAACAGGTCGGCGCCGCGGCCCTCGAGTAGGCGCGCCTGCTCCGCGTAGGCCCGCTTCGAGTCGGGGCCGATGGAGCCGGCGATGAAAACGTCGCGGCCGGAGACGTCGCGAGCCTCGCGCGCGAGGCGTACGCCTGCGCTGTTGATGGAGTCGAACTCGTCCTCCAGGAAGTGCTGCGCGAGCTTCGACCGGTTGGCGCCAAAGGTGTTCGTCTCGATCAGCTCCGCGCCGGCGCGGATGTAGCCGAGGTGGACGTCGACGACGCTCTCCGGCGCGCGGAGGTTCGCCTCCTCGGGGCAGCGCAGCCGCGGCACGGCGCTCGCGAGGAGGGCGCCCATGCCGCCGTCGGCGACGATTGGCGGCCCCTCGGCCAGCCGCTCGAGAAATCGGCTCATCCAAGCCAAGTCTAGGCGCTCAAGGAGATCGCTTTTCCTGCCGATACGGGGGAAACTCCTCCCGGGGACTGACGGCAATCATCTCTGCGGCAGGGGGGACGTGGCGGCGCTTCGAGCGCCGCTGCGTTTTTTCTCAGGAGTGGAGCGTCCGGCCTTCCATGCCGCCGGCGACGGTGACCAACTCGCCGCTGATGTGACCGGAGAGCTCGTCGGAGGCGAGGACGACTACGGCACGTGCGATGTCCTCGGCCATCGCGACCTTACGCAGCGGCATCGTGCGCGTCAGCCGCTCGACCACCTCCGGATCGAGCGCGCCTCGCGTCATCGGCGAGTACGTCCATCCCGGCGCCACGGCGTTCACGCGACCGAGGGGCGCGATCCGGACGATCTCGTTCTTCAGGCTCAGGAGCAGCCCGACCTGGATGGCGGACTTCGCGGCGGCGTAGTCGGCGTGCCCCGCCTCGCCGAAGCGGCCGGCGGTCGAGCCCACGAGGACGAGGTTGCCGTGGCCGGCGCGCTCCACCTCGTGCAGGAACCACTTCGCGGTGAGGAACGTCGCGGTCAGATTGGCGCGCAGCACGTCCTCCCAGCGGTCGAGCGGGAGCTTCCACACCGGCTCGTCGTCGCGCGGCCAGACGCCGGCCACCGCGGCGCAGACGTCCACGGCACCGAGCTCCTCGCGCGCGCGCGTGAACAAATACTCCACCGCCGCCTCAGCGGTGAGGTCGGCGCCGATCGCGATGCCGCCGCTTTCCGTGGCTAGCGCCTCAGCCCGCTCGCGGCTCGTGTTGTAGTGGACGACGACGCGCGCGCCCTCGGCCGCGAAGGCGCGCACGCATTCGGAGCCGATGCCGCCGGCGCCGCCGGTGACGAGCACGACCTTTCCCGCGAGACCCGTGTCCATCGCCGCAGAGTAGTCTCCCGCCGTGCGCGTCCACGTCATCAGCGACATCGAGGGCGTCGCGGGCATCGTCAAGCGAGGCCAGGCCGGGGGCGACTTGCCGCTGTACCAGGAAGGCCGCAAGCTCTATACCGAGGAGATCAACGCGGCCGTTCGGGGCGCGAAGGCTGCGGGCGCGACCGAGATCGTCGTCATGGACTGCCACGGCGCGGGCGGCGACTACACGTTCAACTCGCTCGTCGCCGACATGCTCGATCCGGACTGCGAGTTCGTCATCCAGAGCGAGTGGACGGAGTACACGGCCTTCCTCGAGGAGGGCTGTGACGCTGCGCTCTTCGTCGGCATGCACGCGATGGCGGGAACGGCGGACGGCGTGCTCTCGCACACCGTCTCCGGTCAGGCGTGGCAGAGCCTCCGGTTCAACGGGACGCTCGTCGGCGAAACGGGCATCAACGCCGCGCTGTGTGGTCAGTGGGGCTGCCCGGCCGTACTCGTCACGGGCGACCGCGCCGTCTGCCGCGAGGCGGTCGACTTGCTCGGCGACGGCCTGACGACTGTCGAGGTGAAGGAAGGGCTCGGCCGGTTCAGCGCACGCTCGAAGACACCGATCGAGGCGCGACGCCTGATCGAGGAGGGCGCGAAGCGCGCGCTGCAAGACCTGAAGGCCGTGCAGCCATACGATCCGGGGCGTCCGTGCGAGATCGCGGTCGAGTTCACGACGCCCGACCGACTGGACGAGTACCGCCATCGGCGCGGCGTCGAAGTGACCGGGCCCGCCTCGCTCGTCTCCCGCGGAGACGACTGGTGGCAAGCCTGGTCGGCGTTCTACTTCTAGACTCGACGCATGGCGCCGCGCGTCGTACGCATCTCCGTTGCACCGGTCAAGTCGTTCGGCCTCGTGCATCCGGAAGAGGTGATGCTCGAGCCCGGCGGCGTGACCGGCAACCGGCGCTTCTGGCTCCGCGACGAGCAGGGTGCCCTGTACGCGGGCAAGCGCGACGGCTCGATGTTGCGCATCCGTCCCGAGTGGGACGAGTCGACGCGACGCCTCGCGCTCACATTCCCCGACGGCGATTGCATCGAAGGCGTCGTGGAGCTCGGCGACGAGATCGAGGCGAATCTGTATTCGTGGAACCGCTTGCGGTCACGCAAGGTTCTCGGGCCGTGGGAGGCGGCGATCTCGGAGTACGTGGGCCGGCCGCTGGAGCTCCTCTGGGCAGACGAGGGCGCGGTCGACCGGACACCGCGGGGCGGGACGGTGTCGCTCATCTCGCGCGCATCCCTCGAACGGCTGCGCGAAGAGGTGGGCGTCGACGACGCAGTCGACGGGCGCCGCTTCCGCATGCTGTTCGAGATCGACGGGGTGGACGCGCACGAAGAGGACTCGTGGATCGGAGCCGAGGTGCGGATCGGCGAGGCGACCATGGTCTTCAACGGCGACGTCGGCCGCTGCGTCATCACCTCGCGCGATCCCGACAGCGGCGTTGTCGATCTCCCGACGCTCGTGACGCTCGCGTCCTACCGGCGGGACGGCGTCTCGGAGCCGCTCCCGTTCGGCGTCTACGGAGCGGTGCTCGTCCGGGGCCGCGTCCGCGTGGGAGACATAGCACAACGGCTATACTCGTCTGAATGGCAGCAGCCCGCAGCCGTACCGAGCTGAAGCGTCCGCTCGACCGTCTGCGCGAGCGGATCGTCACAGGCGACCGCGGATACTTCTTCGCGGCGATTGCAGAGAAGGTGGCCGAGCGGCGTGTGCAGATGAACATGTCGCAGCGTGAGCTCGCTGAGCTGTGCGGCACGACGCAGTCGGCGATCGCGCGGCTCGAGCGCGGCGGTCGGCCGCCACGGATCGACACGCTGCTGCGTATCGCCGAGGCGCTCGACTGCGACCTCGTCGTCGAGCTGCATCCGCGCGCGTAGATGACCATCGTGGTCGCCGTCGTCGGCGACTCGATCAGCGCCGGCTCGCCGCTCTGGGATCCCGACCCCGCTGCGCGAGCAGCGATCGCGCATCCGGACGAGCGCAGCCAGTGGCAGTGGTGGGCGGCGGCCGGCGATCCGCGGCTCGAGTTCCGCACGCGTGCCGCGTACGGGAAACGCACGGATGAGATCGCAGGGTTCCTCGACGACGTCGTCGCTGCTGCAGACGTTCTCGTCGTGCAGGGCGGCATCAACGACATCGCGCAGCGGCGGTCGGTCGAGGACGCGGCGCGGAATCTCGCCGACATAGTCGAGCGCGGCCGCCGGCTCGGGCTGCCCGTCGCACTCGCCGACGTCCTGCCGTGGCCGAACGGCGACGAGCGCGCCGCGCGCGAGATCGCGCGTCTCAACGAGCTGATCCACGCGTTCGAACGCGTGACGCTGCTTCCGTTCCACGACACCCTCGCACCGTTTGACCGGTGGAGCGACGACGGCGACCATCCGTCCGTCGAGGGCCACCGGCTCCTCGGCGAACGGGCCGCCACGCTGCTCTCAGAGCTCTAGCTCGAGTCCGTCGTACGCGCGCTCGAGCTTCGCGTCGAGCGGCAGCTCGTCCGGGCGGTGGATGACGACGAGCCGCCGTGCACCGGAGGCTTCGAAGGCGTCGGACGCTTCGCCGGCGGTCAGGTGGCCGCGCTCGGCCGGCTCGGGGTCGGAGAGCGTTGCCTCGCACAGGAACACGTCCGCGTCGCGAGCGAGGTCGGCGAGCCTCGGCGTCGGAGCCGTGTCGCCGGAGTACGCCATCGTGCGACTGCCGTCGCTCACGCGCAGGCCGAACGTCAGCTCCTCGTAGTGCGCGAGCTGCACGGGCGTCACCTCGAATCCGGCGGCGGTGAACACTTCCTCGGCGCGGTACTCGCGCAGCTCGAACGCCTGCTCGATCTGATCCGTGAACGCGAGCTGTCCGCCGAGCGCGCGCAGGCGGCCGCTGCCGCCCGGCGGCAGCCACAGTTCGGGCTTCGGAGACCGGCGGCCCGGACCGAAGGCGGCGCCGAACGTCCACGGGACGAGGTCGCCCCAGTGATCGAGATGGAAGTGCGTGATCGCAATCGCGTCCACTTCGGGCCACGCACCGTTGCCGTTGCGCAGCCGGGCGAGAACCCCGGGCCCGCAATCGAGCAGCAACCGGCCGCTTGCGCCCTCGACGAGATATCCCGACTGGGCGCCGCCGGCGTTGGGCCAGGCGGGCGAGCAGCCGATGACGATCACCTTCATCTGCACATCCTTGCGGATCGTCGCGACCACGCGGGGCCATGTATAACTCCGCCGTGGCCGGTGCCTCTCCCGACATGCTGAAGACGGTCCCCCTCTTCGCCGGGCTCGACCGCCGCGAGCTGGAGCAGATCGCAGCGTCGATGCGCGAGCGCAGCGTCTCCGCGGGCGACGTCGTTCTCGAGCAGGGAGCCGGCGGCGCCGGATTCTTCGTCGTCGAGTCGGGCGAGGCGGACGTGACCGTGGACGGAAACTCGGTCGGCTCGGTCGGCCCGGGCGACTACTTCGGCGAGATCGCTCTGCTCACGGGCTCGGATCGCACCGCCACCGTCACCGCCCGCACAGACATGGTCTGTTACGGCATGACGCCGTGGGAGTTCAAGCCGCTGGTCGAGTCCAACTCGACCATCGCCTGGAAGCTCCTCACGGCGATGGCCCAGAAGCTCCGCTAAGAGAGCCTCTAAACGGACTTTCCGCCCAGGGTGCCGCGCAGGCCCGTGGCAAGGAGCTGCAACGTTCCCGCAGCGGCCGAGCGGCCGGCGACCTCGAGCTGGCCCTGGAACTTCAGCGTCACGCCTCCGCGCTCGGCGAGCTTCACCGTTCCGCTCACGGTCACGCCGGGAACGAGCCCGTACGCGGCGAGCCGGAACGCGTCCTGGCCGATCGGAACGAGCTTGCCGCTCGTGAGGCCGGGGACGGGGTCGGAGGATCCGTTGCCGAAGAGCCATGCGGCCTCGGCCTCGGCGATCGTCTTGGAGACGACCGCGAAGGTCGCGGCCGGTGTCGCCCGCCGGGTCGATTTCGCCAGGTGTGGGAACACGCCGATCGGTGCGACGAGGAACGGCGGGCGCGGGCACGAGTCGTTGCTCGTCGGATCGAGCATCCAGTCGTGGACTGCGAGCGCGGCGCAGCCCGACGGATCGGTGGAGGTGACGCTGTGGCCGATGCCGGGGACGATCAGCAGCTTGCCCTGCGGGAACTGCGCGATGACCGACTGCGCGCCGGCGGTCGGCGTCCGCATGTCGAAGCCGCCGCTGAGCGCGAGCACCGGCACGTTCGGCAGCGGGCCGGCTGCGAGGTTCACGCCACCGGCCGGCGCCGGCCACGTGTCGCACAGGCTCGCGTTGCCGAGGTCGGAGGCCCAGGTCCCGAACGGGCCGAAGGTTCCGGCCGGGAGCGCGGCGATCGCGCTGCGCAGGAGCGCCGGGCGAGCCGACGGATCGGAGTTCGCAGGCCACGGGAAGGGGCCGTCGCGGCAATCCGTCGCGGCGTACAGGGCCGCGCTCAGATCCGGCGCGGAGAGCTCGGACGCCACCGTGTCCATGACGTGTAACCGCAGGAGCGGGGCCATGTTCCCGAGCCGGGCTGCATGCGCCGCCGCCGGCAGCTCGGCCGCGAGGCCAGGGTTGAGATCCGCGTCGACGACGAGCGAGAGCATCTCGACGCCGGAGAGGGTGTCCTTCTTCGTCTTCCCGTTGGTCTCGAGCACGAGCCCGGTTGCAGGCTTCGCCGCCAGCCGGTTCGCGACCGCGACGACGTCGCCGGCGAAGTCGGGCGTCGCGGCTCGACAGACGTTGTTGGCGCAAAACGCGGCCAGCGTCGCCGGCATCGCGCGGGCGACGTTGGCGCTGTAGGGATCGGGGAGATCGGTCGGCAGCACCGAGTCGAGCACGAGGCGGTCGATGTGGTCGGGATGCGCGTAGGCGTAGGCGAGTGCGAGCTTCGTCCCGTACGACACGCCGAAGAGGGCGATCTTGTCGAGGCCGAGGGAGGCACGGACGGCGTCGAGGTCCTCGACGTGGTCGGCGGTGCCGTAGAAGTCTGCTCCGGGCCCGATCGACGACGCGCACGCCGAGGCCAGCAGATCCTGGCCGGTCGGCGACGTCGAGACCTGGAGGGCGGGGCAGTTCAGGAGGCCTGAATCGCCCGTGCCGCGGTCGTCGTAGGCGACGAGCGTGTAGCCCGGGAAGAGAAAGCGGAAGAGGGCCGCATCCTCCGGCGTGCCGAGGCCGAAGGTGTGGGCCGAGCCCTGGCCGGGGCCGCCGGCGATGAGGAACACCGCGCCGCGCGGTGCGCCGATGGCCGGCAACTCCTGGACCGCCAGGCTGATGGTGCCCGGCACCGTCCCTGTGCGGTCGAGCGGGACGACGACCGTCGAGCACAAGAGTCCCTGGGTCGTGCCGCAGGGCGCACCGGCTGCCGCCGCGGCGCCGGCCCCCGAGGACGCCGTCAGCACGAACGCCATCCCCAGCGCGAGCGCGAACGCCCGCACGCTGCCGCTCAGACCCACCGGCCGATGGTAGCCCGAATCAGGAGTTGGCCAAGAGACGGCGAGCGCCGTCGAACCGGCTCGAGTACCAGCCCGACATGGTCGAGATGCGGACGACCGTGCCGGTGTGCGGGGCATGAATGAAGCGGCCGTGGCCGACATAGATGCCGACGTGGCCCTCTCCATCGAAGAAGACGAGGTCGCCCGGCTTCATGGCCCAGCGGCCGACCTGCCGGCCGCGCCAGTAGTCGGCGAAGCTCGAATGGGCGAGAGAGATCCCGAAGTGGCCGTAGACGTACCGGACGAAGCCGGAGCAGTCGAAGCCGGTGCGCGGAGACGAGCCGCCCCACGAGTACCGCACGCCGATCAGGTGCTTGGCGAAGCCGACGACGCGCTCCCCGAGCGCGGGCGGCGCCTCACGCTTGCTCTTCAAGTGCTTCCGAACCGCGGCCGGCGTGCGCAGGAGCGGGATCGGATTCGCCGCGGGCGCCGGCACCGGCGTTGGGTCGAGCGCCGTGCCCTGCTGGTCGCCGTTGTCGGCCCGGCCGGAGATCGGCCAGACGAGCGACACCGCCAGCGCGAGTGTGACGAGAAGCAACAGGAGGATGAGGCGTGATGTCCGCAAGATGGGAGTCCCTTCGGCACGGGTGCGGCCACTCACCTGGCGGCCGCCTGTCGTTGGGCTGCCCCATTGAAACCCGGTATCCCCCGAGCGTCACTCCCCCGTTCGGGGGGTTCGCCACAAGATTCCACACAGAGATGGATCCAAGATCCACGATGTTGGACGTCGGCCGGACGCTTCTGTCCATTGTGGGATCCAAGTTTGTAATCGGCCTGTTTCGGTCATCCATTTCGGGCAACTGTCGACCTCGCCCATTGGGGGGACCATGAACTCGGCCCTGTCCTTCGCCCGGCGCGCAGGTGCGCTCGCCGTGCTCGTCGTCCTCGCCGTGATGCTCGGAGCGTCGACGGCGTCGTCTCGCACCAAGGACCTCACGAACCCGAAGCACTTCTTCTGGGCTCCCGGCCAGAACCCGGCCGGGACCGTGGCTGACTCGGCCTCCAACGACCTCATCTACCACGGCGGCAATGCCGGCGCCGGCGCCATCGGCGTCGAGCAGCAGCCGGCCGTCTACCTCGTCTACTGGGGCCCGCAGTGGGCC
>Ga0307372_10000784_pt1 | contig 55588 bp, 62 predicted proteins | sample OX1MG_FD_202533 | JGI IMG/M metagenome (GOLD analysis project Ga0307372, IMG submission 202533) | Soil microbial communities from Risofladan, Vaasa, Finland - OX-1 | ecosystem: Environmental > Terrestrial > Soil > Coastal area > Acid sulfate soil | place: Finland: Risofladan, Vaasa | collected...
ATCCTCGTGCTGGGGGGCGACGGGTATCTGGGTTGGCCGACGGCGTTGCACCTGTCTCGTCGTGGCCATGATGTGGGCGTGGTCGACAACTTCTGTCGTCGGCAGTACGACTTCGAGATGGGGGTGGACAGCCTCGTCCCCATCGCCCATCTCCAGCACCGGGTCCGGCGCTGGAACGAGGTGTCGGGCCTGACCGTCGACGCCTTTGTCGGAGACCTCACCGACCACCGCTTCGTCGAGACACTGCTCGACCGCTTCGAGCCCGAGGCCATCGTCCACTTCGCCGAGCAGCGCTCGGCGCCCTATTCGATGATCGACCGGGCCCATGCGGTGTACACCCAGGTCAACAACGTGGTGGGCAACCTCAACCTGATGTACGCCATCGCCGAGCGCAATCCCGCCATCCACCTGGTGAAGCTCGGGACCATGGGGGAGTACGGCACCCCCAACATCGACATCGAAGAGGGCTACATCGAGATCACCCACAAGGGCCGCACCGACGTCATGCCCTACCCCAAGCAGCCCGGGTCCTTCTACCACCTGTCCAAGGTGCACGACAGCCACAACCTGCACTTCGCCTGTCGCATCTGGGGACTGCGGGTGACCGACCTCAACCAGGGCGTGGTCTACGGCCAGGAGACCGACGAGACCACCATGCACCCCGACCTGGCCACGCGCTTCGACTACGACGCCGTGTTCGGGACCGTGCTCAACCGGTTCTGCGTCCAGGCCGTGGTGGGCCGTCCCCTGTCGGTCTACGGCAAGGGGGGCCAGACCCGGGGCATGCTCGACATCCGAGACACCCTGGCCTGTGTGGAGCTGGCCCTGTTGAACCCCGCCGCGGAAGGTGAGTTCCGGGTCTTCAACCAGTTCACCGAGTCCTTCTCGGTCCTCGAGATGGCCCAGATGGTGGCGGCCGCCTATCCCGGTGCCACCACCATCGAGCACGTCGAAGACCCCCGGGTCGAGAAGGAAGAGCACTACTACCGGGCTGCGCACACCAAGCTGCTCGACCTCGGCCTCGTGCCCCATCTGCTCGGATCGGCCACCATCCACTCGCTCCTGGCGGTCGTCGACCGCCACCGCGACCGGGTCGACCTTCAGGCCATCGCCCCCACGGTGCAGTGGCGCAAGACCGCCAGCACCCTGCCCACATCGGCGGGGCTCGTCAGCGACCGGCCCGGCTGAGCAAACGGCCGGCTGAGCAAAACGCCCCCTAGGAACCCTCGGCTCCCGAGGCGGTGCAGGACCGGGGGTCGAAGGGTGCGAGCGCCTGGGACAGTGGGGTGGGGGCCTGAAGGGTCGACACCGTCGGGGCCGATGTCGTCGGGGTCGTTGCCGTGGTTTTCGAGCCGCTCGACGACGACTTGGCGGGCGTGGGCGCATTCACCGCGAAGTTCGAGCCCGTCACCACCGTGACGTCGGCACCGAAACTCGTGGGGGCCTTTCCCAACGTGGCGGTCCCCGACAGGGAGTGCAGGACCTGCTCCGCGTCGGCCAGATGGCTCGGCGACGAGTAGTAGACGTAGGTCTCCGACAGCGAACCGCTGGCCGGAGAGTCCCCCTCGCCGACCACGTTGAACCCGAGGGCATCGAGCGCAGATGCGGTTTTGCCCGCCTGCCCGGTCAGCCCCGTCCCGTTGAGCACCGAGACCGTGACCGACCCCGGTGACGGGAGCAGCTTGCCGGTCATGGTGTTGGTGTCGGTGCCGATGCCGAGGAAGCTCGAGATGGCCTGGAGGTCTGCGGGCTGGCTGGTGAGCTCCACGTTCCCGTAGTCGTATCCCTGGTAGAGGTAGCTGAGGCTCGAGAGGACGATCACCGGGAGCGTCTGCTGGGGCGTCTTCTGGATGTTGATGTCGTGGAACGTGGTCACGAGGCCGAACATCGACGAGAGCGACAGGGCCGAGTCGACCTGGAGCTGGGGGGCCACCGCCAGGAGCAGGTCGTGGTCGGTGATCGGGTTCCCCAGCCCCTTCTTGTCCACGGCGGTGGCGAGCACCCGGAGGAACTCGTGGTCCCGGCGGATCCTGCTCAGGTCGCTCTGGGGGTCCGGGGTCCAGTCGGCGTGGTTGTTGGTCTTTACGTTGGGGCCTTTGTAGACGAGGTGCCGGGCTCGGACCACTTCGAGGGCCTGGAAGCCGTTGAGCGGTCGACACCCCGCCGCGGGCACGTTCAGCCCCGAGTAAGCGTCGAAGACGGGCTCGGGAAAGTACATCTTGATCCCGCCCAGGGCGTTCACCACGCCCTGGAAGCTGTCGAAGTTGAGCTCCACGTAGTGGTTGATGGGGATCCCGAAGTCCTCCTCGATAGCGCTCACGAGCTGCTGGGGCCCTTCGACGAGGGCGGCGTCGATCTTGTTGGCACCCGTGGCGCGGGCGTTGGGGACGAACAGGTCCCGGGGGATCGAGAGGATGGCGGCGGTGTGCTTGGTCGGGTCGACGTGGAGGATCATCACCACGTCGCTGTTGACGCCGGTGACGCCCTCAGAGCAAAGCCCGAAGGCCTTGTTCTGCTGCTTGAGGGCGCATCGTGACGTGGAGCCCACCAGGACGATGTTCTCGACTCCCGACGGTGGTTGGGCCACCAGATCGTTCACGACGACGCGATGGATCTTGTGGGAGATGTACTCCGCGTAGCCGATGCCGGCGCCGGCGATGACGACGATGGCGGCGGCCACCACCAGGCCGATTCGGAAGAGCCGCCGGGTCGTCCGGGAGCGGGTTTTCTTGCGGATGTCAGCGCGCCCGAAGACGGGCGGCGGTGCCGGGGGGGTGCTTGCAGGCACGGGAGGCGAGTGTAGTGGCGAGGCACCTCCAGACTTCGTCATGCGAGGAGACCTCGCGGACCGGCACGAGCTCATCGGCCGCTGGCACCATGGCGTCGACCAGGTGGGACGGCCCTCGGTGCCAGTAGGGTCGCAGCGATGGTCGGGGAACGACGTCGACCGGTGTCTGGGGATCGACGTCGATCCGGGCGACGGCGGGCGCGAGGAAGAGCCGTATTGCGGTTGGCCGTCCCCATGGTGCTGTCCGCTGTTGTCGTGGTCCTGGGTGTGAGTGCGGTGGCCCAGATCGGTCCCACCTCAGGCCCGTACCGACGGACCGTGGACCGGGGATACGCCGCCCTGGCGCAGCCGCTGGCGGTGGAGTCCAACGCCTCGGGCGCGGCCATGGTCTCGTTCTTGGGCGAGGCGAGCCGACTCGGTCGGATCGCGTTCTTCTTCGACCTCGACACCCTCGTCTCCGACACCTCCGGGCTCGAGCGCCGCTACGCCTCCATCACGCCGCCTGATCCCTCGACGGGCTCGGGATGCGCCACAGCCATCGCCCGGCGGGCTGCGGCGGTGGCGACGTTGCGGTCCGCGCTCGAAGGTGTCGCCGGGGGACGGACCGGGCTGGGCCTCGTCGACGAGGCCGGGGCCACCGCCGCGGTGACCTCGGTGGGTGTCGAGCTGCAGTCCGCAGACGCGTCGTGGGCGGCGTGTCGGCGCGCCTTGCGACGCGCCCCGGGGTCGGCCGCAGTCCCGAGGTCGACCTGGATAGTGGACCCCGGGCTCCTGAGCGCGAGCGCGGCGGGCGATCTGGTGTCGGCGGTGGCGGCGTCCCACGCCCTCACCCCGGTCCACAGCATCGTCGTCCTGGCCGTCGTGATCGATCCCAGCGCCGTGGAGAGTGGGTCGACGCTCGTGGCACCGGCGGCCACCTCCCTCGTCGTCCACGTGGTGCTCGCCAACCAGGGAAACGTCGACGAACACGGTGTCGAGGTCGGAGGCGAGGCGACCCTCCAAGGTGCATCGGCGAGCCCTGTGCTCGTCCAGCAGACCGTCGACCTGGGCGCGGCGCGGTCCACGACGATCGCGCTCCGGGGCCTCAAGGTGGTGCCGGGCTCCTTCTACACGGTGCAGGTCTTGGCAGAGTCGCCGCACTCGCCGGGAACCGGCGCGCTGGCGGCACGGACGATCCAGGTGGAGATCCAACCTGCGGCTACCTTGACCTCGGTGACGTCCTCGCCGCTGGTCGCCGTCCGGGGTCGGCAGGTGACCCTCATCGCGGCTGTCACCTCGTCCCTGTCGGGATCGCCGTCTTCGTCGAGCGTGGCGTCGCCCACGGGAACGGTGACCTTCGCCGACGACGGCGCCACCATCGCGGGGTGCGGAGCCCAGCCCGTCCACAAGGGACAGGCGACGTGTCTCGTCACCTACCCCACCGCATCGGCGCACGCCATCACCGCCCAGTACTCCGGTGACGCGCGTGACGCGGGGTCGATGTCTCCGGCCATCACCCTCAAGGTGGACTGAGCAGCCCCGTCGTACTCGACGAGACTCCGGCGACAGGGCTCGAGGGGTCGGAGGTGTGCTGGGGTGACCCAGCTGACCACGGAGCCATAGGATCGGGGTGGGCCGTCAGAGGAGGATCCGAGCGTCGTGGCAGAGAGCATCACCATCACCGACAACCGGACGGGCAATCAGCTCGAGATCCCCATCCGCAACGGCGGAGTCGAGGCAGGTGAGTGGAGCAAGCTCCTCCCCGGCATCTGGTTCTACGACCCCGGATTCACCGCCACCGCCGCATGCGAGAGCTCGGTGTCGTTCGTCGACGGGGACGCTGGGATCCTGCGGTATCGGGGCTACGAGATCGCCGAGTTAGCGGAACACTCCAACTACCTCGAGGTCGCCTATCTGCTTCTCCACGGCGAGCTGCCCACGGCGGGCGAATTCGACTCGTGGCGTCACGAGATCACGTACCACACCTACATTCACGAGAACGTACGAAAGCGGTTCCTCGAGGGGTTCCACTACGACGCCCATCCCATGGGGATGCTCGTCTCGGCGGTAGCAGCACTGTCCACGTTCTATCTCGACGCCAAAGAGATCTTCGATCCCGAGTCGCGCCGGCGACAGGTCATCCGGCTCATCGCCAAGATGCCCACGCTGGCCGCAGCCGCTCATCGGTTCTCGATGGGGATGCCCTTCGTCTACCCCGACAATTCCCTCGACTTCGCCGGGAACTTCCTGTCGATGATGTGGAAGGTGGCCGAGCCCCGGTTCGACGCCAACCCCACGCTGGCCCGGGCGCTCGACATCTTGTTCATCCTCCACGCCGATCACGAGCAGAACTGCTCCACCACCGCCATGCGGGTGGTCGGGTCGTCGCACGCCGATCCGTACTCGTGCTGCGCGGCGGCCTGTGCCGCGCTCTACGGTCCCCGCCACGGGGGCGCCAACGAGATGGTCATCCGAATGCTCACCGAGATCGGCTCGATCGAGAACGTGCCCGCCTTCATCGACTCGGTCAAGCAGGGCAACGGGGGACGGCTCCAGGGGTTCGGCCACCGGGTCTACAAGAACTACGACCCTCGGGCCCGGATCATCAAGCAGACCGCCGACGAGGTGTTCGCCATCACCGGCAAGAACCCCCTCCTCGACATTGCGCTGAAGCTCGAAGAGATCGCGCTGTCCGACGAGTACTTCACATCGCGTCGGCTCTATCCCAACGTCGACTTCTACTCGGGCCTCATCTACCAAGCCATGGGGTTCCCGCTCGAGATGTTCCCGGTCCTCTTCGCCATCCCCCGGACCGCCGGATGGTTGGCGCACTGGCAGGAGATGCTCGACCAGGACTCCAAGATCGCCCGGCCCCGCCAGCTCTATATCGGCACCGAGCCGCGCCAATACCGGCCGATCGCCGAGCGGTAGGCCCCGCCGGGCCGCCGGGCCGCCGGGCCCCGGTGGTCAGGGAGTGACTGTGGTCAGGGAGTGACTGTGGTCAGGGAGTGACTGTGGTCATGGTGACCTTCGGCACCAGTCGCATGAGGCCTTCTTGGACCATCGAGACTACGAGGGCACCGTCGCGGGTGAAGAGAAAGCCTCGGGCGAGTCCCCGGGCGCCGAACGCGTTGGGGCTGTCCATGTCGTAGAGGAGCCACTCGTCGGCCCGGAAGGGCCGGTGGAACCACATGCAGTGGTCCAGGCTGGCACCCATGAATTCGGCGTCGTCCCAGCGGGCCTCGTGGGGGGCGAGCATGGTGTCGAAGAGCGACATGTCCGAGGCGTAGGCCGCCACACAGGAGTGCAGGAGTGGGTCGTCGGGAAGGGTCCCGTCGGCGCGGATCCAGACCCGCTGGATGGGGTCTCGGGCCTCATGCTGCAACCAGGGCAGCTCGCCCACGTGGCGCTGGTCGATGGGGTGGGGCCGGGCGAACCAGTCCGCCAGCTCGTCACGCTGGGGTTCGAGGCGTTCGAAGAGCGACGGGAGGGTCTCGGGGTCGGGCACATCGGGCATGGGCGCCTGATGGTCGAAGGCGCCTTCTTCGTAGACGTGGAACGACGTGGCCACGTTGAAGATGGCCTGGCCGTGCTGGATGGCCACCACGCGGCGGGTCGTGAAGGAGCGGCCGTCGCGGATCCGGTCCACCTCGTAGAGGATGGGGACGTTGGGGTCGCCGGGGCGGAGGAAGTACGCGTGGAGCGAGTGGACGCGGCCGCGCTCGACGGTGCGTCCCGCCGCCATGAGAGCCTGCGCGGCCACCTGGCCGCCGAAGACGCGTTGGCGGTGCTCGTCGGGGCTCACACCCCGGAAGATGTTCACCTCGATGGGCTCGATGTCGAGAAGTTTGACGAGGAAGTCCAGCGCGTCGCTCACCTCCACATCCTGGCAGGCCTCGCCGCTACGGTGTCGCTGTGCCGAAGACCGACTTCCCCGAAGGGTTCCTCTGGGGTACCGCCACCGCCGCGCATCAGATCGAGGGGGGGAACACCAACAACGACTGGTGGGCCTTTGAGCACGCCCCGGGGACGCCGTGCCTCGAGTCCAGCGGTGACGCGTGCGACTCATGGCGGTTGTGGCCAGAGGACCTCGACCTGGTGGCGTCGCTCGGACTGGGGGCGTACCGGTTCTCGGTGGAGTGGAGCCGGATCGAGCCGGCCGAGGGGGAGTGGTCTCATGCCGCGCTCGACCACTACCGGCGCCAATGCGCAGCGTGCCACGAGCTCGGCTTGTCGCCGGTGGTCACGCTCAACCACTTCACCATCCCGCGGTGGCTGTCCGACCGCGGTGGTTGGGAGGCTGGAGACGCGCCCGAACGGTTCGCCCGGTTGTGCGAGAAGGTTGTGGAGCACTTCGGCGACCTCATCGGCTGGGCCTGCACACTGAACGAGCCCAACGTCGTGGCCACCATGGGTTATCGCCTCGAGGTGTTCCCTCCCGGGGTGAGCGACGGGGCCCGCCGCCACGCCGTGAACGCCGCACTGTGCCGGGCCCACGTGCTCGGGGTGGGGGCCTTGCGGGCCGGGCCAGGGGAATTCCCCGTGGGGCTCACACTCTCCATGCACGACTGGCAGCTCATGCCGGGGGGCGAGGACCGGCTCGAGCGCATGCGCGGCCCCATGGAGGACGTCTTTCTCGAGGCCACCACGGGCGACGACTTCGTGGGGGTGCAGTGCTACACCCGGATGCGGGTCGGGTCCGACGGAGTGCTCGGTGCCGAGGAGGGGGTGGCCACGACCCAGATGGGCTACGAATTCTATCCCGAGGCCCTGGAGGCCACGGTGCGCCGGGCCTGGGAATTTACCGGTGGCATCCCGGTGGTCGTGACCGAGAACGGGATCGGGACGGCCGACGACACCCAGCGGATCGCGTATGTCAGCAAAGCCCTGGCCGGGGTGCGGCGGTGCCTGGACGACGGGATCGACGTGCGGGGTTACTTCTACTGGAGCCTCCTCGACAACTTCGAGTGGGTCCTCGGGTACGGGCCCACCTTCGGCCTGGTCGAGGTGGACCACAGCACCTTCGAACGCCGGCCCAAGCCGAGCGCGCAGTGGTTCGGAGACGTGGCCCGGGCCAACGCCGTGCCCTGAGAAAGGCCCGGTCGCCGTGGTCCGGCTGGGTAAAACTCAGGCGGGCAGGCTAAATTCGCCCGATGGTCGCCACCGTGAAGCGCCTGTGGCGCCTGTACCACACACCCACCGGGAAGAAGATGTTCCGGTACGCGACGGTGTCGGTCATCTCGACCATCGTGTCCTTCAGCGTGCTGGGCATCGTCTTCGGGGTATTCCGGCTGTGGTCGGAGGTGCCGAGCACCGTCTTCGCCAACCTGGTGGCCAGCGTGCCGGCCTACTACCTGAACCGGACATGGTCATGGGGCAAGAGCGGCCGGTCGCACGTGTTCAAGGAGGTCGTCCCCTTCTGGACGATGACCGCCATCGGGATCACGATGTCGATCGGCACGGCGTCACTGGCTCGGCACCTGAGCAATGTCTACGACCTCCACCACTTCGGGCGGACCGTGGTGGTCGAGGGAGCCAACACCGGCGCCTTCGCCGTGCTGTGGATCGTGAAGTTCCTCGTCTTCAACCGCCTCTTCCACGTCGACCCTGTCGCCCACGCGGACGCCGAGTTGTTCGTCGAAGCAGCGGTGGAGGTCGAGGGGGCCGAGCCCTGAGGTTCGCGGTCAGTCCCTGAAGTTCTGGAACTGCAGGGGGATGCCGAAGTCCTCTTCCTTGAGCGCCTTGATCACTGCTTGGAGGTCGTCGCGCTTCTTCCCCGTCACCCGGAGCTGGTCGCCTTGGGCCTGTGAGGAGATGCCTTTCAGGTTCATGTCCTTGATGAATTTGTTGAGGCGTTTGGCGTGGTCGGCGGAGATGCCGGCCTTGATTGAGATCTTCTGGCGGACCGTGCCTTTGGTCGCCTCCTCGATCTTGCCGTCGTCGAGTGCCTTGAGCGAGACCTCGCGTCGGACGATCTTCTCTTGGAGGACCTGATGGAGAGCGCGCAGCCGGTCCTCGGTCGAGGACCGCAGGACCATGTCGTTCTCGCCGAGCTCGATGCTCGACTCGGTTCCTTTGAAGTCGAAACGGGTGCCGGCCTCGCGGTTGGCTTGGTCGACGGCATTGCGGACCTCTTGCATGTCGACTTGCGAGACCACGTCGAACGTGGGCATGGCCGACACGATAGTGCTGGGCGCCATCTCGCCCGGCGACGCAAGGCCGCCGCGGTATGGTCTCGCCTCGCGGGTCGGTGCCCGAGCGGCCAAAGGGAGCAGACTGTAAATCTGCCGGCACAGCCTACGAAGGTTCGAATCCTTCCCGGCCCACGTCACTCCAGTTCCCCAACTCTGAGCTGGGGACGTCGAGCCCAGGCTGGTGGCCTCCGGTGGTGCACTTGCCCGGGCCGTGGCTTTCATTACAATGCCGTTACGAATGTGTCCGACTCGTATCCTCCGAGCCGGGCGGGCGGGCGGCAGCAGTCTGTGCGGAGACACACACCGGGTACGAGCAACGTCAGGGCGAGGGCCGACACGATGGGTCTTATAGGAAGGACCGCCGCATCGGTACGCGGCTTTGACCCTTCGGGCATCCCCGTGGCCGGGCGCGTCCTCGACCGGTTGACGATCTGGGACGAGGCCGTACGCCGGCGGTGGCCTTTCAGCGCGCTCGTCGGCCCGGACCTCGAGCCCGGCGCCGTCGACGGGGACGGGTCACGGTTGCTCGTCCGCCCTGCGGTCCTCGGGTTCATCGCCGTCACCGCCATCACACTCGGGTCGGTCCCCCAAGGCTCGCCGTTCGTGTTGAAGCTCACGGGCGCGTGGTTCTACGGCGTCCCCGGCGTGGGTGACACGACGAAACACCCCCTCAATTTCCTCGGTCTCATCGCCATGTACGGCGGTCTCGTGCTCTTCATGCGTGTCTGGTACGGCTTGATCCGGACCCTGTCGCAGGTGAAGGGGGTGCCGGTCCGCAAGCTCGTGATGGTCCTGGCGCTGTGGATCGCCCCCCTGCTCCTGGCGCCGCCGTTGTTCAGCCGGGACATCTACAGCTACGCGGCGCAGGGCGAGATGATGAGCCACCACATCAGCCCCTACCACTACGGCCCCGGGGTCCTCGGCGCGGCCCCGTCGGTGACGTTGGTCGACCACTTGTGGCTCAACACCCCGGTGCCCTACGGGCCGTTGTTCATGGAGACCGACGGGCTCTTGACCAGTGCCTCGGGCCACAACGAACTGGTCGACCTGGCGCTGTTGCGGCTGCTCGCCCTGGTCGGCGTCGGGCTCATGGCGCTGTCGATCCCGTCGCTGGCTCGAAGTCTGGGGCGAGATCCGTCCTATGCCTTCACGATGGCGGTCCTGAACCCGGTCACGATCCTGCATCTCGTGGGGGGAGCGCATAACGATGCCCTCATGCTCGGCCTGCTCATGGCCGGCTTGGCCGTGGCACGTCGAGGGAGACCGGTGGCGGGCATCGTGCTGTGCGCGTTGGCCGCGGCGGTGAAGGTCCCGGCCGCACTGGGTGTCATATACATCGGCTGGAACTGGATGGGGACGGGTCTGCCTGTGCGCGCCCGAATTCGACCCGTGGTCACAGCGGGCTTGATCGCGACCGGGGTCATGGGGGCATTGTCTGTCGGCACCGGTCTCGGATGGAGCTGGGTCTTGAACCTGGCGACCCCTGGGACGGTCAGGTCGTGGGTGGCGCCCGCCACGGGGGCGGGGATCTTCCTCACCGACATCGCCCATCTGGTCGGGATCGGGGTGTCGCTGCACACCACGCTGTCGTTGACCCGTGGGCTCGGGGTCCTCGTCGCCATCGGCGCCGGCGTGTGGCTGTTGCTGCGATCGGACCGGATCGGGGCGTTGCGGGCCATGGGCCTGACGATGCTGATCATCGTGGCTCTCGGACCGGTGGTCCAACCCTGGTACCTGTCGTGGGGGCTCGTGGTCCTCGCCCCCGTGGCCACCGGAAAAGTCCGGACCCTCATCATCGGGTCGTCGATCGTGGCGGCCTTCATCGGGCTTCCTGCGGGCCGGCAGTTGGTGTCGGGCCTGTTCCAGGCCGACCCCCTGACCGTGGCCGTGGCGCTGCTGGTCTGCCTTGCCATCTTGACCCTGCCGCTGTCGCCCTTCGACCGGGAGCGCCTCCTGGCCCGGTGGCGTCGGCGGGGCGACAGAGGTCCCGGTCCGGCGCTCGACGAGTCTCCGTCCTCGCTCGACTTCGTCGAGGTCTGATTCCCTATCGGTCCTCAGAGCATCCGCTGGAGGACGGCGACGTCGATCCAGTGGCCGAACTTGCGTCCCACCTCGCGTTCGACGCCCACCATGGCGAAGCCGCAGGCCTGATGGAGAGCGATGGAGGGCTCGTTGTCCCCCGAGACCCGGGCGATCACGCTGTGGAATCCCCGCGACAGCGCCAGTGCCACGAGCTCGTCGAGCAGGAGCCGACCCACGCCCCGGCCGCGCCAGGCGCGGTCCACGTAAAGCGAATCCTCCACAGTGGTGGCGTAGGCGGCCCGGTCGCGAAACGGCGACAACGATCCGAAGCCGACGACGAGAGACCCCTCGACGGCGACCACGGCAGGGTGGGCACCTTGATGACGGGCGACCCAGGCGCGCTGATCCTCGGTACTGCGGGGTTTGAGGTCGAAAGTCACGGTGGAGCCCAGGACCTCCACGTTGTAGATGGTCCGGATCGCCTCGGTGTCCTCCTGGCGTGCCAGCCGGACCTCCATCGGACGATCGTAGCGGCGCCGAGTTCGACCCCCGCCGGAGGTCCTCGGGCCGCCGGCGCCCTTCGGAGAACGAGCACGTGGCGACTATGCTCGTCCGGCGCGGAGTAGCCGTGTCCGCCCCCTTAGCTCAGTCGGCAGAGCACAGCCATGGTAAGGCTGGTGTCGTCGGTTCGATTCCGACAGGGGGCTCGCCCCTGGCGGCGTAGCTCAGTTGGTCAGAGCACACGGCTCATAATCGTGTTGTCGCGGGTTCGAGTCCCGCCGCCGCTACCAGCCTGAGGGAAACGGCCCCCGCCCCGAGCGGAGGGCTCGAGAAGGAGCACAGTCATGGCGAAGAACGAGAAGAGGGTGCAGGTCACTCTGGCCTGTGAGGTCTGCAAGCGACGCAATTACATCACCATGAAGAACAAGCAGAACGACCGGGAGCGGATCGAGCTCACCAAGTTCTGTCGCTGGGACCGCCAGCACACGCTGCACAAAGAGACCCGCTGACCCGACGCCGACGGGCGCGTCCTCGGGGAGACCACGGGTCCCAAGCCGTCTGATTTGGCTCCCTGTTCCTGGTCAGAAGGTCAGGCCACCCCGGTGCACACCGGTGTCAGGGCCGAATGTCACCGCTAGGTCCCTTCGGGCCCTCCTGTGGCCAGTCCACGGCGGATTTCGACCCCTCGACTGACCACGGCTAGTGAATCGTCAATCATGACGATGCGCCAGGGGGTCTGAAAGTGACCAACTTGGCGCTGAGATACAGAGAGAAGCGGGTTGCCCGACCGATCGGCCGTCGCAATCCTGCCGAGTCTTCCTGGGGGCCAACATGATCAACGCCGCGACGCGACGTCCTACCATCGTGGCCGCGTTGGCCGCCCTCGTGGCCGTGAGCGCCCTCCTCGTGGCGGCGGGACCGGGACCCGCCGGCGCGTCGATCTCGTGGAGTGCGGTCACACCCCCGCTGCCGGCGGATGCCGTCGCGGGACAGGGCCTCACGTTGGCCTCGACGTCGTGCCCAGCTGACGGCTGGTGCGTTGCGGTCGGCGACTACCTGGCGGTGAACGGGAGCAACTACTACGCCGCCGGTCTCATCGTCTCCGAATCCGGCAGTACTTGGACCTCGGCGAAGGCGCTGCTGCCCTCCGACGCGGCACTGGATGATCCGCAGGCATTGCTCCAGGCGGTGACGTGTAGTTCGGTCGGAACCTGCGTGGCGGTCGGTCGGTACCTCGACACGTCGGGCGCGACCCAAGGCCTGATCGAGCAATTGTCCGATGGCGTCTGGTCCCCCACTGAAATCGCCCTTCCCGGTGACGCCGATGCGAGCGGGTCCGTCGCCTACGCCCAGCTGTCGGCGGTGTCGTGTCCCACCAGCACGTGGTGCACGGCGGTGGGCCTCTACAGCCCGAACTCGGGCGGGGAGCAGGCGCTGGTCGCCACCGATGTCGGGGGGAACTGGAGTGCCGTGGCGGCACCCCTTCCCGCCTCGGCGTCGGGATCGCAGTTCCTCGGGCTGGCCTGCCCGGCGGCCGGTTCATGTGTGGCGACGGGTACCTACCTCGTCGGCGCCGACCACCTGGGTCTCATCGAGACCTTGTCGTCGGGAACGTGGACCGGGACAACCCTGCCCGTCCCCTCGGGCACCTCCCCCATGGCATCGATCGTCAACAACGATCTGTCGGTGTCGTGCGCGACCGTGTCCTCCTGCGTGATCGCGGGAACCACCTTCGACGGGAATTACGAAGGTCTCCTCGACACGTTGGCGGCCGGAGCGTGGACCGCCGCAGCCGTTCCGCTGCCCGGTGGCCAGCCCTCGACGGACGTGCAGCTCACCTCCGTGGCGTGCACTGATGCGAGCTCCTGTGTGGCGACCGGCCTCGTCGTCGAGTCGGGAGTCGAGCAGGGTCTCTTCGAGAGCCTGGCGTCGGGAACCTGGACCCCGTCGGTGGCGGCCACTCCTCCGGGAACGCCCGCCGGAGCCAACATCGAGATCGACGACGTGGTGTGCCCCGCTGCAGGGACGTGCGTGGCCGACGGTCAATCCAACGTCACCGGGTCCCAGACCGGGTTGTTCTGGAATCTCTCTGCGGGCAGTTGGGTCGTCAGTCCAACTCCGCTGCCGGGGGACGCCGCATCCAGCCCGGATCCCTTGTTCGCGCCGATCGCATGCCCCGCCGCCGGGGTTTGTCTCGCCGTCGGGACCTACCTCGGATCGGGGGGCCGTGAGGGGGTCATCGAGACCGACCCCTCGCTGGCCGCGAGCACGACGACGGCGAGCGTGACGGCGATGTCGAACCAGGCGATCTCCTACGCCGCCACCGTCGTCGGGTCGGCGCAGCCGACTGGCACCGTCATCTTTTCGGCGGGCCTCAGCGCACTGTGCACGGCCACCATCGTCAACGGCACGGCCACCTGCACCGGCCCCATACCTCCGACACGAGTGGTCCTCGCCTCGTACTCCGGCGATGGGGCATCGGCACCCTCGTTCGGTGTCACCACGAGCCCCGACATCCCGACGACGATCAGCCTCGTGTGGGGGTACTGGCAGACCGCCGTGGTCAACAGTTGGTTCAGGTACCCGCTGTCGGTCAAGGTCACCGACAGGGCCGGAGCCGGTGTACCCGGAGTCGCCGTGACGTTCGCGGTTCCCACCAAGGGGGCCTCGGCGGTGCTGTGGGGACCGAACACTTCGATAACGAATGCTCAAGGGATAGCCACCTCGCCGGCACTCTCGGCCAACGCCAAGGTGAACTCCTACGATGCGGTGGCCACCGCGAGCGGCGTCGCCGGCTCCAGCAGCTTCTGGTTGTCGAACGTGAGGGGCTAGGAAGAGGTCGTCGGGGCTGCCGGTGGACCGACCTCGGTGGGCGCACGACCACCCGCAGGCATGGTCTCTGTGCCCGCCAGACCTCGAGAGGGTGCAGAGGGTGCCCGCGGGCGCAGGTGCTGCGCCGCGTGGCCATCGGGTAACCTTTCCTGCCGTTGGATGTCCCACACCCCGTTTTGGACCGATCAGCACCGATGTGCACGAACGAGGCAACAGAACAGTAAGAAAGCCCAGCCTAGGGCAGTAGCTCAATTGGTAGAGCACCGGTCTCCAAAACCGGCGGTTGGGGGTTCGAGTCCCTCCTGCCCTGCCATCTGGCCGTCGAAAGGCGTGCGAAGCCGTGAACCGTGAGATGAAGCGCATGATGCAGCGCCAAGGTCAGATCGAGGCTGACGGCTCTCCCGCGACCAGACGGACCCCGCCGCCGCGGTCTCGTCCCGTGGTCCAGGACGAGAAGTCGGTCTTCGGCCGGATCGCCGAGTTCTTCCGCGACGTCCGCTCAGAGCTCCGCCAGGTGGCATGGCCCACGCGTAAAGAGGTGGCGAACTCCGCCACCATCGTCTTTCTCACCCTCGTGCTCTTGGTCAGCCTGATCTTCTTGCTCAACTACGCCTTCTCGCACGCCGTCATTTTCCTGTTCAAGTCATGAGCGATCCCGATCTCGAGCCGGGGGAGGACCTGGCGACCTCCGTGGCGCCCGCTGTGGCCGCGTCCCTCGGAGCCGACCTGGCGTCGGCGGACATCGACGTGGCCGAGCCCCTCGACGTCGGCTCCGATCCCGAACCGGTCGCCGCGGCGTTCGATGACGAGCCTGCCGAAGTCGGGGCGGAGAATGGTCACGTCGAGGGGCCGGGATGGGACAACGACGACGAGGACGAGCTCCCCGTCATCGTCGAGAGCCCCTATGACCGGCCCGGACGGTGGTTCGTGGTGCACACCTACGCCGGCTACGAGAACAAGGTGAAGTCCAACCTCGAGAGCCGGATCGTCTCGATGAACATGGAGGACCGGATCTTCGAGGTCGTCATCCCCATGGAGGACGTCGTCGAGTTCAAGAACGGCAAGAAGGTCGTCGTCCAGAAGAAGGTCTTCCCCGGATATCTCCTCACCCGCTGCGACCTCGACGACGATTCGTGGTCGGTGATCCGAAACACCCCCGGGGTCACCGGTTTCGTCGGTCCCGGCACCAAGCCCACGCCGTTGTCCCGGCGCGAGGTGGAGAGCATCCTCCAGGTCAAAGTGGAGGGCGGTCCCGAGCCCATGAAGAAGACCCGGCCCCGCCTCGAGTACGAGGTCGGCGAGACGGTGCGGGTCAAAGAAGGCCCCTTCGCTGATTTCTCCGGGCAGATCGACGAGATCAACGAGGACCAGCTGAAGCTGAAGGTGCTGGTCAACATCTTCGGCCGCGAGACGCCGGTCGAGCTCGAATTCAGCCAGGTCGCCAAGCTCTAGCTCCAGGAGGCTCCCCGCCATGCCCCCCAAGAAGAAGGTCCTCGCAGTCGTGAAGATCCAGCTCCCCGCCGGGAGCGCCACACCCGCGCCCCCGGTCGGCACCGCCCTCGGGCCCCACGGCGTGCAGACCATGGAGTTCTGCAAGCAGTACAACGCCGCGACGGAGAACCAGCGGGGCACGATCGTGCCGGTCGAGATCACGATCTTCGAAGACCGGTCGTTCTCCTTCGTGCTCAAGACTCCGCCGACCCCCGCCCTCATCAGAGAGGCGGTCGGCATCGAAAAGGGAGCCACGGCCGCAGGCCGCGAACAAGCAGGGTCGATCACCGACGCCCAGATCGCCCAGATCGCCACGGTGAAGCTTCCCGACCTCAACACCGACGACCTCGACGCCGCCAAGCGTCAGGTGGCGGGCACGGCGCGCTCGATGGGGATCGCCGTCCAGGGCTGATCGCCCCCGCGACGCGCAAAAGACGAAGAAGAGGAGCCCGACGTGCAAAAAGGCAAGAAGTACCGGGCCGCGCTCGAGCATTTCGACCGGCAACACCTGTACTCGCCCGCCGAGGCGGTGGATCTGGTGAGGGAGCTCGCAGCGGCGAAGTTCGACGAGACCGTCGAGCTCGCCGTCCGTCTCGGGGTGGACCCCCGCAAGGCCGACCAGATCGTCAGGGGCACCCTCAGCCTGCCCGCCGGTACGGGCCGGACGGCCCGCGTGGTGGCGTTTGCCCAGGGTGACGCAGCCACTGAGGCTCGCGCCGCGGGTGCCGATGAGGTCGGCGCCGACGATCTCGTGGCCAAGGTCGAAGGGGGCTTCCTCGAGTTCGACGTGGCCATCGCCACCCCGGACATGATGGGCCAGGTCGGCAAGCTGGGACGGGTCCTCGGACCGCGTGGGCTCATGCCCAACCCCAAGACCGGCACGGTCACCACCGACGTCGGCAAGGCCGTGGCGGAATTCAAAGGTGGGCGGGTCGAGTACCGCACCGACAAGGTGGGCAACGTCCACGTCCGGGTGGGCAAGAAGTCATTCACCAAGGAGCAGCTCCTTCAGAACGTCCATGCCGTGATCGAGGAGCTGATGCGGGTGAAGCCCGCCGCGTCCAAGGGCCGGTACCTCCGGGGGGTGACCCTGTCATCGACGATGGGCCCCGGGGTTCACCTGGACCCGGCCCGGGCCCGGGAGCTCGACGAGGACCTCGCCGAGTCGGCCTAGAAAAGCACCTATCGGAGAGGTAGTAGATTTTCCCGGCGACCTCCTTGGAGGTCGCGCACGACAGATCGAGTTTTCGCCGTCGCCATAGACCTCCGGTCGCGCCCTTGGGCGTCGAAGGGGCTCTTGAGCCCGCCTGACAAGGTGACGATCGTGACACTCGGGAGGGCGCTTCGGCCCTGCTCGGTGGATGCGGTGACGGCATGAGATGAGCGGTGCCGCACCGTTCCGAGCACGGGAGTCGATTGATGGAGAACCCCAGGCCAGAGAAGGTGGCCGTCGTGACCGAGGTGCGCGAGCGACTCGACGCCGCCGAGGCCGCCATCCTCACCGAATACCGGGGCCTGAGCGTCTCCGAGTTGGCCGCGTTGCGCGGCGTGCTCCGGGCCGCCGGCGGTGACTACAAGATCTACAAGAACACCCTGGTCAAGCTGGCAATAAGCGGCGGTCGCCACGAGGCCCTGTCACCACTTCTCGAAGGCCCCACCGCCATCGCGTTCGTATCGGGTGAGGTGAGCGCGGCGGCCAAGGCCCTGCGCGACTACGCCCGGACCTATCCGAACCTGGTCATCAAGGGTGGCCTCCACGGTGACGGCTTTCTGTCGACTCAGCACCTCAGCGCCCTGGCCGACCTGCCCTCGCGCGACGTGCTCCTGGCTCAGCTGGCCGGCGCGATCGCGGCGCCGCTGCGCCAGTTCGCCGGCCTCCTCCAGGCCCTTCCCCGCAACCTCGCCTACGGCCTCTCGGCGCTGCTCGACCAGCAAGGCGGCGCCCCGGTCGAGGCTGCTGAGCCTGCCGCCTCTTCCGAGGCAGCCGAATCTGTGCCAGAAATCGAGACACCCGAGACTGAGCCGACCGTCGAGGCCAGCACCACCGCTGAAGCCGAGGCCCCGGCCGCAGCAGAAGTCGAGGTCAGCGCAGAAGTCGAGGTCAGCGCAGAAGTCGAGGTCAGCGCAGAAGCCGAGATCCCCGCCGAGGCCCCCGCCCAGGCCGAAGTCACCCCCGAGAACGCAACCGACGAGGGCTGAGTCGGAGTCCGCATCACCAAGAAACTCTCCACCAACGAGCAATTCAAAGGAGCTAGAGCCACCATGGCTACAAAGATCAGCAAAGACGACATTCTCGAGGGGATCGCCAACCTCTCGGTCCTCGAGCTCTCCGAGCTCCTCAAGGACTTCGAGGAGAAGTTCGGAGTCACCGCGGCCGCGCCTGTTGCTGTGGCCGCCGCCCCGGCTGCCGGTGGCGGGGACGCCTCGGGCGGGGATGACGAGAAAACCGAGTTCGACGTGATCCTCAATGCGGCCGGCGACAAGAAGATCCAGGTCATCAAGGAGGTCCGGTCGCTGACGAGCCTCGGTCTGAAAGAGGCCAAGGATTTGGTCGACTCCGCCCCGAAGCCTGTGTTGGAGCGGGTGTCGAAGGAGGACGCCGACAAGGCCAAGGCCAAGCTCGAGGAGGCAGGGGCGACAGTCGAAGTCAAGTAGCCCCGAAGCGTGGTGGGGCGGGAGTGCTTGACGACAACTCGGTGCGTCCGTAGCCTGTCGGTGGCGGCAACAAAGGGGTTGCCATTTGCAGCGCGCGCGCGTATGCTGTGCGGTTGCCGTGCCCCTTTCTTCGCGCCACCCTTGCCGTATCCGGCTGGCTGACGCGCGCCGCTACGCCTGCGGCGCCGGCGCAAGCGCCACGGTGTTCAGCGCCCGCCCCGTCCGTCTCGTGTAGCCCCCTAGCCACCCGTTCCCGGTCTGCCGGGGACACTCCACCCGCCACCGTCCCGCTGTCTCGTTCATTGCCCGCCACCCACCTGGGAGGAGTCGACCGTTGCCTTCACGGTCTAAGAGCCCGGAGCGTTTTTCGTTTGCCAACCTCGATGAGGTCCTGCGACTGCCGGATCTCATCGCCATCCAGCGGGACTCGTTCCGCTGGTTCTTGGACAAGGGTCTGGCCGAAGCGTTCGCCGACATCAGCCCCATCGAGGATTTCACCGGCCAGCTGAGCCTCGAGCTGGAGTACGACCCGACCGACCCCGACCTTCGCCCGCCTCCGAAGTTCCCCGAGGAGGAGTGCAAAGAGAAGGACATGACCTATGCCGCCCCGGTGTTCGTCCGGGCGCGGTTCATGAACGCGCAGACTGGGGAGATCAAGGAGCAGACCGTCTTCATGGGGGACTTCCCGATGATGACGGACAAGGGCACCTTCATCATCAACGGCACCGAGCGGGTCGTGGTCAGCCAGCTGGTGAGGTCCCCGGGCGTGATTTTCCAGCCGGGTCGTGATGCCAAGACGATCGTCACCGGCACCGTCCACCCCTACCGAGGGGAGTGGATCGAGTTCGACGTCGAGGCCAAGCCCTCCAAGGACGTCACCGCCGGTGCCCGGGTGGCCCGCAAGCGCCGGCTGTCGCTGTTCGTCTTGCTCCGGGCTCTCGGATACGAGGACGAAGGATTCCTCAACCGGTTCGTCCGCCACTTCGACTTCCTCGAAGGCCAGTGGGAGAAAGAGCGTGACCTCGCGCCCACCAGGGAGGACGCCCTCCTCGAGATCTACAAGCGAGCCCGTCCCGGTGAGCCGCTGTCGGCCGACGCGGCGCGCGCCTACTTCGAGAACGCCTTCTTCAACCCCAAGCGCTACGACCTCACCCGGGTCGGTCGCTACAAGCTGAACCGCAAGCTCGGGCCGGAGATCGAGCGGATCTCGAGTGTCCTCGACATCGACCTGGAGCGGCCTTCGCCCACCCAGGGAGTGCTGAGCCCCTCCGAGATCCTGGCCACCGCCACCTACATGCTCCACCTCGCCGACGGCGAGTCGGGGTACCGGATCGACGACCAGGACCACTTTGCCAACCGTCGCATCCGGTCGGTGGGCGAGCTCATCCAGAACCAGGTGCGGGTCGGGTTGTCCCGGATGGAGCGCGTGGTGCGTGAGCGCATGACGACCCAGGACGTCGAGGCGATCACTCCCCAGACCCTGATCAACATCCGCCCCGTGGTCGCCGCGATCAAGGAGTTCTTCGGCACCAGCCAGCTCAGCCAGTTCATGGACCAGAACAACCCGCTGTCAGGCCTGGCCCACAAGCGCCGTCTCTCCGCGCTCGGGCCCGGTGGTCTGTCGCGTGAGCGGGCGGGCTTCGAGGTCCGTGATGTGCACAGCTCCCACTACGGGCGGATGTGTCCCATCGAGACCCCTGAAGGTCCCAACATCGGCCTCATCGGTGCCCTGGCCACCTACGCCCGGGTGAACGAGTACGGGTTCATCGAGACCCCGTACCGCAAGGTCGTCGACGGTCGCGTCAGCGACGAGATCGTGTACCTGGCCGCGGACGAGGAAGAGGAACACGTCATCGCCCAGGCCAACGCCAAGCTCGACGAGCGGGGTCGCTTCGTCGACGAGCGCGTCCTGGTACGACGCGGGCCCCAAGGTGCCGGTGTCCGGGTAGGTGCCACCACGACCTCCTACGGCACGACCAGCGAGATCGACTACGTCCCCCCGGCCGAGGTCGACCTCATGGACGTCTCCCCCAAGCAGATCGTGTCGGTCTCGACCGCGTTGATCCCCTTTGTCGAGCACGACGACGCCAACCGGGCCCTCATGGGCGCCAACATGCAGAAGCAGGCCGTTCCGCTCGTGGTCCCCGAGGCTCCCTACATCGGCACCGGGGTCGAGGCGCGCGCCGCGCAGGACGCCGGCGACGTGCTGCTGTCGGAGGGCGAAGGCACCGTGGCCGAGGTGTCGGGCGACCACATCGTGGTGGAGTACCGCTCCGGCCAGCGTGACCGGCTGGGCCACGAGTTGGGCCGCCGCCGCTACACCCTGGCCAAGTTCCGGCGTTCGAACCAGAACACCTCGATCAACCAGAAGGTGATCGTCGACGAAGGCCAGCGGGTCGTGGCCAACGACGTCCTCGCCGACGGGTCGGCCACCCACAACGGCGAGCTGGCGCTCGGGAAGAACCTCCTCGTCGCCTTCATGCCGTGGGAGGGCTACAACTTCGAGGACGCCATCATCCTCTCCGAGCGTCTCGTGCGCGACGACGTGCTCACCTCGATCCACATCGAGGAGCACGAGGTCGACGCTCGCGACACCAAGCTCGGGGCCGAGGAGATCACCCGGGACATCCCGAACCTCTCCGAGGAGATCCTGGCCGACCTCGACGAGCGCGGCATCATCCGCATCGGGGCCGAGGTCGGGCCCGGCGACGTGCTCGTCGGCAAGGTGACTCCCAAGGGCGAGACCGAGCAGACACCCGAAGAGCGCCTCCTGCGGGCCATCTTCGGGGAGAAGGCCCGCGAGGTGCGCGACACCTCGCTCAAGGTGCCCCACGGTGAGTCGGGCAAGGTCATCGACGTCCGCGTCTTCTCGCGTGAGGACTCGCACGAGCTCCCCCCGGGGGTCAACCAGCTCGTCCGGGTGTACGTGGCCCAGAAGCGCAAGATCTCCGAGGGCGACAAGCTGGCGGGACGCCACGGCAACAAGGGCGTCATCTCCAAGATCCTGCCCGTGGAGGACATGCCGTTCCTGTCCGACGGCACTCACGTCGACATCATCTTGAACCCCCTGGGCGTGCCGAGCCGGATGAACGTGGGCCAGGTGCTCGAGAGCCATCTCGGCTACGCGGCACGCTGGGGCTGGGACGGTTCGGAGGCGCACCAGACCCAAGCCGGGGCCAACGAAGAGAAGACCCGGCCCCGTACCGACCCTGCGGTGTGGGTGTCGACGCCCGCCTTCGACGGTGCGCACTGGGACGAGGAGGACGACGCCGGTCGTCATCCCACCATCAAGCGGCTGTTCGAGCTGCTGCACTCGGACTCGGCCGACGGGACGCGTCTCATCGGTGGGGACGGCAAGGCCACCCTCTACAACGGGAGGACCGGCGAGCGCTACGACAACCCCATCTCGGTGGGTTACGTCTACATCCTGAAGCTCGCCCACCTCGTGGACGACAAGATCCACGCCCGCTCGACGGGGCCGTACTCGATGATCACGCAGCAACCCCTGGGCGGCAAGGCCCAGTTCGGTGGACAGCGGTTCGGAGAGATGGAGGTGTGGGCGCTCGAAGCGTACGGGGCGGCCTACGCGCTCCAGGAGCTGCTCACCATCAAGTCCGACGACGTCCTCGGCCGCGTCAAGGTCTACGAGGCCATCGTCAAGGGCGAGAACATTCCCGAGCCGGGCATCCCCGAGAGCTTCAAGGTGCTCATCAAGGAGATGCAGTCGCTGTGCCTCAACGTCGAGGTGCTGTCGACCACCGGTGAGGAGATCGAGATGCGCGAGCTCGACGAGGACGTCTTCCGGACGGCCGAGGAGCTCGGCATCGACATCAGCCGGCCCGAGCGCGGGTCGGACGAGGAAGACGAACGTCGTGCCGCCGAGAGGAGCTTCTAGCCGTGCTGGACGTCAATAATTTCGACCAGCTCCGTATCGGGCTGGCCACCGCGGAGTCCATCCGTTCGTGGTCCAACGGAGAGGTCAAGAAGCCAGAGACCATCAACTACCGGACGCTTCGCCCGGAAAAGGACGGTCTGTTCTGCGAGAAGATCTTCGGTCCCACCAAGGACTGGGAGTGCTACTGCGGCAAGTACAAGCGCGTCCGTTTCCGGGGGATCATCTGCGAGCGCTGTGGCGTGGAGGTCACCCGCTCGAAGGTCCGGCGCGAGCGGATGGGCCACATCGAGCTCGCCGCGCCTGTCGTCCACATCTGGTACCTCCGGGGCACCCGGAGCTGGCTGGCCTACCTCCTCATGGGGACCGAAGCCCGTGAGGAGTTGAAGGCCAAGCAGCTGGAGAAGGTCATCTACTTCGCCGCCAACCTGGTCACCTGGGTCGACGACGACCGCCGTCACGAGGACCTGTCGGCCCTCGAAGGAGAGCTCGCCGAAGAGGTCACCCAACTCGAGCGCCAGCGCGACCTCGAGATCGACCGTCGCTTCAAGGAGCTCGAGAAGGAGCTCGCCGAGCTCGAGGCCGGTGGGGCCAAGGACGCCGAGATCAAGGCTCGTCAGCGCCTGTCGGAGAAGGAGATCGGCTCGGTCCGCGAGCGGTCCGAGGCCGACATCGACCTGGCCAAGCGGGCCTTCGACGAGTTCCGTGACCTCTTCCCCCGCAAGATCATCGAAGACGAATTGCTGTGGCGGGAGCTGAAGATCCGCTACGACGACTACTTCGAGGGCGGCATGGGTGCCGAGGCCATCGCCCGGTTGATCGACCGGATCGACTTCGACGTCGAAGAAGTGAAGCTGCGCGAGGCCATCGACGCCACCGACGGACGGCGTCCGCTGTCCGCCCAGCGCCGGCAGAAGGCCATCAAGCGGCTGAAGATCGTCACCGCCTTCAACCGCCGCGACGACCACGGTCGCCGGGCCAACGACCCGCGTGCCATGATCCTCGAGGTCGTCCCCGTGATCCCTCCCGACCTGCGCCCCATGGTGCAGCTCGACGGTGGCCGGTTTGCCACCTCCGACCTCAACGACCTCTACCGCCGGGTCATCAACCGGAACAACCGGTTGAAGCGACTCCTCGACCTCGGCGCGCCCGAGATCATCATCAACAACGAGAAGCGGATGCTCCAAGAGGCCGTCGACGCGTTGTTCGACAACGGCCGGCGCGGCCGACCCGTCACGGGCCCGGGCAACCGTCCGTTGAAGAGCCTGTCGGACATGTTGAAGGGCAAGCAGGGACGGTTCCGCCAGAACCTTCTGGGCAAGCGAGTCGACTACTCGGGTCGTTCGGTCATCGTGATCGGCCCCACCTTGCAGCTCCACCAGTGCGGCCTGCCCAAGCTCATGGCTCTCGAGCTGTTCAAGCCGTTCGTCATGAAGCGCCTCGTCGACCTGGAGCTGGCCCAGAACATCAAGTCGGCCAAGCGCATGGTCGAGCGTCGCCGTCCCCAGGTCTGGGACGTCCTCGAGGGTGTCATCAAGGAGCACCCCGTGCTGCTCAACCGGGCGCCGACCCTGCACCGTCTGGGCATCCAGGCCTTCGAGCCGGTGCTGGTCGAGGGCAAGGCCATCCAGGTCCACCCCTTGGTGTGCACGGCCTTCAACGCCGACTTTGACGGCGACCAGATGGCGGTCCATCTGCCGCTGTCGGCCGAGGCCCAGGCCGAGGCGCGCGTCCTCATGCTGTCGGCCAACAACATCCTGTCCCCGGCCACGGGACGTCCGATCACCGTCCCCACCCAGGACATGGTGTTCGGTGCCTACTACCTCACCCTCGAGGTCGACGGGGCCAAGGGCGAGGGTTACATCTTCCGACACGCCTATGAGGTCGAGCGCGCCTTCGAGGAAGGCGAGATCGACCTTCACGCCAAGATCGTGTTGCGGACGAACCCGGGCTCCTCGATGCACACCGCGCTGACCAAGGCGCTCGACGCCGTGCCCGGCGAGGACGACTTCCTGTCCATCGTCACCACGGCGGGACGGGTGTTCTTCAACAGCGCGCTGCCCAAGGGCTTCCGCTACGTGAACGACGTCGTGGGCAAGCGGTCCACCCCCATCGGCGGCATCGTCGAGGAGGTGTCGGCCACCGAGCCCAAGAACGTCGTGGCCGAGAGCCTCGACCGGATCAAGGCGCTCGGCTTCCGCTACGCGGCGCAGTCGGGGCTGACCATCTCCATCGACGACGTCCGGACGCCGCCTGAGAAGCGGGCCATCCTCGACCGCTACGAGCGTGAGGCGGAGAAGGCCGAGGCCCAGTTCAAGCGGGGCATCATCACCGACGACGAGCGGCGCCAGAAGGAGATCGAGATCTGGACCTCCGCCACGTCCGAGGTCGGGAGGGCCATGGAGAAGACCCTGTCGGCCATCGCCTTCAACCCGCTCGACATGATGGTGGACTCCGGAGCGAGAGGGAACTCCCAGCAGATCCGCCAGATCGCCGGCATGAAGGGCCTGGTGTCGAACCCCCGGGGCGAGATGATCCCCCGACCCATCAAGTCCTCGTTCCGTGAGGGCCTGTCGGTGCTCGAGTACTTCATCTCCACCCACGGCGCCCGCAAGGGCCTGGCCGACACGGCACTGCGGACCGCCGACTCGGGGTACCTCACCCGGCGTCTGGTCGACGTCGCCCAGGAGCTCATCATCCGCATCGACGACTGCGAGACGTCCCGAGGCATCTGGCTCGAAGGCATGGTGCCCGACGAGGCCAGTCGACGTTCGTATCTCGAGACCCGCGCCTACGGTCGCGTCCTCGCCGAGGATGTGAACCTGGCCGGAGGCGTCATCCCGATCGGGACGATGCTCGACGACGACATGGTGGCCCGTATCCGAGACGATGAGGTCATCGACCGGGTCCGGGTCCGCTCGGTCCTCACCTGTGAGTCCGAGCACGGAGTGTGCGTCACCTGCTACGGCCAGTCCCTGGCCACGGGTCGGCTCATCGAGTTGGGCGAAGCCGTGGGGGTCATCGCGGCCCAGTCCATCGGCGAGCCCGGGACGCAGCTCACCATGCGGACGTTCCACACCGGTGGTGTCGTCGGAGAGGACATCACCCACGGCCTGCCCCGGGTGGTCGAGCTCTTCGAAGCCCGCACCCCCAAGGGCGCCGCGGTCCTCGCCCACTACTCGGGCGTGGCCCGTATCGAGGACGAGGAAGGTGGGCGTCGGATCACCGTGGTGGCCGAGGACGGCACCGAGGAAGCGGTGCTCGTCTCCGCCCGGGCCCATCTCGAGGTGACCGCAGGCCAAGACGTCGCCGCCGGCGACGCCTTGGTCGAGGGCCCCAAGGACCCCAAGGAGCTCCTCGAGGTCAAGGGCATCCGCGAGACCCAGCAGTACCTGGTGGAAGAGGTCCAGAAGGTCTACCGGGACCAGGGCGTGTCGATCCACGACAAGCACATCGAGCTGATCGTCCGCCAGATGTTGCGGCGGGTGCTCGTGGCCGAGCCGGGGGACGCGCCGTTCCTCCCCGGTGAGCGTGTCGACAACCAGATTTACGCCGAGGTCAACCGGAGCCTGGTCCAAGAGGGCAACCGCCCCGCCGAGGGCCGTCCCGAGCTCATGGGGATCACGAAGGCCTCGCTCGCCACGGACTCGTGGTTGTCGGCTGCCTCGTTCCAAGAGACCACCCGGGTCCTCACCGAGGCCGCCATCGAGGGCAAGTCCGACCAGCTCTTCGGGCTCAAGGAGAACATCATCATCGGCAAGCTGATCCCGGCTGGGACCGGCATGGGCCGCTACCGCGACATCGAGGTCGACCTGCCCGATGCGGCCGGGGTGTCTCTGCGCACCTACGGGTTCGACGAGGAGACCGAGGACCTCGCCGCGTGGCTGCGCGACGTGGGTGGTCCGACCGGAGCCGGTGAGGCCGGATTCGGCGAAACCGGGCTGGGCGATCCTGCCTACGGAGAGTTCCCCGAGCCCGGTGGCAGTTCCGCCGGGTGGGGTGCGCTCGACGCCGGCACCGCCGATCCCTTCGCCGTCTCGTCCAACGGGGAGGGCACCGATCACGGGGTCGACGGCAACGGTCAGCTCGAGGCCGGCGCTTGACCTCCGACGTCGTCACGGCCCCCGGCGCGATTGCTCCGAACAGCCCATAAGCTCTAGCATTGCCTGCTCGCGAGGCGTGGTGTCCGCAATGACCCCCCGCACGGCAGTTCCCGCGAGCAAGTCCCGAAAATCGTCCAGAGGTCACGCGTGCCCACGATCGAACAGCTCGTCCGCAAGGGTCGGGCATCCAAGCAGTCCAAGACCAAGACGCCCGCGCTCAAAGGCGCGCCCCAGCGTCGTGGTGTGTGCACGCGCGTCTTCACGACCACGCCCAAGAAGCCGAACTCCGCGCTGCGCAAGGTGGCCCGGGTCCGACTCACGAGCGGGATCGAAGTGAGCGCCTACATCCCCGGGGTGGGCCACAACCTCCAAGAGCACTCCATCGTGCTCGTCCGAGGCGGCAGAGTGAAGGACCTCCCCGGTGTGCGGTACAAGGTGATCCGCGGGGCCCTCGACGCGGCCGGGGTGCGCGAGCGCAACCAGGCCCGTTCGCGCTACGGCGCCAAGAAGGAGTCCTGACATGCCCCGCAAAGGCCCGGCCACCCGGCGCGAGCTCGTCCCCGACCCGGTGTTCCGGTCGGTGCTGGTCACCCAGGTGGTCAACAAGGTCCTGTCACGTGGCAAGCGCACGCTGGCGGAACGCCTGGTGTACGACGCCCTCGAGGTCGTGCGCGAGAAGACCGGTGGCGATCCGGTCACGATCCTCAAGCGGGCCGTGGAGAACACGAGACCTGAGCTCGAGGTGAAGAGCCGGCGCGTCGGTGGCGCCACCTACCAGGTGCCCGTCGAGGTCCGTCCTCGTCGAGCCACCACCCTGGCCATCCGGTGGTTGGTGGGCTTCTCCCGTCAGCGACGCGAGAAGACGATGGCCGAGCGCCTGGCGAACGAAGTCCTCGACGCCGCCAACGCCACCGGTGCCGCGGTGAAACGCCGGGAGGACATGCACAAGATGGCCGAATCCAACAAGGCCTTCGCCCACTACCGCTGGTAGCGGACATGGCGCCCCCGGGTGCCACCGCCGGCGCCAGGACCATCCAGAAACGACCTGAAAGCTCAGCATCATGGCCGACGCACGCCCCATCAGAGAGTTCCCCCTCGCCCGGACCCGCAACATCGGGATCATGGCCCACATCGACGCGGGCAAGACCACGACGACCGAGCGGATCCTCTACTACACCGGCAAGAACTACAAGATCGGTGAAGTCCACGAGGGCGCCGCCACCATGGACTGGATGGTCCAGGAACAAGAGCGCGGCATCACCATCACCTCAGCGGCGACGACCTGTAAATGGCGTGACTGCTGGATCAACATCATCGACACCCCCGGCCATGTGGACTTCACCGTGGAGGTCGAGCGGTCCCTGCGTGTGCTCGACGGGGCCGTGGCGGTGTTCGACGCTGTCGCCGGGGTTGAACCACAGACCGAGACCGTCTGGCGCCAGGCCAACAAGTACTCGGTCCCGCGCATCTGCTTCATCAACAAGATGGACCGCATCGGCGCCGACTTCAACCGCGCTGTCGAGATGATCAGGGACCGCCTCGACGCGGTACCGGCGGTCATCCAGCTCCCCATCGGCGTCGAAGGCGGTTATCAAGGGGTCGTCGACCTCCTGGCCATGGAAGCCCTCGTGTGGAACGACGACATGGGTGAGAAATGGCGCGTCGAGGAGATTCCCGCCGACCTTGCCGCCGAGGCCGACGCGGCACGTCACCAGCTCGTCGACGTCCTGTCCAACTACCACGACACCATCATGGAGAAGTACGTCGGTGACGAGCAGATCACCGACGACGACCTGCGCAAGGGACTGCGACGCGCCACCATCGCCGGCGAGGTGGTGCCGATCCTGTGTGGCTCGGCCTTCAAGAACAAGGCTGTCCAGCCCCTGCTCGACGCCGTCGTCGACTACCTGCCGAGCCCCCTCGACGTTCCTCCCGCCATCGGGACCACCACCAAGGGCGAGCCCATCGAGCGCAACGCCGATGACTCCGAGCCCTTCGCGGCGCTGGCCTTCAAGATCATGACCGACCCCTACGTCGGCAAGCTGACCTACCTGCGCGTCTACTCGGGGACCCTCTCCAAGGGGTCGACCATCATCAACGCCACCAAGGGCGGTCGCAAAGAGCGCGTGGGTCGCATCCTGCAGATGCACGCCAACCACCGCGAGGACAAAGAGGCCATCTTCACCGGCGACATCGTTGCCGCGGTGGGACTCAAAGACACCACAACCGGTGACACCCTCACCGACCCGGGCCACCCGATCCTCCTCGAGACCCTCGAGTTCCCCGAGCCCGTGATCCACGTGGCCGTGGAGCCCAAGACCAAGGCCGACCAGGACAAACTGGGGAAGGCGCTCTTCGCATTGAGCGAGGAGGACCCGACCTTCCGCGTCCGGACCGACGACGAGACCAACCAGACCGTCATCTCGGGTATGGGTGAGCTGCACCTCGAGGTCCTCGTGGACCGGATGCTGCGGGAATTCTCGGTCGACGCCAACGTGGGCAAGCCCCAGGTGGCCTATCGCGAGACCATCCGCAAGCTGGTCGAGAAGGTCGAAGGGCGCTACATCCGCCAGACCGGCGGCCGGGGCCAGTACGGCCACGTCGTGATCAGCCTCGAGCCCACCGGGCCAGGGGGCGGCTACGAGTTCGTGGACAAGATCACCGGTGGGGTCATCCCCAAGGAGTACATCCCGGCCGTCGACGCCGGCATCCAAGAGGCTCTCACCAACGGGGTCCTGGCCGGGTACCCCATGGTGGACGTCCGGGTCCTGCTCACCTACGGGTCGTACCACGACGTGGACTCCTCGGAGATGGCCTTCAAGATCGCCGGGTCGATGGCGGTCAAAGAAGCCGCCCGCCGGGCGAGCCCGGTCCTGCTCGAGCCCGTCATGGCCGTCGAGGTGGTGACGCCCGAGGACTACATGGGTGAAGTCATCGGAGACCTCTCGTCCCGCCGGGGCAAGGTCGAGGGCATGGAACAGCGGGGCACCAGCCACGTCGTTCGGGCTCTGGTGCCGCTGGGCGACATGTTCGGCTACGCTACCGACCTGCGTTCGCGGACCCAGGGTCGGGCCACGTACACCATGCAATTCAGCGCATATCACGAGGTCCCGGACTCGATTGCACGCGAGATCGTGGCTCGGGCACGCGGCGAGTAGAGACGCTCGCACCAAGGACGGCCGGTCAGTTCGGCTCTCAGGTAGCCACGAAGCATCTAGCACCAAAGACACAGGAAGCGAGGCGGCCCCGAGGGGAGCCGCCGGAGATCAGGGAGCCGGAGCAACAGTCATGGCCAAGAAGAAGTTCGAGCGGTCGAAGCCTCACGTCAACGTCGGGACGATGGGTCACATCGACCACGGCAAGACCACGCTCACAGCGGCCATCACCAAGGTCCTGTCGGAGAAGAACCCCAACGTCGCCTTCACCCCCTTCGACCAGATCGACAAGGCTCCCGAAGAGAAGCAGCGCGGTATCACCATCTCGATCGCGCACGTCGAATACGAGACCGACAAGCGCCACTACGCGCACGTCGACATGCCGGGCCACGCCGACTACATCAAGAACATGATCACCGGCGCCGCCCAGGTCGATGGCGCCATCCTCGTGGTCTCCGCCGCCGATGGCCCCATGCCCCAGACCCGTGAGCACGTCCTGCTCGCCCGGCAGGTGGGTGTGCCCTCCATCGTCGTGGCGCTCAACAAGGCGGACATGGTCGACGACGAGGAGCTCCTCGACCTCGTCGAGCTCGAGGTACGGGAACTGCTCACCCAGTACAGCTTTCCCGGCGACGACGTCCCGGTGATCCGGGTGAGCGCCCTCAAGGCGCTCGAGGGCGACCCCGAGTGGACCCCCAAGATCATCGAGCTCATGGACGCCGTGGACAACTTCATCCCCGAGCCCGATCGCCCCATCGACAGGCCTTTCCTCATGCCCATCGAGGACGTCATGTCCATCACCGGCCGTGGCACCGTCGTGACCGGCAAGGTGGAGCAGGGCCAGGTAAAGGTGGGCGAGGAGATCGAGATCGTCGGGCTCCGGGCCACCCAGAAGACCGTCGTCACCGGCGTGGAGATGTTCCGCAAGCTCCTCGACGAAGGACGGGCCGGAGACAACATCGGCGCACTGCTCCGTGGCACGAAGAAGGAGGACGTCGAGCGGGGTCAGGTGCTCGCCAAGCCCGGCTCGATCACGCCCCACACGAACTTCGAGGCCAATGTCTACGTGCTCACCAAGGAGGAGGGTGGCCGCCACAAGCCCTTCTTCAACAACTACCGGCCCCAGTTCTACTTTCGGACGACCGACGTCACCGGCTCGATCACCCTCCCCGAGGGCACCGAGATGGTCATGCCCGGGGACAACACCGAGATGACGGTCGAGCTCCAGAAGCCCATCGCCATGGACGAGGGTCTGCTGTTCGCCATCCGTGAGGGTGGGCGCACGGTGGGCTCCGGCCGGGTCACGAAGATCCTCAAGTAAGGGATCAGGGCGCGGCGGCAGGAAGAGAATCGAGAGACAACCAATGGCAGACGCATCGCGCCAGAAGATCCGGATCCGGTTGAAGGCTTACGACCACGAGATCCTCGACCAGTCGACGGAGAAGATCGTCCAGACCGTCCTCCGTACCCAGGCCAAGGTCCAGGGCCCGGTTCCGTTGCCGACCGAGCGGCACCGCTACACCGTCATCCGTTCACCGCACAAGTACAAAGACAGTCGCGAGCACTTCGAGATGCAGGTGCACAAGCGGCTGGTCGACATCGTGGAGCACACCCCGAAGACCGTGGACTCCTTGCAGCGTTTGGACCTGCCTGCCGGCGTCGACATCGAGATCAAGATCCAAAACGTCTGAGCCTGCCTCGCCCTGCCCGCAGGGCGAAATTCGTCTGGCAGGCCCCTGAACCCATGGTGTAACGTCGCAGGTCGGGCCGATTTCGGCCCAGTAGGGCCGAATCGACGTCTCCGAGCGCCTGCCGGCAGTCCAGGTAGGGACCTCGGGGCAGAACCTGGCGAGCGCTCCGTTCGGGTCTTCCCGGGCGGAGCGTTGGCATGCGAACCGGGCGCCGGTGACGGCGCCGAAGAACCAAACCAGGCGTGCCGCCACATGCGGCCGCTCCAGCATGAGGACGGAAGGGACCCATCCACCGTGGCGACCAAGGCGATCGTCGGCGAAAAGGTCGGCATGACCCAGGTCTGGGACGAGAACAACCGCGCCATTCCGGTGACGGTGCTGAAGATCGCGCCCCTGCGGGTGGTCCAGGTCAAGACGGCTGATCGTGAGGGGTACTCCGCTCTGCAGGTGACGTGGGGGGTCCGTCGCCTGTCGTCGCTGAACCAACCCGAGCAGGGCCATTTCACTGCGGCTGGAGTCGAGCCCGGTCGGCACCTCGTGGAACTCCGACTCGACGACGCCAGTGGGTTCGAGGTGGGTCAGCAGCTCACCGCCGATCTCATGAGTGCGGGGGAGCGGGTCGACGCCATTGCCGTCTCCAAGGGCAAGGGCTTCACCGGAGCCATGAAGCGGCACAACTTCAAAGGCCAAGGCGCCTCCCACGGCAACCACAAGAAGCACCGTTCGCCGGGTTCGATCGGTGCCTGTGCCACGCCGGCCCGTGTCTTCAAGGGGACCCGGATGGCGGGGCGTATGGGTGGCATTCAGGTCACCACCCTCAATCTCGAGGTCGTCCAGGCCGACGCCGAGCGGGAGCTGATTCTCGTCCGGGGTGCGGTCCCCGGCCCCCGTGGCGGCATGGTCGTCCTGCGCAACACCGTCAAGGGCACGAACGGCGTGAAGTCATGACCATCGCCACCGCTCCTGCCCCCGGCGGCCAGCGCCGACGCGACCGGGTCGAGCCCGAGCACCGCACCGTCGAGCGCAGGCGGATCGACGGCACCGTGATCGACACCGTGACCCTCGATCCGCAGATCTTCGGCATCGAGCCCAACAAAGCCGTGCTGCACCAGGTCATCACCGCCCAGCTCGCCGCGGCGCGCGCCGGCACGCAGTCGACGCGGACCCGTGCCGAGGTCCGTGGTGGGGGTGCCAAGCCCTTCCGGCAGAAAGGGACCGGCCGTGCCCGTCAGGGGTCGACCCGTTCTCCGCAGTGGTCCGGAGGTGGGGTGGCTCTGGGGCCCAAGCCCCGGTCCTACCGCCAGCGCACCCCGAAGAAGATGATCCGCCTCGCCTTGTACTCGGCCCTCTCGGACCGCGCCTCGGACGGCAAGGTCGTCGTCGTCGACGAGTGGTCATTCCCCGCACCGAGGACCAAGGACGCCGTGGCGGCTCTGGCCGCCCTCGAGCTGACCGGTCGCATCCTGGTCGTGCTCGGGCCCGAGGACGGGATCCCCGATCGCTCTTTCGCCAACCTCCGTGACGTCGAGACCATGCAGGGCACCGAACTCAACGCCTACGACGTGTTGAGGAGTGACTTCGTGGTGTTCAGCGACGCCACGTTGCCGGGAGAGACCACCCCCGCACCCGGGAAGCCGGCGGCGGCTCCACGCAAGGCCCGAAGCGCATCGAAGAGCCAGACCGCACCGCCATCCAAAGACGAAGCAGTCACCGACGAGGCACCGCCCGCGGTCGCCGACGACGCCTCGGACGCCGAGAACGACGGGAGCGACCGGTGAAAGACGCCTCGCAGGTCCTCGTGCGGCCGGTCGTGTCGGAGAAGTCCTACGCCCTCATGGAAGACGGTGCCTATGTCTTCGTGGTGGCACCCGATGCCACCAAGATCGATGTCCGCCACGCCGTCGAGCAGGCCTTCGGAGTTCGGGTGAAGAGCGTGAACACCATGAACCGCAAGGGCAAGAAGCGCCGCAACCGAAAGACCAACACCGTCGGGACCCGTTCCGCCACCAAGCGCGCCGTCGTCACGCTCGCCCCTGGCGACAAGATCGACCTGTTCGAGAAGAGCTGAGAGGTCTCCTCCGATGGCCCTGCGCAAACGCAAGCCGACCAGTGCCGGTCGCCGATTCCAGACCGTCTCGGACTTCTCCGAGATCACCCGGTCCAAGCCCGAGAGATCCCTTGTGGTCCCCAAGCCCAGTACCGGCGGGCGCAACAGCTACGGGCGCAAGACGGCCCGGCACCGCGGCAGCGGCCACAAGCAGCAGTACCGCCTCGTCGACTTCAAGCGCGACAAGGACGGCGTCCCGGCCAAGGTGGCCGCCATCGAGTACGACCCCAACCGCAACGCTCGCATCGCACTGCTGCACTACTACGACGGTGAAAAGCGGTACATCCTCGCCCCTGCCCAGGTCCGGGTGGGAGACGTCCTGGCGAGCGGCCAGGGCTCGGAGATCCGGCCCGGCAATGCGCTTCCTCTTCGCTACATCCCGGTCGGGTCGACCATCCACAACATCGAGCTTCGCCCCGGCCAAGGCGGCAAGCTTGCCCGGGGAGCGGGCATGAGCGCGCAACTCGTGGCCAAAGAAGGCCAGTTCGCCACCATCCGACTGCCCTCGACCGAGATGCGGCGCGTGCCCATCGACTGTCGGGGAACCCTCGGTGAAGTCGGCAACGCCGAGGCCGAACTGATCTCCATCGGCAAGGCCGGACGCAACCGGTGGAAGGGCGTGCGTCCCCAGACCCGAGGCGTGGCCATGAACCCCGTCGACCACCCGCTCGGTGGTGGAGAAGGAAAGTCGTCGGGCGGCCGACACCCGGTGTCGCCGTGGGGCAAGCCCGAGGGCCGGACCCGCTCGCGTCACAAGCAGTCCGACCAGATGATCGTCCGGCGCCGCCGCAAGCGCGGGGCCCGGCGATGACCGGAACCGAAGGAGCCTTGTCGTATGCCTCGTAGCCTGAAGAAGGGGCCCTTCGTGGACGACCACCTGCTCAAGAAGGTGGACGCCCTGAATGCCACCAACGAGAAGCGCGTGATCAAGACGTGGTCACGACGCTCCACGATCATCCCCGACATGGTCGGTCACACGATCGCCGTCCATGACGGACGCAAGCACGTCCCGGTCTACATCACCGAGTCCATGGTCGGTCACAAGCTCGGCGAATTCGCCATGACCCGGACCTTCCGGTACCACGCCGGCCAAGAACGGCAAGCGAGGCGATGACGTGCCGGGAGTGAAGACCAACGAGGTTCCCGGCACCCGCGCCGTCCTGCGCCACTACCGGATGTCGGCCTACAAGGCTCGCCAGGTCCTCGACCTCATCCGGGGTCGCGATGCTGACCGCGCCGAGGAGATCTTGAACGCCACGCCGCGCGAGGCCGCTCGGGTGGTCGGAAAAGTGCTGGCCTCGGCGGTGGCCAACGCCCGGAACAACGATCAGCTCGACCCCGACGAGCTCTACGTGTCGGCCTGTTACGCCGATGAGGGCACCACCCTCAAGCGTTGGCGTCCCCGGGCCCGAGGGCGCGCCACCAGGATCCGCAAACGGACGTGTCACATCACGGTGATCGTGAGCCGGCTACCCGATGACCGGCTCGAACGGCGTCGCTCCCGGCAGGCGACTGAGACCTCCGGCCTGCGTTCGCGCCGGGTGGCCGCCTCACGCCGGCGCGGAGACGCCGACGGCTCCGAGACGCCCCCGTCGCAGACCGACAGCGCCGACGCAGAGGTCGAGGATCTCGATGTCACGTCGACCGAGGTGGTCGACGGCGATGTCGACGATGTCTCTGACGACTCGGTCTCCGAACCCGTCGACTCAGGGGCCGCCGCCGCGCTCACCCACGACGAGGAATTCAATGAGCCCGAATGGCTCAACGACGAGCTCGACGGACCCGCGGCCGAGACCGAGACCGAACCTGACGCCGAGGAGCAAACGCCCGCGGCCAAGCCGCGCCGGGCCCGTGCCCGGAAGAGCACGACCAAGGCCGCCGCCGATGCTGATGACAGCGACGCAGGCGGATCGGGCGAAGAGGAGAAGGGCTGAGCCATGGGCCAGAAGGTCAATCCCTACGGGTTCCGCCTCGGCGTGACCACCGACTGGAAGTCGCGCTGGTTCGAAGAGCGCAACTACCAGGACTTCGTCATCGAGGACTGGAAGATCCGTGACTATCTGATGTCCCAGCTCGAGTCCGCGGCGGTGAGCCGTATCGAGATCGAGCGGACACGAGACCGGCTGCGTGTCGACATCCACACCGCCCGTCCCGGCATCGTCATCGGCCGCCGGGGATCGGAAGCCGATCGTCTCAAGAAGAAGCTCGAGGACATCACCGGACTTCGCAACCGCATCCAGCTCAACATCCAAGAGATCAAGCAGCCCGAGCTCGACGCGGCGCTCATCGCCCAGAGCATCGCCGACCAATTGACACGACGGGTCGCCTTCCGCCGGGCCATGAAGCGCGCCATGCAGACGGTGACCAAGGCCGGTGCCCTCGGCGTGCGGGTCCAGTGTGCAGGGCGGCTCGGTGGTTCGGAGATGGCCCGTCGTGAGGGGTATCGAGAGGGTCGGGTCCCGCTGCACACGCTGCGCGCCGACATCGACTACGGCTTTCGCGAGGCCCGCACCACCTTCGGCCGCATCGGCGTGAAGGTGTGGATCTACAAGGGCGACATCCTTCCCTACAAGCTCTCGTCCGAGGACAAGATCTCGCGCGAAGCGGCCATGGCCGCCGGCGAGACATCGGGACAGTCCGGTCCGCGCCGCCTCGTCACCGCCGGTGGTGGACGTCGCCGGGCCGAGCAGGGAGAGCCCGGCAGTGTCCTCACTGCGCCCGAATCGGGCGACGTGGTCGATGAGGTCGCGGCGGCTGACGGTGGCCCGGGCGACGTCGGCGCCGAGACCGCGGCCGCGCCCCTGCCCGGCGCGGCACCGGCGGGAGACGACTTCGAGCGCCTGCTGGCCGAGGAAGAAGAGATCGAGCGCCGCACCCGAAACGAGCATCACGAGACGCCGCACTTCCGCAAGGAGTCCGACTGATGCTGATGCCTCGCAAGGTAAAGCACCGCAAGCAGCACCGCGGGCGGCTCAACGGCCTCGCCAAGGGCGCGTCGACGATCAACTTCGGCGACTTCGGGATCCAAGCCCTCGAGCCTGCGTGGATCACCCAGCGCCAGATCGAGGCCGCTCGAATCGCTATGACCCGTCACGTCAAGCGTGGCGGCAAGGTATGGATCCGGGTCTTCCCCGACAAGCCCGTGACCCAGAAGCCGGCCGAGACCCGTATGGGGTCGGGCAAGGGCAACCCCGAGCACTGGGTGGCCGTCGTCCGACCCGGCCGCATCCTGTTCGAGCTGGCCGGAGTGGAGCGCGACCTGGCCCGAGAAGCCATGGAGCGGGCCATCCAGAAGCTTCCCTTCAAGGCTCGTTTCGTCGTACGCCCGGGCACCCACGGCGCGCCCGAGGTGGAGGTGTAGTCGAGCCATGCCCAACGCTTCAGAACTCCGTGAGCTCGACGACGAGGAGCTCGAGAGCCGCTTGGCCGAGTACCGACGCGAGATGCTCAATCTCCGCTTCCAACTCGCCACGGGCCAACTCGACAACATCGTCCGGATCTCGGTCGTTCGCAAGGACGTGGCCCGGGTGATGACGATCCTGCGTGATCGGGAGATCGCCTTGGCCGAAGGTCGCGACGCCTCCCCCGTGCCCGCCACCCGGCCCCGGCGCCGGCCGGTCGAAGACGTCGAGGTCGCGGACGAGGCCCCGGTTCGCCGTCCGAGGAAGCCCAAGGCCCAGAGCGTCGACGAGGCGTCGGACATCGTGGACGACAGGGACGTCGAGGTTGCCGACGGCGACGATGTCGTCGACGAGGAGGACGAGTGATGGCCGAGCAAGATACAACCGACCAGGAGCCGCGCCGGAGCCGCAAGACGCGCGAGGGTCTCGTCGTCTCCGACAAGATGCAGGCCACTGTGGTCGTCGCCGTGACCGAGCGGGTCCGCCACGCGCGCTACGGCAAGACCGTGCAACGCACCCGCAAGGTCTACGCGCACGACTCGGAGAACGACGCCAAGGTCGGCGACCGGGTCCGGGTCATCGAGACGCGCCCCCTGTCGAAGCTCAAGCGCTGGCGCGTCACCGAAGTGCTGGAGCGTGCCCGGTGATCCAACAGGAGTCGCGCCTCAAGGTGGCCGACAACTCCGGGGCCCGCGTGGTGCTGTGCATCAAGGTGCTCGGGGGCTCACGCCGTCGCTATGCGGGCATCGGCGACATTTTCGTGGCCACCGTCAAAGACGCCATCCCGGGCGCAGCGGTCAAGAAGGGCGAGGTCGTGAAGTGCGTCGTCGTCCGCACCGCCAAGGAGACCCGTCGCCCCGACGGCAGCTACATCAGATTCGACGAGAACGCCGCTGTTCTCATCAATGACCAGCAACAACCCCGCGGGACCCGAATCTTCGGCCCGGTGGGACGCGAGCTGCGCGACAAGCGGTTCATGCGAATCGTGTCGCTCGCACCGGAGGTGTTGTGATGCGAATCCGCAAAGGTGACACGGTGCAGGTGCTCTCGGGCAAGCACCGGGGCAAGCGCGGCCAGGTGATGGTGGCCCTTCCCGAGCAGGGCAAGGTCATCGTCGACGGCGCCAACATGGCCAAGCGGCACACCAAGCCTCGAGGTGCGACCATGCAGGGCGGGATCATCGACAAGGACATGCCGCTGCCGGTGTCTGCGGTGGCCATCGTGTGCCCGGCGTGCGGACCGACCCGCATCGGCATGCGGATCGACGAGACGGGCCGAAAGATCCGGGTCTGTCGCAAGTGCGGGACGGACCTTTCATGACCGTCGCCACGCGGGTGCGTCCCCGGCTCAAGGAGCGCTACGACGAGACGCTTCGGGCCGAGCTCCAACAACGCCTGGGGCTCGGGAACACCATGCAGGTGCCGCATCTGGAGAAGGTCGTCATCAACATGGGCGTGGGCAAGGCAACCCAGCAGCCGTCGCTCATCGAAGGTGCGGTACGGGACCTCGAGGTGATCACCGGGCAGAAGCCCGTGGTGACCCGGGCCCGCCAGTCCATCGCGGCGTTCAAGCTCCGTGAGGGCATGCCCATCGGCGCCAAGGTGACGCTGCGCGGCGACAGGGCGTGGGAGTTCCTCGACCGGTTGATCTCCGTCGCCATTCCCAGGATCCGTGACTTCCGGGGCCTGTCACCGACCTCGTTCGACGGACGGGGGAACTACACCTTCGGGGTGACCGAGCAGCTCATCTTCCCCGAAATCGACTACGACCGCGTGGACAACATCCGCGGCATGGACATCACCATCTGCATCAGCGCCCAGAACGACGACGAAGGCCGTGCCTTTCTCGTCGCCTTCGGCTTCCCATTCAAGCAGGAGATCGTCTAGCCCCATGGCCAAGAAGGCATTGATCGAGAAGCAACAGCGGACGCCCAAGTTCAAGGTACGGGCGTACACCAGATGCCGGCGGTGTGGCCGCCCGCGGGCCGTGTTGCGCAAGTTCGGGCTCTGTCGCATCTGTCTGCGCGTCATGGTGCATTCGGGGGAGATCCCCGGCGTCACCAAGGCGAGCTGGTGAGGGGAGGAACGCGCTCATGACGATGACCGACCCCGTGGCCGACATGCTGACCCGTATCCGCAACGCCAACACGGCAATGCACGACAGCGTCAAGATGCCGAGCTCGAAGCTCAAGCAATCTCTAGCCGTCATTCTCCAGCGTGAGGGCTACATCGCCGGGTTCGACGTGACCGAGTCGGGCACCGGCCCGGGCGGTGTGCTCGAGATCCAACTCAAGTACGCGCCTGACCGGACTCGCACCATCGCCGGTCTCAAGCGGGTGTCGAGGCCCGGGTTGCGCATCTACGCGCGCGCCGACGGGCTCCCGCGGGTTCTCGGTGGCATGGGTGTGGCGGTGGTCTCGACCAGCCACGGCCTCATGACCGATCGCGAGGCCAGGCAGAAGCGGGTGGGTGGGGAGGTCCTCTGTTATGTGTGGTGAGAGGTTTTCCGAGCCTTGTCGTGGGGAGGTGGCCTGATGTCTCGTGTGGGGCGTGCTCCCATCACCGTTCCCGGCGGGGTGACCGTGACCCTCGACGAGCGGATCGTCACCGTGGCGGGCCCCCAGGGCACCTTGACGCGCCCGCTCCCGGGTGCCATCACCGTTCGCCAAGAGGAGTCGGCCCTGCTCGTCGAACGGCCCGACGACCAACGCCAGAACCGGGCCCTGCACGGGCTCACCCGGTCACTCGTCGCCAACATGGTCACGGGGGTCACTGCCGGGTTCTCGAAGGACCTCGAGATCGTGGGCGTGGGATACCGGGCCATCGCCAAGGGCCCCGGGTCGCTCGAGCTGGCGCTGGGCTTCTCGCACCCCGTCAATGTGGAGGCTCCCGACGGGGTGGTGTTCGAAGTCCCCTCGCCGACCCGTATCGTCGTCAAGGGCATCGACAAAGAGAAGGTCGGACAGGTGGCCGCAGACATCCGAAAGCTTCGGAAACCCGAGCCCTACAAGGGCAAGGGCATCCGCTACGCCGGCGAACGCGTGATTCGCAAGGCCGGCAAGGCGGCCAAGTAGCCATGGCCACCGCAGCAGCGCGCAAGAGGACTCTGCGCATCCGGCGCCACGCCCGGGTCCGCAAGCAGGTGGCCGGCACCACGAGCCGGCCCCGCCTGGCCGTCTTCCGTTCGGGAAGCCACATCTCTGCCCAGGTCATCGACGACACCGCCGGGCGCACGCTGGCCGCGGCGAGCACGGTGGAGGCGGCGTTGCGCAGCGCCACGGGCGGCAACGTGGCCGCGGCGACAGCGGTGGGCAAGCTGGTCGCCGACCGGGCGAAATCGGCGGGGGTGACCCAGGTGGTGTTCGACCGCGGGGGCTTCCGGTATCACGGGCGAGTGGCGGCATTGGCCGACGCGGCCCGCGAGGGAGGACTGGAGTTCTAATGCTCGACGGACAATTCGAAGAGCGCACCATCCGGGTGAACCGGGTCGCCAAGGTCGTCCAAGGCGGTCGACGGTTCTCGTTCACGGCCCTCATGGTCGTGGGTGACGGAAACGGTCGTGTGGGCCTCGGCTACGGCAAGGCCAAAGAAGCCGGACTGGCGGTGCAGAAGGGCATCGAAGAAGCGCGCAAGAACATGTTTGACGTCCCCCTCGCCGGTTCGACGATCACCCACCCCGTGATGGGCGTGGCCGGTGCGGGTCGGGTCATGTTGAAGCCCGCCTCCCCCGGTACCGGTGTCATCGCCGGCGGTGCGGCGCGCGCCATCCTCGAGATGGCGGGCATCCACGACATTTTGTGCAAGTCGCTGGGCTCGTCCAACGGTATCAACGTGGCCCACGCCACCATCGCCGGTCTGAAGTCGCTCAAGCGGCCCGAAGACGTCGCGCGCCTGCGGGGCCTGCCCGCCGACCAGTGCGTGCCGCGCGGTGTGCTCCGTGCCTACCGGGAGCGTCAGCGCGCCTCTGACCTGTTCCAGGAAGTGCCGACGTGAGCGCGGACAAAGCGGCTTCGGGCGCCGGCGCCGAGGGCCACCTGCGGGTGACCCAGGTGCGCTCGGGCATCAGCACCAAGCCCAAGCACCGGGGCACGCTCCGTGCGCTGGGCCTGCGCGGCGTCGGCCGCAGCCGGGTCCTCCCCGACCGCCCCGACGTCCGGGGCATGCTGGCGCGCGTCCCCCATCTCGTGAAGGTGGAGACCGCCGGCGATGACGAGGCCGCGCTCCAGCGCGAGCGCAATGCGCACGCCCGCCGGGCCCGACGCGCCTCGGAAGGCGCGATGTCCGAAGAAGCCGTGCCCGAGAAAGTGGCACCGACTCCGGCGAAGAGGGCGCAGCGCGCCGACAAGGAGCTCGCATGAAACTCCACGACCTCCGGCCTCCCGCCGGCTCCAACCGCCCCAAGCGACGGGTTGGTCGAGGCATCGCCGGCAAGGGTGGGAAGACCGCGGGCCGCGGCACCAAAGGCACGGGTGCGCGCGGCAGCGTGCCGCCGGGCTTCGAAGGCGGTCAGCTCCAGCTCGCCCAGCGCATCCCGAAGCTCAAGGGCTTCCACAACCCCTTCCGCGTGGAGTACGCGGTGGTGAACCTCGACACGCTCGACGCCTTCGCCGGGGAAGAAGCAACCCCGACCACGCTCGGTGCCGTCGGGCGCGTTCGCAAGGGTGCGCTGGTCAAGGTGCTCGGTCGCGGCCAGCTGCACCGAGCCATCCGGGTCCAGGCCCACGCCGTGTCGGCCTCGGCCCGCGCTGCGATCGAGGGCGCCGGAGGGAGCGTCGAGATCATCCCCATGCCCTTCGGCAACGGACGTCCACCGGCGCGGGGTAACGCGCTCACCAACCGGTAGCCTCGTACCCCGGGTGCCGGTGCGCAGCGAGGAGGAGGGGCGTTGCTCTCGAGCCTGAAGAACATCTTCAAAGTCCCTGACCTGCGCAACAAGGTCATCTTCACGCTGCTCATCATCGGGCTCTACCAGCTCGGTGCGAACCTCATCGTCCCGTTCATCTCGATCAAGCAGGTCCAGGCACTCGAAGCGTCGGCCAAGCAGGCCGGCATCCTGGGATTCCTCAACCTCTTCTCGGGCGGTGGGCTGCTGCGGATGGCCCTGTTCGGGTTGGGCATCATGCCCTACATCACCAGCTCGATCATCATCCAGCTGCTGTCGACGGTGATCCCCAAGCTCGAGGAATGGCGTGACCAGGGTGCGGTGGGGCAGAAGAAGCTCACCCAGACGACCCGGTACCTCACCATCGGCCTGGCCCTGTTGCAGTCGGCCGGCCTCGTCTACGTCTTCCACAACGGCGGAGGCGGGCTGCTCGGCACCAAGAACGTGGACCTGATCCCCAACTTCAGCCTGTGGAAGGGGGGGTTCATCTGTCTGACCCTCACGGCGGGCACGGCCTTCGTGATGTGGCTCGGTGAGCTCATCACCCAGCGCGGCATCGGCAACGGCATGTCCATCATCATCTTCGCCAACGTGACCGCCGGCATCCCCGCCGGGGGCACCGCCGTGCTCACCCAGGGCGGCAGCCTCAAATTCGGGGTGATCGTGGCGGTGACCCTGGTGCTGCTGGTGGTCGTGGTCTTCATGGAACAAGGCCAGCGCCGGATCCCGGTCACCTTTGCCAAACGCGTCGTGGGCAGACGGATGTACGGGGGGTCCTCGACCTATATCCCGCTCAAGGTCAACCAGTCGGGTGTGATCCCGATCATCTTCGCCAACTCGCTGCTCTACATCCCGGTGCTGCTGGCCAACATCATCCCTTGGACGGGGTTCCGGACCTTCGTGAACAATCACATCACGCCGACCAGTCTTTTGTACGTGGTCTCCTACGGCATCTTGATCTTCGCCTTCACCTTCTTCTATGTCTACGTGGCGTTCGACCCGCATCAGCAGGCCGACATCATCCGCAAGCAGGGCGGCTACATCCCGGGCATTCGGCCCGGCCCGCCCACTGAGCGCTATCTGGCTCGCATTTTGAACCGCATCACCGTTCCCGGGGGGTTGTACCTGGCAGTGGTGGCCGTGTTGCCATCACTGCTGATGGCACTGTGGAACATCCAGGGCTACCCGTTCTACGGAACGACGCTGCTGATCGCCGTGGGGGTCTCGCTCGAGACCATGCGGCAGATCGACAGCCAGCTCATGATGCGGAACTACGAAGGTTTCCTCAAGTAGCTGACGGTGGTACCCGGCGTCAGGCTCGTGGTCCTCGGAAAGCAGGGGGCCGGCAAAGGAACTCAGTGCGTGCGCCTGTCGCACCACTATGTGGTCCCCCACATCTCCACGGGGGACATGCTGCGCGCCGCGGTGAAGACCGGCTCGGCACTGGGCCTCAAGGTGCGAGAGACCATGGAGAGCGGCGAGCTCCTCGGCGACGACCTCATCGTCGAGATGGTCGCCGAGCGCGTGGCCGAGCCCGACGCCCGGGCCCGGGGCTTCATCCTCGACGGCGCACCACGGACCACGCACCAGGCCGAAGCCGTCGCTGCCTTGCTGCTCCCCGGAGCTCTCGACCTCACCGTCGACATCGAGGTGCCCACGGCACAGGCCCTGCGTCGCCTGGCCAGTCGTCGGGTGTGCACCGACTGCGGGTCGAATTACTCGGTGTCGACCCCGCCCAAGGTGAACTGGACCTGTGACGTGTGCGGAGGCGAGGTCATCCAGCGCCAGGACGACACCGAGGACGCCATCGGGCGCCGCCTCGAGCTCTACGAGCGCCAGACGGCGCCACTCATCGAGTGGTACGAGTCGCGGGGCCAGCTCGCCAAGGTCAGCGGGGTAGGGTCGCCCGACGCCGTGCTGCGCCGGATCATCCGGGCCGTGGAGGACCGTCGGGGCCGAGGAAAAGGCCGATGAAACGAAGCGCCGAGGAGATCGCCAAGATGCGCCGGGCGGGGCGGGTCGTGGCCGAGATGCACGAGGCCACCCGGGAAGCGGCCAAGCCCGGTGTCACCACCGCTGAGCTCGACGCCGTGGCCCGCGACGTCCTGGCCCGTCGGGACGCCAAGTCCAACTTCCTCCATTACCGGGGGTACCCGGCGGTGATCTGCACGTCGCCCAACGACATGATCGTCCACGGCATCCCCGGCCAGTACACCCTCGAAGAGGGCGACATCTTGTCGATCGACTGTGGGGCGATCATCGAGGGCTACCACGGCGATGCGGCCTTCACCATGGCGATCGGGGAGGTGACAGGGGAGGCCGCCCGGCTCATCGAAGCGACCGAGCGCAGCCTCTGGGCCGGGATCGAGCAGTTGCGCCCCGGGAACCGTCTCCACGAGGTGGGCCGGGCCGTCCAGGACGTGGCCGAGGCGGCCGGGTTCTCCGTCGTCCGGGAGTACGTCGGCCACGCCATCGGGACCGCCATGCACGAGGAGCCCCAGGTGCCCAACTACTGGCCGGGCCAGGGCGGACCCATGCTCAAGTCCGGGATGGTGTTCGCCGTGGAGCCCATGGTGAACGTGGGAGGGCCCGGCACCCGGGTCCTCGAGGACGGGTGGAGCGTGGTCACCGCGGATGGGAAGCTGTCGGCCCATTTCGAGCACACCATCGCCGTCACCGACGACGGGCCCGAGGTCCTCACTCTTCTCTGAGTGCGCCCGCCGTCGCCGGGCCGGCCCCGGTGCCCTGGGCAGCCACGACGCCCTGGCCGGGCGCGGAAATGGGCGCTATGCTGGTAGGTCGGCTCGCCGAGCAGAGGCCCCCCTCCGGCTCGGGTGGCGGTGGGCCATCACCGTCGTTGCAAACGGGTCCTCGGGTCCGGTCGGGTGTCGTCCCGGTCAAGTGCGTCCCGGTGCTCGGCGTGCCATTCGACAAGTACGAGGAGGAGTAACCTGCCCAAGCCCAAAGAGGATGCGATCGTGCTCGAGGGGACGGTCGTCGAGCCGCTGCCGAATGCCATGTTCCGTGTCGAGCTCGAAAACGGCCACAAGGTGCTTGCCCACAGCTCCGGCAAGATGCGCATGCACCGGATCCGGATCCTCCCCGGCGATCGCGTGCAGGTTGAGATCACGCCCTACGACTTGAGTCGCGGACGGATCACATACCGGTACAAGTAGTAGGCACAGCGAGTTCGAGGCAGGGAAGACGGAGATGAAAGTTCGACCGAGCGTCAAGCCGATCTGCGAGAAGTGCAAGGTCATCCGCCGCAACGGCAGGGTGATGGTGATCTGCGACAACCCCCGGCACAAGCAGCGCCAGGGCTGACCGCCCAGCCCACAGACTGACCAGGACGAGAGGAGCGGCAACACAAGTGGCACGGATCTCCGGTGTGGACATCCCCCGCGAAAAGCGGTTGGAAGTATCCCTCACCTACATCTTCGGCATCGGCCGGACCCGAGCGCAGCAGACCATCGCCGGGACCGACCTCAACGCCGACACCCGCGTGCGGGACCTCACCGACGAGGAGGTCGTTCGCCTCCGCTCCTACATCGACGCCAACTTCAAGGTCGAAGGTGATCTCCGTCGGGACATCGCCCAGGACATCAAGCGCAAGATGGAGATCGGCTGCTACGAGGGTGTGCGCCACCGCAAAGGCCTGCCCGTCCACGGCCAGCGGACCCACACCAACGCCCGCACCCGCAAGGGCCCCAAGAAGACCGTCGCCGGCAAGAAGAAGGTTCGGAAGCACTGATGGCAAAAACTGCCAAAGCGTCCAAAGCCGCCAAGTCGACCACCAAGGCCGCCGCGGTCCGCCGACCCCGCAAGCGTGAGCGCAAGAATATCGCCTACGGGGTGGCCCACATCAAGAGCTCGTTCAACAACACCATCATCTCGATCTCGGACCACGAGGGGAACGTCCTGGCGTGGGCCTCGGCCGGCAACGTCGGCTTCAAGGGATCGCGCAAGTCCACGCCCTTCGCGGCCCAGCTCGCCGCCGAGCAGGCCGCCCGGCGCGCCATGGAACACGGCGTGCGCAAGGTCGACGTGCTCGTACGGGGCCCGGGCTCGGGCCGTGAGACCGCCATCCGCTCGCTCGCGGCTGTCGGCATCGAGGTCGCCGGCATCAAAGACGTCACCCCCATCCCGCACAACGGCTGCCGCCCCAAGAAGCGGCGCCGGGTCTAGCGGGAACGGAAGGAGCACCACCGCATGGCGCGTTACACGGGTCCCGTCTGCCGGCTGTGTCGGCGCGAACGGACCAAGCTGTTTTTGAAGGGCGAGCGCTGCTACTCGCTCAAATGTCCTGTGAGCGAAGCGGTCACCGACCGCCACAGCCGCGCCTACCCGCCCGGGGAGCACGGCCGTGACCGGATGCGCCAGGGCTCGGAATACCTGGCCCAGCTGCGTGAGAAGCAGAAGGCCCGCCGCATCTACGGGCTGTTGGAGCGCCAGTTCCGGAACCTCTACGCAGAAGCCAGCCGTCAGCCCGGGATCACCGGGGAGAACCTCCTGCGTCTTCTCGAGCTGCGCCTGGACAACGTGACGTTCCGGGCCACGTGGGGTGCGAGTCGGGCCCAGGCCCGTCAGCTGGTGCGCCACGGGCACATCCTGGTGAACGGCAAGCGGGTCACGATCCCGAGCTACCGGGTCCGCCAGGGTGACGTCGTCACCCTCAAGCCGTCGTCAAAAGAGCTCTACTTCGTGCGAAGGAACCTCGACACGCTCGACCGCCCGCTGCCACTGTGGCTGGAGTCGGGCGAGGCCCGTACCCAGGTACGCGTCACCACGCTGCCCGAGCGCGAGCACATCGACGAGCCGGTGCGTGAGTCGCTCATCGTCGAGCTGTACTCCAAGTAACGCCCCGTCTCCGAGCCTCAGACACTCAGCCCCCCACGACACCCAGGAGCCAGTCCCATGCTCATCATCCAGCGCCCCAGCGTCGAGGCCATCGGCGAGGAGGAGGGCAACCGTCAGCGGTTCGCCGTCAGCCCGCTCGAGCCCGGTTTCGGCCACACACTCGGAAACTCGATCCGCCGGACCTTGCTTTCGTCCATCCCCGGCGCCGCGGTGACCCAGGTCCGATTCGACGACGCCCTGCACGAGTTCACCACGCTGCCCGGTGTCAAAGAGGACGTCACCGACATCATCTTGAACCTGAAGGACGTCGTCCTGCGGGTGCACGCCGATGAAGGGGTCACCTTGCGCTGCGACAAGCGCGGTCCCGGAGACGTCTCGGCCGGAGACTTCCAGCTCACCGCGGACGTCGAGGTCCTCAATCCCGATCTCCACATCGCCACCCTGAACGGCAAGGGGCGCCTGGCCATCGACGTCACCGTCGAGCGCGGTCGCGGCTACGCCTCGGCGGAGCGCAACAAGCGGTCCAACACCATCGGCGTGATCCCGGTCGACTCGATCTTCTCGCCGGTCCGGCGTGTGGCATTCTCGGTCGAGCCGGTCCGGGTCGAGCAGTCCACCGACTTCGACCGCCTCGTCCTCGACATCGAGACCGACGGGTCGCTCTCGCCGCGCGAGGCGCTCGCCTCGGCCGGTGACACGCTGCGCTCGCTGGTGGGCCTCGTCGCCGACCTCGAAGACGAGCCCCAGGGCCTCGAGCTGGGCGAGGTGGGGACCTCCACCAGTGGCTCGCCCGACCTCGACCTCGCCATTGAGGACCTCGACCTCTCCGAGCGGCCCCGCAACTGCCTCAAGCGGGCCCAGGTCAACACCATCGGCGAGCTGGTGGAGCGGACCGCCGAGGACCTCCTGGCCATCACCAACTTCGGTCAGAAGTCCCTCGACGAGGTCATTCAGCGCCTCGACGAGCGCGGCCTCTCGCTCCGCATCAAGGACTGAGCCGGCTATGCGTGGGACACCCCGGAGGGGCCGGCGACTGGGCGGTGACGCCGCGCATCAAAAGGCCATGCTGGGCAACCTCGTGGCCTCGCTGATCGCCGCGGAGTCACTGGTGACGACCGAGGCCAAAGCCAAGGCGCTGCGGCCGGTGGCGGAGAAATGCATCACCGCCGCGGTCAAAGGTGGCGTCCATCGCCATCGCAACGTGGTTGCCTTGATCAGGGACAAGGACATGGCCCACAAGCTCTTCGCGGAGATCGCCCCCCGGTATTCGGACCGACCCGGCGGCTACACCCGCATCTTGAAGCTCGGCCCCCGTCAGGGCGACAGCGCTCCCATGGCGCGCATCGAACTGGTTTGACCCTGTTCGACCCCGACCTCACGGTTGCCTCCGGGGCGGCCGGGGTGGGGTCGAGGTCGGCCGGATCCGAAGCCGAAGTTCCGAGCATGTCGACGGCGGTGTCGCCCTCTTCGAACGACATGCCCCGGCGTGACGACGAGAATCGCGCCCTCACCACGCGCCTGCGGCTGACGATCTCCTACGACGGGGCGGGATTCCGGGGCTTCGCCGTGCAACCCGGTCAGCGCACCGTGGCCGGAGCTCTGGCCGATGCCATCGCCGTTGTTGTCGGCCACCGTGTCGAGCTGGTCTGTGCGGGGCGGACCGATGCGGGGGTGCACGCCAGGGGTCAGGTGGTGCATGTCGACGTGCGCGACGGCGTGGACAGCGCCCGCTTGGTCCGATCGGTGAACACGCTGCTCGAGCCCACCGTCGTCGTGCGCTGCGCGGAAGTGGCCCCGGCCGGGTTCGACGCCCGCCGTTCGGCCCGAGCCCGGCACTACCGGTACCTGATCCTCGAGGACGAGACATCGGACCCACTGCTGGCTCCCGTGGTGTGGCACGTGCCGGGACCACTCGACCTCAGGTCCATGGCCAGCGCGGCGGACGCATTGCTGGGTGAGCATGACTTTCGGGCCTTCTGCCGGCGCGTCCCGGGGACCGAGGCCGGCACGCCCATCCGTCGACGGGTGCTCGATGCCCGCTTCTCCGACCTCCCGGTACGCGCCGGCGAGCTGGGCCCAAGCACCCGGCTGCTCCGGTTCGACATCTCGGCCACCTCGTTCTGCCATCAGATGGTGCGTTCGGTGGTGGGGGCACTGGTCGAGGTCGGACGGGGCCGGCGCCGGGCGTCGGACGTCAACTGGCTGTTGCAGAGCGGCGACCGGTCCCGTGTCGGGGGCGTCATCGCCCCTCCCCAGGGGTTGTGCCTGGTCGGCGTGGATTACGACGAGTGACGATCCGGGTCCGGGCCGGCTCGACGATGCCCGGCGCCGCTTGCCCAGGGCACTCCGAGCGCCTAACGTTGTCCGCCGGCTACGTGCAGGAGCTGCCCGTATGCATAGGGTTGCCCAGCGGTCGGCACCCGAGCCGGTCGGTGCCGTAACGCCCGTCCGGGCCCGGGCTAAAAGACGAGGATTCTCCGTGCGCACGTTTTCGCCCAAAGCTGACGACATCATCCGGTCCTGGCACGTCATCGACGCCGAGGGCATGGTGCTCGGACGACTGGCCACCGAGGTGGCCTCGCGTCTGCGCGGCAAGCACAAGCCCATCTTCGCCCCCCACGTCGACACCGGTGACCACATTGTCGTGGTGAACGCGGCGAAGGTCGTGCTCACCTCGGACAAGTCCGAGAAGAAGTTCGTCTACCACCACAGTGGCTATCCCGGCGGGCTCACCAAGAAGAAGTACGGCGAGCTCCTCTCCGAGCGACCCGAGGAGGTCGTGCGGCGCGCCGTACGGGGGATGCTGCCCCGCACCCGTCTCGGGCGCCAACAGCTGAACAAATTGAAGGTCTACGCCGGGGCCGACCATCCGCATCAGGCCCAGCAACCCCAACCCCTCGACGTGCCCGGCGCCCGGGCCCGGTCGTGAGTCCCCGGGTCGTCATCGCGTCCCACGAGAGCAAGAGACAGGAATCACGAACGTGACGATCAAGGTCAAGCTCCCCGCTCCTCTGTGCCAGAACACGGGCCGCCGCAAGGCGGCGGTGGCACGGGTGAGGATCCGGCCCGGCGAGGGCAAGATCACCATCAACCGTCGTGCCTTCGACGACTACTTCAGCTCCGCCACCCACCGCATGGTGGTGACCGAGCCGCTGCGGGTCACCAACCTCACCGAGGGCTACGACATCGACGCCACCATCGCCGGCGGGGGAGTGTCTGGTCAGGCCGGTGCGATGCGCCTCGGGATCACGCGCTCGCTCGTCGAGCTCAACCCCGAGTTGCGCGCCATCCTCAAGAAGGCCGGACTGCTCACCCGCGACGCCCGCGAGAAGGAGAGCAAGAAGTACGGCCTCAAGAAGGCTCGCAAGGCACCGCAGTACTCCAAGCGGTAGCCGGTCGTGGACCTGCGGTTCGGCACGGACGGCATTCGCGGAGTCGCCAACGCCGAGTTGGGCGCCGAGCTGGTCATGGCACTCGGGCGAGCAGCCGCCCGTGCACTAGACGCCGAGCGCTTCGTGGTCGGTCGGGACACGAGACGTTCGGGCCCCCTCCTCCAAGCGGCCTTGTCGGCCGGGATGGCGAGCGAGGGTGCGGATGTGGTCGATCTGGGCGTCATCCCGACGCCCGGGGTGGCATGGTGGTCAGCGCAACGGGGCTGTCCGGCGGCAGTGGTCTCCGCCTCGCACAACCCCTTCGCCGACAATGGCATCAAGCTCTTCGCGGCGGGTGGCGTCAAGCTCCCCGACCTCACCGAAGCCGCCATCGAGGAGGAGCTCGGGCGGGTGCTCGAGTCCTCGGGGTCGCCGTCGGCATCGCCGGTTGGCCACGGTGTCGGGAGGCTGTCGGAGGAGCCCGACGCGCACCACAGATACGTCGATCATCTCGTCGGAGTGCTCGAGGGACGGGACCTGACCGGCATGCGCGTCGTGGTCGACTGCGCCAATGGCGCCGCCTCGACCGTGGCCCCCGAGGTCCTGGCGCGTCTGGGTGCGGATGTCCATGCGATCGCGCACGAGCCCGACGGTTCGAACATCAACGACGGCTGTGGCTCGACGCATCCCGAGACCTTGGCGGCCGAGGTCGTCGCCCGGGGCGCACACCTCGGACTGGCCCTCGACGGGGACGCCGATCGGCTGCTGGCGGTCGACCACACCGGGGCGCTGACCACGGGGGACGAGCTGGTGTCGATGTTCGCCACTGATCTGGCCGGTCAGGGCAAGCTGGCGCAGGACACCGTCGTCGTCACCGTGATGACCAACCTGGGCTTCCGCCTGGCCATGGCGGAGCGGGGCATCACGGTGCACGAAACCCAGGTCGGGGACCGGTACGTCCTCGAGGCGCTCAACGCGGACGGGCTCACCCTGGGCGGTGAGCAGTCGGGCCACATCGTGTTCCGCGAGTTGGCGTCGACCGGCGACGGCGTGCTCACCGGCATCTTGCTCCTCGACCTCGTGAAGCGGTCGGGAGCTCCTTTGGCGGCACTGGCGAAGCAGTCCATGCAGCGACTCCCGCAGGTGCTGCTCAACGTGGTGGCGCCGCGACCCGACCACGTCGTCGTCGCCGCGGCGGTCCAGGCCGAGGTGGCGGCGGTCCAGACCGAGCTCGGAAGTCGCGGGCGGGTGCTGCTGCGGGCCAGCGGCACCGAGCCCCTCGTCCGGGTGATGGTGGAGGCCGAGGACGAGGCGGTGGCCCACGCCGCCGCGCAACGACTGTGCGCGGTCGTGGAGAAGGCACTCGTGGTGGCTTCGGCTCCTGACTGAGGTCGTGGCCGGCGCCCGGGGCACCGGCGTTCCCGCCTGAGGTCGACGACCCCGTAGCCTGGGATCTCATGTGCGGCATCATCGGAGCCACCGGCGGTGGCGAAGTGCTGAGCGTTCTGCTCCAGGGGCTCGAGAGGCTCGAATACCGGGGCTATGACTCCGCCGGCGTGGCCCTGCAGTCCGCCGGGGTCCTGTGGCGGGCCCGGGCCGCCACCGGGACCCGATCTCTCGAGGATCTTCGCAAGGTCGTCGAGGAAGGCCCGGGCGCGGTGACGGCGGGCATCGGCCATACCCGTTGGGCCACACATGGCCATCCCACCGAGTCCAACGCGCATCCCATCCTCGACTGCACCGGCAACGTCGCCGTGGTGCATAACGGCATCATCGAGAACTGGCGGGAGCTCGCCGAGCAGCTCCGCGGTGAGGGCCACACGTTCGTCTCCGACACCGACACCGAGGTCATCGCGCATCTCGTCGAGCGAGAGCTCTCAGGAGGTTGCTCGCTCGCCGATGCCGTTCGGGCCACGCTACGCGAGGTGCGGGGCGCGTTCGCACTGGCGGTGATGTCTGCCGGGGAGCCGGGCACCATCGTGGCGGGACGTCGTGTGTCGCCCCTCATCATCGGCATGGGCGATGGGGACTCGGGGGAGGGCCTGCTCGCCTCGGACATCCCCGCCTTGTTGGGCCGGACCCGACGGTTCTGGGTGCTCGACGACGACCAGGTGGTGGTGCTCCGGCCCGGGTCGATGCTCGTCACGACCTTGCAGGGCAAAGAGGTCGAGCCCAAAGAGCTCCACGTCGACTGGGACCTCGAGGCGGCGGAGAAGGGCGGCTACCCCGACTTCATGGGCAAGGAGATCCACGAGCAACCTCGTGCGATCGCCGACACCCTGCTCGGCCGTCTGCTGTCCGACGGGACCGTCGAGCTCGACGAGCTGCGGATCACCGACGACGAGCTGCGCCGGGTGGACAAGGTGTTCGTGGTGGCTTGCGGTTCGAGCTACCACGCCGGCATGGTGGCGAAGTACGCCATCGAGCGCCTGGCCCGTCTCCCCACCGAGATCGACATCGCATCGGAGTTCCGTTACCGAGACCCCGTGCTCGACGATCGCACGCTCGTGGTGGGCGTCAGCCAGTCGGGCGAGACCATCGACACGCTCCAGGCCATGCGCGAGGCCCGCCAATGGGACGCCAAGATCATGGTCATCTCCAACGTGGTGGACTCGTCGATGGCCCGGGAGGCCGACGGCGTCCTCTACACCCGGGCCGGACCCGAAGTCGGCGTGGCCGCCACCAAGACGCACCTGACCCAGGTCGTCGCCCTCGAGCTGCTGGCGCTGTATCTGGCGCAGCTGCGGGGATTCGAAACCCCCGCCGACGCGCGCGTCCTGTTCGACGACCTGGCCAAGCTGCCCGAGCTCGTGCAACAGACGCTCTCGCCCGAGCGAGAGGCAGAGGTGGCCGCGATCGCCGCCAAGTTCACCGACACCCGGGACTTCTTCTTCCTGGGACGCCACGTCGGGTTCCCCGTCGCTCTCGAGGGTGCATTGAAGCTCAAGGAGATCTCCTACCTGCGCGCCGAGGGGTATCCCGCCGGGGAGCTCAAGCACGGCCCGATCGCGTTGATCGTCCCGGGCACCGTGGTCGTGGGCGTGGCCACCCGCACCCATTTGTGGGCGAAGATGATGGGCAACGTGGCCGAGGTCAAGGCGCGGGGTGCCACGGTCGTCCTCGTGGCCAACGAAGGTGACCAGGACACGGCCGCGCAGGCCGACGAGGTCCTGTGGGTGCCCGAGACCCATCCGCTGTTCGCGCCGGTCCTCGACGTCGTGCCGCTGCAGTTGTTGGCGTATCACATCGCCCGGTTGCACGGACACAACGTCGACCGGCCTCGGAACCTGGCCAAGACCGTCACGGTGGAGTGACCGCGCCCCGCCACGACCTCGGTGCAGGGGGAGTTCGCGGCATCGGCGTCGATGCCGTCGACGTGGTGCGGTTCCGACGGGTCATGGAACGCCGGCCGGGCATCGTGGATCGTCTGTTCACCGAGACCGAGCAGGCCTACGCGCACCGCAGCCGCGACCCCGGTCCTCGTCTCGCTGTCCGCTTCGCCGCCAAAGAAGCGGTGTTGAAGGCTCTGGGCGTGGGTGTGGGGGCGGCGGGGTTTCGCGACGTCGAGGTGGTCCGGTCCGACAATGGCGAACCGGGGCTGGCGCTGTCGGGGCGTGCCGCGGCATTGAGTGTCGGCCGAGGTGTGAGACGGTGGCATCTGTCGCTGACCCATACCGACACCATGGCGGTGGCGACCGTCGTGGCCGAGGGCCCGAGCCACCGCCATGACAGGACGATGCCGTGAAGCCGGTGCTGCGGGTGGAGGAAATGCACGCTGTCGACGCCGAGGCGCTGCGCACCGTGTCGGAGGAGACCCTCGTCGAACGAGCCGGGACGGCCGTGGCCACCTGGGCGCTGCGACTTCTGGGCGGCAGCTACGGACGACACGTGGTGGTCGTGGCCGGGAAGGGCAACAACGGTGCCGATGGTCGGGTGGCTGCGGCTCGTCTGCGCCGACGTGGTGCCGCAGTGACCGTCGTCGAGGCCACCGCGGCCCCCGATCGCATCGGGACGGCAGGAACCGTCGACCTGGTGATCGACGCCGCCTACGGGACGGGGTTCCGCGGCACCTACCGGGCCCCGGCGGTGCCGGCCGGAGTGCCGGTGCTTGCCGTGGACATTCCATCGGGTGTGAACGGTGACACCGGTGAAGCGTGCGGCGAGCCCCTGCGGGCCGATCTGACGGTGACGTTCGCGGCGCTCAAGACCGGACTCGTCCAAGGCGACGGATCGTTGCTGGCCGGACGGGTGGAGGTGGCCGACATCGGCCTCGACGTGGGTCGGGCGAGGATGTGGGTGATCGAGGACGCCGATGTGGCGCGCCTGCTCGCACCCCGCCCACGCGACGCGCATAAGTGGCTCTCGGCGTTGGCGGTGGTGGCGGGATCGCCGGGCATGACCGGCGCGGCGGGCCTGTGCGCGCGCGCCGCCTACCGCGCCGGGGCGGGGATGGTGCGTCTGGGCATCCCCGGTGGGGACCTCTCCGACCTTCCCGTGAGCGAGGCCGTCGGGGCATCGCTGCCGGTGGCGGGCTGGGCCGCCGAGGCGCTCGCCATGTCGCAACGGTGCCGGGCCTTGGTGGTCGGTCCTGGTCTGGGTCGAACCGACGCCACCGTCGCGGATGTCCGTGGGCTCGTCACCTCGGCGTCGGTGCCCGTCGTGGTCGACGCCGACGGCCTCTTTGCCCTCGGCACGGGGGAAGAGATCGGCACGGCGTTGGGCCCCACGGCGGTGCTCACCCCTCACGACGGGGAGTTCACCCGGTTGGCGGGAGCACCACCGGGCACCGATCGGATCGCCGCCGCGACGGCGTTGGCGCAGCGCTGCGGGGCCGTGGTGTTGCTGAAGGGCCCGACGACCGTCGTGGCCGAGCCCGTTGGGAGCGTGTTGTTGGCCACCGCAGGGTCGCCTCGCCTGGCCACGGCGGGGACCGGCGACGTGCTGTCGGGCGTGATCGGGGCGTTCGTGGCCCGCGGCGTCGGGCTGCACCACGCCGCCGCGCTGGCCGCGCATGTTCACGGCCGGGCGGCCGAGCTCGGCTCACCCGAGGGGCTCGTCGCCGGGGACCTCGCCGAGCTCATCGGCAGATGGCTGTCGGGGATGCGGCGATGAGCCCGTCCGACGTCGGTCGCCAAGCCCTGTCGACGCCGGCCCAGGCGCGGACGCGCCCGGTGTGGGCCGAGATCGACCTGGGTGCGGTCCGCCACAACGCGTCGTTGCTCAGCGCCGTGGCCGCGCCGGGCGCGCTGTGCGCCGTGGTCAAGGCGGACGGCTACGGGCACGGGGCGATCGCCGTGGCCCGGGCCGCCTTGGAGGGCGGGGCCACCTGGCTGGCGGTGGCCACTCCCGACGAGGGCATCCAGCTGCTCGAGGCCGGCATCCTCGCCCCCGTGCTCGTCCTGGCCGAGCCACCCGCCGAGGCCATGGCCGATGTCGTGGGGCGCGGGCTCACGCTGGCCCTCTATTCGCTGCTTGGCGCTGAGGCCGCCGGCGCGGCCTCGACGCGCGCCGGAGCGGTCACCGATGTCCACGTCAAGGTCGACACCGGTATGCACCGCGTCGGCGCGGCACCCGCCGAGCTCCTCGAGATCGTCCGAGCCGTGGTGGCGCAACCGTCGCTTCGCTTCGCGGCGTTGTGGACACACTTCCCCGTGGCCGACGGCATCGA
>Ga0307372_10000786_pt1 | contig 55497 bp, 52 predicted proteins | sample OX1MG_FD_202533 | JGI IMG/M metagenome (GOLD analysis project Ga0307372, IMG submission 202533) | Soil microbial communities from Risofladan, Vaasa, Finland - OX-1 | ecosystem: Environmental > Terrestrial > Soil > Coastal area > Acid sulfate soil | place: Finland: Risofladan, Vaasa | collected...
CTCCCACGCGGCGCGCGCGATGCCGCGAAAATCAAAGGCGCCGTGGGAATAAAAGCGCCGGTCCTCGGCCGAGACCAGGGCCGCTTCCAGCACGGGGGAAATCAGCCGGGGGGCCAGCGTGGTGCGCGCGATGAGCCGCCCGCCGGAAAACTTGGCGATGACCGCGGGCTCCAAGCCCGCGTCGGCCAGGCTCAGGCCCTGCGCGTCCGCGATGGCCCAATGCCCGGCTTGGGCGTGGAAAAAACCCGGATGCCAGGAGAGCGCGAAGACCCCGGCCTGCTGGCGGTAGCCGGGAGACAAAAAGCCGCGCAGGCCCACGGTCAGGACCGGCGGGGCCCAGACGTAGCTTCCGATGGGCGGCGGCAGGCTTTTGGCCGCGCGGTAGTCCAGGAGCCAGAGCCGCCGCAGTATCTGCTCGGGCGGCTCGGCGGTGCCGGCGTCGATGACGAAGGGCGCCGAATAAATGGTGGTGGCGCGCCCCGCGTCCAGGGCCCCGGCCTGGAAGGCCGCGATGCGGCGCTCGGCCCAAAAAGACAGCGCGGCCGCGGCGGCCAGGAACAGCGCGGCCAGAACGGCGAGCGCGCGGACAAATAGGGAGATCTTGCGGCCTTCGAGCATGGCCGCATTATCTTATAAAAAGAAACGGTGGGACTTTTAGCCCGGCGCTCAGGGGTCCAACGGCCCTGCCCGCGCGGCGATTTATTGCCTACAATCGAGCGCAGCCATGCGTAAATTTCCCGGACGGCGGCGCGCGGCCCTGGCGGCCGCGGCGATTGTTTTTGCCGGCCTCTCGGCGCGCGCGCAGGACGGCGGCGGGCTCGCGCGGCCGTTTTCCTCCCTGCAGGCCCAAATTCGCAGGCGGCCTTTGCGCCTGGCCGCGCCCAGAGATGTTTTTTCGCATCTCTCGCCCGCGCGCAGGCGCGCGTTGCTCGCGTCTTTGCCCGGCCGGGCCAAATCCAGAAACGGACGTCCCTCGGTGCCGCTCAACTTGGTTTTCCTGGGAAGCGCCGGGCAAATCCGCGCGGCGCTCGCGGCGGCCGGCTGGAGCCAGGTGCCGCTCACCATTTACGGCTCGCTCAGCGAGAGCCTTGATCAGCTCATGAACCGGCGGATGCCGCGCATCGATTTCCCGCCTCTTAAGACGTTCTACGTGGATGGGCGCCCCGAGGACTTCAACTGGGTGATGGTGGTCCGGATGCTCTTCAAGCGCCACCACTTCAGGCTCTGGGATATGCGCCGCCGAGACTCTTTAGGCCGCGAAATTTGGTCCGGCGGCGGCAACTTGGACGTTTCCGTCGATTGGAAGAAGGCGACCCACCGGGTCGATCCGAACATCGACGCGGAGCGGGCGTTTCTGGCCCGCGGCCTGGCCGCGTCGGGCGCGCCGGTCCGCCTGAGCGTCGCGCCCTCGCCCAACGTGCCGCGCCGGGGCAAAGACAGCGACGGCTTTCCCTTCTACACCGACGGCTCCGTCCTGGTGGTGGAGTTTCCGCCCTATCCGTTTGTTTCCGCCGCGCGCCGCTAGGCAGGCGGCGCCGGGCTTGGCCCGGCCCCGCAATTTTGTAGGATGAAGCGGTTCACGATGACCGGATGGACGCGGCTTAAAGCTCACCTGCAGTCGGACGGGTTTCTCTCCGGCAAGACCCTCCTGGGGCTGGACTTCGACGGGACCTTGGCGCCCATCGCCGATCACCCGGACAACGCGGCCATGCCCGCGGACACGCTGCGCATCCTCTCGGGCCTGGCCCGGCGCCGGCGCCCGCGCCTGGCCGTGGTGAGCGGGCGCAGCGCCAAGGACATCCGGGCCCGCATCGGCGTGCCCGGCATTTTTTACTGCGGCAACCACGGCCTGGAGATTTTCGGACCCGGAATCGCGTGGACCCACGCGGCGCTCAAGCGCTCGCGCAAGACGCTCTCGGCCCTGGCCCGCGCGCTGCGCTCGGACTTGAAGGGCGGCGCCGGTGAATTTTTGGTCGAGGACAAGGGCGGATCCTTGAGCGTCCACTACCGCGGCGTCTCGCCGATCCTGGTTCCCCTGGCGCATAAAATCGTGCGCAAGCATTACCGCAAGGTCAGGAAGGATTTTCGCCTGATGTCCGGAAAAAAAGTCTGGGAAATCGTGCCGCGGCTGCGCTGGAGCAAGGGCGACGCGCTCTTGCGGGTGGGGCGCCAAGTCGCCTGTCCCAAGATGATTTTCATCGGAGACGACCGCACCGACGAGGAGGGCTTCAAGACCCTGCGCGGCAAGGCCTTGACCGTGCGCGTGGCCCGCAACGGGCCCTCCGCCGCGGCGTTTTTCTTGAAGGACTACCGGCAGGTGCGCGCCCTGCTGGAATTCTTCGCCCGCCGCTAAGCCTTGAATTCCTGGCTGGGGCTCAGGCGGATCTGGGCCAGGCCGTCGATGAGCCGGGCCGCCCAGGCGTAGATGTTGTGCTCGCGCACCATGGCGCGCATGGCCACCATGCGCGCGGTCTGCTCCTCGGGAGGCATCTCCAGGGCCCGGGCGATGGCGTCGGCGGTCTGCTCGAAGTCGTAGGGATTGATGATGAGCGCGTCCCGGAGCTCCCGCGAGGCGCCGGTAAATCGGCTCAGGATGAGGACGCCGTTTTCCTCGTCGCGCGCGGCGATGAACTCCTTGGCCACCAGGTTCATGCCGTCGTGCAGCGAGGTGACCATGCAGAGGTTGGCGGCCTTGTAGTAGGGCTCGATGTCCGCGTGGTTGTGGTGGCTGGCCATGAGCACGATGGCCGCGTAGTCCTTGGCCGCGAATTTCGCGTTGATGCGCTTGGCCTCGGACTCCAGCTCCAATTGCAGATCGCGGTAGCGCTTGATGCGCGTGCGGCTGGGCGCGGCGATTTGCACGAACGTGAAGCGCCCGCGGTACTGCGGGTATTTGTCCAGGAAGCGCTCGATGCCGATGAAGCGCTCCAAAAGCCCCTTGGTGTAGTCGATGCGGTCGATGCCGATGCCCATGAACTCGGCCTTTAAGCCCTCGCGGCGCAGGAGCTCGGCCGCGCCGGGGTTGGGCTTGGCCGCGACCGGGTTGGGGAACGCGACGCTGATGGGGTAGGGCCGCACGCTCGCGGAGTGGCCGCCGCGGCGCACCGCGAAGCGCTCCCAGTCGATGCGGCACTCCATGGTGCGGTCGACGGTCTCAAGGAAATTGTTGCAGTGAAACTGGATGTGAAAGCCGATGATGTCGGCCGCGATCATGCCTTCGAGGATTTCCCGCTGCCACGGGCAGACGGCGAAGGCCTCGGGGTTGGGCCAGGGGATGTGCCAGAAAAGCGCCACGCGCGCGTCGGGGCGTTTTTTCTTGATGAGCTTGGGCAAAATCGCGAAGTGGTAGTCCTGGATGAGCACGCAGGGGTCGCGCACGCCGGCCATCTCGTCGATGAGCGCGTCGGCGAATTTCTGGTTGGCGGCCTGGTAGTACTCCCAGTCCGACGCCTTGAACTGGGGCCGCGTGTAGGCGATGTGGCACAGGGGCCAGAGCCCCTCGTTGGCGAATCCGTAGTAGTAGCCCTCCTCCTCTTCCTTGGTGAGCCACACGCGGCGCAGGGTGTACTGCGGATTCTCGGGCGGCACCGCGAGGCGGCCCCGGGCGTCGGCCGTCTCCTGGTCCGCGTCGCCCGCGCCGTGGGCCACCCACACGCCGCCGCAGGCCAGCAAAATCGGCTCGACGCCGGTGACCAGGCCGCTGGCGGGCGTGAGCACTTCTATCTTGCCGTTCTTGCGCACGTGCATGTAGGGCTCGCGGTTGGCCACCACGAAGAGGGGCCGGCCCTCCAGCGTGATCTTGACGTGCTCCTTCAAGCGCTCCGAGGTCCACAAGGACGCGGCCTTGTGGCGCAGGTGCGCCTCTTCCTCGGCCACCGCGCGCGCCTCGGCCAGGCTTTCCGCCAAAAAGGAAGCCTCGGCCGCCAAGGGCTGGAAAAGCCCTTTGGGCAGCGGGGGCGCGTCGGCGGTCTCGCCCGCGCGGGTCTTGCGCATCCAGTCGGTGAGCTGATCCAAGGGGCTCATGACGTTCCAGCGCACGATCCAAAGCGTGACCAGGGAAATGATGAAGACCTCGATGAGAAGGCGCAGGAAATTGTTTTTCCAGAGCTCTTCGATGCGGACCTGGACGTAGGACGCGTCGTGGACCACGGCCAGGGCGCCCGCCGCGCCGCCTTTGGGTTCCAGAAGGGGCGCGACGTAGGCGTGCATCTCGCCCGAGGGCGCGCTGATGAGCGTGTCGGCGGGGCTCTGCTGGGCCAGGGCCTCGCGCACGGTTCCGGCCAGGGCCGGGACCTCGTCCGAGAGGGCGTGGGTGAAGGCCAAGGGCTTGCCCTGCGCGTCGAAGACCGCGATGCCGCTCAAGCTTCCGTGGTCGCCGTATTTGGCCACGATTTCCGCCAGGCGGCGCGGGCTCTTCGACTCGACGGCGGATTGGACGATGGCCCCGAAGGTTTCGGATAAAATTTCGCCGCGGCGGTTGAGATCGTTTAAGAGCGAGCGCCGCTCCTGGCGGGCCTGGAAAAAGGTCGAGCCCGCCGCCACGAGCGTGGCGGAAATAGCCAAGGCGACGATGAGTCTGGCCGTGATGCGCATAATCGGGCGGAGCCTCCGCTGTGCTTGATTCGTCCGGCGATCCGGGGTCCGCGAAAAATGGTGCCCAGTACAGGATTTGAACCTGTGACCTTTCCCATGTCAAGGGAACGCGCTACCGCTGCGCCAACTGGGCTCGGACGGGTATTTTAGCTATCTCGGCGTCCGACGATCAACTAGGCGGCGCGCGCGGCGGCAAAAAAGTAAAATGGAACGCGGTGGGAATCAAACGCGTCGCGGAACTGGCGGCGGCCCTGGGCCTCTTGTCGTCGTGCGCCCGGCCCAAGGCGCCCAAGGCGCTTTTGCCGGGCAGCCTCGTGGTCACCTACTACGGCAATCCGCTCTCCCGGCAGATGGGGATTCTGGGAGCGCTGCCGCCGCGGGAGATGACCAACCGCCTGGCCGACACGGCGCGGGCGTGGCAGGCGGCCGATCCGTCGGCGGTCGTGCGGCCGGGCCTGGAGCTCATCGCGGTGGTCGCCTCGAACAAGCCGGAGGGCGGCTCGTACTGCCTGCGCACGCCGCGGCCGGTCATCGAAGAGGTCATCGGCTGGGCGCGGCGCCGCGGCTGGCTCGTCGTGCTCGACATCCAGCCCGGACGCAGCACGGTGCTCTCGCAAATCGACTACCTGCGCCCGTACTTGGAGCGGCCGGACGTCGAGCTCGCGCTGGACCCGGAATTTGAAATGCCGCGGGGCGCGCGTCCGGGAGCGCGCATCGGACGCAGCGACGCCGAGGACGTGAATGTCGCCATCATCGAGCTCGCCAAGATTGTGGCCGAGCGCAGGCTGCCGCCGAAGCTTCTTCTGGTGCACCGCTTCACGGACGGCATGCTGCGCCGCCGCGACCGCATCCGCTTGGACCCCCGCGTGCAGGTGGCGATGGTCATGGACGGCTTCGGGACCCCGGGCTTGAAGAAGGCCATCTACCGTCGGGAAATCGAGCGCCGGCCCGTGGAGTACGCCGGCATCAAGCTCTTCTACAAGAACGACAAGCCGATGCTGACGCCCGCCCAAGTGCTGGGTCTTGAGCCGCGCCCCAGCGTCGTCATCTACCAGTAGATTTGTCCGGCCGCGCGGCCGAGAGCGCCTGCTTGAAGAAGCGCACCAGCCGCGGCCGGTATTCCACGCCGAACAAAGTGAAGGCCTGGACGTGATCTCCTCCCGCGACGGTCCACAATTCTTTAGGTTTCTTCGCGGCGCGGTAGAGCGCCAAGCCTTCCTTATAAGGAACAGTCCTATCCGCGGTGCCGCAGACGACGAGCACCGGAATCGGCGGCAGCCGCCGGATCATCTTGAGCGGCTCGTAGCGGTCGGAGACCAGCAAGAGCGTCAGCGGCCACTTAAAGGGCCAGGTCAGCCAGAACTGGGAGAGCTTGTCGCGCGCGATGGCCCGCCAGGACGAGAAGGGGGACTCCAGGGCCAGGGCGCGCACGCCCTGGGGGGAAAGCGCGACCGCGGCCACGGCCACGGCGCCGCCCAGGCTTTGCCCGAAGACCAGAAGCTTGTCCGGGTTAACGTCCGGGCGCGTGCGCGCGTAGTCCAAGGCCGCGACGGCGTCCTTAACCGCGCCCGATTCCGTGGGCCGCCCCGCCGAGGCGCCGAAGCCGCGGTAGTCGGGGATGAACACGTTGAAGCCCTTCTTGGCCAGCCAGGCGGAAAATCCCCATTGCGAGGTGATGTTGCCGCCGTTGCCGTGGAAGTGGACCACCGTGCCCAGGGCGGGCTTCAGGGCGGAATGAAAGAAGATGCCGGTCAGCTTTGTCCCGTCTTGGGACTTGAAGGTCGGCGTGTCGAAGGCCAGGCCCAGGCGCTGGGGTTCCTCGTAGACGCGGCTGTCGGGATAGAAGAAATAGCGCGTGCAGCCGGCCAGGAGCACGGCCAGGGCGCAGAGGCAAAGGGCGCGGCGCCGCACGTCAGCGCCCGATGTCCTCGTTCCAGAGCTTGGGGTTTTGGGCGATGAACTCGCGCATGAGCCGGATGCATTCGTCATTGGCCAAAATCCTGATCTGGACGCCGCGGGAGCGCAAAAAATCCGGCGCGCCGGGAAAATTTTGGGCCTCGCCGGCCACGACTTCCGGGATGCCGAACTGCGCGACGGCGCCCGAGCACAGGTAGCACGGGCTCAGGGTCGAGTAAAGAACCGCGCCGCGGTACGAGCCCACGCGCCCGGCGCGGCGCAGGCAGTCGATTTCCGCGTGGGCCGTGGGGTCGCCGTCCTGCACGCGGCGGTTGCGCCCCCGGCCGACGATGGCGCCGTCCTTGACCAGGACCGAGCCGATGGGAATGCCGCCCTCGGCCAAGCCTTGTCGCGCCTGCTCCAGCGCGGCCTCCATGAAAATCTCGTCGCCCATGATGCACGATTGTGCGTCATCCGCGCGGCCCTGTCAAGCCGGAAGGCGCGAAAAATCGTAGAATCTCGCGATGGAGCACCCCAAGACCAGCCATTTGACCGTTTTGCTCACCGACATCAAGGGGTTCACCGACAAGACCTCGCGCAAGTCGCGCGCGGAGATTCTGGCCATGCTGGAAAAGCACAAGGAATTGGTGCTGCCGGTCTTGACCGGCCGCGGCGGGCGCCTGGTCAAGACCATCGGGGACGCGTTCTTGATGACCTTCGAGAGCCCCACCGACGCCGTCCTGGCCGGCGTGGCGGTGCAAGACGCCCTGCGCGGCTACAATTCGGGCCGCGCGGCCGACGATCGCATCGACGTGCGCGTCGCCATCAACAGCGGCGAGGTGACGCTGGCCGACAACGACATCTTCGGCGATCCGGTCAACATCACGGCGCGCATCGAGGGCGTGGCCGAGGCGGGCGAGGTGTTCTTCACCGAGGCGGTCTACCTCGCCATGAACAAGAACGAGGTGCCCTCCAGCGAGATCGGCCTGCTGCAGTTAAAGGGCATCCCGGAGAAAATACGCGTCTACAAGGTCAAGCGCGAGCATCCGGTCGAAGAGCGCTCCGCGGCGGAGGGCGCTCCGGTCTTCTCGCCGGCGCAGGCGCCCCGGCCCGCCGCGGGCGCTTTGCCCTCCTCTGCGGCGGCCGCCATCCCGTCCGCCCGGCCGAGTTTTTGGCGCCGCGCGGGCGCGCTCCTTTTCGATTTGATTCTCTGCGGCATGATCGCGGGGTTTATCTGGCCGTCCCATCGCAAGGTCGTCGCCGCGCACTGGCATTTCGCGCTCATCTGGTTCGTCTACCTGATCGTTTTCTTCAAGCGCTGGGATTCCACGCCCGGCGGCTGCATCTTCAAGCTGGCCGTGGTCCGCAAAGACGGCAAGCCCATGACCCGGCACGAGCGCTTCGCGCGCGCGGCGGCCTCGCTGCTTTCGCTCTATTTCCTCATGCTGGGATTCTTGTGGGCCCTGTGGGAGAAGGACGGCCGCGGCTGGCACGATTTGATCGCCGGCACCCAGGTCGTCGACGCCGAGGCCTGCCCGACTTCCGCCCGTCCGGCCTAGAAATTCTTCAGGCCGCCGCGGCCAGCATCCGCAAAATCGCGCGGGAAAGATCGCGCTTGAAGACCTCGTCCGTGAAGGCCAACTCCGCGCGGAAAAACCCGTCCTCGCCTTTCTTCGCGCCGATGACCCGCGCCGCGCCTTGGCCCAGGCGACGGTCCCCCAGGAAAAAATCGAGGGAAAGCCGCTCGTCCCGGCGCAGGACGCACAGGGTCGAAAGCCGAGCCCGCGAGGCCGAGAGTTCCTCGAGCCAGCCCCAGGCGTCCTGGCGCGCGAGCTCGGGCGCGAAGGAGAACGACGCCGGAATTTTGCGCGGCAGGCGGGGCCTCACGGGCGCGCGCTCCCCACGGGGTGCCTGAAAATCCGCGCCGGGCCCGAGCCGTGCGGTATTTTTTCGCCGATGGTCCAAAAGGCGCGGCCGTCCCAGGCCAGTCCCGTCGGGCGGTAGCGGCCGTCGGCGTATTCGGTCAGGGGCACAAAGCCCACGGCCTCGTCGGGCCGTTCCAGGTTCAGGCGCACCAGCTCGCGGTCGGAGGAATCGAGCAGCCAGAGCGTCTTGCCGTCGTAAACCACGGCCGTCGGATCGGGATCCGGGCAATGGTAGGACGCGATTTCGGTCAAGTCCACGTCCATGATGTGCTGGTGCAGGACGTGCCGGTTGTCCAGCGTCCACAAATAGAGGCCGTCGAAGGCCATGCCGACGGTGCCCGGGTCCGTGCGGTATTTCTGCAGCGGGGTCAGATTGTCGTCGTCGACGCCGCGCGTGATGAGGCCGGAGGCGGAAAGCCGCCAGGCCTCGCCCTGGGCGAAGAGGATGCCCAGGGGCGTCTGGTTGGTGAAGTGGACGGTGCGGGCGATTTTAAGATCGGGCGGGGAATGGACGTAGTAGGACTGGGCGAACCAGTCCGCGGCCCAGAGATCCTTGCCGTCGAAGGCCAGGCCCGCGGGATGGCGATAGGGAACGTCCCAGAAATTTACCTGGGCGGCTTTTAGCGCCCGCTCGCGCGCGGCATGGCGCGCGGAAAGAATGCCAAAGCACAGGGCCAAGAAGCCGGCCAGCGCGAGAAAGTAAAGGGGCAGACGGCGCGGCCGGGGTCTGGGCCTGAGCGAGACGACCGTGCCGGCGGAGGCCAGCGCCTTGTCCAGGCAGGACTGGGCATTTTCCCTCGTCCAGGGCGGGGGGATGACCTCGCAGACGCCCAGGCGCATGAGAAGAACCGCGCGCGAGGCGTCGCGGCGCCTGGCGGCCGCTACTATTGGGAGCGTGGGCGCCGCGCGCAGGACTTCGCGCGCGTTTTGCGCCGCGTCGTCGTTTTCCGCGTCGGCGATGAGCACGGCGTCAGGGCGCCGCTCGCGCAGAATTTCAAGCATGTCCTCCACGCGGCCCGCGGGCAAGACGCCGTAGCCGGCTTCCCCGGCCAAGAGCGAAAGCTCCTGCCGCGCTTCGGGGTCCGCGCACAAAAGGCCCAGGGTGGGAGCCATGGCTATTCTCCCGGGCTGGGCGCGGGGATGACCAGCACGGCGCCGGGAACCGGCAGGCCTTGGCTGAACTTGCTTTCGTTGGCCCGATAGATTTTCTCCCATTGATCGGGATCGCCGTAGTAGCGCTGGGCCAATGAGCGCAGGGTGTCGCCGTCTTGGACCACGCGCGTTTTGGGCCAGTGCGGCGGCGCGGGCCGGCGCTTGGGCGTGGGCTTGGGCGCGGGCTTGGGCATGAGCGACTGAAGCTGGAGTTGGGACTGCTCTATCTCGTAGTCCATGACGTCTTTTTCCCGGTTCATGAGGCGGTACTCGTCCTTGAGCTCGCTGATGCGCTTTTGCAGCACCTCCAAGTCGCCGCTGAGGATTTGCTTGTTGGTGCCCTCCGACTGAACCTGGCTTTCGAGATCTTTTTTCTGCTGGGTCAGGCCGGCGATCGCGCTCGTCAGGCTCGCCGCGTCCGCTGCGGCCTGGCCCACGAAGTTGCCCGCGAACGACGGCGCGCCGAACTTGTAGTTGACGCTGACCTCGTAGCCGCCGCCGGGGCGGTTGGTTCCGTCCCAAGGGACGGTCATGGCCGCGTCGATGACCAGCGGCGAGAAGTCGACCCCGAAGCCGAAGGCCACGGTGTTGACGCCGTAGAGTTCGAAGCCGCGGCCCAGGCGCAGCTTCAAGAGCCCCTGGTCCAGGGAGGCCTCCACGCCCGGATCGAACTCCAAGAGGCCGCTGCGCATGCGCAGGTCGCTCGCGAAGGTCAGGTTGCGCCAGGTGTAGGCCGCGCCCAGGTTGACCACGGGATAGGGCAGGCCCACGCCGGTGGCGAAATTCATGACGGAGAGTCCGCCCTTCAATCCGTAATTGGATTCGGCCATCACGCCGCCGTCAAATCCCAGGCCGATGTGGCTCTTCGCGCCCGGGTGGGGGGAGACGCTTAATATCCTGAAGTTGCCGCCCACCTTCAAGGGCCGCGAGAGATCGAGTTGAGGGACGCTGAGGAGCTGGCCGTAGTTGAAGAGGACGTTGTCCGCGGCGTCGCCGTTGCCTTGGCGCTCGCCGAAATAGCCCAGGCCCACCGTGGCGGTGTTGATGGGGTCGAAGGGGCGGACATAGGCCGCGGAGACCAGGGTGAGCGGCCCGTCGGGAGAATCAAGGCGCCCCAGGTTTCCGGCGGCCTGGGTGTAGGGCGTGTTGGCCTCGCCGGCCGGGTTGAAAAACATGCCGAAGGGATCGGCCGCGATGGCGGTGTAGGCCATGCCCATGCCCATGGCCGCCGCGCCCGGCTCGGCGTCGTAGAAGTCCGCCGCGCGCGCGGGCGGGGCGAGGAAAGCCAGGCACAGGGAGAGCACGAGCCAGCGGGCTGCCACGCCTAAAATATAGCCAAGGCTCGTGAATAAAATATTGCGGGAAAAGGGCTTTTTAGCCCAGCTTGTACTTGACGCCCATGCCGCCCTCGGGCCAGTCGCAGACGATGTTGTCGAAGGGGCAGAGCATGCGGCAGGCGCCGCACTCGATGCAGTTCTCGTAGTTGACGATGACTTTGCGGCCGTCCTCGTGCCACTCGTAGACCTTGGCCGGGCAGACGGTCGTGCAGGGCTTGGTTTTGCAGGCCCCGGCGCAGGGGGAATTGGCGGAGGCGTCCTTCAAGGTGATGTGCGCGTTGGGCGACTTTTTCCATTCCAGCGTGCCCAATTTCGCCTCGACGGTGAATTCGATTTTCGGTTCGGCCATAAATTTAGACGGCGGCCTTGCGCAAAGGCCAAAGATCGCGCGCCATGCGCAGGAACCCGCGCTTCTTGATCAAGCCCAGGGCCTTCTTCAAGTGATCCTTCTTGGGTTCGCCGTCCGCGGAGAAGCGCATGTGCGCCAAGTCGCAGGCGAGCTTGGGGTAGAACTCCAGAAAGCCGGGGCTCTTTTCGACCGCTTCCTCCAGGTACATGGTCTCCTCCATGTCCTTCAAGACGTAGCTGTCCTGGAGCTTTTGCACGTAGGCGGACAGCGCGGCCTTGGAAAAATCGTTCTTGGCCTTGGCCTCGATGACGGTCTCGCCGGCGAGCTTGCCCGAGGTCATGGCCAGGTTCGAGCCCTCGCGGAACGCGGGGTTGGTCATCTGCGCGGCGTCGCCCGCGATCAAGAATCCGTCCGCGGCCAAGGGCGGCATGGAGCGGATGCCGCCCTCGGGAATCAAGTGCGCGGAATACTCCAGCGTCTTGCCGCCCGAGATGAGCTTCTTGATGAGCGGGTGCGCCTTTAAAATTTCCAGGTGATCGGAAGGGCGGATGCCTTTTTTCTGGTATTCGGAGAGCTTGCAGCCCACGCCCAAGGACACGCTGTCCTTGTTGGTATAGATAAAACCGTAGCCCAGCATGCCCAGCGTCACCGAGCCGAAAAGCTCCATGGTGGCGCCCTCGCCGGGGTTCAAGCAGAAGCGGTCCTCGATGGTCTTGGAATCGAGCGCGATGACTTCCTTGGCGCCCAGGGCGACCTCGGTGGATTTAAGCTCGGCGCGAAAGCCCGCCTTCTGCGCCAAAAGCGAGTTGACGCCGTCGCAGGCCAGGACCACCGAGGCCAGGAGTTCGTCGCCCTCCGAGGTCTTGATGCCGACGATTTTGCCGTCCTTCTTGACCACGTCGCGCACCGTGACGCCCGTGAAGACCTCCGCGCCCGCGGCCTCTGCCTTTTGCGCGTACCAGCGGTCGAACTTGACCCGGATGATGGTAAAGCAGTTGGGCACGCCCTCCAGGAATTTGAGGGACTTGTAGCCGACGGTGATCCAGGAGTCGTCGGTGGTGATGCAGGTTTTCTGCTCGACCACCGGCCGTTCGACCGGGGCGTCGGGCTCCTTCCAAAAATCGGGGACGATGTCGTGGAGCATGCGGGAATAGAGCACCGCGCCCTGCACGTTCTTGGCGCCGGGGTATTCGCCGCGCTCCAGGAGAGCCACTTTCAAGCCCGCCTTGGCCATGGTGATGGCGGCGGAGGTGCCGGCCGGGCCGGCTCCAACGACGATGGCGTCGTAGGCGTCGTCGGACACGGAGTTACGAGCTCTGGGTGGGGCGGCTCGTGGCGCTGTTGGCCGCTTCCAGAAGATCCTCGGGCTTGAAGGGCTTGGTCATGAAGCACGCGACTTGAGGAAATTTTTGGAACAAGGCGCGCGAGGGCTCAAGAGCCGTCAACACGACGACGGGAATGTCCTTGGTCTTCTCGTCCTGGGCCACGGCGTTTTGCAGGGAGTAGCCGTCGATGCCCGGGAGCATGACGTCTAGGACCAGCAGATCGGGCGAGACCCGTCCGATCTCGTCCATGGCCACGCGCCCGTTGTCGCAGGAGAAAACCTCGAAGCCGCCCTGCTCGAGAGTGTATTTGATGAGGTTGACCATCTCCGGCTCGTCGTCCACGACGAGGACTTTTTTGGCCATGCGCGAAGACCATATCAATTCCCGAGCGCGAGTGTCAAACAACGGCTTTTGGTATAATGACTCAGCCCATGCCCCTCGATTTGGAAAATCTCAACCCCCGGCAGAAAGAGGCCGTCGTCCACGGAGAAGGCCCGCTTCTCATCCTGGCCGGCGCGGGCACCGGAAAGACCCGCGTCATCACGCACCGCATCGCAAAGATTATCGGCGAGGGCGTGCCCGCGTCGCGCATCCTGGCCGTCACCTTCACCAACAAGGCGGCGGAGGAAATGCGCCGCCGCATCGAAGAACTCGCGCCCGGCGCGGGCGCGCAGGTTTGGGCGCACACCTTCCACGCCTTCGCCGCCAGGCTTCTGCGCCAGCACCACCAGCTTCTGGGCCTGGGCCGCTACTTCACCATCTACGATTCGTCGGATCAAAAGCGCCTCGTGGCCGAGGCCATGAAGCAAATCGGACTTGAGGGCCAGACGGCCAAAGCCTCGATGTACTTGAGCTTGATTTCCCGAGCCAAGGACGATTTGCTCGACGCCAAATCCTACTCCATCTACGCCGCGGCATCCTCGGACCTGGCCCGGCAGACGGCCGCGCGCATCTATGAAATCTACCAGCGCGGCTTGGACGCCTCGGGCGCGCTCGACTTCGGAGACTTGCTGCTCAAGGCCTGCCACCTTTTAAAGGAGCACCAAGCCGTGCGCGAGTACTACCAGGAATACTTCCTGCATATCCTGGTCGACGAGTACCAGGACACCAACCACGCGCAGTACATCCTGACCAAGACCCTGGCGGCCAAGCGCCGCAATCTCTGCGTGGTGGGCGACGACGACCAGAGCGTGTACTCCTTCCGCGGTGCGGACATCCGCAACATCCTCGAGTTCGAGCGCGACTTCAAGGACGCCAAGGTGGTGGCCCTGGAGCAGAACTACCGCTCGAGCGCCAAGATTCTGGAGGCCGCGGGGCAAGTCATCCGCAACAACGCCCGGCGAAAGAGCAAGAGCCTCTGGACGCAGGCCGCGGCGGGCGAGAACGTGGGCGTCCTGGAGCTGCCCAACGAGATGGAGGAGGCGCGCTGGACGGTCCACGCCATCCGGGATCAGTTCGCGCGCGGCCGCAAGCCTTCCGAGATAGCGATTTTCTACCGCACCAACGCGCAGAGCCGCTCCTTCGAGGAAGCCCTTTTGCGCTCGGGCATCGCCTACCGCATCGTGGGCGCGATGCGCTTCTACGAGCGCAAGGAGGTCAAGGACGCCCTGGCCTACGCGCGGCTGATGCTCAACGAGAACGACTCCGCGAGCCTGGAGCGCGTCATCAACGTGCCGCCGCGGGGATTCGGGCAGACTAGTCTCGATCGGGTCAAGAGCTACGCGCAGGGACAGGGCTTGACGCTGTGGGAGGCCCTGCGCCGCGCGGATCAAATTCCCGCCTTGACCGCTCACGCCCGCAAAGCGGCTTTTTCTATCGTCGCGACGTTGGAGAAGCTGCGCGCCGCGGTCGCGTCGCTTCCCGTGGGCCAGGCCATGACCCGCCTGTTGGCGGACACGGGCTACTGGCAATGGCTTGAGATCGAGGCCGAAAAAGATCCGGAAGCCAAGACCCGCATGAACAACCTGCAGGAGCTCTTGAACGCCGTGCAGGAGTACCAGGAAAAGGCCCTGGCCGCGGGCGAGGACGCGTCCTTGTCGCGCTATTTGGAGGCGGTGTCCTTGCAGAGCGACCTGGACCGCGCCGACTTTAACCAGGCCGCGGTGACTCTAATGACGGTTCATCTGGCCAAGGGCCTGGAGTTCCCCGTGGTTTTTCTGACCGGCCTCGAGGAAGGGCTTTTTCCCATCGGACAAAGCCTGACGCAGGATGATTTAGAGGAGGAGCGGCGGCTCTGCTACGTGGGCATGACCCGGGCCAAGGAGCGCCTGTTTATGATTTACGCCGCCACGCGGCGGCTTTTCGGCCACGTCTACGCTAATTTGCCGTCGCGCTTTCTGCTCGAGGCCGGGCTCTTGGGCGGAACGTCGGCGCCCAAAGCCGCGATTGCGGGCGACGGCGCTTTTCCCGATAGGGCGCCAGGGACCACGCACCTTCCGGCGCCGAGCGACGCGCCGCGGCGGCGCATCTCCTCGGCCCGCGTGGGCATGCGCGTGCGCCATCCCGACTTCGGCTTGGGGCTGGTGCTGGAAAAATCCGGATCCGGAGACGGCCTGAAGCTGACGGTCCGCTTCGACAACGGCCGCACCGCCAAGCTGCTGGTCCGCTACGCGCCGCTGGAACCCGCGTAGAGACGCGATGAAGGTCACCCTGGTGCTGTGTCCGCGCTGGGATCCGTGTTGCCCGGTGGCTTCCTTTGGTCTTTTATCCTCGCAGCTCAAAATGAGGGGCCATGACGTGGAAATCGCCGATTTAAACCGCGTGATGACGATGTTGGACGTGGCTAGCGGATACAAGTCTTGGGGACACTTGGGGACTGGCGACGCGGGAACGTCTCCGGAATTTGTCCGGAGCCTGTTTTTTAACTATAGAGGCTGGCTTGAAAGCTACGCTCGGAAGTTGGTTTCTAACGGCTGCCGACTGTTCGGTTTCTCGAGCTATTATTCCAATCATCTCGCATCGTTGGAATTCGCAAAAATTTTAAAGAAAACGGCGCCCGACATTAAGATCGTGTTTGGAGGGCCGAATTGCCTGCGTTTCTCATTCTGCTTGAGCTGCGTCCGGGAGGACTGCGTGGACGGGGTCGTTTTCGGCGAGGGAGACATTTCATTCCCCGGGCTGGTGGACGGCTTTGAAGCGACTGGGCGCCTGCAGGCGGGACCTGGAATCCTCTTGAAGGATGACGAGACGACTTGGAAGAATGAGCAGGAGATCGTGGATGATTTGAATCGTTTGCCCTATGCCGACTACTCGGGCTTTGCCATGCTGGATACCTACGAAGCAAAAATGATTCACACGGCGCGCGGCTGCATCCGAAAATGCGTTTTTTGCTCCGACTGGCGCCAAATGAGTTTTCGGCGCATGGGCGGCCGGCGCATTTTCGATGAAGTGGCCCATCAACTTTCGAGCCATCCAAAAATGAATCGTTTTATTTTCGGCGATTCGATTTTAAACAGTTCGATGCCGGACCTTTTGGAATTTTGCGATCTTGTCCTGGGGCGCGGGCTGAAAATCTCCTGGGAAGGCTACGCGATTGTCCGTCCGGATATGCCCCCTCGGGCCATGGAAGCGATGCGCCGTTCCGGCTGCCGCGGGCTTTATTACGGAGTCGAGACGGGATCCAGCCGGCTTTTGCGCGACATGGGCAAAGGAGTGCCGGCGGCGCTAAACGCCGAAATTTTGCGCCGGACAACCGAAGCGGGAATCAGCAGCGTGGTGACTTGGATGGTGGGATTTCCCACGGAGACCGAAGAATTTTTCGAGGAGTCCTTGGATTTTTTAAGGGCCAATGCGAAGAATATAGGCATGTTAGGGATGTCTCTTTTTTCCATCCAAGAAATGCAAGATATATCTGAACGCTTTAATTTCGCGCCGGGCCAGCATGATTTGTTCTGGAATACCAAGGACGGCAAGAATACCTTCCCCGTCCGGCTTAAAAGGATGCGGCGGACTTTTGAAGCCGCCGCCGAGGCTGGGATTTATGCTGGCTGTTGGGGCATTTCGTCTCTCTCCGAATGGGAGCGTTGCGAGCAAGAACTGATGGGTCGCTATGAATCATGGTTGGCGGCGGCCCCTCATTGACGCGGCCGAGGGCCTCCCTCTCCCGCCGCGGATCGGGCATCCTGCTGCACCCGACGTCCCTGCCCGGGCCTTGGGGCGTCGGCGACCTGGGTCCCGCCGCGCATTCCTTCCTGGATTCCTTGGCGGCTTGCGGGCAATCCTGGTGGCAGATGCTGCCCGTGGTTCCGGCCGGCGCCGGCTCGTCGCCGTACAGCGCCCGCTCGGTCTTCGCGGGCGAACCGCTGCTCATCAGCCCCGAGCTCCTGGCCGAGGCCGGATATTTAAGCCCGGGCGACTTGAATCCGCCGCATCTTCCGGAGGACCGCGCCGATTTCGAGGCCGCTTGGCGCGCCAAACGACCGTTGTTTGAGCGGGCTTACGAGTCTTTCGAGCGCGGCGCTTCCGATGCCGCGCGCCGCGATTTTGAGTCTTTCCGCTCCGCCAACAAGGCCTGGCTCGACGACTGGGCTCTTTTCTCCGTCCTGCGCGAGGCCAACGGCGGCGCCGCGTGGACTAGGTGGGAAGACGGCCTGCGCCGGCGTGAGCCCGAAGCCCTGGATAAGGCGCGCCGGGACTTGGCGCGTCCGCTTCTTATCGAGATGTTCGTGCAGCACCAGTTTTTCCAGCAATGGGGCAAGCTGCGCGCCCGCGCCCAAGGGTTGGGCATGGGTTTTATCGGCGACATCCCGATTTTCGCCGCGCACGACAGCGCGGAGGTCTGGGCCCACCAGGACATTTTTCAGCTAGACGGCAAGGGAATGCCGGCGGCCGTGGCCGGAGTGCCGCCCGATTACTTCAGCCGCACGGGCCAGCTTTGGGGCAATCCGCTCTACCGTTGGGACGAGATGCGCCGGCGCGGCTACGCGTGGTGGATAGAGCGCTTTGGCCGCGCCTTCGAGCGCTTCGACGCGGTGCGCCTCGATCACTTCATCGGCTTCCATAATTACTGGGAGATTCCGGAGGGCTCTAAGACCGCGGAGACGGGCCGCTGGGTTCCGGGTCCCAACGATGAATTGTTTCTGCGCGCGAAAGAGGCTTTGGGGCCGCTGCAGTTCATCGCGGAGGATTTGGGCGTGGTGACGGACGGCGTCAAGGCCCTGCGCGACAGGCTCGGGTTGCCCGGCATCCGAGTGCTGCAGATGGCCTTCGGCACCGACTTGGAAGCCGACAGCTACCTTCCCCACAATTACCCCGAGAACTGCGTGGCCTACACGGGCACGCACGACAACGATACGACCTTGGGCTGGTTTAATGACTCGGGCGGCGAGAGCAGCACGCGCACTAAAATCCAAATCGAGAAAGAGCGCGCCGCGGTCCTGCGCTACGTGGGCACGGACGGCCGGGAAATCAACTGGGATTTCATTCGACTGATCTTTTCCTCGAAGGCAAATACGGCCGTCGTGCCCATGCAGGATATCCTGGGCCTCGGCTCGCAGGACCGGATGAATCTTCCCGGCACGGCCGAGGGCAACTGGCGCTGGCGCATGAAGGAAGGCGCGTTGACGCCGGATATTCGCGCCCGCCTCTCCGGGCTTATTAAGGAATGCGGCCGCTGGCCGAAGCCTTAGCTTAGACTGCGGCGGCCGGCGATGCTTCCGGCGCCGGCGCCGGTTCCGGCTCGAAGCGCCGCAGGCTGGGCGTCAACGCCGCCGCGATCAAGATGAGCACGCCGCCCAAGGCGACTACCGCCGCGTCGTTGTTGTGCAAAAACGCCTCCATCACGCCGCCCAGGCCCAAGGACACCAGGATTTCTGGGATAACGATGAACATGTTGAAGATGCCCATGAAGATTCCGTACTGCTCGGCCGGCAGCTGCTCGACGAGGATGACGTAAGGCATGGAGACGATGGAGGCCCAGCCGATGCCCGCCGCGATCATGGGAAGATAGAGAAGCTCGGGATTGCGGATCCAGGGAACGGCGAAGAGCCCGGCGCCGCAGGCCAGGAGCGCCAGGCCGTGAGTGTAGGCGCGTCCGATGTAGCGCACCAGAAACGGCAGGCACAGGGCGAAGAGGGGCGCGGCCAAGCCTTTGACCATCATGGTCCGCGCCGCCCAGCGGATGCCCTGCTCGTAAAGGGCGCTGTGCGGGTTGGTCGCGCCGAAGACGACCTGGGCCACGGCGATGGAGTAGTAGATCCACATGCAGAAAAGCCCCATCCAAGTGAAGAACTGGATGACGGCCAGCCGCTTCATGGCCGAGGGCATATGGAAATAGCAGTCCTTCGTTTCCGCGAACCACTTCTTGAGCGCCGGCCAGAGCTTTTCCGCCTCGTGGGGGCGGGCGAAGGGCTCGTCCGGCGGGTATTCCGGCGTGGTCGCCACGCTGAAGAACACCGAGAGGAAAAGAATGACGGCGCAGGCGTAGAAGGAGAGGTGCGCCGCGTCCTTTCCGAAGCGGGACAAGAAGGGAAAGACCTGGTTCAAGTCCACCGACGCGATGAAGTTGCCCAAGATGGTGCCCAGGCCGATCATGAGGCTCTGCAGCGCGTAGCCCGTGGGCCGCTGCTCCGAGTTCTGCGTGTCCGCGACTAAGGCTCGGAAGGGCTCCATGGTGACGTTTAAGGACGCGTCTAAAATCCACAGGAGTCCCGCCGCCATCCAGAGGGAGGAGGCGTCGGGCATGAAGCACAGCGCCATCGAGGCCAGCGCCGCGCCGGCCATGAAGTAGGGGCGGCGGCGCATCCGGAGCGGCGCGATCCAGGTCTTGTCGCTCAGGTAGCCGATGATGGGCTGGATGATGAGCCCGGTCGCGGGCGCGGCCAGCCACAGCAGCGGAATCTGATCCGGCTTGGCGCCGAGCTTCTCGTAGATGGAGCTCATGCGCGCGAACTGGATTTCGAAGCCGTGCTGGATGCCGAAGAAGCCCACGCTCATGTTGACCAGCGCGAGCAGGGAAAGATTGGGGCGCTTGGTGCTCACCGGCTACTTCCAGAATCCCGTGTGCGCGGCGATGGAGGTGGCGACGAAGAAGGCGGCCCAGAGCGCGGCGGCGGCGGCGACGGCGGCGAAGCGGTTCTTGGGGTAGAGCTTCGCGGCGACGAGCTGCGGACCCAGGATGAGCAGGGGGCCCAGGATGCCGACGGCGTTTCCCGTCACGTTGTACCAGCGTCCCGCGGACATGAAGATGGGCACCAGGAACAGGTTGCCGATCATTCCGACCAGGAGGTAGAGCGGGCGGATGCCTTTGAGGTTCTCAAGGGCCTTGGCGCGCGCCGCGGGCTCGGACCGCGGGTCCTTCATTTGGCGCAGGGCCTGGCGGTTGGCCAGGATTTGCGGAAGCGTGAAGCCGGTGAAGACCGCGGTGGCCGCGATGCCCATGGCCTGCACGAGCCAGGCGTGGGCCAGGATGGGCCACGCGGCGGCGACGGCGGCCGCGGAGCCCAGGCTGATCAATGTCCATTTCCAGCGCGGGAATGTTTTCCCGGAGGCCAGCTGCGAGAGAATGTAGATGGAGCCGGCCGCGCCGATGAGCGCGTTGCCGATGAGCGCGGCGCTGCCGCTGGCTAAAAACGTCGGGAAGTTGAGCAGGTTGCCCGCGATAAGCGTCATCTGCGAGAGGGCGCTCACGCCGGAGAGCCGCTGCCGGGCGAGCGCGGCCTCGGTCCCGCCGCTCTTCAAGAGCCGCAGGTTCTTGCGGTTGGCGGCGATTTGCACCCAGGGAAAGAAGAAGAACGTCACGTTGGCGGCCCAGCCGGCGATGGAAGAGAGCAGCGCGTAGTGCGCGATGACCCAAGGCGCGCCCAGGGCGGCGGCGACGGCGACGGCCGCGACGGCGGCGGTGAAGGCGACGGCGCCCAGCGAGCCATAGCCGGATTCCTTGGCCGTCTTGGCGGCGGCCGTCGGCCCCTTGTCCAGGCGCAGGACAGCGCCCTCGCCGGGCGGCAGCTCGGCGGTTGTTTGGACGCCTAAAGCGGGAATATGAACGTTGGCGCTAAGGCCGGCGTCGGTCGGATTGGCCAGAACGGCATAAGCTGGGGCATTCGGATTGCCGGCGGACTTGAGCAGGTAGCCGACCCAGGCGGCGCTTTGATCGGCGGGCTCCAAGGGCTCTAAAACGGCGTCGCCCAATTCTTTTTTTATTTCCTTGGCTTGAGCGAAGAGAGACTGGAAAAACGGCGCGATGTCCGGATGCTGGGCGGCCCAGGCGGACCAGTCCACGCTGACGGGCACGGAAAAGGGGACGGCCTTGGGGAAGTCGCTGGGGTCGGAATGGTCGAAGCCGATTTCCTGCGACGCGTAGAAGAGCAGGTTGCCTGGAACGAGCAGCGTCATGAGCGCCGCCGCCTTCCAAAGCCGGCCCAGCCCGCTTATGGGCCGGCGGCCGATGGCGGCTTGGCGCTGGGGCGCGGCCTCGTCGTGGTTGCCGATGAACTGCAGGCCGGTCGCGCCGCCTTTCTGCCAGGTGAGGAAAGAGGCTTCCCGGATGGCCTGCCGGATGTCGCTTGAGACGCCGTTCATCCAGGCGTCGTACCAGCCGTACTGGCCCTCGCTGGTATCCATGTCGTTCTTGTTGTAGATGGAGTCAAATCCGATGTCCGAGAGCGCGTCGCGCAGGGCATAAGCTTCCGCGACATAGGCCGCGGAGGGATTTCCTTTCCGCCCGGTTTCCATCAACTGGGCGAGAAATTCTTGATGAGGCGTCTGGCGGCCCCAGAGCCCGGAGAAGGCCGCGTTGACGAGCTGGTAGGCCATGTCCACGCGCAGGCCGTCGACGCCGCGGCCGACCCACTCGGCGGCGATGGCCGACATGGCGTCGCGCGTGTCCTGGCGCGAATAGTCGATTTGGGCCGTGTCCTTCCAGTAGGCCCGCGAGCCGAAGGAGTTGTAGCCGCCGTAACTGACCCAAATCCAGCGGTTGAGTTTTTGGCTGAAATAGGAGAAATATCCTTCGGGAGGCTTTTGCGCGTCGCCTTCGACTTCCCGATGGATGAAGAACTCCGGATGCTCGGCCAAAAGGCGCGAGTCCTGCGAGGTATGGTTGGGCACGAAATCGAGCACGACCTTCAAGCCCGCGGCGTGGGCCCGCTCGACGAAGCCCTTGAAGTCTTCCAGCGTTCCCAGCTCCGGATTGACCGCCGTGTGATCTTGGATGGAGTACGGAGAGCCGCCGGCGTCGCCCACTCGGTCGCGCAGGCCGATGGGGAAGATGCCCATGGTCCAGACGGCGTCGTAGCCCATGGACTTCAAGTCGGCCAAGTCCTCCGAGGAAAAATCGGCGAAGAATTTCTTGCTCGACGAACTCTGCGGCCGCCCGCGCCAAGCGCGCCAGCCTTCCAGGTTGAAGGCGCGCGGGAAGATTTCGTAGACGCGGGCCTTTTGCATCCAGGAGGAGGGCCGGGCCGCGCGGAATTCCTCCTGCAGCGTCTTGATGCCGTCCTCCAGCAGATTTTGAAGTTGGGTGTTTTTCGCGGCTGCGTTTAATTTCGCGCCGCGCAGGGCGTTGACGCGGGCTTGCAGCCCGGCAACGGATGGGATTTCTCGCGCCGGGGAAAGCAAAGCGTCCAAGTACTCGAAATACTGCCCCAGGTGATGGAGAATGGACGAGGGCCCCAGATCGGATTCGATTTCACGCTTGGAGTAAGCAAAGCCTTCCAGGCCCGCGTTCCTGGCCGAGAACATCTCGTCCTGCCGTCCCGCGACGTGGAAAACGAAGGGATTGACGCGCTGGCCCTGGTTGGTTTTGGTTCCGCGGCTTAAAACGGCGCGCAAGAGGTCCGCGCGCCGGGAGAGAGGCGGGGCCGGGAGTTGAGAGTCGGGCGTAGCTTCATCGGAAGCGGCCAGAGCCAATTGGGCGTCGTGGCTCAGAGCTTCCTCGGAAGCGGAAGGATTTTTGGCCCCGGCTAGGAAACGCAGGAATTTTTTGTCCTTGAGCAGCTGCAGGTATGCCAGCGGGTGCACGGATGCCTGATGGGAGAGGATCGTGACGGCTGTCGGAGCGTGCTTTTGGGCGTTCTCCGCGGGTTGCGGCGCGGTGGCGAGCTCCGAGCTCGCTGCCGCGGGCGCTTCTTCCCGCGGCGCCTGGGTCAGAGTTCCGGTTTGGGCCGAGGGCGGCAGCATTTCCTGCCGGCTCAGCGCGGCGGCGGGCATCGGAGCAGGCAAGTTCGGCAGGGCGGCGTTGAGGGGAATATTCGTCTCGATGTCTAGGGCGGCCGGGGAAAGGGCATTTTCCGAGACCGGAACGCCCGCCGCGATGCCGGAAGCGGAGGCGCCCGCCGCCAAATCAGGCCCGTCTATTTCCTGCGCGGCTAAGCGGTATCCCGCCGCTTGCGGGCCGACTCCCAGGATGAGGAACGATATAAGGATGCTGAGGGTTTTGCGGATGAGTCTGGAGACGCGTCCCTCGCTCCCGGTCATACGCTCATTGTAGCTTGCGATGATTGCTGAGGCCTGAAGCCATTGGTCCCTAAAGGATGGGCCAATAGGGCCCCGTTTTTTGGGTCCCAAAGGCCCAGGACGCAGGCCCCGCGCGAGGCGTGGTTTCGCGGCGATTTGATATAATGCCCGCGCGCCACCACCGCCTATGAGCCTCGGCCTTGAAGACGTTCGAAAAATCGCCAAGCTGGCCCGCCTGAGGCTTTCTTCCGAGGAGGAGAGCCTCTACCGCGAGCAGATGGGCAAGATATTGGACTCGGTCGCCGAGCTCTCCCGCGTGGACACTTCGAAAGTGGCGCCGACAACGTCGGTTTCCGGCGCTTCCGGCGCCTGGCGCGAGGATGAGGCCCGGGCGTTTTCCGGCGCGGAAAAGATTCTCTCGCTGGCTCCGGAGCGGGAAGGCTCCTATTTCAAGGTGAGGAAGGTCATCGAGGGATGACGACCATCGGATTGTCGGCCGGCGACATCGCCGCGGGCGTGGCCGGCGGCAAGTTTTCCGCCGAGGAAGCCGCGCGCGAGCACTTGGCCCGCGTAAAGGAAAAGGACGCCCGCGTGAGGGCCTTTGTCTCGGTGCTTGAGGAACAGGCCCTGGCCCAGGCGCGCGCGGTGGACGCCAAGAAAAAGCGCGGCGAGAAGCTGGGGCCGCTCTGCGGCGTGCCCGTCGCCGTCAAGGACAATATCCTCATCGAGGGCGTGGAGACTACCTGCTCGTCAAAAATTTTGAAAGGCTATGTCGCGCCTTACGACGCCGACGTCATAGAACGGCTCCGCAAGGCCGACGCCGTGTTCATCGGCAAGACCAACTTGGATGAGTTCGCCATGGGCTCCTCGACCGAGAACTCGGCGTTCTTCAAGACCGCCAACCCGTGGAATCCGGACTACGTCCCCGGCGGTTCCTCGGGCGGCTCGGCCGCGGCCGTGGCCGCGGGCTTTTGCCCATTGGCCTTGGGCTCGGACACCGGCGGGTCCATCCGCCAGCCGGCGGCATTGTGCGGCGCGGTGGGCTTGAAGCCCACCTACGGCGCGGTCTCTCGGCGCGGCCTCATCGCCTTTGCCTCGTCCCTGGATCAAATCGGCCCCATCACGCGGACCTCGGCCGACGCGGCCCTGGCGCTTTGCGTCATCGGCGGCCACGACCCGCTTGATTCCACGTCCTCGCCGGAGTTCGCTCCGGGCAAGATTTTGGATGAGCTGTCGCAAAACCTGGCCGGCCTGCGCATCGGCATCCCCAAGGAGTATTTCATCAAGGGCATCGACCCCGAGGTGGAGGCGGCGGTGCGCGCCGCGCTCAAGGTTTTCGAGAAGTTGGGCGCCAAGGCCAGCGAAGTGTCTTTGCCGCACACGCCCTACGCGATCAGCACCTACTATCTCATCGCGCCCTCGGAGGCCAGCTCGAACCTGGCGCGTTTCGACGGCATCCGCTACGGGCGGCGGGCGCAGGAAGCCGCCACGCTCGAAGAAGTCTACGAGCGCTCGCGCGGCGAGGGCTTCGGCCCCGAGGTCAAGCGCCGCATCATGCTGGGAACCTACGCCCTGTCCTCCGGCTATTACGACGCCTACTACGCCAAGGCTCAGCGGGTCAGGACGCTCATCAAAAAAGATTTCGAGGAGGCCTTCGCGTCGGTCGATTTGCTGCTGACGCCCACCGCGCCCTCGCCGGCCTTCAAGTTCGGCGAGAAGACCAAGGATCCGCTCTCGATGTACCTATCCGACGTGTTCACCATCCCCTCGAACCTGGCCGGCAACGCCGCGGTGTCGGTTCCCTGCGGCCTGACGCGCGCGGGGCTTCCCATCGGCGTGCAGCTCATCGCCGATCGTTTCGCCGAGGGCCGGCTTTTGGCCGCGGCCGCGGCGTTCGAGCGGGAAAGGCCCTTCCCGAGGCTCAATTGAGGATGAATCAGGAATTTTCCGCCGGCGGCGTGGTTCTGAAGGACGGGCAAATGGCGCTGGTGCAGGTCGTCAACCTGAAAAAAGAAAAGGTTTGGACTTTCCCCAAAGGGCACATCGAGCCCGGCGAATCGGCGCAACAGGCCGCCTTGCGCGAGGTCGAGGAAGAGACCGGCTGGCGCTGCAAGACGCTTAAGCCCCTAACCACCGTTCGCTATGAGTTCTCCCGTCACGGGACGCCGGTTTCCAAGAGCGTGGAATGGTTTTTGATGGAGCCGCTGGAAAAAGTCGGCGAGCCGGCCGAAGGGGAAATTTTGTCTTGCCGTTGGGCCACGGCCGAGGCCGCGCGCGGGCTCGTGCGTTATCCCTCGGATATCGAGCTTTTGGGCCTGGTCGGGGCCGAGGCTTAGGCGATGGCGGCAAAATACGAGATGGTCGTGGGCCTGGAAGTCCATGCGCAGCTGGCCACGCAAAGCAAGCTTTTCTGCGGCTGCCCTACGGACGGCTTTGGCGCCCCGCCCAACAGCCGGATTTGCCCGGTCTGCACCGGGCAGCCGGGCGTCCTGCCGGTCTTGAACCGCAGGGCCGCGGAGCTGGCTTTCCGCGCGGCGCTGGCCCTGGGCTGCCGCATCGCTCCGGTCTCCATCTTCGCGCGCAAGAACTATTTTTATCCGGACCTGCCCAAGGCCTATCAGATTTCCCAGTACGAGCTTCCCTTCTCCGAGCACGGAGGGCTTGAAATCAGAACGAAAGACGGCCATACTCAGCGGGTGCGCATCCACCGCATCCATATGGAAGAGGACGCCGGCAAGCTGCTTCACGCTATCGGTGCGGAGAAGCTGGATTACTCGCTGGTGGATTTCAACCGGGGCGGAACGCCCTTGGTCGAAATCGTGTCCGAGCCCGATATTCGCTCCTCCGACGAGGCCTATGCCTACCTGACGGCCTTGAAGGAAATTCTGCAGTACGCCGGCGTCTCCGGCTGCAACATGGAGAAGGGCGAGATGCGCTGCGACGCGAACGTTTCCCTGCGGCCCGCAGGCTCGGAAAAATTCGGCACCCGCGCGGAAATCAAGAACCTCAACTCGTTTCACAACGTCAAGCTGGCCTTGGAGCACGAGTTCGTCCGCCAGGCGGAAATCCTGGATTCCGGCGGCCGCGTGGTCCAGGAAACCAGGCTTTGGGACGCGGAGCGGGGCATGACCGCTTCCATGCGCTCCAAGGAAGAAGCCCACGATTACCGCTATTTCCCGGATCCCGATTTGCTGCCGCTTGAAGCGCCCTCGGATTGGATTGGGCGCATTCAAGCGGAGCTGCCCGAGCTTCCCGCGCAGCGCCGCGCGCGGCTCGCCGCCGAGTTTAATCTCTCGGACTACGACGCCGAGGTGTTAAGCGGGGACAAGGAACTGGGGGACTATTTCCTGGCCGCCGGCCCGCAGAACGGTTTCTCCAAGGCTCTTTCCAATTTAATGACCACGGAGCTCTTGGCCAAGCTCAACGCCGAGGGGCTTTCCGCTTCCGGCTCCCGCGTGGCGCCCAAGAATTTGGGCCGACTTGCGGCTCTTTTCGCGGGCGGCGAGATTTCAAGCAAAATCGCCAAGGAACTCTTCGCCCGGATGTGGGAGAGCGGTCGGGCTCCTGACGAGCTCATCAAGGAGTTGGGATTGGCGCAGGTTTCCGATGAGGGGCAAATCAAGGCCTGGGTTAAAGAAGCGCTGGCCGCCAACCCCAAAGCGGCAGAGGATTTGCGAGGCGGTAAGGAGCGCGCCGCGGGATCGATTGTGGGCGCGGTCATGAAGCTCTCCAAAGGCAAGGCCAACCCGGCCCTAGTCAACCGTCTTATTAAGGAAGCGGTCAAATCGTGAGGCTCTCCCGCCCCGTTTTTTTGCTTGCCGCCGCGCTGTCCTTTTCGGCGCTCGCTGCCTCGGCTTACGACACCATCCGCTTCCTGCCGCCGGTTCCCCTGCCCGAGGCCCGCTGGCCTGTGGCCATGGCCGCGGGAACAAGCCGCTTCTACGTCCTCGATCGCAAGAAGGCCCAGGTGGACGTCTATTCTCTGGCGGACGGCAAGCTTCTCGAGGCGGCGCGCGGCCGCGGGGAGCAAAAGTTCGACGATCCCGAGGGCATCGCGGTGGGCCCGGACGGCAAGGTTTACGTGGCGGACACGGGCAACGACCGCATTGTTATTCTGAACGCGGACGGCGGTTTTTTAGGCGCGTTTGGCGCAGACGGCTCGGGGCCGGGACGTTTTGATTCGCCCCAAGGCGTCGCGGTCGGCCAGGACGGCCGGGTCTACGTGGCCGACACGGGCAACGATCGGGTCCAGGTATTCACGCCCGGGGGCATCCTGCTTTTTTGGTTCGGCCGCGACGGCAAGCTGCAAGGCCAGTTTCGGAAGCCGACAAAAATCCAAGTGGACGCGGCCGATGCCGTCTATGTGCTTGATTCGGACAACGGCCGCATCCAGAAATTCGACGATAAAGCCCGCTTCGTCGAATCCTTCCCTATCGGCGGGCGCGACTTCGCCGTGGACCCCTACGGGTTCTCCTACGTGCTTGATTCGGGCGACGGCAAGGTCAGTGAAGTCGATCCGCGGGGCTCTGTGCTGGGCGTCTTCGGAACCTGGGGGCGGGGCGCCGGAGAGTTCCGCGACCCGCAGGCCCTGGCGATAGGGCCCGCCGGGCGCATCCTGGTCTTGGACAGCGAGAACAAGCGCGTGCAGGAAGTTGAGCTGACCAACAGCTTGAAGACCATTCCCATCGCGCCCGATTTGGAGACCAAGATTTTTGTCAAAGCCTCCACGCAGAGCTGGAGCGTTTCCGCCGGCGCCCTGGCCGCGGATGGGAAAAGCCTCTACGCCTATATTCCCGACAAGCGCCGCTTCGTCGCGTTGTCTTCCGGGACGCTGCCGCAGAGCTTCGGCGCAAGCCGTGGTCCGGGGGCGATAGACGGCTCCGATGGCTTTGCCGCCAGCTCGCTCGGCTTCTACGTCTCTGACACGCCGGGAGACCGCGTCGTGCAGTTTGACTCCTCCGGCGCCTGGAAGGCCGATTTCGCCGGCGGCCGCGGGATGTTCGGCTTCATGGGCCGCTCGAAAGAAGGCCGCGTGGACGACCCGCGCGGCGTCGCGGTCAACGAGCAGGGAACCGTCTACGTGGCGGACGCCGGCAATCACCGCATCGAGGCCTTCAGCCCGGACGGGACGTTTCTCTTCACCATCGGGCCGCGGCTGACGCTTCAAGAGAGCACGCAGACCTATGAACTCGAGGCGCCCTCGGCCGTGGTCTGGGACAAGGAAGGCTTCGTCTATTTCGCGGACCAGGGCCTGGATAAAATCTTTAAGTGCGAGCCTTCGGGGGCCTTGGTGGCCGTTTGGGGAAAGTCCGGGGACGCGCCCGGAGAGTTCGAGGCGCCCGCGGCCATGGCCTACGACGGGCATGATTACCTGTATATTTTGGACAACGAGCTAAAGCGCGTGTCCGTCTACGACAAGGATGGGAACTGGATGACGGATTTGTTCTCGCCGGGAGATGCTCCGGGCGAACTCTCCCGGCCGGCATCGGTAGCGATCGTGGATCAGAGCCTGGTGGTCTCCGATCCGGGGCGCGGCAAGGTTTTGTCCTTTGATCTGCGCCCGTCCTTGGCGCCGCCCGTCGCGGTGAGCACGTCGGTCAAGGACGGCATGGCGGAGCTTTCTTGGCCGCCGTCGGAGGATCCATGGTTCTACGGCTACCGCATCTTTCGCGCGGATAAAATCGAAGGTCCCTACCAGGAAGTCGGCGAGTCGGGCGCGCCCATGTTCGAGGATATCGGCGTCAACCCCGGGGAGCGGTATTTCTATCGCGTCTCCGCCGAGGCCAAAACTCACGATGTTGGAATTATGGGCCCTCCGGTCGAGGTCTCCATCGCGGGGGCGGCGAACCTGCCGCCCGTGGAGATTTCCTCGGTGACCCTGGGCGACATTTTTCCCGCCAACTACAAGTGGTACCTGAAAAATCCCGTGGGCCAGGCCGTCGTGGTCAACAACCTCAACGTCCCATTTCGCGACCTGACCTTTAGCTTTCGCCTGAAGGACTTCATGGATTTCGGCTACGACACGACGATTAAGAGCCTGGCGCGCCGAGGCAGCGCCGTCATCCCGCTCATCGCCACGCTCAACAACAAAATTCTCGACGTCACGGAGGACACCCCCATCCAGGCGGAGTTCTCCCTGACCTACTTCGATGCCGGCCGCGAGCGCACGGTCACGCTGACCAAGCCCCTGCGCGTCTATTCCCGCAACGCGATTGTCTGGAGCGACCCGCGGCGCATCGCGGACTTTGTCACGCCGCAGGATCCGCCCGTGGTGGATTTCGCGCGCCAAGCGCTTTTGTCCGCGCCCCAAAGCCCCAAGACCGCGGCCTTGAACCCCAACGCGGTGGCCGCGCTCGATATTTGGGACGCGCTCTCCGCCGCGGGCGTGCGGTTCTTCGCCAAGCCCAGCGATCCTTACGAGACGGTGTCCCAGGACAAGACTTTTCCCGTGGACTACACCCAGTTCCCCCGCGAGACCCTGGAGAGAAAAAGCGGCCAATGCGACGATTTGACGACGCTGATGGTCTCGCTGCTGGAGAGCGCGGAGATTCCCTCCGCCATTCTGGACTACCCGGGCCACATGGCGCTCATGTTCGACACGGAAAGCCAATCGGCCGAGCGCGCGGGCGTGCCTTCGGACTGGCTGGTCAAGTACGACGGCCGCTATTGGGTGCCGGTGGAGGCCACTCTGCTGGGACAGGGCTTCGTCCAGGCGGTGCAAAAAGCCGTCTACGACTACAAGGCCTTGTCGGCCCAGAAAGCGGCCCATGTCGTGGATCTGCAAAAGGCCTGGGCCGACTTCGAGCCCGCGACCCTGCCGGCCGCGTCGGCGCCTCTTCCAACGGCCGACGCCAAAGCCGCGGCCCAGGATTTTTCCGCGGCGATCAAAACCCTGTTCGACGCGGAGTACGCGTCCTTGAAGGGGCAATTGAAGGCCGCCCTGGCCGCCGATTCCAAAGACGAGGTCAGCCGGATTGAATTGGGGATTTTGGAGTACCAGGCCGGCCGGCCCGAAGCTTCGCGCCAGGCTTTCGAGAAAGTCTTGAAGAACGATCCGGCCAATGCCGCGGCCCTGAATGATTTGGGGAACATCGCTTTTTTTGCCGGAGATTACGCCCAGGCGGCCAAAATGTACGGCAAGGCGGCGGCCGCGGCCGCCGCCGCGGCCGCGCCGGACCCGGATTATTCCATGAACTTGCTCAAGGCCGAGCTTGAGTTGAAGGACGTCGCCTCGGCCAAGAAAGCCGGCGACGCGGCTACGGCGCTTGATGCCGACTTGACCCCGGCCGTGCAGGCCCTGCTGGAAGGTTCCGGGTCTCAGGCCCAATAGGAGGTTCGTCATGAAGAAAACGGCAGCCGCGGCGGCTTTGATTCTAGCCCTGGGCGCTTCCTTGGCCAAAAGCGCCTCTTCGGACACGGTCAAGACGGCGACGAAGGCTCCGGCCAAGACCGAGGCGCTTTCCATTCCGGCCGAGACGTGGCTTACTCACCTCAAGGATGCCTTGACCCAGACGACGCTTTCGGGCGAGTATCAAAAAGGGGACGTGGCGCAGGTGGCCGCGGTCCGCGGCGCGCGGCAGCAGGTTCCCAGCGCCGACAAGCCGGTCTGGAAGGGAGGATTTTCGGATCAAGCCCGCGTCGAGCTTAAAAAGGAGCGCGCGGCCTTGGCGCAGGGGGTGGATCTTCTCTTGCAGGGCCGCCTGGCCGAGGGCCGGGCCCAAATTCTCGCCTTCGAGAAGCAGTATCCGCGCAGCAGGCTGCGCGGCGCGGCCGAGGAGGCGCTGAGGAAAACCGCTTCCGAGGCGGTCCTTCAGCGGCCGGCGGCCCCTAAGACCGACGCGCCGCCGGCTTCAGCCGCGCCAGCCGCGAAATCTTCCCGATAAGCGCGGTCGTCGAGCGGCCCTTGGCCAGAGGAATCAAGGCAACCTTGCCCGCGTACTCTCGCCCCGCCACCTGTCTTTTGCGGTAGTCCGCGCCCTTAGCCAACACGTCGGGCTTGAGCCGGCTCAGGAGTTCGGCCGGCGTGTCCTCTCCAAACTCCACCACGGCGTCCACGCAGGCCAGGGCCGCGAGCACCAAGGCGCGGTCTTTCCAAGGATTGATCGGCCGGCCGGGTCCCTTTCCCAATCGCCGGGCCGAGGCGTCCGAGTTCAAGCCCACGACCAGGACGTCGCCCAGGCTCCGGGCCTTTTCCAGGCTTTGCACGTGTCCTGCGTGGAGTAGGTCAAAGACGCCGTTGGTGAAAACCACGCTCTTGCCTTCCCAGCGCCAAGCTTCCCGCAGCTCCAGAAGGCGCTTCAAGGTCTTTATTTTGTCGCGGGAATAGAGGGCGGCCATAAAAGATCTCCTTTCGCGCCGCGGGGCCGGCGTAGGACCCGGAAAAACGGCGCTTACCTGACGATGTTGAGCAACTGCGCGCAGAGTTCTTGCAACTCTTGCGCCCGGCTCGGGGTCTGCTGAGCGTAGAATTGAATCTGCTGGCCTTCCAGCGCGTAGCCCGCGCCGTCGAAGCTGGGCGCGTCCATGAGCGCCTCATTGTAGAGCCACTGCGCGTAGGAGGAGAAGGTTAGGGCGTCGCTTTGCAGGTTTTGCGCGGGCGCGACGGCGTCGGGCTGGGCCTTGGCCCGGGAGTTCAGCGTCTGGACCTGAGATTCGACGTATTGAATATTGCCGACGAAAATATTGAGGTTCGACGCCGTCTGATCGAGTTCCGCCCGGATGGAAGCATTGGGAACGGGCGGCGCGCCGACAAGCTGGCTCTTGATTTGCGCCAAATCCTGGCGGAGCTGCGCGGCTTGCTGGACGAGGATTCCGACGTTTTGATCGGCGGCCGAGATGTCCTGCGGCAGCGCGGCGTCCTGCGCTTTTGCCAGGCGCGCTTGAAAGGCCAGGACCCCGGCTTCGCCGCGGTTAAGGTCAGGCGCAAAGCCGGCGGGGACCGCGGCGCGGGCCGCGGCGCACAAGCTCGCGATGAGGACGGAGGAAAAAATAGTTTTCATCATAGGGGGATTCTAAAGATTTGCCGGTGCCGGGTCAATAGCTCTTGAAAGATGGAGAGATTAGGGCTATAGTTCCCTCTGCGCAAGTTCGAAACTGCCATTTTTTCATGATCTTCCGAAAACGCGAGCGCCGTTTGTCGGAGCTCGGCGCGCTCTTGGCCGCAGCTCTGGGATGCTCCGTTTCTCGCCCGGTTTTTGGAAATGAATTGCCGCCTCAAGCCGGGTCTGCTTATGCTCAGGCTGCCGCTTCCTTTCGGGAAGGCTATGCCTTGGCCGCGCGCAGGGACTATGCGGATGCGGAGCCGTATTTCAAGGCTGCCGTCCGGCTCAATCCTAAATTCGGGCTAGCTTATTTTTGGCTGGGCATCTGCGCCGAGCAGGGGGGCGCGGACTCCGATGCCATTGAATCCTTCCGCCAAGCGTTGGCCGAGACCGCGGACACGAACTTGTCGGCCGTCATGCACTACGATTTGGGCGTCGAATATTTGAAGAACGGCCAAAACGCCGCGGCGCAAGGCCAGTACCGCGCGGCGGTCGCGCTGAATCCCGCGTTCGCCTCTCGTCCTCTCGTCTTACCGCCGCATCCGAACGCGGCATCGCCCCCGGCGCCTCCTGCGCCAACGTCTTCACCAGGCCGCGGCCCGCCTCTCCCGTATTGGCTGCGTTTCCTTGATTTCGCGCTGATTGTAGCCGGCATTGGACTTGCCGGCTTTGTTCTCGTCAAAGCGAGGCGCAAGCAAGCTGCCGCGCCCCCCGCTGCGCCCCCCGTGATTCAAGAGACGGGCTCTTGGCAGATGGAGCCGGAGCTTCTGACGGCGCAACCGCCCAGGCGGCTTGAATTTCGCGGCTGGAGAAACGTGTTCGCGGCGCCCGTGGTGCTGGCGTTCGGCATCCTGCTCGCCTTGTTTGCCGCCAATGGACGCTACGAAATGCGGCGCTGGTACATCCTTCGGCACGGCGTCGCCGGCGTCGCCGTGCTGCAGCGGGCCTATTGGACGAGCCGGCAGGGTTATCGCGTGGGCAGGATCTACCAATTCCATTGGGTGCTCGCCTACGAACCCCCGGGCGAGCGGCCGCAAGTCTTCGACGCGGCGGTCGGAGGGAGAAATTCCGTCTCTCCGGGCGCGAAGTTTTCTGTCCACTATATTGCCGAGAGGCCCGGCTGGGCGGCGCTGGACGACGACTACGGGCAGGAGCGCAAGGATTTAGGCCTCGCGGCAGCCATTCTGCTTACTTTTTGCTTTATCTTAGGGATAGCCGCGTGGAAAATTAATAAATCACGAAGAATCCTGCGTTGGGGTCGCGCCGTCGGAGCCGTGGTCTCGGCGCTTAAATCCCCGTATCGCGGCATGCGGCGCGTCGGATTCTCCTACGAATTAGACGGGCGGAAGCTGGCGGCATGGGCGATGGTGAGCGCGAGAGTGCCGCTTCAGGAAGGCCAAGTGGTTACCATCGTCGCGGACCCCGCCGATCCTGCGCGCATCGTGGTCTACCAGGACGCCTCTTGGCGGGTGGCGGCCTAGTGCGCCTTGGGCGCGTTGGGGAATAGCGCGTCCTCGATGAGGCCGCACCAAATCTGGATGATCGCGATGTGCGCCTCCTGGATGCGCGCGACCGCGTCCGAAGGGACCTGCACGCAGATGTCGGCCATGTCCTTGAGCTTGCCGCCTTTGCGGCCGGTCAGGCCGATGACCAGGAGATTTTTCTTTTTGGCGGCTTCGACCGCCTTAATCACGTTGGCCGAGTTTCCCGAGGTTGAGATGGCCACCGCGATATCGCCCGGCTTGGCGTGGGCTTCGAGTTGGCGCGAAAACACGTTTTCGTAGCCGAAGTCGTTGGCAATCGAGGTCAAATCCGAGGTGTTGACCGTCAATGAAATCGCCGGCAAGGGCGGGCGGTTGCGCTCGAAGCGTCCCACCAGCTCGTCCGCGAAGTTCTGCGCGTCGCAGGCGGATCCGCCGTTGCCGAAGGTCATGATCTTGTTGCCGGCGCGGAAAGTCGCGATCAAGGCCTCGGCGGCTTTTTCCAGCGCCGGAAGCTGGCTTTGCGCGGTCTCCGCGAGCGCGCGGCTTGAGTCAAGCAGCTGCTCGCGGATCATGTGGCTCATTGACATGAGGTCTTCCCTTGAGGTCAAGAATAAATCCTATGTGGCGAATTATATCTTTTCTGTAGGCATGGCGGAATCTTGTTCCCGCTAGAGCTGGCGGCGGCAATTCCGGCTTGGGACCGGTCTTTTCACAAGAAGATTGTGTGTTCGTATGTATTCGGCCGCGAGGTGCGCCATAAGATAATTGCCGTGGCCGTCAAGGTGCACAACATCCATGAAATCCTGCACACGGAAAGATCTCATGTGTGCGTTAATATCCAGCAAAGGCACGTCTTTTCGTAACAAACTTCTTTTCACTTCACTGCGGAAATTCGCATAGTTTCCGGAAAGCCCTGACTTTGACTTCGGCTTTAGGGGAGCAATCGGCTGCAGAATATCCAGGAAGGCAATGCCGCTGCCGCGGGACAAAATCGCCATTTTTGACACATTGCCGGCAAAAACATCCGAAGTCGCAAGAAGCGTATTGCCGGATCTTATGGCGTTCAATGGAAGTGAGGCGCGGTTTTCCATGTTCAATGAGAAGTTGATTAGCTGCGGGAAGATAATATGCGGAATCTTCTCCAGCCTGACTCCGAGGGGCTCCCAGGTAAATGCTATTTGATTCGCGGCAAGATCGAATACGCCGAAGCAATTAAATCCGGCCACGTGCGGATCCCAGTCCGGATTATGGAATTCAGCAAAATCATTGAAGCCATCAAGCGCGATGATTAGGTTGGGGTTGAGATTGATCAGGCTTCGCGCGACGAGGGCCAATTCGTTTCCCGATTCATAGCCAATGACGGCGGCATTAATGACCTGCGTCCCGGGCAATAGCTTCTCCAAATGCACGGCGAAGGTCTCGCCGTCGCTGTTTAGCCCCGTTCCAAAGGCCGTGGATCCGCCCACGACGATGATCCTCTTTTGCCCCGGACGCAGCGGCGAGATTTCCGGCCCGCGATATCCGGAGCTGTTAATGGAGAAGAACGGTGTTTTTTGGCTGGGCGCATTCTCATAAACGACGCCGGGGCTCAGCCGAAGTTTTAATAGTCCTTTGCTTGCGGATAATCTAATCCCCGAATATGTGTAGAAAGACCAGCTGTAGTAGGATTTTGTCCGTTCGGGCAAAGAATGGGACCGTTCGGCAAGATGTTCAAGAATAATTTCGCAAAGAAGCAATGCTAGGAATGCCGCAAGAAACAGAAGCAGAATTTTTTTTAGAATCGAGCCGGCGCGAGTCATTGAGGCTTTGTCCTTAGGCGTTTGAAGGGACGCGGTCTTATTTAACAGCCAGGCGAGAATGAGAGGAGCCGTTATTTAAAATTTTTTCGCTCAAATGCGTGTCGAAATCGCCGCCGATGAAGTCGGGGTGCGCGAGCACCTTTTGGTGGAAGCCGATGGTGGTGCGGATGCCGGAGATCTCGAACTCGGACAAGGCGCGGCGCGAGCGGGCCAGGGCCTCGGGGCGCGTGGGCGCGAAGACCACGAGCTTGGCCAGGAGGCTGTCGTAGTGGCTGGGCACGGTGTAGCCCGCGTAGAGGTGGGTCTCCAAGCGCACGCCGGGGCCGCCGGGCAGGCGCAGGGCTTCGATTTTGCCGGGGCAGGGAGCGAAATTGTTGTCGGGGTCTTCCGCGTTGATGCGGTGCTCCACGGACCAGGCGCGGATTTGAGCGGCGCGGGCTTGGTCGAAGGGAAGCTTCTCGCCGGCCGCGATGAGGATCTGGGTCTGGACCAAATCCAAGCCGGTCACCGACTCCGTCACCGGATGCTCGACTTGTAGGCGGGTGTTGACCTCGATGAAGTAAAACTTGCCGTCCTGCACCAGGAACTCGACCGTGCCCACGTTGGAATAGCCGCTCTCCCGCGCCAAACGCACGGCGGCCTCCTGCATCTCCCGGCGCATTTTTTCATCCAGGGCCGGCGAAGGGGATTCCTCGATGAGCTTTTGGTTGCGGCGCTGGACCGTGCAGTCCCGCTCAGGAAAAGCGACCGCGTTGCCGCGTCCGTCGGCCGCGATCTGGATTTCCACGTGGCGCGGATGGCCCAGGTATTTTTCCAGGTAGACCGCGTCGTCGCCGAAAGCGGCCTTGGCTTCGCTCTGCGCGGTCAAAAGCTGGGTATTGAGTTCTTCTTCGGTGCGCGCCAGGCGCAGGCCCTTGCCGCCGCCGCCGGCCGCGGCTTTGATCATGACCGGCAGCCCGATGGCGCGGGCTTCTTTCATCACATCGCCCTTGACTAGGCCCGTGGTGCCAGGCACGACCGGAACTTGGGCTTTCCTGGCCAGGGCTTTGGCCTCGCTCTTGTAACCCAGCATGCGGATGGCTTCGGGCTTTGGGCCGATGAAGACCAAGCCTGCCGCGGCGCAGGCCTCGGCGAAATCCTCGTTCTCGGACAAAAATCCGTAGCCCGGATGGACGGCCTGGGCGCCGGTGATTTTGGCCGCGGCCAGGACCGCGTTCATGTCCAGGTAGCTCTGCCGCGAGGGCGCCGGCCCGATGCAGACGGCCTCATCGGCCGAGCGAACGTGCAGGGATTCGCGGTCGGCCTCGGAGTAGACCGCGACGGATTTTATGCCCATCTCGCGGCAGGCGCGCAGCACGCGCACCGCGATTTCGCCCCGGTTGGCGACGAGGATTTTTTTAAACATGTCAGGTTTCGATGAAGAACAGAAGACGCCCGTAGTCCGCGGGCTTGCCCTCCTCGATGAAAATTTTGGCCAGGCGGCCGGAGACGGGCGCTTTAACCGGCAAAGACGCTTTAGGCCCCTGCTCCACGCGGCCCAGCACCGCGCCTTCCTTGACCGCGGCGCCCTCTTCCAGAGTCGCCGCGCGGCCAGGTTCGCCCCATTGGAAAATCCCCACGCCGGGAGAGACCACCGCCGCGTAGCGGCTGGAAAGATCCGGTTCCGGGATGGCGGGTGCCGAACCGGGCAGGGAAAAAGAAAACCCGTCTTCGCCTTTTTTGAGCGCGACTTCCGTCAAATCCGTGGTCTTGATCCAGGACAGGACGTCCTTCAAATCTTCGGCGTTCATCGCTTCCTCCTGGCTTTTCCCGTCCGGTGCTGGGCCGAAAGCGAGCTTCTGGCCTTGATCAGGTTTTGAGGGTGGGCGGGCAGAAGCCCGGAGCTCAAGGGATCGAAGGCGTCGGGCAGCATCTTGTGGACGTAGGTGCGCCGCACTTTCTGGCGCCGGGTGCGGGGGTTTAAATCGACGAGGTAGAGCTCCGTCTCGCGGGTCGAGAATTCGAACATCACCTGCCGGCAGGCGCCGCAGGGTTTGGCCGAGTTGGCCACCACGCAGACGGCCCGAATTCCCAGCTGCCTGCGGGTGACGGCGTTGAAGATGGCGACGCGCTCGGCGCACAGGGAAAGCCCGTAGGAGGCGTTCTCCACGTTGCAGCCGGCGAAGATGCGGCCGGATTCGGTTAGAATCGCCGCGCCCACGGGGTAGCGCGAATAGGGACAGTAGGCGTTTTTCTGCGCGGAGACGGCCGTCGCGATGAGGCGCGAAATGATCTTAGACGGTTTCATGAATCTCCTTGAGGGCGTCCGCGGCCTCTTGTTCGAAGCGGATTTTCAAGGCCGCGCGTTCCGCGGCCGGCAGGAAGAGATGGTCGACCGAGCCGACGCTTAAAGCTGCCAACTCGCGAAGAGAGAAGCCCAACTCCTGCGCCTGCGCGTACTCATGGGTCAAATCGATGGCGAAGACGCCGCGGTCGTCGGTGTTGAGCGTCAGCCGCACGCCGGCTTGGTAAAATCGCCGGACCGGGTGGTCCTTCAAGCTGGGCACCGCCTTGGTGCGCACGTTGGAGGTGATGCCGATTTCAAGCGGGATTTTGCGGCGCACCACCTCGGCCAAGAGCTTGTCGTCCTCCATCAGGTGCACGCCGTGGCCGATGCGGTCGACCGAGAACTCCAGGGCCGAGCGCAGGTTCTCCGTGCCGCTGGTCTCCCCGGCGTGGCAGGTCGTGTGGATGCCCAGAGCCTTAGCCTCGGCGTAGTAGTCCGCGAACTCTCGCGTGGGGTGCCGGGCTTCGTCTCCGGCCAAATCGAGGGCCGCGACCGCTGGCTCCTTCAAGGTGAGCTTGGGGTTGAATATTTTCTTGAGGAGAGAAAACGCCCGGCGGTTTTCCGCGGCGCCGTGCGCGCGGAACAGGCAGATGATGACGGAACTGCTGGTCTTGAAGTCCTTTAAGCCCTTTTTGAGGCCGCGCAGAACGGCCGCAACGGCCTCTTCGGAGCTCATGGACGAAGAGCACAGGAGCTCCGGCGCGAAGCGGACCTCGACGTGCCGGATGTTGTCCGCGGCCGAGTCCTCCACGAGCTCGTACGCGGCCCGCTCAAGGGCCTGCGGGCGGCGCAGAAGAGGGCAGATGATGTCGAAAGCCTTCAAGCATTCCGCCAAGGAGCCGCAAGACGGAGAGGTCTGCACGAACGGGATGAGGTCTTCGACCGTATCGGCCGGGAGCTTGGCGCCTGATTCCCGGCCTAACTCCAAAATAGTGCGGGGCCGCAGGGCGCCGTCCAAATGGCAGTGCAGTTCGGCCTTGGGAAGGCGGCGCAGGATATCGCTCATTTTTTTCCTTGGAGGTATTTCCCCGCGATGAGCGCGAGTTTCTTGTCCGCGGCGGCCTTGACCTTGCGCGCGTCGGTCACCAGGGCGCCGGCCAGGGCGTGTTGGCAGGCGCAGATGCGGGTCCGCGCGGCCAGGGCGCCGACGCCGGCCTGGAGGATTTTCTGCGCGTTCTGCGCATTGGCGGACAAGGTCGCCATGACCTTGTCGCTGGTCACCTCGTCGTCCTCTTTCCAGCAGTCGTAGTCCGTCACCATGGCCATCAAGGAGTAGCAAATCTCGGCCTCGCGCGCGAGCTTGGCCTCCTGCGCCGCGGTCATGCCGATGACGTCGTAGCCTTGCCGGCGGTGGTAGTCGGATTCGGCCCGTGTGGAGAACTGCGGGCCCTCCATGCAGACGTAGGTTCCGCCGCGGCTAAAATCGAGTCCCAACTCGGCGGCCGCGCTGGCCAGGAGTTCGCTCTGCGCCGCGCAGAAAGGATGGGCGAAGGCCACGTGCGCGACCACGCCGCCGCCGAAGAACGTGGAGGGACGGCCTTTGGTCTCATCAACGAGCTGATCCGGGAACACGAAGCGTTTGGGGGCGAGCTCCTCTTTAAGGGACCCCACGGCCGCGACGCCGATGAGGCGCTCGACGCCCAAGGACTTGAGCGCGTAGATGTTGGCCCGGTAGTTGATTTCGGAGGGCAAAAACACGTGATCCTGCCCGTGCCGGGCTAAAAAGGCGCAGGGCGTTCCGGAAAGCTCGCCCACGACCACGGGCCCCGAGGGCGCGCCGTAGGGCGTTTTGACCCGGATTTCTCGGGCGCCCAAGAGTCCCGTCATGCGGTAGAGCCCGCTGCCGCCGATAAATCCCAGAGGGGCTCGCGGAGCGGCCGTCTTGGCGCGCGTCACGGCACGAACCCTCCCAGGGGCAGGAGTTCCTGGATCATCGAATCGAGCTTCTTGAAATCGATGGGCTTCTGGACGAACCGAATTTTGGGGCCCTCGGGGACGATCGTTTTGATTTTTTCGTAGGGGTGGGCGGAGATGAAAATGACGGGGATGGACGCCGTTTTCGGATCATTCTGGAGCGACTGATAGACCGAGGAGCCGTAGGCGCCCGGCATCTGCACGTCGGTGATGATGAGGTGCGGCCGATGCTCGGAGGCTTTTTGCCGCAAATCAAAGCCGTCCGTGGCGACGACGACGAAGTGCTTGCGGGCCGCGAGAAATTCATGGAGCAGAGTGGCGATGTCGGGACTGTCCTCGCCGATTAAAATCTGGGCGATCATGCCGCGTCGCCGCCGATTTCCGCGATAAGCTCGGGGTAGATGGGAAAGCGCGCGCACAGGGCGCGGACTTCCGCGCGCAGGGCCGCGAGCTTGGCGGGGTTTCCCCGCGCGGCCACGGCTTCGTCGATAAAGTGCGCCACGGCCTCCATCTCCTTCTCGCCCATGCCCCGCGTGGTGACGGCCGGCGTTCCGAGGCGCACGCCCGAGGCGATGAAGGGCTTTTGCGGATCGTAGGGGATGGCGTTTTTGTTGACGGTGATGCCGGCCGCGTCCAGGGCAGCCTCGGCTTCCTTGCCGGTGACGCTCTTGGGCCGCAAATCGAGGGAAAAGAGATGGCAGTCGGTCCCGCCCGCCACGATGCGGAAACCCTTGTCCTTCAAGAAGCGCGCGAGCGCCCGTGCGTTGGCCAGCACGCGCGCTTGGTAGTCCTTGAACTCGGGCTTGAGGGCCTCGCCGAAGCACACGGCCTTGGCCGCGACGGCGTGCATCAAGGGCCCGCCCTGGGTGCCGGGAAAATTGATTTTATCCACGGCCGCCGCGTGCTTGGCCTTGCAGAGAATGAGGCCCCCGCGCGGCCCGCGCAGGGTCTTGTGCGTGGTCGAGGTCGTGAAATCCGTCAGGGGCACGGGCGAGGGGTAGAGCCCGGCGGCGACTAAGCCCGCGTAGTGGGCGATGTCCGCCGCGAAATAGGCGCCCACCGAGTCCGCGATGGCCTTTAAGCGCGCCCAGTCGAAGACGCGGGAGTAGTTCGAGGCGCCGGCGAAAATCATCTTGGGCTTGTGCTCGTGCGCCGTGCGCTCGGCTTCGTCGTAATCGATAAGCTCGGTCTCCCGCGAGACGTTGATGGGCGCGATTTTGAAGAACTTGCCCGAAAAATTTAGGGGATGCCCGTGCGAGAGGTGCCCGCCGTGGGCGAGGTTTAGGCCCATCACCGTGTCGCCGGGGGACAGGACCGAGAGATACATCGCGATGTTGGCCTGGGTGCCGGAATGGGGCTGAACATTGGCGTGCTCGGCGCCGAAGAGCTTTTTGGCCCGCTCGATGGCCAAGGTCTCCGCCACGTCCACGAACTCGCAGCCGCCGTAGTAGCGCTTGCCGGGATAGCCTTCGGCGTACTTGTTGGTGAGCACCGAGCCCTGCGCCTCCAATATGGCCATGGAGGCGTAGTTCTCGGAGGCGATGAGTTCCAAATTCTCGGCTTGGCGCCGCGCCTCGCGGGCGACGGCGCGGTAGACCTCGGGGTCCTGGGACTTGAGCGTCTTTAGCATGCGGCCGACCCGGCGGCCTCCTTGATGGCTGCGGCCGGGATGGCGCCCTCCCGGATGACGCGCGGCGCGGCCTCGGTCGCGTCCACTACGGTTGACTCGGCGCCCGGCGTTGTTTCGGCCGAGACGACGTAGTCCACCAAATCCTTGAACTGCTCCGCGACGGCCTCGCCGTCCTTGAGCGCGGGCGAACCGGAGATGTTCGCGCTGGTCTGGGCCCAGGGAACGTCGGAGAGCTCCAAAAGCTTGAGCAGCAGCGGGTGATTGGGCACGCGCACGGCCACGGTCTGGTACTCGCCGAAGGTCAGGAGGCGCCCTTCTTTCGTGGGCCGCAGGACCAAGGTGAGCATGCCGGGCCAGAATTTCTTAGCCAGGACGTCGGCCAGCGGCGTCCATTCCACCCAGCGCTTGGCCGCCTCGGCGGACTTGATGAAGGAGGGCAGGGGCTTGGCCGCGGGCCGGCCCTTGATTTGGTAGATGCGGCGCCCGGCGGCCTTGATGAGCGCGGTCGAGCCCAGGCCGTAGACGGTGTCGGTGGGAAAGGCGATGATTTTGCAGGATTTTGCCGCCGCGGCCAGCTCCGCGAGCGTCTGCGGCGGGGGAAATTCTCCGGCTTTAAGCCTGATGATGACGGCCATTGGAGCGCTCCTTTCCGGGGTGAAAGAGGACGACGAATTCGCCTAGGATTTCGGTTTTGCGTGCGAGAGCTTCTTGGACTTCGCGGAGGCTTCCCGAGACCCATTCTTCATAAACCTTGGATATTTCCCGCGCGGCGCAAGCCGGAGCGTCCGGGCCGAAGACTTCGGCCGCCTCGGACAAGAGCGCGGCGACGCGGAAGGGGGATTCGTAGACGGCGACGGTTTTTCCCAGAGCCGCGGCTTGGGCCAGGAGCCGTTTGCGTTTTCCCGCCGAGCGCGGCAAAAATCCCAGGAACACGAAGGAGTCCGCGGGAAGGCCGGAGCCGGCCAGGGCCGCGGTCAGGGCGCTGGGGCCGGGCAGCGCCGTGACGCCGACGCCCGCTTGGCGGGCCAATCCCACGATGGAGACGCCCGGGTCGGAAATCCCGGGCAAGCCCGCGTCCGAGACCAGGGCCAGGGATTCGCCGCCCTTTAAGCGCGAGAGCATCTTATCCAGGCAGCGCGGGTCGTGCTCGTCGTAGCGCACCAGTTCTTTCGAGAGGCCGAAGTGGGACATCAGCGCCCGTGTGCGGCGCGTGTCTTCGCAGTAGATGGCGTCGGCGGATTTTAGGGCCGCCAAGGCGCGCGTGGTCATGTCCTCCAAGTTTCCGATGGGCGTCGGCACCAGTGAGAGCATCAGCGCGCGGTCGCGGAGTTGGTCGCTCCCTGGCTCGGGGCCTCCGCTTCAAGGCTGAGGAAAATTTCCACGATCTTCGGGTCGAACTGGGTCCCCGCGCCGCGCTTGAGCTCGCCGACCGCGACCTCGCGCGGCAGGGCCTTGCGGTAGGGCCTGTCCGAGGTCATGGCGTCCCAGGCGTCGATGATGGCCACGATGCGCGCGCCCAGCGGAATGTCCTCGCCCTTCAAGCCTTCGGGATAGCCCTGGCCGTTGTACCACTCCTGGTGGTGGAGCACCATCTGCGCCACGGGGCCCAGGAATTTGACCGGCGAGAGAATCTGATGGCCGATCATGGGGTGCTTCTTCATGATCTCGTATTCCTCGGCGGTGAGCTTGCCGGGCTTGAGCAAAATGGCCTCGTCGATGCCGATTTTGCCGATGTCGTGGAGAAGCGCGGCGTATTCGACGTAGCGGACCATGGGCGTGGGCAAGCCCAACTCCTGGGCGAGGCGCCGGGCGATGTTGCTGGCCCGTTCGGAGTGCTCGTGGGTGTAGGCGTCCTTGGAGTCGACGGCGCGGGCCAATGTGCGCACCATCTCCAGATAGAAGGTCTCCAGGCTGTCGAACAGATCGATGTTGTGCAGCATGACCGCGGCTTCTCCGGCCAGGAGCGTCAGGAACTTGACGTTGTAGTCGCTAAAGGGTCTGTGGCCTTCGCGGGAGTTGAGGTTCAGGACGCCCACGGGCTTGGACTTGACCAGAAGCGGCATGGACAAGAAAGGCTCGCTGTCGGCCGTCCCCTTGACGTAGCGCGGGTCGTTCTTGGGATCCTCGATGAAGATGGGCTGGCCGGTGACGAAGGACTTGCCCGCGACGCCTTCTCCGGGCTTCAAGGAGAGAGCTTTAGTCCATTCGCGCGCCGGGTTCTTGGCCGCCACGGTTTTGAGGCAGCCTTCCTTCTCGTCCCAGAGCATGATGGTGCCGCGCTCGCAGCCCATGAGCGCGCAGGCGTTTTCGAGCACCGCTTGGCCGAAATCTTCCTTGGAGACGGTTCCCGAGCGGGAGATGCCTTTTTGCTGGAGGGAAAGCAGGCTTGAGAGCAGGAGATCGAGCTTCTCGGAATCCGGCTCGGGGGCGGTCCAGGACTGGCTCTTTTTGAGCGTTGAGATGCGGGTCAGAGCCCAGGCCAAGGCCGCGGCCAAGATGAGGAAAACGGAACCGGCAATAAGTAAGGATATCGGCATTTTAAAAACCTATTTTATCGAGAGAGCGACGGCTCTACCGGGCCGCGAGCATTTTCCTTGAGCGGCCCAGTACTGCTTGCCTCCCAGCTCGCGGTAGATTAGCAAATTTTGGGTTGCCGCCGCCCGGCTCATGGGGAGCTTCCCGGGTCTCTAGCCGATGAGGCGGATTCGGTAGCCGCGTGCCTGCAGATCCGCGGCCAAAACATCGCGGTGATCGCCCTGGAATTCAAGGACGCCGTCCTTGATGGCGCCGCCGCAGCCCAACCGCCTCTTAAGCTCGGAGAGGAGATGATCCTTCAGGGTTGGGTGCATGACGAGGCGCTCTAAACGCGTGACGCCGCTGCCCTTGGCGCCGCGCCGGAAGGAGAGCCGCACGGGCTCGGGCTGCTTGGGAGTGCCTTTCTTGCCCCAATCCGGATCGGTCGAATAGACGACGCGGTCGCCCATACCCGTCTTAACGCGCAGGCGCTGGATTTTGCGGCTGGGTCGCGGACGCAGTCGAAATCCGCACGCCGTCCGGAATTGCGGCCGTCGCGGAAGACACGGCGATGGAGTTTTGGGCGAAATCCCGCAAGGACGGGTCCGCGTCGTTTTGAGACGTCCAGAGCGCGAGCGGGCGGTAGTCCGCCGGCGGCATGATTTCTTTGAGCTCAATCAAGGCGCCGCGCCGCGCCTCGGGATCGGGGTTGGTCTTTAAATCCTTCTCGAGCAGAGGAATCGCCCGGGGGTTGCGGGAGGCGTAAATCGCGCCCAGCAGATAAAGCTTGGTTTGCGGATCCGGCGCCTTTTCGCGCTTTTGGACGAGGTCCGCGACCTGCGCGTCGTCCGAGCAGAGCCCGGCCTTGATGGCCAGGTAGTGGCGCACGTCATCCGGCTGCTTGGGGTCGAGCGCCAGGGCCAGCATGGTTTTGCGGGTCGGGCTCAAATCCGAAAGCGGGACGTCCGCGGACAGGCCCTGGTGGGCCGCGTCCTTCCGATTCTGCCGGTCGGAATGGGCCCAATCGACAAAAAGCGGCAGGGCCTTGGGCCAGAAATGCGCGGCGAGAATGCGGGCGACGTCGGGCGCGTGAAGGGCCTGTTTTTTGATGAGCTTGAAGGCGGCGTCGCCTTTCCAGGCGGCCAAGGCGTTCAAGGCTTCATACTGGGTCCACCAGGCGTCCTGTTGGCCGGGGAAAGGGGTGTTCTCGGCCGATTTTAGGGAGAATTTTTGCGCGGCCATTTTTTCGATGAGAGGGAGGGCCTTGGGGTCGCGCAGGCGCAGCTCGGCGAGGATGGCGAAGAACTGGGTCTTGGGATCGGGCTGGGCGAGATAATCCCGAAGCATGGGCGCGAAGGCGTAGTCGTCCGGCCCCAGGCGGTTGACCGACGCGACGGCCGCGGCGCGCGTCGCGTTCTGAGGGTAGCGCGCGAAGAGATCGAAGAGGTCTGACAAATCCCGGGGCGAGGCGGGCTTGATTTGGGAAATTTCCGACAAGAGCCTGACCTGGTCCGCGTGATTGGTGCTGGAGACGAAATCGTCGTGGAGCTGCCACAGGCTCTCGTCCGTCGAGGCGGTGGATTGCGCCCGGGCCTGAAGCAGGGCGATGCCTAGGATTGCGGCGATGATCATGAGAGCCTCCCTCGTCCGAAAATGATTTCCAAAGCCGCCCGCAGCTGGCAATTGCGGAACCCAAGGGCGTCGATGACCGTGGCGGCGGCGGGCGCCAAATCCAAGTCCCAGGGATTGCGGATAAGGCAGACAACGGTTTTTTTCGGCGCCGTCCGGCCCGTGAGATCGAGCGCGGCGAGCTGGCCGGCAAAGCGCATCGCCTCGAAGCAGAAAAAAACCACGGCCGGGGCCTGCTTGATCTTATTCTGCAGCAGGGCGAGCTTCTCCGGCGCCGCGGAAGCCACGGGCGCCTGCGCGAGCGTGAAATCAACGCGGCGCAGCAGGTTTTTGACGAATTGGGCCGGCCCGCCCGGGCCGTTTTCCATGCAGAAGAGATTGGCGACTTCCGTGAAGTCGGGAAGAATGAGCAGCGGAGGGCCGGAAATATTTTTAAGCGGCAAGCGCAGCGCGCCCGTTCGCGCGATTCTTGCGGCCCGGCGGGCGATGCGCAGATCTAAATCCTGGTTTGCGGACGGGCCGCGGGGCTTTTCCGCTGTAGCGCTCCGCGGGCGCGACAGGACTTGAAAGCGGCCCAGGGATTCCTGGGCCGCGGCCCGGGCTTCCGGTTTGTCCAAGGCTTCTTCAAGCGCCTCGGCCGTCCGGGCCTGGACGGTTTTATCATGGGAGACGATGAGGAGATCGTGCCCGGCTTTGAGCGCGTCTTGGGCCGCCTGGGGCACGCTGCGCTTGGTGGTGGCGCCGGCCATGCCCAAATCGTCCGAGACGATGACGCCGGAGTAGCCCATTTTTTGCCGCAGGATTCCCCGGATGATGGGCTCGGAAAAAGTGGCGGGCTGGGAATCGAGAGCGGGCAGGACGATGTGGGAGCTCATGACGCAGGAAACGCCTGCCCGTATTGCCGCCTCGAAGGGTTTTAAATGGCGCGCGATTTGCGCGCGAGAAGTGCGGATGACGGGAAGAGCGTAATGGGCGTCCTTTCGCGCCTCGCCTTTTCCCGGGAAGTGCTTGGCGCAGGCCCAGACGCCGTTGTCCTGGAGCCCGCGGACAAAAGCGGCGCCCATCCGCGCGCAGCGCCCCGCGTCGCGTCCGAAGGAGCGGATAAGGATGCCGGGGTTGTACTTGGCCCCGAGGACGTCGAGCACGGGCGCCAAGTTGAGCGTGATGCCGAGCGTGCGCAGCTCCTCGGCCATGCGCCGGCCGACCGCGCGGGCCAGGGCCGGGTCGCCCGCGCGCCCCAAGGCCGCGTTTCCTGGGAAAGCCGTGACGCCGTCCTTGAAGCGCACGACCCAGCCGCCCTCGTGATCGATGGAGGCGATGAGCCGCCGCCCCAGGCTCTGGTTGATTTCCTCGATGAGCGCGCGGACCTGTCCCGCGCTCTCGATGTTGCGCGAGAGAAGCAGGATGCCGGCGGGGTTGGTTCGGCGCAGGTGCGCCAGCATCGGCCGGTTCGCTTTCCGGCCGTAGACGCCCACGATCAGCGGCAGAGGATCAGGCACGGCGCCCTTCTTTCGCCGCGCGCTCAGGCGCGCTCAATCGCTACCCCTTTCTGGCGGCGTCGATTTTTTGAATGATGTTCTGGAAATAATCCAGCGGATAGGCCCCGAAGACGGGCACGCCGTTGATGAGGAATCCCGGAGTTCCCTGGAATCCGAGATCCTTGAACTCCGCCGTGTTGTCGCTGATGAGCTTGGCGACCTTGGGGCTCTTGATGTCCTTGGCCAGGCGGTTCATGTCGACGCCCAGGCTCTGTGCCGTCTTCTTGCAGAAGGCCTCGCCCTGGCTGTCCAGCTGCGCTTGGTTCGCGAACACCTTATCGTGGTACTCCCAGGCTTTTTTGTGCGACTGAAGCGAAATGGCCTCGAAGTATTGCGCGGCGACGAGCGCGTAGGGGTGGATGTTGACCAGGGGCATGACCTTGAAGACGAAGCGCATGTTATCGCCATACTGGCTGCGCAGCGCTTGCACGGTGGGCACCGACTGCGCGCAGTAAGGGCATTGGAAATCGGCGTACTCGACCAAAGTGTATTTGGCGTGCTTGCTTCCCCGGACGAGATCGCCGGGGCCGATGTCCGGCTTTAAGGGGTGCTTAATAGCCTCCGCGATCCGCTTTTGGTCCTCTTCGGCCTGCTTTTTTTCCTGCTGCTGCTGGTCTTCCTGGGCCGCCTGCTTCACGATGTCGAAAAACTTTTCCTTGTTCTGGCTCAGCACGTCGAGAACGATGTCGGGGTTGGCCTCCAGCACGGCTTTTATCTGCGCGGCGCTCGGCCCTTGGTTCTTGGCCGATTCGGCCCGCAGGTTCGGGGCGAAGAGGGCGACGGCGGCCACGGCGACGGCGAATTTTTTCATGATTTTCTCCTTGAAGATGGGGCCTGCCTCGGGATGGGCGGCGCGATCTAGTTTGGCGAGTTTTTGTATCTTTTTCATGTCTTTTTAGAAGGCAAGGGCTGCGACACGAGCTTGAGAATATCATTTTCCAGGCTTGTCGGATCAATCGGGCCCAGGTAGCGCTTGACGATTTTCCCATCGGGGGCGATGAGGTAGCTGGCCGGAATCTCGTAAACGTGGTAGGCGGACGCCGTCTCGGGATCGCAGAGGAGCACGGGGTAGGTGATGGGAGAGCTCGCCAGGAAGGGGAGCACGGCGTTTTTTCCGCCTTCATCGACCGAGACGCCCAGGATGGTGAAGCCCGAACCTCGATAATGCCGGTAAACCGACTCCAGCCCCGGAATCTCTTCCTGGCAGTCCGGGCACCACGTGGCCCAGAAATTCACCAAGACTGGGCGGCCGCGGAACTGAGAGAGGGAAACGGTCTGGCCGGCCGTGTCGGAGAGTTGGAAGCCGGGAGCCATGTCTGACATGGCTCCTGAGGTTCGCCGATGCAGCCAGAAGGCGCCCGCAAGGAGCGCGGCGGCAAAAAGCAGGATGAATATTTTTTTCTGGCTCATTGGTTTGGCGCGGCCGGCGAAGCAAAACGAAACCCCGCTCCGTCTTTCCCATTATATATTAAGGAAAGAGCGGAGCGGGGCATGACTGGGGTGCTAGCACCCGCAGGGGGTCTTGGGTCCCATGGCCTTATGCCTCCTTGTTCCTGACTTGTGCTGCTCCAAAAGCGACGCGGCCGCGCGCCCGACCCGGGCGAAAATGGAGGAATCCCGCTGGGTCCGCGCGAGCATGACCGCGCCCTCGTAAAGGGACACGACGGACTCGGCCGCGGCCTGGGGATCGAGCGCCGCGTCGAAGAAGCCCGATTTTTGCGCCGCGCCCAGGCGTTCGGCCATGCGGCCGGCCCACTCCTTGAAAAACAGGCCCGCCCGCTTGCGGAACAAGTCGTTGACGTCGGCCATCTCCAGCGCGATGTTGGCCACGAAGCACCCGGCCTTGCAGCCGTTGGCGCGGAAAAGCTTGGCGGCATTCTGGAACATTTGTTCAACCGCGGAGACGGGGTCCAGGCAGTCGCACAGGGGCGACACGCGCCGCTTCTGATAATCGGAAATCTTGGCGTCCAGTACCGCCAGGCCCAGATCTTCCTTGGATTTGTAATAGTGGAATAGATTCGCTTTGGACATCCCGCAGGATTCGGCGATTTCATCCATAGAGGTGCGATGGTAGCCGCGCAGATGGATAATGTGTTCCGCCTCGGCCAGGACGCGCTCTCGCGCCGCGGGATCAGCTTTTCTGCCCATTTTATTTATCAACCGGTCGGTCAATTAATTTTACATGAGCCTTCGTCTTTTGTCAAGGGCCACAGCCGCATCCCGATCTGCTAAAAATAACGGACCATATCCGCGGAGAGCTCATGGGCCAGCCCATAGCGCTCGGCGTGGAGTTGGACGGACCAATTCCGGGATAAATCCAGCGCCGCGCCCGCGCGCAGGCGGACTTGGCCGCCCGTCTCGCCCAGGACGTAGCGCCAATAGGAAGCTTCCGCCCAAAGCCGCCAGCGATTTATCGGGCTGATGATGACGCCGCCCGTGGCGCCCGGGCCCAGCCGGCAGTCGTCCCGGAACACGGCGCCCGCCCCGCCGTCGATTTCGCCCAGGGCGTAGAGGACCGCGGGCAGGCCGGAAATCTTCACCGCCGCGCCGCTGCCGACGGTCGCGCCGAAATATTGGGACGCCCAAGGCGCCTTGCCCAGATCTTCGGCTTGGCGCAGCCCGGCCGCCGCTTCCCAGGACGGTTTCTTAATCCAAGGATCCAGGGGCGCCAGAGAGAGGATGTGAATGAGATCGAGGGAATTGATGTAGGTCCGGCCGGTCCTATTCTCATGGCGGAGGTCCAGGCCGAGCATTTCCAGCGCGCTCCAAGGCGCGTAGCCCTGCGGGGGATCGAGCGGGGAGTGCAGCGCCGGCCGCACCGAGAAGTCCTCGAAGCCGCGGCCGTTTAGGGCGCCGTAGCCGAGGCTCAGGCGCCCGCTCAAGTGCCCGCTTTCCGGCGGCGCCGGCGGCGGCACGGCGCTCTCGGGCAGGACGATGCCGGTTTTGGCCAGGGCATCATAGGTCTTGAGCTGGCGATCCAAAAGAGCGGGGGCGGCGTTTTTTCGGTAGTCGATGAGGTACTCGAGGTATTCGCTCGACGCCAAGAGCGTCCGGGCCTCTTCCGCCGCGGGCAGGGCCTCAAGCCGCTTCCAGCCGCTGCCGCGCCGGGCCAAGTTCCCCGCGATCGCGGTTTCCATCGGAGTTAAAAGGCTTCTGTCGAAAATCATCCGGCTTAGATGGGAGGGCCGGTAAGTTCTTTCGGCCACGAGGCCCGGACGTGATTCGAGGGTGCGCACGGTGTCCGGCGGGATGACGTAGAGCGGCCATCCTCGCGCCAAATTCAGGCCGGGGGTCGGCGGCGTCTAAAAGAGGCAGAAGCTCGTAGGAGCAGTTTCGGTTAAAGAAGTAATAAGGGAATGAGGCGGAGCGCATTTCCCAAATGTGGTTTATCAACCGGCCGAGCGTTGCCGAGGAGAGGTTTAAGCGGTATTCCCAGAGGTCGCGGCTTTCCAGATTGGAATATTCCTGCACCTTGAGGTAGTAGGGCATCGCGGAATAGCGCCCGGGAAAGACGCCGGCCAGTCCGTCTATGGCGAACAAGACGCCGTTGGCGGTGTCCGCGCGCGCCGCGTAGTTGACGGCGTAATCGAGCAGGCGTTCGTCCGCCGGACGCCCGGCATGGTGAATCAGCAGGAACGTGTGCCCATACATGGACGAGGGATTATCCAGATAGGCCGAGGCGAAGACCACGGAAACCGATTGGGCCGAAAGCTTTTGTTTCCAGCGGTCTAAAAGCGGGCAGGCGCGCGGCGCGAGATTCGCCGGATCAAAATGGAGTTTAGAGTCAAGCCACGCGTAGCGCGCCGGAAAGCGGCATTGCGCCTGCTCATCGGGATTTTTGGCCTCCTCGGAAAAAGCGGCCAAATCAGCATCCATTTCCGCGGTGGGGTTGGTCCGCCCTTGGGGGGCAAGAAAAAACGGCCCGGAGCTGGCCTCGCTGTGAAATCCGGTCAGGGTCCAGCCGTAATGAAGGAGGTTGAGCCATTCCCGGTCGCGAGCGAGGTGAAGTTCTTTGGCCCGCGCTTGGAGAGCGGCGGGATAGTCTGAGGCCGCGCGGGCTGACGGAGCGCTTCGGGCGGAGAAAGACGCGGCCAGAAGCGCCAGGACAAAAAGGCGCGGACGCAGGCCGGCGGCCCGCGTCCGCGCGCGATGCGCCTTCGCGTTTTTTATATCAGCGTGCAGGACCGGGCGAGGGCGGCGTCCTTCTTGGCGTCAAGCTTCAGGGCGCCCAGCACGTCATCCGGCGTCGTGTTCTTGCTCGGGAAGATTTGACCGTAATTTTTCTGGGTCATCTTGCCGAACGAAGGCGCCGCGCTCGGAGAGCAGCCGAGCAAATCAGCCAGGGAATTAAGATATTCGCCTTGGCCTTGCGCCATTTCGCGCGAGAGGTCGCGATAATTGGCGGCCACGAAATTTTTCTGCGCCCGCTCCACGTCGGCGCGGGTGGACTGACTCAGATTTCCGGCGGCCGTGCAGCCCAGAGTCCCGGTCGTGATGCCGAAGGTCTGGTTGCCGAACGTTCCGTTGGTGGTGGCGGCCAGGATCTGCGCGCCCATCTCGTTGTTCTTGAAGATGAGGCTTCCCACGCCGCAGCCCGCGTCGTTTTGGGTTCCGGCGAAGGTGAGAGAGCCAATGAGCATCGCGCTCGCGGCCAATATTGCTGTTTTTCTCATGCGTTTCTCCTTGATTTAGATTTTACGAGTCGGCGTTAGTATAGCCATAAAGTCCATTTCACGCAAGGCAAACCGGCTGCTTTTTCGCGCCGAGCGCGGCGAGGACATAGCGCGCCAGGACGTCGGCTTCGAGGTTCACGCGCCGGCCCGCGCGAAGGCCGGCGAGGTTGGTGTTGGAGAGCGTGTGCGGGATGAGCGCCACTTCGAAGGATTTCGGCGCGGCCTTGGAGACGGTCAGGCTGATGCCGTCGACGGCGATGGAGCCCTTTTCGGCGATGAGGCCCGCGAGGGCGCGGGGAATTTCCACTCGCAGGAGCGCGAAGCCGTCCGGGAGTTTGTCCAGGGCCAGGATTTTGGCGGCGGCGTCCACGTGGCCCGTGACGAAGTGCCCGCCCAGGGAATCTCCGGCTTTGAGCGCGGGTTCGAGGTTGACCGGGCTGCCGGGCCGCAGCTCGCCCAAGGCCGTCCGCCGCCAGGTTTCCGGGCTCACGTCGAACTCCAGGATTTTCCCGCGCGAGCGGACCACGGTCAGGCACGCGCCGTTGACCGAGACGCTCTCGCCCGGCGCGCGCCGTCCGAGCGAGGCTCGGACGGCCAGCCGCTTGGCGGACTTGGCGGCTACGCGCCCGACGTCTTGGATTATTCCCGTGAACATGATTTGCCTCTGGTCATGAGAGCTTTCCCGCGAAGAGAAAATCCGGCCCTATTTTTCGCAGGCGCGGCGACAAAATTTTCGGCGCGGCGTTGGGGTTTTTGCTCCCCGAGATGAGCTTGGGCGCGATGAACACGCGGGCTTCGTCGGCCAGGCCTTGGGCCAGGAAGGCGGCGTGGAGCGTGGGGCCGCCCTCGACCAGAAGCGTGCCGATGCCTTGCCGGCAGAGCTCCTTTAAGACCGCGCGCAGGTTAAGCCCGCCCTCGGCCGCGGGAACGCGGATGATTTCGGCGCCGGGAATTTTCCGCCTGGATTTTGACGCGGTGAAAACAAACGTCGGCGCCGAGCCGTCCGTCAACCGGCGGTTCTTGGGCAGGCGCAGGCGGCTGTCGAGCACGACGCGCACCGGATTTTTGCCCGCGCCGTGGCAGGTCAGCGCCGGGTCGTCCGCCAGCGCCGTGCCGATGCCCACCATCACGGCTTGGCTCTTCGCGCGCAGGGCGTGGACCAGCCGGCGCGCGGGCGCGTCCGTAATCCAGCGCGAGGCCCCGCCCGGAGCGTAGGCGCGGCCGTCCAGGCTCAAGGCCATCTTCAAGGTGACGTAGGGACGCCGCCGCTTCATGCGCGAGAAAAAATGGGGGCTCAGCGCCCGCGCCTGAGCGGCATGCGGGCCTAGGGCCGCGGCGATTTTGGCCCGGCGCAGAAGGGCAATCCCGCGGCCCGAGACGGCGGGATTGGGATCCAAAACGGCCGCGACCACGCGGGAAACTTTCGCGGCGGCCAGGGCCTCGGCGCAGGAGGGATTCTTCTTGCCGGGGTGCGCCATGCAGGGCTCCAGCGTGACGTAGGCCGTGGTGCCTTGGGCGCGCCGCCCGGCTTTTTTAAGCGCGACGGCCTCGGCGTGCGGCCCGCCGAATTTTTGGTGCCAGCCCTCCGCGATGACGCGCCCGTTTTTGGCCAGCACGCAGCCGACCATGGGGTTGGGAAACACCGCCGCGCCTCCGCGCCGGGCCAACGCGAGCGCGCGGCGCATCATGCGGCGATCGAAGGGGGAGACCGTCACGGGATGACCGCCGCCTTGGGGATGGAGCGCTCCGCGTTGTCTTGGAAGAATTTCGGCAGTTCGCTTAAGGCGACGCGGCCGGAGATGAGGAGCTCCGTCTTGATTTTGCCTTGGGCCAGGAGCGCGGCGGCCGCGTGGAAATGTTCGGGCGCGTGGTGAAAAACTCCGCGCAGGGAGAGCTCCTCGTAGTGCACGCGGTGGGCGTCCAAGGGCACCTGCGTGTTGGGCGCGCAGCCGCCGAAAAAACAGACCCGGCCGCCCTTGCGGGCCAGGGCGAAGGCGTTTTGCCAGGCCTCGGGCGAGCCCGCCGCTTCAAAGACCGCGTCGGCTCCGCGTCCATCGGCGGCTTGGCGCGCGGACAAAACGCCGTTCTGGGCAAGCGCGCTAAAGGCCTGGTCCGCGCCGGCGGCTTGGGCGCGCGCCAAATTCTCCGGGCTTCGGCCCAGGACCAAGACCCGCGCGCCTGCGGCCTTCAAGACCTGGATGAGCATGAGCGCCATGGGCCCCGCGCCGACCACGGCGGCGGTTTCTCCGCGCGAGACGGCGAGGGCTTGGACTGCGTGAACCGCGCAGGCCAGGGGCTCGGCCAGCGCCGCGGCGGAAAAATCCAGGGTGTCGGGAATGGCGGCCGTCTTGTGCTTGAGAACTCCGGCCGGAACCAGGAGATATTGAGCGTAAGCGCCGCAGAGAATCTTCAAGTTGTCGCAGAGCGGGCTTTGGCCGTTGCGGCAAAAAAAGCAGGTCTCGCAGGGGGCGGAGTCCCCGACCGTCACGCGCTGGCCTTCCGAAAAGAGCTTCTCCGCGCCGCGCCCGAGCTTGGCAATGACGCCCGCCGCCTCGTGGCCGAACGGGCACGGCGGATGCGGCAGCATGACGGCGTGCCCGCGGCGAAAGGCCTTGAAATCCGTTCCGCAGGTCAGCGCCGCCTCGATTTTAAGCAGGGCCTCGCCGGGGCCGGGCTCGGGCACGGGAACTTCCACGAGGCGGATGTCCTTGGGCGCGTAGAAATGGACGGCCTGCATTGTCGCGGTCATGGCACCAGCAGCGCCTTCATTACGCGGCGGTTCAAGGCGTCGTCCACGGCTTGGGCGAAACTTTCCAGAGGATAGGGCTTGGCCGCGAGGGCGTCGAGCGCCACGGTCCCGGAGACGATGAGCTCCAAGGCGCGGCGCAAATCTTCTGGCGCGGCGGAGTAGCTGGAGAATATGCGCAGCTCGCGATGGTAGAGGTCCGCGAAATCGACGGGCGCGGGCGAAGGGTGGGGCGCCGCGAAAATATTGAGCGTGCCGCCGTGGCGCAGCCAGGAAAGGCTCTGCACGGAGAGCGCCGCGGGCCCGGCCGTGACGACGACGGCGTCCAAGCCGCGGCCGTCGGTCAAGGCCAGGGCTTTTTGGCGCAAGTCTTCCGCGTTGGAAAATCCTTCGGCCCAGGGCGCGGCGGCCTTGAGGCGGGCCGAGTCCAAGTCCAGGCCGAGGACTTCGGCGCCGTCCAAGCGCAGCAGCTGCGCGGTCAAAAGGCCGATGGAGCCAAGCCCCACCACGGCCGCGCGGTCGCCTGTTTTCAAGCCCAAGCGTCGCGCGTTCCGCACGCAGCAGGCCAGGGGCTCGATGTGGCAGGCGGATGAGGCCGGCAAATCTTCCGGAATCTTGAACACCGTGCGGGCCAGGTGCAGCGGCGAGACGCTCAAGAATTGCGCGAAGCCGCCGGGGTTGATGTTGGTGGCCTTGAATTGGGCGCACATGGACGGGCTGTCCCGCAGGCAGTAGTGGCAGCGGCCGCAGGGGACGTGATGGCCCAGGATGACGCGGTCGCCCGGGCGCAATGCGGCGCCGTCTTGCGCGCCGCCGTTGCCTCCGCCCAATTCCTGGACGCGGCCCACCACCTCGTGGCCGAGCACCGAGCCGGTTTTCTTTTCCCGGAGCTTGAGCAGGTCCGTGCCGCAGAGCCCGCAGGCCTCGACCTCGATGAGCGCGCCGCCCGCCGCGGGCGCGGGGACGGGAATTTCCCGCAGCGCGGGCCCCGCGGGATCATTATAAAGGATAGCCTTCATTGGACGCCCCAGATTATACCGCTTCTTCGGCGGAGCCGAGCGGTACTGGACCTATAAACGGAGCGTTTATAGCTGGCGTTTGGCTATAGCCCCGCTATGATTTGGCTATAAAGGGCTAAGGGATATCCTATTGAGCGCAGTCATGCTCTAATCATGCCTCGGTACGGACTCGGAGGATTTCCAACGCATTGTTGGACCAATCGGTAAAAAAGCTG
>Ga0307372_10000787_pt1 | contig 55473 bp, 53 predicted proteins | sample OX1MG_FD_202533 | JGI IMG/M metagenome (GOLD analysis project Ga0307372, IMG submission 202533) | Soil microbial communities from Risofladan, Vaasa, Finland - OX-1 | ecosystem: Environmental > Terrestrial > Soil > Coastal area > Acid sulfate soil | place: Finland: Risofladan, Vaasa | collected...
CGCGCTTGCGTCTGCGCAAGCATCGCGATGAAAAGCCGTTCGCGGTTATGGTGCGCGAACTCGAAGACGCCGAACGCCTCGCCGCGCTTTGTCCCGCGGAGCGTGCGCTGCTCTGCTCGCCCGAACGGCCGATCGTTCTCGCCCATCGGCATCCGGATGCGAATCTCGCTGCCGAGGTCGCGCCGGAGAGCCTGCTGGTCGGCATCATGCTTGCCTATACGCCCTTGCATCACCTGCTTCTGGCGGCGGCGCAGCGACCGCTGGTGATGACGTCGGGCAACCGGTCGGATGAAGCCATCGCCTATCGCGATGAGGAGGCGCTGCTTCGGCTGGCCGGGATCGCCGACGCTTTTCTTATTCACGACCGTGAAATCGTGACCCGATGCGACGACTCGGTCGCGCGTATCATTGCGGGCGCTCCAACGGTGCTGCGCCGCTCGCGAGGTTACGTTCCGCGCCCGCTACCGGTCGACCCGCCATTTGAGCGCCCGGTGCTGGCGGTCGGAGCGCAACTCAAGAACAGCTTCTGCCTCGGTATCGGCGATGCTGCCTGGTTCGGTCCGCATCTCGGTGACCTCGACGGTCTCGAGATCTACGAAGCTTTCGAGGAGTCGATCGCGCGGCTGGAAACCTTCGTTGGCGCACGGCCGGAGATAATCGCTCACGATTTGCATCCTGATTACCTCTCAACCCGTTATGCGCGCGAGCGCCGGGAATGCGCTGCCGTCGCGGTGCAGCACCATCATGCGCATGTGGCAAGCGCGATGGCGGAGCATGGGCTTGCGGGGCCGGTCCTCGGGCTCGCGTTTGATGGTTCCGGTCTCGGCAGCGACGGCGCGATGTGGGGCGGGGAATTGCTGTGCGCTGACTTTGCGGGTTTCGAGCGGGTGGCGACGCTGCGCCCGATCGCGCTTGCGGGTGGCGATCGCGCGGTGCGCGAGGTCTGGCGGCTCGCCCTTGCGCTGATCGATGATGCGTTCGGTGGAAGCTTTGACGGATGGGAGCGGATCGAACTGTTCTCGCGGCTCGATGGCGGGGCGGTCACCGTGGTGCGTCGCATGATGGCAAGTGGCCTCAATACTGCCAGTGCGCACGGCGTCGGGCGCTACTTCGACGCCATCGGCGCGCTCGTTCTGGCCCGGCAGCGGGCCACCTACGAAGGGCAGATCGCGCTGATGCTCAACAACCTCGCCGATCCCGGTGAAACCGGGGAATACGAATTTTGCCTTGACCGCGCCGAGCGGCCGTGGCGGCTCGATCTGCGGCCGATGGTGCGGCGGATCGTTCGGGAGGTAATGGCCGGCGCCGATCCTCGCCGAATCGCAGCACGGTTTCACAACACGCTTGTGGCTGGGGCTGCGACGATGGTGCGGGCGGCGCTCGCCGAGCGCGGCGCGCTCCCGGTCGTGCTCAGCGGCGGATGTTTTCAGAATCCGCGGCTCGCCGAAGGGGTCGCGGCAGCATTGCACGACGCGACCAGCGTGCATCTGCATCGGAGCGTACCATCGGGCGACGGCGGTATCGCGCTCGGACAGGCGATGGTTGCGCGGATCTTGGCAAGCGGCGTGACAGCGAACAAGTATGAAGAAGGCCCAGCGAAAGGATAGCAGCGATGTGTCTTGGAGTCCCGGGCAAGGTTATCGAGATTGATGGGATGGTGGCGACGGTGGATTTTTTCGGCGTACGCCGCCCGGTCCTGCTCGACATCGTCGACGAGCCGGTGGTTGCCGGCGATTACGTGCTCAATCACGTCGGTTACGCAATCAGAAAAATCCCCGCCAGCGAGGTCGAGGCAACCCTCGCGCTCTACGAGGAACTGCTGCGCGAGGCCGAGCGGGAGGACCTGATGGCGGCCGACGTACGCAGCGAGATTGCGGCGGGCGAGAGGAAGAAAGATGGCTGACAGCCGAGCGAGCGGCCGCGCGCTCGAGTTCCGCGATCCCCGGCGGGGACGCGAACTCACGGCACTGCTCGGCAGGCTCTGCGCCGATATCGGGCGCGCGCCGATCTCGGTGATGCATGTCTGCGGGAGCCATGAGCAGGCAATCGCGCGTTTTGGATTGCGGGCGAGCTTCCCACGCGCGCTCGACGTCATCATGGGCCCCGGCTGTCCGGTCTGCGTGACCGATTTGCCCGAGGTGGACGAAGCGGTGGCGCTGGCGCTCTCGGGCGTGAGAATAATGACTTACGGCGACATGTTGCGCGTGCCGGGAACGGCCAAGTCACTCGCCGACGCCAGGGCCGAGGGCGCGCATGTGGACGTGGTGTATAGCGTGGCGCAGGCGGTGGAAGCGGCGCGCCGCTCCAACGAGGAGATCGTATTCTTTGCGAGCGGCTTCGAAACCACGGCGGTCGCAACCGCCGCGGCGCTGCTCGCCGGCACGCCGTCGAACTTCTCGGTGCTGTCGGCCCACAAATACATTCCGCCGGTGATGGAGATCGTTGCCGAGATGCCTCAGACGCGGGTGGAGGGTTTTCTGGCCGCCGGACACGCTGCGGCGATTACGGGATCGGAAGTCTTCGAGCGCTTCGTCGAGCGCCACGGTATCCCGGTGGTAGTCGCCGGCTTCGAGCCGCTCGATATCCTGGCCGGCCTCGCGTGCCTGCTCGAGTTGATCCGCGACCGGCGCGCAACCGTAGTCAACGCCTATCCGCGATGCGTCACGCGCGAGGGAAACCGCAAGGCCCAGGAGGCGCTGTGGCGCGTGTTTCGCTCGATCGGCGGGCGCTGGCGCGGGATTGCTCACGTGCCGAACGGTAACCTGCGCTTGCGCGACGAATGGGCGCATCTCGACGCGCGCCGGCGCTTCAAGATCGATCTCGCCGGCCTGTGGTCATACGCTCCGCCGCAAAGTGCCGCGCAATGCATCTGCGGCGACATCATGGCCGGGATCGCGGCACCGACGGATTGCCCTTTGTTCGGCACCAAGTGTCTACCGGACAAGCCGGTCGGCGCCTGCATGGTCAGTAGCGAGGGTAGTTGCCGGATCTGGCAGGAATATGGTGGCAGGCCCGATTTAGGCGCTTGAAAACAACGCGATGACCCACGAAGACGGCGAAAAGATCGGACTCAAGCACGGCGCGGGCGGCCGCGCGATGCGCGCACTCATCAAAGAGCTGTTCATCGATCGGCTCGACGGTCAGCCGGGGCCGGGAGTCGGACTCGGCGCGATGGATGACGGTGCGGCAATCCCGTTGGGCGATCAATGGCTGGTAATCACCACCGATTCGCACGTGATCAGCCCGATCTTCTTTCCCGGCGGCGACATCGGTCGCCTCGCAGTCGCGGGCACCGTCAACGATCTTGCGATGATGGGCGCGACCGAGGTTTTGGCGCTGAGCTGCGCGGTGATCGTTGAAGAGGGTTTCTCGCGCGCCGATCTCGAACGGGTAGGCGACTCAATCGAGAGCGCCTGTCGCGACGCGAACGCCCGCATCCTGACCGGCGACACCAAGGTGATGGGACGCGGCGAGATCGACGGACTGGTGCTCAATACCTCCGGCGTTGCGCTCTCCCGGCGCGTTGTTCGCGACTCCGGCCTCAGTCCCGGCGACCTGATAATTCTCACCGGCACCGCGGGCGACCACGGACTCGCCGTCATGGCGTGCCGGCACGAGCTCGAACTCGAGGGCGATCTACGTTCCGACGTCGCGCCGCTCAACGGACTGATTCGCCAGGCGCTCGACGCCGGTGCGGATGCGGTGGTCGCTATGAAGGATCCGACCCGCGGCGGTGTGGTCAGCGCACTGTGTGAGATGGCGCAGAAAGCAGGGGTAGGAATCGTGCTCGATGGTCCGAGCGTGCCGATCAACGAAGGCGTGCGGGCTGCAGCCGAGTTGCTAGGCATCGACCCGTTGATCGTCGCCAACGAGGGCAAGGCGCTCATCGGGGTGCGGGCGGCAGCCGCCGAGCGTGTACTGGGCGCCCTGCGCGGGCATCCGCTTGGCCGCCAGGCCGCGATCGTCGGGACCTGCACCGCCGAGCGGCCCGGACGCGTGGTGCTCGACACCGGCTTTGGCCGCCGGCTGCTCTCAGAGCCCGAGGGCGAACCGCTGCCACGCATTTGCTGAGCGAGACTATGGAAACCAGAGAGTCAGCCGTCGACGCCTCGCCGCACATCTTGTGCGAGAGCCGCGCGGGCGTGGGAGTCATCACCATCGATCGTCGCGATCACTTCAACTCGCTCGACATCGCGACCGCTCAGGATTTACGACGTGCGGGGCTGCGGCTCGCCCGTGACGACTCGGTCCGCGTGGTGGTGATTCGCGGCATCGACGGCGTCTTTTGCAGCGGCGCCGACCTCAAGTATGTCGCGGCTCGCGGCAGCCGGGACGAACTCGGGTACCTCAAGCCCGGCGAGCCGGCCGCTGACGAAGGATTTGGCGACGTTCTCAAGCAGATCGTCGAATATATTCACAGCACCATTTCGGAGATCCGCCGCGCGCCCAAGCCGTTCGTGGCCGCGGTGGACGGGGTCGCAGCGGCCGGCGGTTTCGGAATCGCGATGGCCTGCGACCTGGTAATCGCTTCCGAACGCGCGAGCTTCGAGTGGGCCTATGGGCGAACCGGACTTACCGGCGCGGAGAGCTCGACTTTTCTGCTGCCCCGCCTGCTCGGACTCAGACGTGCTTTGGAGCTGGTGTTCCTAAGTCCCCGGCTGGATGCAAAACGCGCGCAGGACTTGGGCCTTGTAAGCGCAGTCTATCCGCTTGAGACTTTCGAGGCGGCGACGACCGAGCTGGCCGAGCGCTTGGCCGCCGGTCCCACGCGCGCCTGGTCAGAAGCCAAGGCGCTCATCAACCAGGCCTGCGGTATGGAGATGCTCGATCGCCATCTGGACATGGAGCTTGAGAGTTTGACGCGAGTTGCCAACGGGCCCGACTTCGCCGATGGACTGGCGGCCTTTATTACGAAGCGGACGCCAAAATTCAACGGCCAGTGAGAAGAGGTCGCGGGTGCACGAGTATTCGGTGGTTGGCGCGCTGATAGAGCAGGTTGAGGCGCAGGCGCGGGCGCATGGTGCGATTGCGGTGCGCCGAGTCTGTGTGCGCATCGGCGAGCTTTCAGGCGTCGATCGCGAGCTGCTGGCCACTGCCTATGAAGTGTTTCGCGAGCGCACGGTTTGCGCCCAGGCGGCGCTTTCAATCGAACCGGTCTCGGCGCGCTGGGAGTGCCGCCAGTGCGGCCGCGAGCTTTCCCGGCAGGGGATGCTGCGCTGCGTCGCGTGCGGCAGCCCTGCATCCCTCGCCCAAGGGGACGAAATCCTGCTCACGCAAATAGAGATGGAGGTAGACTGATGTGTCAGACCTGCGGCTGTGGCGATGAGCGCGTCGTGACGGTAAACCTTCACGAGCGAATCCTCAAAGCGAACGACAGCGCGGCGCGTCACAACCGCGAGCATTTTGCCGCCGCGGGCGTGCTCGCGATAAATCTCATGGGCTCGCCGGGCTCCGGTAAGACGGCGCTCATCGAAGCGACCGCGCGCGCGCTTGGTTCGCAGGGCCTCAAGATTGCGGCGCTCAGCGGCGACCTGGCTACCGACCATGATGGCGAGCGGCTGCGCGCGGCGGGCATACCCGCCGCCACCGTTACCACGGGCACCGCTTGCCACCTCGACGCAGACCTGGTGCATCGGGGGCTCCATGAGATCGCCTGGCAAGATCGTGACGTCCTCTTTGTTGAGAATGTCGGCAACCTGGTTTGCCCGGCGGTTTACGATCTGGGCCAGCGGGCGAATGTAGTCGCGCTGGCGGTGACCGAAGGCGAAGACAAGCCGCTCAAGTATCCAGTGATGTTTCGCAGCGCGGACGTGGTCCTGCTGACCAAGGCTGACCTACTGCCGCATCTCCCGGACATACGCGTCCAATCCTTCGCGGATGCTCTCGCCAAAGTGATGCCGCAGTCGCGCTTGTTGGTAATCTCGGCACGCAACAACCAGGGGATGGCGGAGTGGCTATCATGGCTTGACGATCGACTGGCAGAATCGCGCGCCAACTCGCGATGACGCTGATAGCCCGCTACGGCAGCTTCTGGAGTTCATCCGTGTAAGGGTAGACTTTCCGAATGCGGCGCAACAAAAGTCTTGACCTACTGCTTCTGCATCCACCGAGCGTTTATGATTTTCGCGATAAGTCTATTTTATATGGGCCTATCAGCGATCTCATTCCGTCGTCGCCAGTGTTCGAGATGTATCCACTCGGCTTCCTAACCATTGTAAGCTATCTTCAGGAGCGCGGGATGAACGTGCGTATCGCAAATCTGGCGGTACGCATGATGAATGAGCCGCGCTTCTCGGTCCCACGGTTTCTAGCCTCGCTGCAGCCCAGGGCTGTTGGCATCGATCTTCACTGGCTGCCGCATGCGCACGGGGCGCTGGAGGTAGCCCGCGTTGTAAAAGAGATTCATCCTGACGTCCCGATCATCATGGGCGGACTCTCGTCCACGTATTTCCATCGGGAACTAATCGGTTATCCGCAAGTAGACTATGTGCTTCGAGGCGACAGCACCGAACCGCCCCTGCATCAGCTACTTCAATCACTCGGCGAGCGCGGTGCTTTGCGCAAGATTCCAAATCTGACCTGGAAAGACGACGGATCGCCACAAGTCAATCCAATGACTTTTGTGCCTGAATCTCTTGATTACGTCGACCTCCGGCCCGATTTACTGGTCGACATGGTAATGCGTTATCGCGACCGCCGGAGCGTGATGCCGTTCGACGGATGGTGGGGTAATCCAATCACGACGGTGTTTACGGTCAAGGGATGCGCGTACGAGTGCGTCACATGTGGCAGCTCTAAGACGACTTGTGCGCATCTTACTAAAAGGACCCGGCCGGTATTTCGCAGCCCCGCGAATCTGGTCGCTAACGTCGTGGCGATATCACGCCTCACGCGGGCGCCGATCTTTCTTGTGGGTGATCTTCTTCAGGCGGGGGTCACTTATGCGGGCGAGGTGTTAGATGCGCTGCGTCAGGCGGATGTCGCGAACGAACTTGTGTTTGAATTCTTTGACCTTCCTCCGCTCGAATTTTTCCGTCTCATAAACAGTTCCGTCGCGCACTGGAGTCTGGAAATCAGTCCGGAAAGTCATGACCACGAAGTCCGGCGCGCCCAGGAGGGGGAACCCTCTTACAACAATAGGGAGCTCGAGCTGGTACTGTCCGAGGCCTTGCGTTTGCGTTGCAGCCGTCTGGACGTGTTTTTCATGATTGGCATGCCCTTGCAGACATACCAATCCGTTCAAGACACGGTATCTTACTGTGAGCATTTGTTTAGGGTCAGTGACCGGCGGCTGTCGTGCTTCATTTCGCCAATGGGTCCGTTCGTCGATCCAGGCAGCCGGGTTTTTCAGAATCCAGAAATGTTCGGTTATCGGCTGTTCGCGCACAGCCTCGAGGAGCATCGACGGCTGCTGACTCAGCCTACCTGGGAACATATCCTTAACTACGAGACACGCTGGATGAGCCGTGCGGAATTGGTTGATGCGACCTACGATGCCGCCGAAAGACTTAACGAGCTAAAACTTAAGTACGGTCGTATATCCGGTCGACGGGGACGTCAGGTCGCAAGCCGCATCAAGGCGGCGCGTGAATTGCGCCGCCGGCTAGCTGCTGCGAAGAGCCAACCGCAAAATGATCACAGTCTGGACGTAAACCTGAAAGGCGACATCGCAAGATTCAGCGAGTCTACAGTGTGTGATAAACGTGAATTGTTTTGGCCAAGACATTTAATTAATTTCAAACTGTCCGAGATTGGGCGTATTGGACTGCGGCATTTTACGCGTGGCGGTCAGGCTCGGACGTTGTGAGTGCCAGTCTCGTTGGGCTAGCCGCGGTGGTAAAAGGCGGGGTCGTGCAAACTGCGTGGCTGAGTCCAAGACAGTGACTCACCAACGAAAACCAAACAGCGAAAGAGGCGAGCGACCATCGGTCGGGAACGTCGTGAGCTGCTACATATGCCCATGTCCAGCGAGCCAATACTAAGGGGTAGGTAGGAGAAGGGCCGAGCGACAGAACGGCTAGTAGTGGACAAAAGTGGGGAGTGACAATTCGTTCGATTCTGAAAGGAAATAAAAGCGCTACGGTTGCTCAAATTAGCGTTGCCAGCAGGCACGCGCATCATAGCGTGGCAGTATGGACTCGGGCAGCTCGGATCTATTCATTGACGGCGTCGGCAACGCCCGTACTGCTTGGCGCGGCCATAGCGTTACGTGCCGGATTCTTTTCTCCGTGGCGGCTTGCTCTGGCGCTGTTTGGAGCGGTCGCTATTCAGATCGGCACCAACTTGATTAACGACTACTATGATTATATGAGCGGGATCGATCTGGCGGGAGGAATGGGCTCGAGCGGAGTACTGGTGGAGGGTTTACTGACTCCGTCGGAGGTGTGGTGGGGAGGGGTTACGGCCTTTACAGTCGGCTCTGCTGCTGGACTTGTGCTGGTCCATTTGTGCGGTTGGCCGATCCTGGCTATCGGTTGCGCTAGCGTAGCCGCCGGATACTACTATACCGCATCGCCGGTCGCGTTAGGCTACCTCGCGCTCGGCGAACTAACGGTGTTTGTATTTATGGGGCCGGTGATAGTCGTGGGAAGTTACTACGTCATGGCGATGCGTGTTGCCTGGTCGCCGCTGATTGCTTCATTGCCGGTCGGCCTTTTGGTGGCGGCGATTTTGCACGCCAACAACATTCGCGATATCCAACTGGATCGCCAACATCGCAAGCTTACGCTGGCTAATCTCTTTAGCCGGCGCGCAGCGAATGCCGAAATGGTGGCACTGGTAGGCGGCGCTTACGTTGTAACCGTCGGTGCAGCGGTAGTGGGTGTATTACCCTGGCCCGTGCTGGTCACGCTGCTTACCGCTGGGAGAGCCCGCAGCGAGCTGAAAGCTATCGAACAAATTGAGCCCGCCAAGCTTCATGCCGCAGTTCTGGGGGCCGCCCGGTTGCATCTCGAGTTCGGTATGTTGCTGTTGGTGGGAATCCTAAGCGCAAGCCTGCTGGGGTGTTAAGTCAGGTGTCGCAACTCCGAGCCTTGCTGTCTGATGTCCTTTAGGCGAGCTGCTGGTGGGCGATCGATAGCAAATGGGGCAGGGCCTGACCGTGGCGCGGCACAGGGCGTCTACTTAGTCGTCGGTGCGCGACGGAGTGTGAGCAAGGGCGGCCTTCTCGCGATAGACCAGATAGTAAATAAGTGGAACTACGATAAGGGTAAACGCAGTTGACGCAAAAATGCCGAAGATGAATGCCCACGCCAGCCCGGAAAAGATCGGATCCAGAGTGATCACTGCCGAGCCGAGCATCGCCGCCCCAGCGGTAAGTGCGATAGGTCGCAGGCGAATCGCACCAGCTTCCAGAATCGCGTCTTCCAGACTTAAGCCACGCGCGCAGCCATGATGGATGAAGTCGATCAGTATGATCGAGTTGCGCACCACGATCCCGGCCAGAGCGATCATGCCAATCATTGCGGTTGCGGTGAAGAAGGTCGGGTCGGGGAAACCGGCAACAGGGCGATTGGTCACGAGGTTCAGCAGAAAGAATCCGGGCATGATGCCGATTAAGGTAAGCGGAATCGCCGACATGATTATGAGCGGCATCGCAAGCGACCCGGTCTGTGCGACCAGCAGCACATAGATAAAGAATAGCGCCGCGCCAAAAGCCAGCCCAAGATCGCGGAACACCGTAACCGTAATGTTCCACTCGCCTTCGCCGGTCCAGTCGATCGTGTACCCGGACGGCAACAGGTGTTGCGTCCGATTTTCAAGCCAAAGGACTTCGTTGACCGGACTGATGCCGGCAGTGTCGGCCATTACCATAGCGACCTGCCGCAAGTCCTTGCGATAGATCGGCTGCTCTGCCACCGTGCGTCGAACTTCGCCGAGCTCGCCAATGGGCACCATGATTCCGTCGGAGCCGCGAAGTTTCACGGCGGTAAGTGTGTTGAGGTTAGATCGCGCGACGCGTGGCATACGGAGTTCGATTACCAGGGGATCGCGTTCGGTCTGCGTGTGAACCGTATCGACCGCTTCGCCGTGGAGCATCAGAGTGAGGGTCTTCGCGACCTCCGCCGTGGTGATGCCATGGAGGGCCGCTTTTTCACGGTCCAGCACGAATTGCAGTCGTGGTTGTGCGGCGACGCGGAAGTCGTCCGTGTCGACCAGGCCCCGGGTGTGATCGAAGATGTGCCGAAGCTTGCTTCCGTACGCTATGAGTTGTGAGTACTCGGCGGTAGGCGGCCCGTAGATCTCGGCAACAAGCGTTTCCAGTACCGGGGGCCCCGGTGGCATCTCAACGATCTTGATCTTAACGCCATGTTTCCGCGCGATCGCTTCTACCAACGGCCGAATTCGAAGCGCAATCTGATGCGAGGATTGGGCGCGTGCGCTCTTTGGCGCCAGATTGATTCGGATGTCCGCCTGCCAAGGTGCGCGACGCGTATAGTAATGACGGACCATCCCGTTGAAATCGAACGGAGAGCTGGTGCCGACGTAAGATTCAAAGTCAGTGACCTCTGACAGTCTGCCCAACAGCCCGTCGAAATCGCGGACCACTGCGTCCGTCGACTCCAGTGGGGTTCCCTCTGGCATGTCGATCACGAGCTGTAACTCGTTCTTGTTGTCGAAGGGCAGCATCTTGACCGGGACCAGGCCCATCACAACCAGCAGGATCGATATGACGAGTGCGCCGACCATCGCGAGCAGAAAGGCGTGGGCACGCCGCCGACTCTCGAGCAGCGGGCGAAGAACCCACGCATACCATCGCCGGATCGTGGTCGCTTCGTCAGAAGTATGGGCGGGTTGTGGCGAGGGCTCGTGGCGCAGCAGATGATAAGCGGCCCACGGCGTTATGGTGAAAGCCACCACTAAAGAGGTCAGCATCGCCAGTGGCACGTTGAATGGCATCGGCCGCATGTAGGGCCCCATCATCCCGGTCACGAACAACATCGGGATGAACGAAGCGATGACGGTGAACGTTGCAAGAATCGTGGGCGGCCGTACTTCATCGACGGCGATGAGCGTCGCTTCACGACGCGGATGCGTGCCGAGCCGGAAATGACGGTGAATATTCTCGACGTCGACGATCGGATCGTCGACCAGCAGACCCAGCGAGAGGATCAGCGCGAACAGCGTGACGCGGTTAATCGTGTAACCGGCGATCAGATTTCCAACCAGCGTGATTGCGAGAGTGATCGGAACGGCGATCGCGACGATGAATGCTTCTCGGACACCTAGCGAAAACGCCAGCAAAATGACGATTATCCCGACCGCGATCAGCAGCTCTTTGACTAATTCGTTAACCTTCTCGTTGGCGGTCTCTCCATAATTTCGCGTGACGATAACATTCACGTCCGAGGGGATGGCCACCCCCTTGAGCGCTTCGACCCGCCTGATTAGTCCCTCGGCCACTGCCACCGCGTTGGTACCATGCCGCTTGGCGAAGGCGATTGTTACCGCCGGATATACTGTTCCGCGATCACCGACCGAGTCGATCTTCAATTGGCCCGGTTCCTTCAGCAGATATTGTCGAGCCGGACCAAAGTCGATCGTTGTATAGGTGTTGGGCTCCGCGGGGCCATCGACCACGCGCGCCACATCACGCAGGTAGACAGGATGCCCTCCCCGCACGGCGACCACCAGCGATGCGACCTCGGCCGCACTGGTGATGAACGGGCCGCTGTCGACAACGTACTCGCGATTGTTCCGGGCAAAGCTCCCGGCGCGCAAATTTGCGTCGGCCCCGCGAAGCGCTCGCGCAACCTCGAGCGGTGCCAGGCCGTGGCCGGCGAGTCGCTCGGGGTCAAGCAGAACGCGGATCTGCCGTGGTCGACCGCCGACCACGAAGGAACGCCCCGTATCGGGCACCTGCTGCATGCGATGGAGTAGCTCGTCGGCGATGCGGCGCAGCGTAGCGTCGCTCGCGGTTTTGCTCCACAGGGTGACGTCGAGAATCGGCACGTCGTCGATACCGATTGGCTTGACGATCCACCCGGTGACGCCCGGCGGCACCGCGTCGCGGTTGGATTCAAGCTTGTTGTAAATCTGTACCAGGCTCTTGATGGCGTCGTAGCCAACGCGGAAACGAACCGTGACCATCGCGCTCCCCGGCCGGGAAACGGAGTAGATGTGCTCGACCCCTTCCATCTCCCACAGTCGCTTCTCGAGGTTGATGGTGACGAGGTTTTCCACTTCGGCTGCGCTTGCGCCCGGCATCTGAACGATGATGTCGGCGAGCGGAACCGAGATCTGAGGGTCTTCTTCGCGCGGCGTAACGAGGAGCGCGATGCCGCCGGCCACCAGCGAAGCGATGAGCAGCAGAATCGATAAGTTCGACCCCAGGAACAGGTCGACAATTCGTGCTGTCAGGCCCAGCTTGACCGGGTCCGTTTCGTTCACTTCGAATCGGCTCCGCGGCTCTGGCAGATTACGCGTTCGCCCGCGCGAAGGCCGGCGAGCACCTCGACGCGGTCGCCAAAGCGGCGTCCCAGGGAGACTATCCGCGTGGTGATCCTGCCGTCGGCAATCACCCGTGCGGTTTCGAGTTGTCCGACCTCCTGGATTGCGTCGCGCGGCACAGTCAGGACCATCTGGCTCGCGACCACAAAAGTTGCGCGCGCGAACATCCCGGGTTGAAGATGCTGGCCGCTCGGCAGCGGCGCTCGAACCAGGAAACTCCTGCTGGCGGGATTCGAAGCCGGCACGATTTCGCTTACCTGCGTGTGATATTTCATCCCGGTCGCGTCCACGCTGACATCGAGAGGCGTGCCGGTGGCGATGTCGCGAGCCAGCTCTTCAGGGACTTCCAGTTCGACGCGTAGCGCCTTTTCGTCGTACAGCCGCACCAACGGTTTTGCCGGCATCGTCATATCACCCGGCTCGGCCAGCCGCTCCACGACTACTCCGTCGACCGGCGACCGGACGATTGCGTACTCCAAGTCGGCACGCGCACCTGCGACCGCGGCTTGAGCCTGGGCGGTCCTGCCCGCTGCCCCGCGATATGCGGCTTCGACGGCGTCGCGTTCGCTGGCTGTAACCGAACCGCGGGCGAATAGCGCGGTAAAGCGACTTTCGTCAGTGGTAGCCCGCTTCAGTTCTCCTCGCGCCGCGGCCAGTTGACCCTGCGCCTGTGCCAGCCGAGCTCTCAGCTCGGAGGCGTCCAGCTCGACAATCACTTCACCGCGCCTGACGTGGTCGCCGGCGCGAACCTTAATCTCGGTGATACGCGCAGCGACGCGGCTCGCAGCTTCGATGGGTACTCGCGATTGAATCGACCCGATCAGTTCGCGATGCACGGGCAGCTTCTCGCTGAGCACCATCCCGATCGGACGGCCAGGAAGTCCAGCTGGTTTTTGGCTGAGCAGGCCGGGCTGGATGCTGCCGCCCCGAATCGCTTGCAGAGTGAACCACAGCAAAACCAGAGCTGTTGTGGCCGCGATCAGCGCAAGCCACCTGGGATGCGCCCGGCGCAATTCTGTTAACGAGTACGCCATTGCGTCAGTGCCCTGATGCGGGCTGAGGCTCCAGACCAACCGCCAGGTTTAGTGCCGCGCGATCGACGGCGACACTGACCCGAGCGGTGGCCAGCCGCATATCAGTCTCCTCGCGCACGGTCTGCGCGTCCAAGACGGCGACGTTGGAGGCGAGCCCGAAATCGTAACGATCCGCCAGCACCTTGAGCGCGCTCTCGGCATATGCGCGGTTGCGCCTTGCCACTTCCAGGCTCTGCCGGGCGGCGGTCAGTCCGCGGTACGCGGTCTCAACCTCGAGTGCTACCGAATGGCGAAGATCGTCTGCCAGCACCTGTGCGCGCGACAGATCCGACCGCGCCGCTTCGAGCTTTGACTGCGTGGCCAGTCCGTTGAACAGATTCAGCCGCCCGGTGACAAGCAGCGCGCCGTTATTCCCGGCTCGCGCGAAGCTCTCCGAGTCATTTTCGTAAACACCGGCTATTTCGACGGTCGGCAGATAATCGGCGCGCGCAATGGTCACCGCCTGCCGCGCTTGTTTGACTCGTGCGCTGGCGACCATCATTTCGGGACGGTCGGTAATGGCGCGCGCGATCAGCGGGTCGAGCGGCCCTGGGCCAGGAATCGCAACTGCAAGCGCGGCGGGTCTTTCGAGCGGCGCGAGCCGTTCGTCTTCGTCACCAAGCGTGTGTGCCAGCCGCGCCCGGGCAATGTGAAGCTGGCTGTTGGCCTCGATTCGTTGCTGTTCGATCGTGCCGACGAGGACATTGGTTCTGAGCACGTCCGAGCTGATTGCGCTTCCGTGGGCAAAACGATCTTTGGCCCGTGCGAGATGGGCATGGGCAGCAACCTGCGCGCGCTCGATCACCAGCAGGGCCTGCTCGGCAAGCATCGCCTGGTAGTATGAACGGACTACCGCAAACTCGACTTTTTGACGGGTTTGAATCACCTGCCACTGCTCGGCGTCTGCCGCGAAGCCTGCTGCTCGATAGGCGGCAATCAGCCTGCCGCCCGCAAACAGTGGAAACGAGAGCCGCACCTGGCTCTGAAAGTTCGACAGGAAGCCGGGATGGTTGAGTTGGTTGAGCCCGAAATCGCTTCCGCTGAAATCCTGCTGCATCAGGAGATCGGAGAAAACCTGAACCGGGTTGTTCGTATAGGAGAGATTTTCGTCGGCGTCCAGGCGCGGAATCAACGCGCCCCGTGCGACCCCTACTTGAGCGCGCGCGGCATCGCTTTCCAGTCCGGCCGCCTTCAGGGTGCGGTTCTCTCGCAACGCAATTGCGATTGCGTCATCGAGTGAGATCCGCCGCGGCGATGCGGCAATAGCGCTGACGCTCGCAGGAAAAGAAAACAACGCGAGCACGAGCAGCGTTAGCGCAAACCTCGGCATCGCTCAGGCACCGGCGCCGCGCTTGAAACCGCCATCTAGTTCTCGCATCCGGGAATCCTTGACCGTATTATTCAATTAATCTATAGTTCAATTGAACACATGGAACCATCGATGTCAAGCTACGTCAACCCCAGCCTCGCGTTATTCGAGCAGTTTGCCGCGGTCGCGCGAGCCCTCGGCCATCCTTATCGCCTGATGGTTTTGCAACTGCTCGGTCAGGGCGAGACCGCGGTTGAGGTATTGGCCGCGCGCGCCGGGATGAACGTCGCCAACACCTCGCAACACCTGCAACGGTTGCGGCGTGCGGGTCTGGTAGTGTCGCGCAAGGAACGCCAGAAGGTGCTCTACCGGCTTGCCGACGACGCCGTACTGGGTCTGGTGGCGGCGCTACGGCAGCTTGCCGAGCGCAACCTGGCCGAGGCGCGCGAACTGATCCAAAGCTATTTCCGCGCGCGCGACAGTCTGGAGCCGCTATCGCGGACGGAGCTTCTTCGACGAATCAAGCATCGGCAGGTTACCGTGCTCGATGTACGCTCGGCTGAAGAGTTTACCTCGGGTCACTTGCCGGGCGCCGTCAATATTCCGCTGAAGGAATTACGGCGGCGTCTCAAGGAGTTGGAGCCCTCGCAAAAGGTGGTGGCCTATTGTCGAGGTCCCTACTGTATCTTCTCATACGAGGCTGTTGCCGAACTCCGAAAGCACGGCTACCAGGCGTTGCGTCTCGAAGACGGCTATCCGGAATGGAAGGCCGCCGGCTTTCCCATCCAAACCTCTGCCGACCCGCGCGACCAACGCTGACCGCGGGCCGACGATTGAACCGTCTGCCAATGCGCCAGCGGTCCGGAGTTGATGAGAAAGAAACATGATCGGTGGCGATCGACATTGTCACGAAGTCGTTGGTGAAGAGCAGCAGCACGATCAATGGGAGAGTAATGATGCACTCGCGCGTCAACAACACGCCGAGGCTGAGAAAAAATCCGATCTCCACGGGTTTTATTATCTTGTTCAGCGTATAGGTAAGCATCCGCTGGTAAATTCGCCGGCTGGTTTCTACTGACGCAACGATATCGCTGAGGCCGGGACTGGTAAGCACCAGACTCGCGGCGGACTTGGCGACGTCGGTTCCGTTGGCGGCCGCGATTCCGACCTCGGCCTGCTTGAGTGCGGGAGCGTCGTTCACGCCATCGCCGGTCATACCAATGACGTGACCCGACTGTTGGAGCGCGCGCACCAACTGGAATTTGTCTTCCGGGTATACGCCCGCAAAAATATTGCACTCAAGCTTGCGCGCAAGCTCGTTGCGCATTGCTGGCCCGGAACAGGCCGCACCGCTGATTCAGACTCGCGCGGCGATCGCTTGTGCGGGTGCCAGGCCGTCCCCGGTAACCATCAGTACCCGGATTCCCAGAGTCTTGAGCTTATCGGTGAGGGCTTTCGAATCAGGCCGCGGGGGATCCTCCAGCGCAAGCAGGCCGGCGATGCGCGCATCGTTTCCCGATCACCGACAGCCACCGCGAGCATGCGGGCTGCTGAGTCTGGGGCAGAGCGTTGGGTCCGTACTGCTCCAGACGGCGTTGCGCCTCCTCGCTGGTCAGCCCCGCAAGTTCCTGAAGAGGTTGGGCATCGCCTTCCAACCTCGTGCCCACCCGCTGTTGCGACGGTTACCCGCGCAGCTCAGCGGTTGCCAGCCCGCTGATCTCTGGCCGCGCGGCGGGCGCGCAGAACAAAGTGGTAGCGAAGCGGTTCCAGGGCTTCCACCTCGAAGCCGGATTTCAGGAGTCGGGCGCGCGCTTCGGTCGCAGTGTGCGTGTGGTCCTTGGGCGGGCCAACCGTCCGATCGATCGCCGCGTCCCAGTCGATGATCAGGAGCGAGCCCTGAGGATTTAGCAGCGCCGCCATCGTATCGAGCACGCTGTCCCCGACTTCGTGCAGAACGTTGATCGCGAAGACCCTGTCGACCGCGCCCGCAATGGAGGCGCTCTGATCGCTGAGCATCGGTTGGATACCCGTTAGTTGGCCGACGGGCCTGGCTTTCAGGAGCTCGAGCATTTCAGGCTGTTCATCCAGCGCGATGATCTTCAAATCCGGGTGGCGCCTGGCCAGCTCGATTGAGAAAGTTCCGGTGCCAGCGCCGAAATCGACTACGACTCCGCCGGGCGGCGCATCGAGAAGCCTGACAATCTCGTCAGGCGGCAGAAGCTCGAATCGCTTGGGGTCGTCGAGCAGCGCAGCGCGCGCGGGATTGAAGACCTCGGGCTGCTTGGCGCCATGCCTCGACTGGCCGCGCCGATGCTCTTCGGACAATCCGCCATGATGTTTGTCTTGCGAGCTCAATTTTGGCCTCCCGATGGTCAGCAAGGTTTATCGACAGCTTTAAGGATCGCCCGTTTCGATTCCGAATTCAAAGACTCCGCGATACGAAAGGGGCACAACACGCGGAATTACTCCAGTCTTTATTGCTTGACTTTCGCTAATACGATGTTGCAGAGTTTCTAAACATCAAACCATGACCACCACTTCCTACAGACGGATCTTCGTTCTCCAGGCGGAAATCTGCCGCGCGCTGGCCCATCCGGTGCGGCTCGAGGTTCTCCATCTTCTCGGCAACGGCCAGATGTCCTTTGGCGATCTTCTCCAGCACACGGAACTCACCAAGACGAAGCTCTCGCAACATCTGGCAGTGCTTCGCCGCGCCCGCATCGTCACCCCGCTTCGCGATGGAGCGCGGGTTTTCTACCGATTGACGTATCCGGAAATCGAGACCGCGTGCGAAGCCGTGACCCACGTGCTGGCCCAACACCTCGCCGAGACCCAGAACGAGACCAGCGCCCTGCTGCGCCGCGTTGGCGGTACTCGCGGGCGCTAACGGAAGGAGACTATCCATGCCGGAGACGGCCCCGACCGCAGTGAAAACTCTTGACGCGAAGGGCGATCTCTGCCCGCTCCCGGTGGTCAAGACCAGCAAGGCCATCAAGGAGGTCGGCGTCGGTCAGATCCTCGAGGTGCTGACGACGGACCCGGCGTCCAGGCCGGATTTTACGGCATGGTCGAAGATGACCGGACACATGCTGCTCTCGGCCGAAGAGCAAACCGGCTCGCCGAAGGTGTTTCGTTTCATGATTCAGCGAACCAAGTGACTGGTATGGCAGAAACCGCGGAGGTGCTTCACATGGCAGAAGCTGCAACGCGCGCGGAGTCAGTCGCGAGCGACGCCGTCGAGGTCGTTGAGACCACGGCGCCGATGGCGAGACGGCTGGTTATCGTCCTCACCAAGGCCACCCTCGATGAGGTCTATCCCGCCTTCATCCTCGCCACCACCGGCGCGGCAACCGGGATGGAGGTCGATATCTACTTCACCTTCTGGGGCATGAAGCTGCTCGACAAGCGTTCGCACAAGAAGGCGAAGCTCTCGCCGCTCGGCAATCCCGCGATGGGTATGCCGAACATCCTCGCGATGCTCCCTGGGGCGACCGCGCTGGTCACGGCCATGATGAAGCGCAAGATCAAGAAATACTGGCCGACCATCCCCGAGATGATGAAAGAGGCGACCGAGCTGGGGGTGCGGATGCACGCGTGTTCGCCGACGATGGGCCTGATGGGTCTGACCGAGCAGGATCTCGTCGAAGGCGTTGACATCTGCGGCGCGTCGGCATTTCTGAGCTGGGCCGCAGACAACGCGGTCACGATTTTCATCTGAGCACCAGCCGATGCCTGCGTTCACGACCAGAGCGCAAAAGGCTCGCCGTCGCGCGAGCCGCCTCAACCAGGACGGCTGGCTTTATGGCGGGTTACCCGGCCTGCAGTGGGAAGTAGAGAACGCGCGCAAAGCCGATCGCAAGGTCATGCAGTCGATCCGCGACGACATGGAACACCACGAGGCGTTCCACGACTACTATCACGCGTGCATCAATTGCGGGAACTGCACCGCGGTCTGTCCCGCCTTCCGCTTTGCCGACTTCGGTCCGCGCATCGTCGTACAGAAAGTCATGCACTCGCGCGACGAGCCCGAGCTGCTCTACCAGATGGTCGATCAGTACATCTGGGCGTGCTTCCAATGCTACGCATGCTGGGACGTCTGCCCGGCGCATAACAACCCCGGCGGGCTGGTCGCGATCATCAAAGAGGCGGCGGTGCGGCACGGTCTCCAGTCCACGCAGAAGACGCTCGAACCTTACAGCCGCATTCTCTACAAACTCGCGACCACGGGAACGCAGATCACGCCCGACATGCATTCCAGCGTCGGCCTGTTCCGCGACTGGGGCCCGCACAAGGCCGAGTTGGCCAAGCATCTCAAGGAGTACCGCGACGCGGTCCCGGTCGAAACCCTGGCCGGCGTGATGGACAAGAGCTGGAAGGTCGATCGCCAGACGATGGACGAGTTGCTGATCATCGAGAAGGAGTCGGGCGTCATCGACATGCTGAAGAGCTCTGCGAAGGACGTCGGCGATGTCGTAGAGGAAGCCGCAGCCGAAGCGATCGCGCGCAAGGAGAGTCATGAGTGAGCCACACGCAACCGGGCTTTTCGACCGTGCCAAGTTCGCCGCCAGCGCCAAACTGACGACCGGCACCACCGAGGAGTACCTGCGCATGCTCGAGCGGATGCGCGAGCTCGAGCGGCGCGACGAGCTGCTCCTGCATCACGTCAAAGACAGCTATAAGCCGGTGAGCGTGCACACCCTGAGCCGGCGCGAGAAGCGTATTCCGACCGTCGATCTCTGGCAGCACAAGTCGTGTGGCCAGTGCGGCCACATTCCCGGCTATGTCACCGCGCTCTACTGGATCATGGCCGAGCTGGGCGTGCCGTTCGTCGACGATACCAATCAGACCTCCTGCACGGCCTGGAATTACTATGGCTCGGGCACTTCAAACCCGGTTGCGCTCGCCGCGGTATTCGCGCGCAATATGCACGCCGCCTGGCAGAAAGACGCTTATCCGCTGATCCACTGCGGCACCAGCTACGGCGACTACAAGGAAGTCCGGTATCTGCTGGTGACTAACGACGAGCTGCGCGGGCGCGTGCGCACGATCCTGCAGAAGCTCGGCCGCGACCTCGTCATTCCCGAGGAGTTGGTTCACTACAGCGAATGGCTGCATGTCATGCGCGACCGGCTGGCCGCGCGGCGCCAACTTGACGTTTCGAAGATCAAGGTCGTGGTTCACTCCGCCTGCCATTGCTACAAGCTGATGTCCGAAGATTTCACCTACGACGATACCATTCTCGGCGGGCGCCGGCCGGCTCCGATCACCAGCGTGGCGCTTGCCCTCGGCGCGCAGATCGCCGACTACTCGAATTGGTACGACTGCTGCGGTTTCGGCTTCCGCCACATCCTGACCGAGCGTGAGATGAGCCGGTCGTTCGCCTACTTCCGCAAGATCCAGCCGATCGTGCGCGAAACTCAGGCGGATGTGCTGCTGACCCACGACACCGGCTGCGTGACGACGCTCGACAAGAGCCAGGTCGTGCCGCTGGCGCATGGCTACAAGGAGACCGTGCCGGTGCTTTCGGACGCGCAGTTCGCGGCGCTCGCGATGGGCGCGCATCCGTTTATCGTCTGCCAGGTCCACTGGCACGTCTCAGACTGGCGACCGCTGCTCGAAAAGATGGGTATCGATGCCGAGCAGGCGTGGAACGAGTACCGCGAGTACGTCGAGAACGTGAAGCGGGGGATGAAACCGAACTTCATCCAGTCGCCGCCGAGAGTGCACGCATGAGCGATCCCGTGCTCGTCATTGGTGCCGGCCCGGCGGGCCTGCAAGCCGGTGCTGATCTCGCCGGTCTCGGCATTCCGGTGGTTCTGGTCGAGAGGCGCAGCGAGCTGGGCGGCGCACCGATTCGCTGGAAGTACAAGACTCTCGCTCCCGAACTGCGGCCGACCGAAGAAGTCATGGGCCCGATGATCGCGGCGGTCGAGTCGAATCCGCTCGTGAAGATATATCGCGGCTCGGTCGTCGAGCGCATTTCGGGCAGCGCGGGCAATTTCCGCGTGGCATTGCACACCGACGGCGCCGGCGCACGCGAGCTCGCGATCGGGGCGATCGTCACGGCGACCGGCTTCGAGCATTTCGACGCGAGCCGCGATCCCCGCTACGAGTACGGCCGCGCGGCGAACGTGATCGGAATACACGAGCTCGAAGGGATGCTCAAGGAAGGCCGGGTGGTTTGCAAAGACGGTCGTAAGCCCAAGCGCATCGCCTTCGTCTTCTGCGTCGGCTCGCGCGACCGGGCGACCAATGCCTGGTGCTGCACGGTGTGCTGCGGGGTGAGCATCAAGCAGGGCATCGAACTGAAGCTGCTGCTCAAGGACGTCGAGATTTACAACATTTATATCGACGTTCGCACCTTTGGCCTCTGGGAGCAGCTCTACTGGACGAGCATGGAGGAGCACGGCATCAACTTCATCCGTGGGCGCGTTTCGCAGATCTTCGACACCGGCAAGCAGCTGCTCGTCAAGGGCGAAGACACGCTCGTGCGCGGACCGTTCGAGGTCCTGATGGACATGGTGGTGCTGGCGGTCGGGATCACGCCGGGCGAGGGCACCGCGCAAGTGGCCGAAGTCCTCGACCTCAAGTGCAACACCTTCGGCTTTCTGCAGCCGCGCCATCCCAACGTCCATTACGACTCCGGCAAGGACGGCATCTTTCTCGCCGGCGCCTGCGTGGCGCCGATGTCAGTTGAGGAGGCGATCCTCGGCGGCTCGGCCGCGGCGATGCAGGCGGCGAAGTTCGTGGGCAAGTCCGCTCTTCAAGCGGCCGGCTAAGTCATGGCGGATCGCGATCCGAAGCCCGAGGAGAAGGGCCGTTTCATCGTCGAGCGGCAGTACATCGACGACCGCCGGATCAACGAACCGAAGAAGCTCGACGCCGGCGGCATCGACATCTCCGGTCGCTGGGGCATCCTTATCGAGCCGCGGACCATCACCGCGTTCGATCACACCCTGATGCATGAGGTGCAGAGCACGCCGGGCGGCGAATTCATCCACCGTTGCATTCAGTGCGGCAACTGCACAGCCGCCTGCCCGACGGCGGAAGAGCATCCGATGTTCAACCCGCGCTACTTCATCCACGTGGTGCGGATGGGATATCAGGGCGAGCTGGAAAAAGTCCGCAAATACGTCTACCTGTGCGCAAGCTGCGGGCGCTGCAGCGAGGTATGCCCGCGGGAAGTCGACCCGTCGGGCGTGATGACGGCCATCGGAACAGCGGTGCGTAAGGCGTCGTGAAGCAGGGCCGCGCCTATCAACTGCTTTCGTGGGGCGCCGCGGCGGCCGTGGCTATCGTGCTGGTCGCCGAGTGGATCGCGCTCTTTGCGCTGCGCACCAATACCGTGGTCGCGATCGATCGCCGAACCATCGTCGCCAAGAGTTTCGTCGAGTTGCTCGGCTTTTCCGCGATCGGGATCCTCGCGCTCGGTGTCTTATGGCGCGGATGGCGGCGCAGCTCCCCGATTCTGATGCGGGAGACGTTGGAGGCGTCGGCAGCGCTGGGACGGCGAGAGTCGGTCAAGGCGGTTGGGACGGCGGCGAAGGAGATCGCTTTGAGCGGCGGGATGCGCGACTGCGAGGACGCTCAGCAGTGGGCCGCGCATCAGCTCATCATGTGGGGTTTTATCGGGCTGTTCGCCACCACCTGCCTCGACACGATCATGAATCCTGCCGCTGCTCCGCTGCCTCTGCTCCATCCAGTGCGGCTGCTTGGCAACCTGACCGGCATTGCGTTCATGACCGGGCTGACGCTCGCGATCGCGCGGCGAGCGCTACTCGCACAGGTGCGCGCGTCCAGCCATCTCAGCGACTGGACGTTCCTGCTCTCGCTATGGGGGACCGGCGCGACCGGCTTCGCAGTGCAGTGGGCCGCCGACGACAGCTTGTCGCGCGCGACGGCATGGCTTTACCCCACGCACCTGGTCTTCATCGTGCTGATTCTCGCGAGCGCGCCGTGGACGAAATTCATCCACGCCGCATGGCGGCCAACCTGGGTGCTTTATCGCGCGCTGATTACGGAGCGAGGGTCATGAGCTTCGTTGCGGAGATCGAAGCACGGCTGCGCGGGCGGCCTCACGTCGGCGCCGTCATGCATTTCGAAGGCGCCAGTGTGCCGGAGCTTGCAGTGCGACTCCGCCACGTCCTCGATGATGACGGTCTTCGCCACCAGGAAGCGGTGGAGGAAGCGAACGGAGCGCCGGTGTTTAACGCGGTCGCTCCGGTTGCCGCCGGCGACGGCATGGAGCTGTGGCTCTCCGCGAGCGAAAAGCCGGGAGTGGGCTGCAAGCTTGAGCTGCGGCTGTTTCACACGCTCGAGGATGCTGCCCAGGCCGACGAATATCTCGCGTCCTTCAGAGAGCGGGTCAACGACTGAGAGGGAAAGTCATGGAAACCGAGACACCGCGCAAGAAGTTCCTGGTCGTGATGAGCACCGGCGCGAACGAGCCCAAGAAGGCGTTCACGCCGTTCTACTATGCCGCCGCCGCGGCCTCGATGGATCTGGACACGACTATGTTCTTTCTCGCCGAGGCGCCGTCGCTGCTGCGGCCGGGCGTCGCGGAGACGATCCGCACGAAGGCTGAAGGCGATCCGCTGACCAAGGTCATCGATCTCGGCCGCAGAAACGGCGTCAAGTTTCTCTGTTGCAGCGTCTCGGCGAAGGTCATCTGGGATATAGAAGACGGAGGTCTGCCGGACGGCATGGAATTCGCCGGTGCGGCCACGCTGCTTGAGATGGCGGCCGACCCGAGCGTCTCGGTCCTCTATTTTTAGGAGCGTACTATGGCCGACTACCGTGGGTTTCGCATCCCCGAGGATCTCCACTACGACCTCGGCTATCACGTGTGGCTGCGCGCTGAGGGCGAGGTCGTCGCGGTCGGAGCTACCGACCCGGCGCAAGCATCGGCCGGCGAAATTATTCATATCGATATCAAGAAAGTCGGCACGCGTGTCGAGCGCGGCGCGATACTCGCGACCATTGAGAGCGCGAAGTTTATGGGACCGATGCGCTCGCCCGTCACCGGGACGGTAGTCGAGATCAACCAGGAAGTTGCGAAGAAACCCGTGCTCGTCAACCAGGATGCCTACGCGAACTGGGTCGCTCGCCTCAAGCCGGAAAAGCTCACCGCGGAGCTGGCGCTGCTCACCTCCGGCGCGGCGGCAGGAGAAAAGTACCAGGCTATCATCGACGACTGGGGTATCGAGAAGGACCAGGGCTAAGTGACGCTCACGGCGACGAACCGCGTCCAGCAGCGGTTCAGCATGCTCGTTACCGAGCAGACCGACGCCGTCGCGAATCTAGCACTCGAGCGGGAGCTGTTGCGCGAGCTCGATGCAGGTTCGCGGCCGGAGACCGTGCGTCTATGGGTAAACGACGAATGCCTGGTGCGCGGCCCGCATCGCAGCCGTAGTTCGGGCTGGTACCACGAACAGCGCGCGCGCGAGCTTGGCGTTCCCGTCTACACGCGTTCCACCGGCGGCGGCTGCGTCTACCACGATCACGGCAACCTCAACTGGAGCTTCTATCTCAGGCAGGCCCAAGGCTACGCCGGCTACACGAAGCTGTTTCGCTGGTGTTCCGCTTTCGTGATCGAGGCCCTGCGATCGCTCGGCGTCGAAGCGTCGTTCGGCGCGCCGAATCGGATCGACGTTGCAGGGCGTAAGGTGTCGGGACTTGCGGCGCGCGCCTTGCGTCACGCGACGCTGGTCCACGGCACGCTGCTGGTCGCGACAGACCTCGATCGCGTCGAGGCGCTCTGTATTCCGCCGCCCGGATGCCCGCCGGTGGCGCGAATCTGCGATTTCGACCAGCGTGTCACCGTCGCCGAGGTGATCGGGAGCATCCTGGGCACGGTAAGCAAGGCAAATTGAAGGAGTTCAATCAGTTTCGATCGGTAACGAATTATCCTTCGCCCATTCGCCCATCGAACCGTCATATAGAGTGAGGTTCTCGTACCCGAGTTGGTACAACAAGAACAAGTCAACTGTGGCTGAGATGCCTCCGCCGCAGTAGCAGATGACATTCTTCGTTTTCTCCACTCCGGTCGCGTCGAACTTCGTCCGTGCGTCAGCCAACGGCACGAACGCTTTCGTTGCGGCATCGAGCAACGTCGCCGCCGGCACATTAACGCTGCCTGGAACCCGACCCGGACGACCGTAACGGCTGGGGCCCGTCCCGCGAAATAAATCCGGCGCGAGCGCATTGACGATGACAGTTCCAGGATTCCCTAGCGCTGCGCGCACCTGCTCTTTGCCGACGAACAACCCGGGACGAGGCCGCGGTACGAAGCGAGCCACAGGATACTTGCAGGGCGCGGCCGAAACCGCCCGCCCTTCCGCCTGCCATTTCTCCCAGCCCCCGTCCAGCACGGCGGCGTTATCGAACCCGAACGTTCGCAGCATCCACCAGACCCGCGTCGCCCACATGATGCTGCCGGCGCTGTAAAGTACTACCCTGGCGCCTTCGCCGACGCCGTATCGCGACATGGTTGCGGCGAACTGTTCAGCGGATGGCAGCATGAAACGTAACTTCGTGGTGTTGTCGGACAGCTCTCCCTGGATATCGAGAAACCCCGCGCCCGGAATATGTCCGGCGTCGTACTCCGCCTGCCCGCTGACGATGCGATAGGGCGCATCGGTGTCGGCCTCCGCAGGCAGTAGATGCGTTGTACAGTCAAAAATGCGCAAGTTGGTATCGCTGCAATGGGCCGCTAGCCAATCGGTCTGCACCAGTGCGTTGGGATCGTGATATGCGATGCTATTCGACATGTGCTCCTCCTAATCGAAGGTCCTGCTCATGCTATGCGCTGACATTGAACCGTACCTATCGTGGGCACCGAGCAAATACCAATCAGAACGTATAGCGTTTGCCGACGACTGATGGGTCGATGACGCCCTCGCCGAAGGCATTGGCGAGCGCTCTGACCGCCCGCCAGCCGGTACAGTGGCCGGCCGCAATGGTCTGCAGCTTGAATTCTCCCATCGCCTGAACCGTATCGGGTATGATCTCCTGGTTAGGACCGGCGAGATGGAAGCCGCCAATCACCGCGTATAGTGGCACGCCGGGCGCCGACTCGCGGGCGTGCTTCAACACGTTGATCACTCCGGCATGGGAGCAGGCGGTGAATATTACGAGCCCCTTCCCGGCGACGTTAACCATCAAGAAGCGCTCGTCGATCAACAACGGATCGGGCGTCCAGTTGCCGTCCTCGCCTTTTTGATAATGTCTTGGCAGCCCACGCTCGAACGGCGTCACCCGCGGAATCTCGCCGCTCAGGTAAAACATGCCGTCGAGCAGGAGTTGCGGTTCTCTGATGCAATGGACCTGCGCGCCATGCGCGGTCAGAGCTTCAATGCCCGGAACATCCTTGGTGGGAAGAAAATCGCCGCTGGGCAGGCGTCGGGCGCGGGAGCGAAACATTCCAGGATGCGCATAATAAGGAATCGTCTGGCCGCCGTTGCGATCGCGCACCAGAGTGAGCGCCCGCAGCATTCCTCCGGCATGATCCCAGTGGCCGTGCGACAGCACGATACTCTCGACCGCGCCGAGATCAGCGCCGAGGCGTTCGCAGTTTTGTACAAAGGCGGATTCTTCCGGTCCGGTATCGAACAACAGCGTGTGCCGGGCGGTTCCGCGGGTGGCCGTAATCAGGAGGGAAAGGCCGTGACAGGCGTGACACAGGCGATCGCCTGATAGCTCCCGCATCCCGTTGCGTTCCAAATAGGCAAATTCGGATTCTGCGTGCTTGGGGATGGTCGAGAGGCTGTCGGTCGCGTTATCGACCAGCACATGAACTTCGACCTTATCGATTGGCGCGAGACTGGCCATGGTACCCTCTTCTAAAGGCAACTTCAGATTCTTAGTCGATCACGAATTGGCTACTAAGTGCGCCGATCGGCTATAGATGAGCAGCGATGCAGATGGCCTCGTTGTCCATGCGCACGATTCCGGACGAGTCGGCATAGGCACTCGCCGCCGAGGTGAGGGCGTCGAGTATCTGCCGCTGCAACTCGGGCGTCTGTTTGGACAGCATCGCGCGGAACGGGGCGGACAGGGCCAGGCGCTGCTCCGTGAAGGCCTCAGCCGATTTCCATTCAAACTTTACGATCAGTGACTCGACCTGAATATCCTTGAATCCCGCACCGGTCAGCGATCGTTTGAGCGCAGTGGTATCGGCCAATTTCAACGGATGTGGCGCGCTGGCCTCCGGAGGTGGAAGCTTTGCCAGTTGACGCACAGCATCCTCGCCCAGGGCGACCATCGGTACTTTATCGGCCGGACCCCAGACCGCAGTTGCAAAGCTTCCGCCGGCGGCCAACAGTGCCGCAATTCGCCGCGCCACGGCGTCGAGATCGGCCACGAACATCAGGCCCCATCGGCACAGCGCGGCGTTGAAGTCGCGCTCCTCGATAGCCAGGGTTTCGGCGTCGGCTTCGACGAACCTGAGGTTGAGGAGTCCAAGCGAGGCCGCACGCTCACGCGCCAACCCCAGCATCGCGGCCGACTGATCGGTTGCAACGACGACGCCGTGCGGCCCCACCTTGCGCGCCGCAGTAACGGCTGGTTCGCCGGAGCCAGTCGCGATATCGAGTACTCGATCGCCTTGCTTGATTCGCGCAAGCTCGACCAGCCGATCGGACACATGTTGCGCCGCGCGATCCAGCCCGACAAACAAATCCTTCCAGCCCGGAGCCGCGTTGTTCCAGAAGTCGCGCTGTTCTCGTCGCGTGCGTTCAGAATCTGAAGATAGCTCGTTCATTGGATACTCCTCATTTGAACAAAGCATCATGCGGTCCGCCAGGTCAACCCGGGTTTGCGATGACGCCGGGCGTTGCGGGAACCTGCTCGGGCAGAGACAAGCTTGTCGCCGATGCTTGCGTGGTCTCGGTCGGTTGCCTTGAATCTTGTTGGCGTGCTAACGGCCGTACTGATGTGAACGCCTGGCGATCGTTGAGAGGGCAGGGCGTGCCGGCGTTTCTGTTGCATCGGTTGCGCCTGATCGCTCGTGGAGAGCACGCTTTAGGAACGAAGCCTGTCGTATGATGAACCGCGGTCGCTAATGATCTGGTGTTTTGAGAATCAAACAGGAAATTCAAGGTATCAAGTGAAACGCTTCCAATCCCCTGGCCACTCTATGCGCAGGTCGCCATTGGTGCTTCGCTCGCTCCTGGTGGTCTTCGTTCTCACGGCGATGGTCGCGACACCCCACGCATGGGCCGACAACTTGCGACCGGCGCAATTGAGCGTCGCGGTGGTCCAGCCTCCCGACCCGATGGTCGCGTACGGAAAAGCCTATCTCGTGTATGAGCTGCTGCTGACGAACTATGACGCGAGTCCGGTCGAAGTGCGGAGCCTGCGCATCACCGACCCCGATGACGAGCAGGTGAAATTCGATTTTGCGGGCCAGCAGTTGCGCGGGATGATGAGCGTCGTAGGACATGCCAAGCACGACGAAGATCCGACCACCGTCGAATCCGGCGCCAGCAGGCTGATATTCGTATGGCTCGAGTTCAACAACGCGAGCGAGGTTCCTCGACGTCTTGCGCAGTTCGTCGGCTATCAGGTCAGGCGCGACACGGTCGTCGGCGGCGAGCTTGCGGCGCCAGTGGTAGCTGTCGATGACGCTCCGCCGCTGGTTATCGGTCCGCCGCTCAAAGGCGGCGACTGGCTCGTGAACGGAGGGCCCTCCAATACGTCTTACCATCGCCGCGCGCATATGGCGCTCGACGGCGCGCTGAAGCTCGCGCAGCGATTCGCTATCGACTATGAAAAGATCGGGCCCGACGGCAAGACTTATTCAGGCGATCCGAAGAGGAACCAAAGCTATTACTGTTACGGCGCCGACGTGATTGCCGTGGCGGACGGCAAAATCGTCGCGACCCATGACGGAGTACCGGATAATATACCGGACCCGGTTAAACGTTCGGTGGAAATGACATTAGTTACTGCGGGCGGAAACTATGTTGCGCTCGATATCGGCTACGGCCGCTATGCGCTTTATGGTCATCTGATTACTGGCTCGATTAAAGTGAAGAAGGGCGATTTAGTGAAGCGCGGCCAGGTGCTGGGGCGGCTCGGCAATTCGGGCAACTCCACCGAGCCGCATCTGCATTTTCAGATCGCTGACGCCCCTTCGTTTCTGAACGCCAACGGACTTCCGTATCTATACGCGCGGGTGGGGGTTAAACCGTCGCGCGTGGTGAACCCGAACGTCGATCCGCCGGTGCTGCGCGTCACCGGACCGGCGCAAGAATACTACTCGACCATGCTGCTCGAGAATCAGGTGGTCGATTTCCCACCGTGACCGCCGCCGGCTTCAAATAGCCCCGATTACCCGAGCCGCCATACCCAGCGCTTCCGACCAGAAGCGACCTCCCGAATGCATCAACTCGACGACCTCGCCGATGGCGGTAACGAACTGTGCGAGCTGTTCTTCGGTGACGATCAGCGGAGGAGCGACCTTGAGCACCATAAAATTGTTGCCACAGATCTGCGTGAGGATTCGCTGGTCTCGGAACAGATGCATAACCAGCACTTGACCGAACATCGCCGGATGAATTCGCGCAAAGGCCTCGAACGGGATTCTGAGCCGCAACCGCTTCGGCGTGCGAAACTCGATCGCGGTTAGCATCCCAATGCCGCGAATCTCGCCGATCATCTCATAGTCGGCGAGTCGCTCGGTCATCATCTGCCGCAACTGCTGGCCCAACCTGGTCGCGCGTTCGCCTAGCCGCTCGTCTTGCAGCACGTCGAGGGTGGCCAGGCCCGCGCGCATCGCCAAGGCATTCTCGCTGTATGTAGAAGTATGAATGATTGAGCGCTTGAAAGAACTGTAGGTCGAATTGTAGACCGCGTCGGTCATGAGTACCGCGCCGACCGGCACCAGGCCTCCGCTGAGCGCCTTGGCAAGAATGATCATGTCTGGCTCGACGCCAAAATGGTGGGCCGCGACAAAAGGCCCGGTGCGGTACAGTCCGGTCTGCACCTCGTCCAGCACAAACAACGTGCCATAGCGGCGACATAGCACCTGCGCGCTTTTCAAATAGTCATTGTCGGGAAGCCGCATTCCCGCCTCAACTTGTATTGGCTCTACGATAAAGGCAGCAAAGCGTTTTGACGCAAGTTTCTTCTCGAGTTCATCGAGCGAGCCGAACGTCACCATCTCGACGTCCGGAAGCATCGGACCGAAGCCATCCTTCCAGAACCTATCGGACATCAGCGACAGTGCTCCGCACGTCAGGCCATGGAAGGCGCCCGTGGCCGAAAGCATCCCAACCCGGCCGGTATGGGCCCGGGAGAATTTGATTGCGGCCTCGACTCCCTCGCTGCCAGAACTCGCGAAAAACACTTTGCCAAGCTTGCCGCCTGCCAGCTCGCATAAGCGTGCGCCGAGTACGCCCGCGAGTTCCGGCACGCCGGTCTGGAGCATGACGGCGCCGTCGCGCTCGAGTTCCGCGATGATGGCTGCTTTGATACGGGGGTGATTGTGGCCGGCGTTATGGACGCAGTAGCCCGAATTGAAATCGAGGATTCGGCGGCCGTCTTCGGTGTGCAGCTCGGCGCCGATGCAGCGGCTATACGGCGCATTCATTTGTAACACGTCGAGCAATCGAACCCATTGCGGGTTTACGGACCTTTCGTAAAGCCGGGTGGCGTCGGTGGAGTATTGAGCAGACAGAGAACTTGCCATTATTAGATCCTTTTCGTCCTGCGCGAACTAGCTATCGTTTGGTCGGAAAGCGTCGGGATGTTAATCATTGTTGAGATTCTGAAAACCTGGGGCGCGCGCCGTCACCGTACGTGCGCGCCCGGCCGGTGTGATCCAGGGAGAGGTTGCGATGAGTAGTTCTGAAAACGTTCGAGTGTGGCGCCGTGGTCGGTCCGGAGTCTGTCTTGGCGCTGCGCTTTGGATCGCGATGATGCTCACGGGATGTTCGAGTAGCGGCAACTCCGCAGCGACTAAGCGCGGATCGGCTCCAATGGCGAGTTTCGCTGCCGACCCGCAGGTTTACGATACGCTCGTGAATTCGTGCTTCGATTGCCATTCCGACCTTGGCAGCGGCTCATGGAGTGCGAAACTCGCGCCGTCGTATCTCTTCGGTGCGCACGAAGGACGAGAGACTCTGAATTTCTCGGACTGGGGGACGCTGGATGCCAAGCGTCGAGCCGCGATGGCCGCGAAGATTGCAGCCGTCGTTAAAAGCGGCTCGATGCCACCCGGCGATTACGGCTTCTTCCATCCGTCGGCCGAGCTGAGCGACGAACAGAAGGAGCTCGTGCTCCAGTGGACCGCCGAACAAATGGCAAGCGCGCGTCATTGACCTGCGTTTTGGTAGATTCGCGACGAGCTAAGAATTCCGAGCGTAAGAAAGATCACGCCGATTGCAAACGTAACCGCTGTCGGCCACGCAACGCTTGAGGGATCGAGTCCGCGAATCATCAGGTTGTTGAACGCTTCCATGGTCCACGTGGTGGGCATCGCCAGAGCGAGGGCGCGCATCCAATGAGGCTCGAAGTCGAGCGGCCACCAGCATCCGCCAATCGCTGACATCGCCAGCGCGGCCACCGCGCCGATCGGCAGCACGGCGTCCCGAGTGTTCGCGACACAGGCGATGACGAGGCTGAACGCAGCGGCAGCAAATGAAATTGCCGCCGCCGGAAGCAACAAAGCCCAGGAGTTGTGTCCGAGGGATATCCCGAACAGCGCCCAGCCGGCACCGAACAGCAAGATCATCTGGCCGAGTCCGATCAGGAAGCGCGACATCAGTTTCCCGATCATCATTCCCGAGGCCGGTGCGCCGCAGACGCGGAGCCGCGCCAGCGTTCCCCAGTCGCGTTCATCGATCAGGCCGACGCCAAGGCCCCACAGCATATCAACCAACAGGAACGTGATTCCGAACCCCGGCACATACTGGTCGAACGTGTTGACGTCGGCATCGCCACCGTTAATCGAACGCTCGCGCCAGCCCAGGATTCCCGGCAGAGGTGTGGTCGTTTGCGAGGCCAGCTTACCAAAATCGGGAATTGAGCGAAGATCGGGGAACTTGGGCATGCGCGGCAATCTAATCGCTTTCTCAGGGAGCCTGATGGACGACGTCAGATCGATGCGCGGCGCGGGGAAATCGAGCGGCTTTGAGAGTTCGGCCAGCTGCCCCTTATCGGGCGGCGCCGGCCATGACGGTGGAGGAGGGATCTGGCTCGCATGAGAGCCCGCGGCGGACTTGAGCTTCGCCAGCCACGTCTCGAAGTCGCGCTGGCTTGCCTGGAGCTGTCCCAGGTAGCGACTCACGGCCATCAGCGCGTCGCGTCGGGCGGCAAGGTCGCGCTCGACGGCGGTCCTGGTCTGCGCGAGGGTGCGATTGATCTGAGTGGTGACCTCGCCTCTGACCTGGTCGATTGTCTGACGCATCTGTAAGGCCACTTCCGATTGAGCAGTGGCGCGCGCTCGCTCAAATTGGCGGTGAAGCAGGTCGAGCTGACTCGTCATGGCTTTCATCTGGCCGGCGAAGTGGGCGAGTTGGTTACGCAGATGAGACGCCTGCTCCGCTACTTTCTTTTGTGCAAGATCGTGAGCGCGAGCCGTGACCTCGCGGCACAGGCGGTCGAGATGAAGCTCGATTGCCCCGGCCTCCAGCCGTTTCACCGGATCGACATAGAGCGTCAGGTGGACCTCGTGACCCGCTTCGAAGGCGCGGCTCGTGTTCGGCGGAATTACGATACAAAGTGGTGCGCGGGCACGCTTGCCGACGATGGCGCGCGCCTCAACCAAATTCGCCACTAACACGACCGAAATTGAATGGTCACGATCGAAAGCATCGATCAGAGCGCGCGCCAACCATTGATGATCGTCGTCCACTACGATGATCGAATACGGCTCCGAACCAGGTTGAACGCCATAAATATTACCGAGCGAGAGTCCGGCGATAGTGATGATTACCAGTGGCGCAAAAGCTAACATGAACAACGCCGTCCGATCCCGCGCAAGGAGACGAAATTCATTCTGAAACACAATCCAGGCGGCGCGCAGCACAACCAATCTCCGTTAGATCTCACCCGTCGGGTCGCGCAGCGCATGACCAGTCAACGCGATAAAGGCGTCGGACAAGTTGGGACTATGCACGGTAAACTCAAGCCGCTCGCTGCCAGCCTCGCGCGCGCGATCCACCAATTCGCTCACCTGTCCGAGGTTCGCAAGTTCAAGTAAGATCTTGGTATCAACCGTCGCCCGTGCGATCTCCTTAACCCCCGCGAGACCGTCGTGCCATCCTGGCCGTGGCCGCTTTTCGAAGGTAATCTCCATGCGGGGATGGTGGCCGCCCAATTCGATAAGGTGGGCAACCGTGCCTTGGGCGACCAGCTTGCCTCGATCGATCAGCAGGGCGCGGTCGCACATGCGTTCGACTTCTTCCATGTAATGCGTGCTGTAAAGCACGGCCACGCCGGAATCTGCCACGGCTCGAATCGTTGTGAAGATGCGTTCGCGAGACTGCGGATCCACGCCGACGCTCGGTTCATCGAGAAGCAGCGCCTCAGGCCTGTGCACCAGACCACAGGCCAGGTTGAGCCGTCGCTTCATTCCGCCCGAAAGCGTCCAGACCGGATCGTCTGCGCGATCGCGGAGCCCGACGTTCTCGAGCGTTTCGAGGCTACGGGATTCTGCCAGCCGTCGATTTAGCCCATAGATACGAGCAAAGATTTGCAGGTTTTGAATTGCACTTAAAGGTGGGTAGAGCGCGATCGACTGTGGAACAAAGCCGAGCTTTCGCCGCAGACTATCCGGGGCCACCCGCGAATCGATCCCGGCAATCCGAACCTCGCCGGCATCGGGTTTAATCAGCGTCGCGAGAATCGAAAGAGTCGTGCTTTTACCGGCGCCATTCGGGCCCAGTAAACCGACAACTTCGCCGGCACCGACGCTAAAGTTCAGGTCATCTATGGCCAGACGCGCGCCGTAGGCTTTTCGAAGGTGGGCAGCTTCAATCACGAGCGGGAGCCATCGTGGATGTCTTCAGGGCCTGCATGCTTCAGATTGGAAGCGAGAATCTGTCACGTATGGGGGCTCGTTATCCAGGCTCAATATTTTACTCATCTCGTGTTCCGACCACTGCGATTTGGTTGGAGTACAGCACGGGGATTTCGATGGCAAAGCATACCAGCTTCGGATTGTTGATTCTAAGCATGAGGTCGTCGTGGGCCTGGGCGATATTGCGGGTGGCCTGCCCCCCGATTTACCCGCAGTTACAGGTAGAGTCGGTTGAAGTAATGCCCCTGGCTGGGCGATTGAGCAAGGGGCGGTCCGCGGAGCCCCAAACTTGCTCAAGCGGACCTGGATTTCGGGTTTTGGGTCACGGCAAATCGCGGCGGGATAGATTTTGCTCAATTCTGGCGCTTAGCGCCGCGGACGGTTTTCTCCGGGTCCGCTCGCGATCCCAAATCGCGCGCACACACGCGCGTTTCGACTCGTCCTCCTTAATGTAGCAAAAGATGACAGATGGTGATGTGGAGAGAGGCGGATTTGAATCGTCGACCTCCCTTATTTAGTCGGTTATCAAAGTCCCCTGAGGGTTAGAAATGACGCGCAGCCTTTGATGCTTAAAAAAGATAGCCGGCCCGGCGGCGCGAAGGTATCGAATAGTAACGTCAATTGTCGTTTTATAAAAGCCAGCCGTGCCCAAGAGGAGCGGCTTTGGTTGCCAACGGTTTCGTGTCACGATCTGATCACGTTGAGCGAACGGGCAGAAGAGCATTTCGAGCGGAGCATGGCCTGCAGGGAGTTGCCGGGGTTTAGCGGCGGTACTTCCGGGGGCGTCGTGCGCAAGGTCGTATGCCTTTCCTTCGCGGTGTTTCTGGCAGCGTGTGCCACCCGGACAGAACCGCTGCGAGAGTCCGTGCCCCCAGCTATTACACCGCATCCTGCAACTTATCGAGTAAGCCCCAAGCCATCGAAGACGGTCAAGGCTTCTTATCAAGGCAGCGCTAGTGCTGGTCAACCGACGGCCAGCGGCGAGCGTTATAATCCCAACGACCTTACGGCCGCCTCACGCAATTTGCCGATCGGTTCGACGGTGAAAGTGACCAATCCTGACACAGGTCGTTCGGTGAATGTACGCATCAATGATCGGGGTCCCTTTGTTCACGGCCGGAGCCTCGACCTCTCGAAACGCGCGGCTGAGGACATCGGAATCGTCCATAAGGGGGTGGCTCGAGTGAAGGTTAAGCGAGTCAAATCACATCCTGTCGCGAATGGAGCTCAAGCGCCATCTTCGGTCGCGACGCCGTCGCGCTAGGTTGCCCAGCTGGCGCGGAGATTCTCATCGGACCAGCGCTCACGCGAATCTCCGCCGCACGCTGGATGGGAACCGGCTCTCATGCACGCCAAAAAGATGCCGCAGTCATCGTATTCCCGCAGCCGCACGTTTCGCCTCGACTCCGTTGAGTTTCTCTTGGACCTTCGCGATCACGGTTGCCGGCTCCGGTAGCATGCAGCGCCAGAACGGCTGATCCGACAAGACGGCGAGCAGTTCATAGGGAGACAGCCCGCCCATTACAGCCAGCGTTTCCAGCGGCCGACCGTGGTTTAAGTTCGCCTGCCGCTCATGCGGCGCAATTACTTCCCACGGAATCGACTCGGGGAGCCCCGGCCATATCGGCCGCTGATCGCCCAGGAATACCGGGAAGCGTCTGCCCGAAAGCTTGCTTAGGTCTGCCGTCGTGTTCATTTCTCCTCCGTTGATCGCCCCAATGGAGTGCCTTTAATCGTCTGGAGCGACGAAAGGGAGGGTGAGCAAGGCGTGTGCCAATGTGCCCAAAACGACGCGGGGAGGCCTTCCGCAAGGTCACGCGGAAGTACGGGCTATCGTTTCGGCTCCAGATAGATGTCTCCAAAAGAACCAAAAAAAAGGTCCCATCGGAGACATCTTATGAGCCGCCACGAGGCGCTTACCCGATATCAGCCGGAATTCGGAGGTTCACGCTTCGCGCAGAAAGCATTTCGCAGCCGCAGCCGATGGCATGGTCCTTGCGCTACCTAAGCCCAGTGATGTCGGTCAGCCTCAATAGAAAAGGGTCAAAGATCGTGGACAGACAGAAAAACGCGACTCCTACCGATCTCGATCTGTTAAATCGGTTGAAGCCCTTTTCGTCTCTTTCAGCTGAGGCGTTGCGCGAGCTTGCGAGTGGCCTCAATCCGGCCAACTTCCAAAGGCACGACGTTATCCTCCGTGAAGAGGCGCCGCCGACGGGGGTCCACATCCTCCTGAAGGGCGTGGCGAAGATTACTTGCCTGAACCGGTGCGGTGAGCGGGTAACCGTAGCCTTACTTGCGCCTGGTCCGATCCCTGAGTTTCTTTCTCTCCCGGTCAGCCGCTGGCACTTTCGCTGCGAGGCCTATAGCGATTGCAGGGTCGGCAGTCCGGGCTGGGACCTTTTCAACGCCATCGCACTGAAGGCTCCGGAAGCGGCGTTGATCGAGTTTCACCGGAACAGTCTGCGGCTTTGGTATCGGCTGCTGTTGCGCGGCTCCACTTTTCTGAACCTCAGTCTTCGCGAGCGTATCGAGATGGCGCTGCTCGAGTTGTGCGAGGATTTTGGAATCAAAGAATCGCGCGGCACGCTGCTGAGAGTCTTCCTCAGCCACAGGGACCTGGCCGATATGGTGGGTGCTTCGCGTCCCAGAGTCACCGAACACTTAGCTGAGTTGGAGCGCGAGCGTGTGCTTATTCGTCAAGGCCGGCAATTGATTGTGCGCGCGGATAAGCTCGAAAAGTTAACCAGCGTCCCGCCGCTTACCAAGAATGGCTCGTCCGCAAAAGCCGGCGTACATCCACAATTCCCGCAAGCAGGGCACCTCTATGGTCGACGTCCGCTGGCAGCGGTAGCCTCCGTGAATCCGACGAAACGTGAATTATCCGCTGTCAAGGGTTTCGCCCCGGAACAACATCTATGCTGGTGGCCTGAGCCAAGTTCTCATTTAGAAAAGACCCCGGCGATTAATTTATGAGAAGAATGGGTGTGGGAGGCCTCTTATGTTGCTTTTACTTATTCTGCTGATCGTACTCTTCGGTTTCGGCGGTGGCTTTTACGGTTATCGCAGCGGCTACTACGGGCCGCGCGGAATGAGCGCGCTGACCATCGTGCTAATCGTCCTGTTGATCTGGATCGTAATGGGTGGCGGGTTCATGCGTTGAACGCTTCTCAAGGAGACGTATCATGCGCGAGCCATCGTGGACGTGGATTAGGTTGAGTGTCGTGGCTGTGGCGCTGGGGGCTGCGCTGGCCGCTCCGGCCTGGGCGGCGACCCCGGACGCCTGGGTCACCACCAAGATTAAGCTGGCTCTGTTGACCACGGAGGGCGTGAGCGGCACGGCCATTAAAGTGGACACCGTCGGCGGCCGGGTCACCCTGTATGGCAAGGTGCACTCCGCTGCGGAGAAGGCGAAGGCCGAGACCATCGCTCGGAACGTCGCCGGCGTTCAAGGCGTGCGCAACCTGCTGCAGGTGGTCGCCGCACAGAATGAGAAGGCGATGCAGGTGTCCGACGACGAGCTCAAGCAGCGGGTCGAACAGGCGTTACTGGCCGATCCCTCACTCAAGAGCAGCAATATTGCTGTGCAGTCCGTCAACCAGGGTGTGGTGCTGCTAAGCGGTACGGCGAAGACCTTGAGCGCTCATCTGCGCGCCGTCGAGGTGGCGGCCGCCGTCCCGGGTGTCCGCCGGGTCGCCAGTGAGATCCAGAGTCCCGACACCCTGGCCGATGAAGAGATCTGGCGTCGCGGGGCCACGTCGCACCAGGCGAGGGAAGGGTACGGGGTTTGGGATACAGCCAGCGACATATGGATCACGTCGGCCGTTAGGATGCGCTTGCTGGCCGATAGCAACGTTCCGGGACTCGAAATCGATCTGGACTCGTGGGACGGGGTGGTGACGTTGTTCGGCATCGTGTCCTCGCAGGACGCGAAGAGCGCCGCTGAGGCCGATGCCCGCCAGGTAAGCGGGGTAAAGCGCGTGGTGAACGAATTGCAAGTGGTGCCGAGCGCGAAGCAGCAAGCGGTGGCCGCCAGCGACAACGAGCTACAGCCCGAGGTCCGGAACGCTCTCGACAAGCATGGGTTCAGAGACGTCGGCTTGGAGGTAAGGAACGGTATCGCGCGTCTGACAGGGCACGTTTCAACCGGGGCGCGGAGCCTCGAGGCCGCAGTGGTAGCGCGCTCGATTCCGGGCGTGCGCGCGGTCGAGGACGATCTGCGCGTGGGGGCCTAACCCGGACGCCGCGGCGCGGATGTATTTGGCAGAACCGATCGCCGGCCAAGCAATGACTTTGACTAAAGGCAGGGCAGTGCCATGAGCGGAATGAGTGACAAGATCAAAGGCCGTGTGAAGGAAGCAGTTGGTGCTTTGACCGATGACCAACGTTTAAAAGACGAAGGGAAGGTGGACCAGGCCACCGGCAAAATTAAGGAGAACGTGGAGCACGTGATCGATAAGGCAAGAAAAACTGTCAAGCGCTCCCAATAAACTTCACATTTTGTCCGCTTAACAGTAACCAGAAAAGATTTCGTGTCTAGTCATTTGCTATGGCCTCCTTTTACGAATGCGTTTTGCGTGCGCCGTATCAGATTTCCTCGATCTAAACTCGCGCTTCATGAACTCCTCCCCGCGAAGCGTCGTTCTTCCGGCGCTCCCGTCGTCAAGACCCTGAACGTTGCAACCCGTCGATGAGCTTGCGGCCAGACAACACGGAGATAGAAACTCTAGACCTTACGAATTGTTCCGCACGGAACCAAAATAGGTTGAGCAACTGCCGCGCGGATGGTCTCTCTCGCTTGATGAACAGATATCTCCGCGCCTAAAGTCGAAGCATTGGCTGCCTGGGGCCGAGTGCTCTGGCTACGGAGGTGCCGACGTGAACAAACCATTGCGCTCCGGGATGCCTCCTGTTCTCAGGGATCTGGTCAGGGCGGCCGCTCTCGCTGCGGGAAAAGTATGGCAGCGAGTTAACGCGCCTTCGTCAGAAGTGAGCACCGGTTCTTGCCCTATACGAGCCGACTGCCGCGATTGGCCATATTGCGGATGCGATGTTGTGCAGAGATACCGTAACTCGCGACCACCGCGTGACGCCTGACTCTTGCGCGTCGTTTCCTTTCAGCCCCGAGGCGTTTGTTCCATGCCTGACCTTTGCCCGATCACTGACAACCTCTAAAGCTAAGCTTGGAGGTATCGGGAGAGGTCGTGAGTACGGCTTGCGGCACAGCCGGTCGGAATAATTGCATCTGGAGGTGACCCGAGATTGGCTAGTAGAGAAATTGGCGCGCTGTTCATGGAATACCTGCCGGATGATGAGATCAGGAGCTTGCGTGACAGTATTGCCAAGGCACAGACCGAGTTTACTGGCCCCATCTGGGATCATCGCCGGGGACAGCACGATCGCGTCAAGGAGTTGATGGATAAGTGCGGGCAAGCCTCGCATGCCTTAATCATCGTGCTTGCGGGCAATGTCGGCACGCGGCGGCGACTGATGAGAAACGGCCACAATGAGCGCAGGACTTGTTTCATGTGCGGGACGGAGGAGGAAGGAACACTCGCGACCGGATTTTTATCCAGGTTCTTGTTCCGAAAGGCGGTGTGGAAATTTGAGAAGTTGAATGGCGGCGTCGCGCGGACCTTCATTGATCCCGAGTGGTACCTTGAGACGCGCGGCATCGTCAGAAACTTCTCCTTTTCAACCGATGTCGTGCTTCAGCACGCATCCCCTCCGGTTCGTCCAGGGCGGTCCTGGCAGCCCGGTTAAGTGAGAGTCTCCCGATTACCAGCCCGACTTGGGGCTGAGTAATCAGGGTTCATGGGCCTGTGTTCCGCAAAAACATTTCGCCCGGCCTTGAACGCGGCATATTTCTTAGGAATCTTGAGGAGCGGGCGTCGACAGCAGAGCTCTCTTACCTCATGAGGACCGGTTGAGTTGGCTGCGGATCCTGGCCGATCTAATCCACTTCCTATGTCTCGGCTTGCGCTCCAGAACTTCGTAAGGAACACGTTGACGGATGCGGACCTCGAACGCATCGCCGCGGGCCTCGTTGGCATAGCGGTGTCAGCCTTTGATTTTCGTTCGTTCCTAATGTGGTGGCGCGATGATGTGGTACCGTTTCGAACGGTATTACCAGTTTCGCGCGATTGACTCTAAGGAAGCGCGCGCGCACATTCGAGGCGCAATCCGCGTCAACAGTGAGAACGAGGCCCAGACTTCTTCTGGCCGCTTCGCTAGGTTGTCTGTGCATCTAATGTCGTCGACTTCTGCGGAGAATCCGCAACCTCTAAGACTCGCTGGCGGAGAGGGGGGATTTGAACCTCCGCGACCTTCGATATCTACCCGGGGAACCTTTGCCGGCCGATGAAGATCCAATAGTCAATCAAGGTTTCCTGTTCTTAACTTCTGATAGGTCATAATCCCGGTGACACTAATCGCTAGCCAGCAACCACCGGCAGCAAATCCGCCGATCACCGCGCTCAGGAGCTGACCCTGGTAGACTGCCCCGAGCCCTATCAGAAACACGCTGTAAAGCGCCGCTACTGCGCCAAGTGTCTGCAAGCGCCAGTGCCGAGCGTGCGTCGCCGCGACGTAGCCGGCAAGTCCATACGCGGCGGTGGCCGTGAGCAGGGCGACGCTCGGAAAATGTTGGAACCCGTGGACGAGCTCGGGAGCGGACACATTCGGGGAAAAAAGTGAAAACAGCATCCTGAGTACGAGGCCGAGGCCATATGCGCTGCCTAAGATCGGCAGGGCAGCTAGTGCCAGAACTTTCTCGCCGGCGTAGACCAGGCTGGCTGCGGTAAGCGTCACCACGGCGATCATCCACCAGGTGCTGCCGAGAAAGGCGGGCACAGCCATGAGGGAATCAAGCGTTGCGGTACGGCGGTGAGCGATGAAAAGCGCGACCACTCGGTCAACGCGGACTAGGGGATCCTGGGCGAAAATATCTTGCACGACACCGCCGAACAGCCATGCCAGGGCACCCAGGACAACGAGGCCCACGGTCAGGTGGAAGCCGAGGTAGCCGGTGGGCGAGAAGCGGGCACGAATGAAGACCAGCAGCGGTTCGAGTTCAATGCCGTAGCGCTGCTTAATATAGTGCCGCCATGCTTTGATTTTGTCCTGCCTTTTTACAAGCCAGCGCCACAGCACGAGAGCGCCGGCGCTGAGAGCAAACAGGATGAAGATGCCAAGTCCGAGGGAACGCGACCATCCTTCGACGAGATGCCAGTTCGAGCCCAGGAAATATCCCAGCGCGACAACCATCGTGCCCCAGAGGGTGCCGGCAAGAACCGCCATTGGCAAAAATCGCCGGGCGGGCATGCCATACAAGCCGGCGGTGAAAGGGACGAAGGCGCGGCCAATCGCTACGAAGCGGCCGATAAGTATGGTCGCGACACCCCACCGGCCGAAAAAAGACTCGAGTCCGCGTCGATGTTGCTCGTGCTGGCGCCGCGCAAAAGCCCAGCGCGCCAGGAGCGCCTCACCTTTCCAGCGCCCAAGCACGTAACCTCCAATATCGCCGATGATCGCCCCGCCCACGACAGTTCCGAGCGCCCACCACAAGGGGAAAACCTTCGCTCCGGCAAACGCGCCGGCTACCAGGGCGACCGCTTCACCGGGGAATAGCAGACCAAGGAAAGCGGAGGATTCCAGTGCCACGATCAGAAAGACCGCAACCAGGAGCCACGATCCCGAATGCCTCAGCAGTTCCTGCAGCATGGGGTCATAAAGAACTGTCAGTCACGGGCGCCGAAGCGTCCGTAGCGAAGCGCCAAGCCTGGCAGAACCAGCAGATTCAGCACGGTTGAGGTGAACAAGCCGCCCAGAATAATGATCGCCATCGGTCCTTCGATCTCGCGCCCTGGCGTACCGGCGGCGAGAGCGAGAGGCAGCACGCCGAGCGCGGTCACGGTGGCGGTCATCAGGATCGGCAGCAACCGTTCCGAGGCGCCGCGCAAAGCTGTTTCGCGCGTCCACCTCATGCCCTCGTTGGCGACCAGATGCTCGAAGTGCGAAACCATCATGATTGAGTTGCGCATGGTGATGCCGAACAGCGTCACGAAGCCGACGATCGAGCCGAGCGTGAGATAACCGCCGCCAAGCCACGCCGCGAGCACGCCGCCGACCAGTGCGAACGGTACGTTGATCAACACCAGGGACAAATTCCTGAGATTTCCGAAAGCCAGATAGAGCAGGATGAAAATCAGGACGGCGGCGACCAGCGAATTGAGCAGAATCTGTCTGAGCGCGCTCGCCCGCGCCTGGGCGCCGCCGCCGAACTCGATATAACTGCCGGTCGGCAGTGTAACCTTGGCCGCCAACTCCCGCTGCGCTTGCGCGACGAATGAATCAAGGGCGCGCCCGCGCACGTTACAGGTCACGATCTGCTCCCGGCGTCCGCCGTCATGCAGAATCGCATAACGACCGGTCGTGAGTGAGATCGAGGCGAGCTCGCGCAACGGCACGAGCTTGCCCTCCGTATTTTGCAGCAGCAGGCCGCCGATGCCGGCTGGATCGAGCCGATCCGCCGGATCGAGGATTACCGAGACTCCGAAGATGCGATTGCCATCATAGGTTTGCGCGACCACGGTTCCCTCGTAGGCGGTGCGGATCGCGGAAAGTACCTCGAGCGGCATGAAGCCAAACTGAACCAGGCGATCCGGCTTCAGCCTCACCATCATCTCCGGCATTCCGCCGGGCGCCACCATCCGAACATCTACGGCGCCGCGGATTCCCCGCACGAGGTGCACGACCTGATCGCCGGCCCGATCGAGCGCCTCGAGATTGTGGCCGAAGATTCGTATCACAACATCGGCCGTCTCACCCGAGAGGGTCTCCTCGATGCGTTCGGTCAAAAACGAATTCAGGCCGAAGTCGTAGCCGGGGAAGCGTGCGAGAATACCCCGAACGTTCTGTTGCGCGTCATCGACGTCCTCGCCAGCACGCGGCCGTATCGTCACATCGAACTCGCTTTCCTGCGGACCCAGGGTGTCGTCGCCGAGCACCGCGCGACCGGCCCGTTGATCGACACTCTTGATGTCGGGGTCGTGCAGCAGAGCCTTGGTGACCTCGCCTCCCATCCGCATCGATTCGGGAATCGAGGTGCCCGCAATTCCCGCCATGTGAACGATGAAGCTGTTTTCCTGGAGTTCGGGCAGAAAACTGCCGCCGAAGAAGGGCAGGGTCGCGGCGGCAACCAGGCAGAGCGCGCCAACCGCGACCAGCAGGATCGCCGGGCGGTCGAGCGCTGCTTCCAGCCAGCGCTGGTGCAGTTCTTTGAGCCGTCGCACGAAACGTGGTTCAGCGGCCGACCCGGCGCCCGGCAACATCACCGCGCACAGCGCCGGCGTCAACGTCAGCGCAACTCCGAGCGAGGCCAGGATCGCAAGGATGTAAGCGATTCCGAGCGGCGCGAAAATCTTACCCTGCACACCGCTCATGCTGAGGACCGGAAAGAACACCAGCGCCACCACGAAGGTGGCGTAAACCACGGCGCTGCGCACTTCGAGCGAGGCGTCAAGAATTACATTGAAAACCGGCCTGGGGATTGGGCGGGCGCGATTCTCACGCAGGCGCCGGAAGATGTTCTCGACGTCGATGATGGCGTCGTCGACGACCTCGCCGATCGCGATCGCGAGCCCGCCGAGCGTGATCGTGTTGAGCGTCGCCCCCATCTGGTTGAGTACGATGACCGCGATGAGCAACGACAGCGGGATAGCGGTGAGCGAGATGAAGGCGGTACGCAGATTGTACAGGAACAGGGTCAATACGATTGCCACCAGCAGTCCGCCCAGCAGCAGCGACGAGCGCATGTCCACGATCGAGGTTTGGATGAAATCGGCGGCTCGAAACAGCCGCGGGTACATGGTGATGTCGTCGTGCTTGAGCGCGGGCGCCAGATCGCGGAGCGCGCTTTCGACTCTTCGTGTAACCGCCAGCGTGTTGGCGCCGTACTGGGTCGACAGGCGCAGTATGACTCCGGGCTTGCCGAAGATCGCGGCGTCGCCGATAAGCGGTCGCGGCGCCCACTGGACCCGCGCGACGTCGCGCAGCCGCACGCTGTTGCCGTTGACCGGCGCCAGGACTGCGTTTCCGAGTTGCGCCGGCGTTAGCGACTGCCCTTCGGTGCGGATTACGATGCGCTGGTTGGCGTTCTCGACGAATCCGGCGCCTTCGACTCCGGTCGCGCGCCGCGCCGCGGCCAACACCTCGTTGAGACTGAGGCCGTAGGCCAACAGGCGCTGGGGCTCGACCTGGATTTGAAGCTGCCGCACGCCGCCGCCATAGATTGCAATCTTGGCCACACCCGGCACCGCCAGCAGCTGCGGCCGCATCGTCCAGTAGGCGAAGCTCCACAGATCCATCGGCTTGAGCCGGGCTGAGGTAAGGCCGACGTTAAGAAAGACGCTGGTTGCCGAGGTCAGCGGCGCCATTACCGGCGCGGAGACCCCGGCGGGCATTTGGTTGGCGACCACCAGTAGCCGTTCGCCGACGAGCTGGCGGGCGCGGTAGATGTTGGTGCGGTCTTGGAAGATGGCGGTGATCGCCGAGAGTCCCTGGATCGACTGTGAGCGGATGCTGGCGACATCGTTCATGCCGAGCAGCACGTTCTCGACGGGCTGCGTGACCAGCGTTTCGACCTGCTCGGAAGCGAGGCCGGGCGCTTCGGTTTGAATCATCACCTGGGGCGGCGCGAATTCCGGATAGGCGTCGATTTTGGCGTTGAGCGCCGAGTAAATCCCGTAGCCCAGGATGAGACAGGCCAGCGCGATTACGATCCCGCGAAAGCGCAGCGAGAATGTAACTATCGCCTTGAGCATCGGCCGCCTGTCTCAGTCCTCGGGCTGAATCTCCGCCCTCAGCTCTTCCGACAGCAGGGTCTGCGCCCCTGCGACGACGACCCTTATTCCGGGCTTCGCGTATTGGGTGACGAAGTAGCCGGCGCTGGTTGATTCGACGGGCACGATTTCACGCCGCACAAAGCGACTGCCCTCCAGCTCCTGGTAGAGCCACTCTTTGCCGGCATATCTCACAACCGCTGATCGCGGGACCATCACGCCGTGCTCGGCTGCGCCAGAGACCGGCAGGTAGGCAGAAACGGCCGTGCCCGGTCTGACAATAATTTGATTCGTGATCACCAGAACGAGAAAGCCTTGCCCTTGTATCCTCGGGTCGACCGTCGGTGCGTAATAGACGGCGCGTGCGTTGAGCGGGTGCGTTTCCTGGCCAAGCGCAATTATTTCGGCTTTGCGCGGGATATCGGCGAGTTGCGTGCCGGAGGGCACGCTCACACGCGCGATCGCTTCGCGGCGGCCGACAAGGGCGCCAACCAGTTCCGCACGCGCGCGAGAATCCATCTGCGCGATTTCAGCGCCCCACGTGTCGCGCAGTTGTTCGTTGAAGGCTTGCAGCCGCGCGCGGTCGCTCAGGTATGCCGCCTGCGCGGTCTGCAGGTCGCGCAGCGAGACATTTTTCTGTTCGGCGTAAAGCCGACTGGAGCGACGATACTGCGCCCACGAGGCGTCGAGTGCCGCTTGTGCGCCGATGAGATCACTGTTGAGCTTGGACAATGGCGCTGGATCGAGGACGAAACCATAGGCCTCGACTTCGACTGGTTTTGTAACGGGCTTCAACGTTTCGGTCGTGAGACCAATCTCCCTTTGTGCGGCCGGGCGAATCGCGATGAAGACATGACCGGCAGCGTCATGCGAGACCTGCGCGGCGCTCGACGTGATGGGCCGCGCCTCATCGTCATCAGCGCCGCCGTACCGGACCCTCGTAAGCACCGAGAGTGCCGCGACCGCGGCCAGCGTGAGCACTATCATCCAGCGACGCTTCATCACGGGGTTTGGTCATCCGCTCCGTTTGAGAGTGAGACCGGCAGCTTGAACGATCTCAAGTCGCCGTTATCCAGAGGCCGTTCGATGGCGTCCTCCAATGCGCCGAGCGCTTGTTGGGCGCTGGCCAGCGCGTTCAAGCTCGACTGTTCAGCGGTGATGGTTTCGAGTTGGGTGGTCGCCAGCGTCAGGCTGTCGATATCGCCGAGCGCGGCTGCCTGTTGCGTGGCAGCCAGACGTTTTTCGGAAAAGGCCACGTAGCGCGAGCCCTGTTCAAAGGCGTCCAGCGAACCGCGATAGGTCGTGAGCGCGCCGTTCGCTTGCGCAATTATGCTGTCCTGCAGCGCGGTAAATTCCGCCCCGAGCTGCGCCCGTTTGGCCGTAGCCTCGGCAATCGGCCCCTGGTTCTGGTTCATCAGCGGCAGAGTGACGACCGGGATTAGCTCGAAAATGTTCTCGTTCACCTCCCAGGAATAACCCCCGCCCAGATTGATATCCGGGTACTGCCGAGCGATTTCGAGCTTGAGCGCGGCGTCCGCCGCGGCGTATTGCGCCAGCATCCGGCGCAGATCGATTCGATTGAGCAGAGCCAACTGCCGGACCCGTGAAGGTGTGAGCGAGGCCTCAGCAGAAAGCCGATCTAACTTTGGCCAGACGAATTTCACCCCCGCGAGAGCCTGGACGGGAAGACCCAATGCCCCGGCAAGAGCATTGAGCGTCTCGGGAACGCGGCTTTGCGTCCGCACCGCTTTCAGCCTGGCGGCGGCAAGATTCGCCAGTGCAAAGTTGAGCGCCGGCGCAGCGGCTGCACCAGCCGCTACTCGTTCTTGAAGCACTCGCGCGATGCGCTCGGAGGTCGATTCATAGGCCCGCGCGAGATCGTATTCGCGCTGCGCCAGTAGATAGTTCAAAAGCGCGGCACGGATGGCGCTGCGCACGTGCCACGTTGCCTCTCCGACTCCAAGCGCGGCAGCGTCGGCCAGCCGCTGCGCCTGGGCAATCCGATAGCCGCGCCTCCCGGCGGTCTCGATCGGGAAGTTCAACGTAACGGCGCCAATCACCCAGGGGGAAAAGCTCGGGGAAGCACTCGCGGTATAGGCCGGACCGATGCCGATACTCGGATTCGGTCGCTGACCGGCGGTGATGATCGCAGCCCGCGCGACGTTGAGTTTCGCCTGTGCGACCGCCAGATCCGGGCTGTAGAAGAACCCTGCCAGGGTGAGAGACGCGAGATTCCATTGCGCGGGCGGACACGAAGACAGGCCGCTCCCTAGATTTGCTGTCAGGTACTCGCATAGCTCGGGAGCAGCCAACGATCGCCGCGCAAACCGATGGGCGGCCGCGGCCGGTTCCAGCGGCGCAGGCCGATAGGTTGCGCATGCCCAAAGCGTGCAGGTTAACAACAGCGTGCACCCGGGTACCAAGCACCAGCGTCCAAGCCGCGATTCCATGAGCACATCCGAGCCGAGAAGGACTCAACTACGGGCCGACAATCAGTGTAACAGGTGAACTACGCGCTCGCCGAAGATGGAGCCAAGCGCGAGCGCTATTAAGAGAGTCGGTCCCAACATCAAGAGCGCTGCATGCGTGCTCCTTTGCGCTGCTCCCGAGTCGGCTGGCACAGGAGTGAGCAAGCGTGAGATTCGTTCCTTCAGTGCAGACGGCTCGCCGATTAGTGTCGCCGGTAGAGGCAAATTCATTTGTTGACCGAAGCTCGCCCAGGCCAGGATCACCTCGGCGAGCTTGGAACCCTCGACGCCAGCCGCTCGGTTGCCTGCGGCCACGGCCATTGTAGATCGGTTGCGAGTTGTGCCAACCAGCTGCGCGACGGATCCCGAGGTCGTGCGTGAGCGCGCTCGTGTTCAAGTGCCGCCTCAATTTGCGCGTCATCGAGCCATTTTGCCAGATGCGGGCAGAAAATGATCTATGGCCGCAAAACGCCGACCGTTGCGATCCCGGGAGCTCCCCGGCAGGCGATCGGTGACCAACCGGCGCGGAGCGCGGCTCTATAAGCGCGGCGATCGGTACTCTCTTGGGCACCGGATCAGGTTCAGTCAGTGCCCATCCGCATAGCCATGTGGGGATCGCCAGGGCCGGCATAACCGGCACCCATAAGCGCTGCCAAGTAATGCTCTTCAAGGGGACGCGCGCTAGTTGTTCGAACATCTGCAACTGGCCCCCGCTGGCCTGCCCCCGATTTGCCCGCAGTTATAGGTAGAGTCGGTTTCCTCTTCGGGAGTGTCCTTTTCCACCGTCATAAGCGTGGCCACAAATGCAAGCATCGTATTCAACACGACCGGCCACAAGGTGAACAATTTCACTCGAAGCGGTCGTTATTGGCAATGCGTTCCAGCTGCCGGGCGATCGTTCGCAACTGGAGTCAAAACAAAGCTTCGGAAGTTGTGTTCCGGTGGAGACATATGGTTCGGAGGCAAAAAAAGCTCAGGGTGGATTCCGAGAAAATGAGGATAAGGCAGGTCCCATCTAGTCGAGCCTAAAGCTCGATAACCAAGTCTTAGGCAGCTTCCCGACTTCCGAGCGTGGCGGCCCGGGAGTGGGAGTAGCGGCGATCTTGTGGGATTCGTTTGACGGGGCGCGCGATTCGCGCAAGAATATCCCGATCAATGCGCCCTAACTCACCACCGAAGATTGGCTCACCAGGCTAGTGGCCATACCTCACTTCAAAACCTGGCTGTGTCAATTAAGCTGATTGTTTTCCGGGCTTACAAATCGATTTAAGCTCATCTACCGCCGCTGTCTGGTAGTGTTATTAGTGTCATTGATTCAGCTATCGCTAAGCCGGCGCGGCTGCCGTCTTGCTGGAGTGTAGAAAATGAAGATTGGAGCAGCGGCCGGTGCGTTCCCACCCCACCGCTATCATCAAGATGCGATCACCGACGCTCTGCGAGCGCATTGGGCTGACAAGCTTCCGCACCCGGAACTGCTGACGCGCCTGCATTCGCGGGTCGGTGTTGACTATCGCAACCTGGCGTTCTCGCTTTCGGATTACTTGCGCTTCGAGCGCTGGGGGCAATCCAACGCTGCCTGGCTCGAGGTCGCCGAGCAACTGGGAGAAACGGCGCTGGACAGCGCCTTGGAACGAGCCGGCTTAACGCGCCGCGACCTCGATGCTCTTTTCGTCGTTTCTATAACTGGGATCGCGAGCCCGTCGCTCGACGCACGTCTGATCAATCGAATGACGCTGCGGCCCGATATCAAGCGCACGCCAATCTTTGGCCTGGGCTGTGTTGGCGGAGCGACCGGCCTGACGCGCGCAGCTGACTACGTGAAGGCTTATCCGACTCATGTCGCCGCGCTGCTGGCGGTCGAGGTCTGTTCGCTGACGCTGCAGCATGATGACGTTTCGACGCCCAATCTGATTTCGGCAGGTCTTTTTGGCGACGGGGCCGCAGCGGTGATTGTCGTTGGTGCAGATAGACCCGCGAGTGGACCCACAATTCTCGGAACGCGCTCCGTCTTCTACCCCGATTCTGAAGAGATCATGGGCTGGGACATCTCTGAAAGGGGTTTCCGCATCGTTTTGTCTCCGAAACTTCCAGAGCTAATCCAGCAACGCCTGGGCCCGGATGTGGATCGCTTTCTGGCCGACTTTGGCGTGAGCCGCAGCGCGGTCGGCAACTGGGTGATTCATACCGGCGGACCGAAAATCCTCCAAGCGGTTGAGCGGGCACTGGGACTTTGCGAACGCGACCTCAAGCTGTCGTGGGAGTGTCTGCGCCGAGACGGGAATATCTCGTCGGCGTCCGTATTGCTGGTCCTGGAAGAAACGATGATGTCCCATCGGCCTGAGCCGGGCACGCTTGGTGTAATTGCTGCGATGGGTCCGGGGTTCTGTTCCGAATTGATTCTGGTTCGATGGTAAGCCGATGCCGCCGGGCATGGTCGTTGTCGACGCCGGCGCCCACAGCTAGAAAGTCCGCGTAAATGGTCGCGATGGTTCGGTATTCGCGCCTTCGGCTGCCGCTGCTGGCGTTGAGCCTCGTCATGCTGGTATGGCAGTTCGCGCTCGCGGCTGACTCGGTGCCGCAGGGGAAGCTGGCGGTTCTCACTCTGGACCCGGCCAACACCACGATTAGGTACTCAGTTAGCGGATGGCCTCATCACACGCGGGGCACCTTCTCGCTCAAGCGTGGTCTAATTCGAATCGATCCGCAAAACGGCAAAATGAACGGAGTAATCACGGTCGATGCTGCGAGCGGCAACAGTGGACACTCGCTTCGCGATGATAGAATGAAATCCAGCATCCTGGAAGCGAGCCGCTACCCCGAAATCAGCTTTGCTCCGCAACAAGTCGTCAGTCACGGCAACCCGCAAGCAGAATTCCCGGTCACGGTCCGCGGTCTGATGTCGTTACACGGCACTCAGCATCCGCTAACGGTCGACGCCTCGGTCAGGCGCGAGGCAAATGAAGTGACAATTCACTGCAGCTTTGTGATTCCATATGTCGATTGGGGCCTCGAGAACCCGAGCATCCTGATGTTCAAGGTTTCAAAACGGGTCCATGTGGATATGACGACGGAAGCGCATTTGACCTGGGTATCGTCGTCGACGGCTACGCCCACCGCGCCAACAGCACCAGCGCCAGTGACTGTAAGATAGTCGGCCCCGCAAATAGCTGCCTCAGCGCTGCTTTGATAATCCCGGTTGACACTTTACAAGCATCCGTGCGATCAGAACGTACTCAACAAAGTCTCGACAAGTGATCCGATCGGGACCGGAGTGCGGTATGCTGAAGAGATCGCGGACTCTGCTGATAGCTATCCTGGCCTTGGTTGCGTACGCAGCACCTTGCGCCGCGGCGGGCAACCAGGGCCAGATTCCCCCGAGCACGGTTATTACGCTTCAGAATTGGCAACACTACAAGCAGTTCATGCCCGACGGGATGCAGGCACTATTTTCAGGCGCCTATCCTTGGAAGATGCCGGCGGATTTCAGGATGCTGGTTGGCCCGGCCGCTTCGTACCCACTGCCGAAGAGCTACCAGGAGAACACCGCGAAATATAGCCAGCTGGTTCGGATCAAGGACTTACCGGACGGACGGCATACGATCACAGGTTATGTTGCGGGCCTGCCCTTCCCGGATCCGGCGGAGCCAGGGAAAGGCTACAAGATCCTGGTCGACAACTGGTATCGTTATATTCCGTACCTGTATTGCGGGGATGACTCACATCAATATCTGGTGAACCACTCTGGCCAGAGAACCGGGTATCGTTTAGTTCAGGTCGTCCGGCGGCTCAGTCATATAAGTGAGGCGGGACAGCCGATTACCGATCCGCACGCGCAAGGCGTCGACTTCAGCGAGTATTCGATGCAGCTCGAGCCGGAAGAGGGCAAGTACACCGAAACACTGACGCTCTACTACGCCGATCCGGCCAAGGCGGAAGATACGTTTATCTTCGTTCCGAAGCTGCGGCGTATCATTCGTGGATCACCGAACAGCCGCTGCGCGCCCATCAACGGCGGTGACTTCACACCCGACGACTTCGAGGGCTTCCGGGGCGGCATCGCACGCTTTCAGGCCGACTATATCAAGGACCAGCGAGTGCTTTCGTTGACGCGCGCTGATCCAAAGGTGTACGGGAATCTCGCAAACTACTACCCGCTTTATTTTCCCAAACCAGAAGTCGGCAAATGGGAGGTGCGTGACAGCTACATGATCGATACTCGCAGAATTCCGTCGTTGCGCGCTGGCTACTGTTATGGAAAACGCATCATGTGGATCGACAAGTATTCGTACAATATTTCATGGGCGGATGTTTACGATCCGGCGATGAAATTACTCAAGATTACGATGAGCGAGAAAATCGCCGCCCCCGTAGGCTCGGAAGGTATGCAATTTAACACTGGCAACAACATCGAGACCAGCTGGGATATTCGCGCGATCCATTTGAGCACCTGGCTCACTTCGGGCAGCAGCGGCCGGGGGCTGGTCAACCAGCAGGCGTGCCGGAACCTCGACGGCGTCAACTACGACGACATTCAGCAATATTCCACGGTGGGCGGACTCACGCAGATTATGCGTTAGCGTGTAATGCAGACCAGGAATGCAATCGAGAACCTGCGCTGGCCGGTCGAACCCCGCTAAAAGCTCGGGCAACTGGCAGGGAGCGCCGCGCTGGGCAGTCCTTCGCAATCGTTGGTGAAGGTCAAGTTGCCCTTCGCGTCCAGCGTGATGATCCAAATCGTGTCGTAGTCGTTGTCGTTCCAGCGGGGGAGTCGTGCGGCGTTGCCCGCTCCGGTGAGCCGATAATAGTTGTCGAGCAAAGATTTTACGAGCGCATCGATGTTGACGTGCTCCCAACCAATCAACATCGTCGTATCACTGAAACCGGAGCTGGCGCGATCGGCGGCAGGATGCAGGAAGAAGAAATGGATTGCGGCGCCTTCCTGGCTGGTCCGCTCGTCCCAGGCTACACCTTTGGCGAATGCATCGGCAGACCATAGGCGATCGCGAACGGATTGACGGTGAGTGCTGCTCGCACATATGAATTGCGATGCGGCCCGACCGGAAAGGATGGGTCGGGGCCATAGACTGCAAAATCGCGGGGCAGGCGCCCGCCGCTCGAGGCGGTGATCTTGCGATACAGGATGGTGGGTGCGCCCAGCGCGCGCGACTGCCCCCGGCATACGTAATTACCGTTCTCGAACTGGTTGTTGGGATGAGCTTCGGCGTGGCGAACCAGATAGACCCTCTCGCTCGTGTTGATTCCGGCCGGCGGCCTTAGGCCCATCACCTTGGTGCTGATACTGACCCGCTGCTGCGGGCACGCGCCACTCTGTCGAAGTAGTAGTTTGGGATAGCTGGGCGGTGGCGCTACCGGAAAGGTGTAAAGGCGCATGGTTGCGTGGTTGGCGCGATCGATCGAGATCACATAGGCGGTATTGCGCTGGTTGTGCTCGAGCCGGGGTATTCGCAGATGGTATTTTTCCGCGCTGTTGATGTATCCGACCAGGTTGTTCATCAGCGCGACGGGCAATGAAAAGACATGGTTACCAGTCGCGCCGGTTCGCCGCGCCGTCGCGATGATTCCTTCGACGAGTCGCTCGTTGGCGCCGTCCGGATTGCCGATATCTGTAGCGTCGAGTCCCTGGCTGGGGCAGGGTGATGCGCATTGTGCGGGCGCCGAAGCGTCGATCGGCGCGTCGTATTCCAGCGCTAGCTGCTCGACGCTTTCCAGCGCGCTCAAATCATAGACGTTGTCCGCTCTTGGAGCGGTCGCGGTGGTCGGCGCTATCGCATGGATATCGCCCACGCTGACCATGATGGTCGCGAGCCGTGACGCCAACCGCAGCGAGCGCTGCAAGCCGCGCGATGTCATCAGCCCGGTGGCTGGAGCGACGTCGGCGCTGGGAAGAAAAATCAGGTTGAGCGGGTTGATATCGAGCGGCATGAAATGCGGCGCCGAGGCCGCCGCGCTTGCGCCGCCGGCGAGTACGGCCACCGCTAATGCTGCCAAGCCGGCGCGCAGGGCCCGCCACCGAATGGTGGCCGGCGCACAGCTCACCAATGTGCCCAATCGTGATTTCCAGCGGACCTGGTTCACGATTTAGAGAGAGAGTTCTTACGAGTGCCTGTCGAGCGCAGCTTACGGCCGCGATCGCAGGCCGCGCAGTAGCCATAAATCAGTACCACGTGGTCGACTGCGCGGAAGCTCGCGGGAATCATTTTGCCGAGTTGCTCGAGACATCCGTCGAGCTCGAATAATCGTCCGCACTTCAGGCAATGAAAGTGATGGTGATGGTTCTTGCCGCGAATCTCGTAGCGCGGCGGCGCGCCCGGCACTTCAACCGGGACCAGCCAGCCCTCGTCGGCCAGCGCCTTTATCGTGCGATATACGGTCGCCATCCCCAGCCCCGCAATCTTCTCCTGGGCGAACGCGAAGACCTCGTCTGCTGAAAGGGGACGATCGTGGAGATCGAATACTTCGCGGATCTGGCGGCGTTGCCGGGTGTTGCGGCGAAAGACTTTCGGCGGTTGTGCAGCACTCGGAGCGGGCATAGCAGGATGATACGAAAGCGTTCCAGCTTCGACAATCACTGATCCCTCAGTTCCGCGGGAATCGCGGCACCGACGAGTTTCAGCTCGGGTTGCACATCGCCGCCCATCGGCGCATCCGGAAAATCTAACCGAGATTGACTTAACGATGATGAGTTATCATTATCAATGATACCAGAGCCTGAATCGACGGGTAAGGGATTGTGAGCGCGATACTCGGTTACTGCTTTCTCCTGGGCCTGCTTCACGGCATCGTGCCGGATGAGCATACCTGGCCGATCACGTTCAGTTACGCGATCGGCAGTGGCAGCGGCGCGCAGGGGATGCGGGCCGGAATCTATTTTGCGGCGGCATTTACGGTCCAGCGGATGCTGCTGTCGGAGCTTTCCTACCTTGCGCTGGCACGGTTTCTCAAGTCACCGACGATCAACTCAGGGGTTTACGTAATCGTCGGAGTTGTGATGTCGCTGGCCGGCTGGATTTTGCTGCGTCAGCGGCGTTACGCCCATCTCCATCTGCTCGGCCATCATCATGAGAGGCTGGATGAGATGGACCAGTCGACCGCGGTTCTGACCCGCCATCATGCTGATCGCGTCAATGGGCAGGCGATGCCGGTGCGATGGACGGTGGTCCACGGCTTCATCGCCGGCTTCGGCCTGGGCGGCTTCGCGCTGTTCGTCAACGGGGTCGCCGCGCCGGCGATGCCGAGCGCATGGGCAGGCTTCCTGCCTGGACTCGTTTACGGGATGGGAACGATCGTCACGTTGGCGGTGGTCGGGGCCGCCTTCGCCGGCGGACTGCGGCTGATGAGCGGGCTTAAGGAGGAGGACGTGCGGCGCTTCGGGGCGCGGGTCGGAGCGACCACGCTGTTCGCAGGGGGATTCCTGTTTATCGCTGCAGGGCTGGCGATGCTCTCGGGTCTCGGTCGCAAGCTGCCGGTTGATAGCGGGCACCTGGTGATCGCGCTGTTCGTCGTGGTGGTCGCGTGTCCGGCATTTTTCTTTGCCTGGCGCGAGCTGAAGATGCCCAGCAAGGTCGACTACTCTCGCGGCGGCACGCGCTGAATTCTGACCGCCGGCGGAGATCGCTCGCCTATTACAATTGCAAGATTTTTTTAATCAGTCGCAGTTCATCGCAGGCGAGACGCGGCATCAAGAATTCGCGCCGCACGCGTTCACGTCCCGCCCGGCCAAACTCACCCCGTTCGCCAAGATGATTCAGCAAATATAAGATCTGGGCAGCACAGTCCTCGACGTTGTTTATCAAGTAGCGTTCGAAGCCCTCAGGAAACTGCATGGGAATGCCGCCGGCTTGTCCGGCGACGATCGGTTTTTCCTTCCAAAGCGCTTCCGAGACTACCAGCCCGAACCCCTCGCGCAGCGACTTTTGAATGACCACGTCGCAGCCGCGCTGAAAGACGTTCACTTCCATGCTGCCAACGCCCGCCACATTGGTAAAAACGAACAGGTCCGGATCGTGGGCGCTGTCTTCCTGGACCCGGTCAAGCAGTTGCCATCCTTCAGGATCGTCGCCCGCCATGGCGCCGATGAGTGCCAGCTGAACCCCGGGAATTTCACGCTTAACCAGGCGGTAAGCTGCAATTACGCCCAAGGGATCTTTCCACGGGTCGAAGCGTGACACCTGCAGCAGGAGCGGCCGGCTGACGTCGACGCCCGAGTCAGCAATTGCACGCCGGCAAAGGTCCATTGGCAAATCCATGTTCTTGGTTGCAAACGCATCGATGGCCGGCGCGATGAAGC
>Ga0307372_10000788_pt1 | contig 55467 bp, 42 predicted proteins | sample OX1MG_FD_202533 | JGI IMG/M metagenome (GOLD analysis project Ga0307372, IMG submission 202533) | Soil microbial communities from Risofladan, Vaasa, Finland - OX-1 | ecosystem: Environmental > Terrestrial > Soil > Coastal area > Acid sulfate soil | place: Finland: Risofladan, Vaasa | collected...
ACGCGCGCGCCACGCTTTACTACAAGCGGGGTCTGGCGCGCATTCACAACGAATGGGCCGGCTCAGGCGAAAGCGGCGATCATTTCGCTACTGACACTCATCCCTACGCGCGCGATCTCGATCTATTCGGCAACGGCGGCATGTTCCAGCTTCTATGCGACGCGCGTACGGCAGCCGGAGAGGAAACGCTGGCGAGTTGGCTTCTCGCTCCCGCTTCCTCGGATGAAGCTCGCGCGCGCCAGGCAGCCGTCTCCGATCTGCGAGACCGCCTCGATCTTCGCGAAGATCTCGCGGTATTGGGCGAACACTTGCGCGCAGGGCTTCGGCCGGACGCGCTGATCTCATGGGCGGAAAGCTCGCCCATAGTCGCGTCAAAGTTCAGCCGCATCATCGCCCCCGTTCTAGCGATTCTGTGGATCGCGAGCGTACTGATCTGGATTATTTGGGGTCTCTTTATCGACCAGCGACTCATCCTGGATCTTCTCGCCCCGCCGGTGGCGATGAGCATTGTTAATGCGACCTTCAGCAATATGCACCGCCGGTGGCTCGAAAACGTGCCCGTTTACATGGCCTCGTTCAAAGGCCTTCGCCTGTTGGGTGCGGTGATGGCTCGATTCGAGCGCGAGACGTTTTCCGCGCCAAAGTTGGTCGAACTACAAGGGAAGCTGCGGACCGAGGGAGTGGCGCCGTCGCGTGCCGTTCGCCAACTCGGGCGATTGAGCGAACGCCTCGAATCCAGCGCGAATCTCATCGTCGTAGCCGTGAATCGCTACGTTTTCTACATGCTGCGAATCGCGTTCGCCGTCGAGGCTTGGCACACGAAATTTGGAGGCTCCGTTCGCACATGGGTCGCAGCCATCGGCGAGCTGGAGGCGCTTTCTTCGCTCGCTGCTTACAGCTACGAACATCCGGCCGATCCGTTCCCGGAATTCACCGCGGACTCACCGTGCTTCGAAGCTGAAGATTTCGCACACCCTCTTATACCGGCCGATCGCGCCATTCGCAACGACATCGCTTTGGGAGGCGGTCTGCGGCTGATGATTATCAGCGGCCCCAACATGGCGGGGAAAAGTACGTTCCTGCGCGGCGTAGGAATCAATGCAGTGCTGGCGCAGTGCGGTGCTCCGGTTCGCGCGCGGCGGCTGCGGATTTCGCCGCTGAGTGTAGCCGCTTCAGTTTGCGTCCTGGATTCGTTGCAGGGAGGGATTTCGCGCTTCTACGCTGAAATTCTGCGCGTGAAGGCGGCCATCGATCTGGCGAGCGGGCCCGTACCTGTTCTCTTTTTGCTCGATGAGCTTCTGGGCGGGACGAATTCACAAGACCGCCGCGTGGGTGCGCAAATGGTGGTGAAAAACCTTGTCGAACGCGGAGCAATCGGCCTGATCACCACTCACGATCTGGCGCTGGCCGAAATTGCAGACACGCTCCGGCCACAGGCGGCTAACTTTCACTTTGAGGATCGCATCGAAGACGGAAAGCTGCGCTTCGACTACCGCCTGAGCCCCGGCGTGGTGCGCACCAGCAACGCGCTGCAACTGATGCGCTCGATTGGCATAGACGTGTAATCGCGGTTCGTTCGAGAAACGACGCTTCGCCCCCACAGCAGGTGGTCGATCGCGTGAACGTCATGCGTCATGAGGCACCCACGCGAAGCCACCGGCCAGGGCAGTCATCGTCCGGGTACTGCGACGCGCCCTCGAATTCGAGCCACGCCGGTGACTGAGTGAAATTGTTCTAGGTTGCCCCTCGCCGAATTGTGTTCGCCTCGATCTGCCGCACCGCTAGCCGCGGAGAAAATCCGCACCTGAGTGCCTCGCCTCTTTTATCGCCCGTCATTGCTGTGCGTCCAACCCTCCGCTACAATGATCCTTTTCGGGTGACCACTACATTGAACGAGATACTCCTCCACAACACGCTCACGAACCAAGTTGAACCTCTTGCTCCGATTCATCCTGGCGAGGTCCGTATTTATACCTGCGGTCCTACCGTCTACTCGTTCGCGCACATCGGCAACTTCCGTACGTTCGTATTTCAGGACGTGCTGCGCCGATTTTTTCGGCTACGCGACCTGCGCGTGCTGCAGGTGATGAACATCACCGACGTTGACGACCGCATCATCCACAACGCGGCCGCCGCCGGTGTGCCAATTCGCGAGTACACCGAGAAATACATCAAGGCGTTCCTGGAAGATATCGACGCGCTGCACATCGAGATGCCCGAGGAGTTGGTGCGCGCTACCGATCACGTCGACGACATGGTCGCGCTGATCGACACGTTGCAGAAGAAGGGCCTCACCTACAACAGCGACGGCTCGATCTATTTCCGCATTTCGAAATTTCCGTCTTATGGGAAACTTTCGAAAATCGACGTGACCGGGATGCAAGCCGGCGCGCGCGTGGATGTGGATCAGTACGAAAAGGACGACGCCCGCGACTTTGCGCTATGGAAATCACCCAAACCCGGCGAGCATTTCTGGGACACGCGCATCGGGCCCGGACGTCCCGGCTGGCACATCGAATGCTCTGCCATGGCTATGAAATACCTGGGGGACACGATCGACATTCACACCGGTGGCGTCGATTTGGCGTTCCCGCATCACGAAAACGAGATCGCGCAGAGCGAATCAGCGACCGGCAAGCCATTCGTGCGCCTGTGGCTCCATGCCGAACACCTGATCATCAACGGGCAAAAGATGTCCAAGTCGCTCGGCAACTTCTATACGCTGCGCGATCTATTCGCCAAAGGCTACAAGCCCTCGACGATTCGCTTCCTGCTGCTTTCCGTTCCATATCGGCGGCAGCTGAACTTCACGGAAGACGGACTGACGCAGGCCAAAAACTCCGTCGAGCGCTTGCGCAATTTCGTGGACCGGCTCAAAACGCAGCAGTTTCCGGCCGGCATCAGCCCTGATGTCCATAAGCGGATTGAGAAAGCCGAGGCGGATTTCGACGCCGGCCTTGCCGACGATGTGAACACCGCGCGCGCACTCGCGGCCATTTTTGACATGGTCCGCGACGTGAACGCGGCCATGGATCGCGGCGAATTCCGGCAGCAGGATGCGCCGCGCGCCGTCGCCGCGATGGAAACTTTCGACAGCGTTTTGGCGCTGCTCGTCGACGATGACGAAGAGAAACTCCGCGGACTCGGAATTGCACCTATCAGGCCTCAACTGCTGCCCGAGAAAGTCGAAGCGCTCATCGAGGAGAGAAACGAGGCCCGCCGCCGGCGGGACTTCAAGCGTTCGGACGAAATACGCCAACAACTGTCCGATTCTGGTATCCTCGTGGAAGATACGAAAGACGGTAGTGTCCGGTGGAAGTACAAATGAACCGATCTGCAGCCAGCATGCGTCGGCGCCATATTCGGAGCCACGTCCAGCCTTCCCGCGAGCGCCCGAACCTTTTCGGCGTTGATTGATCCGTTTTCCTCGGCCCTGTGACGGGTGGCGATGTGCATAGCTTCGCTGCCCGCAGAAATCGACCGCCGGAGGAAAGCATGCAAGCAGCTGAGAAAAAAGTGTCGAACCTTCCCCATCTGATCACTGAAATTCCGGGCCCCAAAGCGAAAGAGATTGTGGAGCGCGATCACGCCGTGATCTCGCCTTCGTATACGCGCGATTATCCGCTGGTGGCAAAGTCTGGCCGTGGTGCAATCGTCGAAGACGTCGATGGCAACAAATTTCTCGATTTCGCCGCCGGAATCGCTGTGGTTGCCACGGGCCATTGCCATCCGCATATCGTCGCAGCGATTCAGAAACAAGCGTCCGAACTGATCCACATGTCGGGGACGGATTTCTATTATCCGGCCTTGGTCGAACTCGCGGAAGAATTGGCTGAGATCGCACCAGGAAAAAGTCCGAAGCGCGTGTACTTTGGAAATTCTGGAACGGAAGCGATCGAAGCAGCCATGAAGCTGGCGCGCTATCACACCCGGCGCGACAAATTTATTGCCTTTCACGGATGTTTTCACGGCCGCACGTTTGGCTCGCTTTCGCTCACCGCGAGTAAGGCTGTTCAGCGCAAGCACTTTGGCGCGCTGCTCGCCGGAGTGTTCCACACGCCCTATCCGGATACGTATCGCGGCGCATACGGCGTTCGTCCAGAGCACGCGGCGGCGGATGCTCTCGCGCACATCGAAAGCGAACTGTTCAAACGGCTCGTGGATCCCGAAGACGTGGCTGCCATTTTCATTGAGCCAATTCAAGGTGAGGGCGGTTACCTGCCCGCGCCCGCGGAATTTTTGCAGGGGCTGGAAAAAATCTGCCGCCGCTATGGCATCTTGCTGGTGGTTGACGAGGTTCAGTCGGGAATGGGTCGCACCGGAAAATGGTGGGCCTGCGAGCACTCCGGCATCGAGCCGGATATGATCTGCACGGCAAAGGGCATCGCTTCGGGCATGCCGCTGAGCGCCGTGATCGCAAAAGCGGAAGTGATGGACTGGAAACCCGGCGCGCACGCGTCTACGTTCGGCGGAAATCCGGTGGCTGTTGCTGCTTCGCTTGCAACTCTCGACCTGCTGAATCGTGAATTGATTGCCAATGCTACTCGCGTGGGCGATTTTATTTTCCGGCAAACGGCCGACTGGCGCGAGCGTCACAAGATCGTCGGCGACATTCGTGGAAACGGCCTGATGATCGGCATCGAATTGGTGCGCGATCAGCAAACAAAAGAACGAGCGCCGGAGCTTCGGAATCGAGTAATCCATGCGGCGTTTGAAAAAGGCCTGCTGATTCTCGGCGCGGGAGAAAATACCCTGCGGCTCGCACCTCCGCTGATTGTTGACGAAGAACAGGCGGAATTCGCGGTGCAAACTCTGGATGCGTGCATTTCGCAAATCGAGCGGTCGATATAGACGAAGTTCGCGGCGAGAAGAGGCTGCTTTGATTGCACGCCTGATGTTCGCGATGGTGAATTTCGCGGCCCGCAAAGGACTGACCGAGCCGCTGCCCGCGGATTCTGCGCAGACCGACTCGCGCCTGCAAGCGCGCCGCACCGGAGTCCGCGGCGAGACTTACGCTTACTGGTATTTGCGCCGCCATCATTACGTGATGGTTGCGCGCAACTACATTGCTCCGGGGCTCAAGGGCGAAATCGATATGGTCGGCTACGACGGTCCGGTGCTGGTGTTCGTGGAAGTAAAAACCCGCGCTGCCACGCGCGCCGACCTGCCGCGGCCGGAAGAAGCCGTCAATGCGGAGAAGGAATATCACTTGGCGCGAATGGCGGGACAATTTCTGTGCGCGCGGAAACTTGACGGCGTGCCGCATCGCTTCGACGTGATAGCGATTGAAACGCGCCGGGGCGCGCGGCCGGTGCTGCGTCTGCACAAAGGGGCGTTTACTTCCGGCCAGCAGGGCAGCCGCTAAACGCTGTTTCGCCGCAATTCAAGTGTAAGATCGTAGCCATTGGGAGCGCGCCGTCCGGGGGACTGGCGCGTTGGGGGAAGGAGAAAGAGTTGCCGGAACTTCGTCGAGACCCAATTACGGGCCGCTGGGTAATTATTTCTACAAATCGCTCGAAGCGGCCGACGGATTTTGTGCGCGAAAGTGTGCAGATCAAGGGCGTGGGCCTGTGTCCGTTCTGTCCCGGCAATGAAGGGAAAACTCCTCCCGAAATTCTGGCGTACGGGCGCAACGGTTCGGGGCGGAATACGTCCGGATGGTCGCTGCGCGTAGTGCCCAACAAATTTCCGGCGCTTGGAATTGAGGGCGGTCTCGATCGTGAAGGCGAAGGATTATTTGACCGCATGAATGGAGTCGGCGCGCACGAGGTGATCGTCGAAACCGCCGACCATTTCCAGACGCTCGCCACCATGCCGCCAAAATCGATCGAGGAAACGCTCTGGGCTTTTCGCGACCGCATGCTCGATTTGAAAAACGACCGCCGCTTCCGTTACGTGCTGCTGTTCAAAAACCACGGCGAGGCCGCCGGCGCGACGATCGAACACACGCACTCGCAATTGATCGCGCTGCCGATCGTTCCAAAACGCGTGCGCGAGGAAGTGGACAACTCCAAGCGCTACTACGATGAAAAAGAGCGCTGCATTTTTTGCGACATGATCCGGCAGGAGATGGAAACAGAATCCCGCGTAATTCAGATGGACGATCATTTCATCGCCGTGGCGCCGTACGCGCCGCGATTCCCATTTGAGACTTGGATCCTGCCGCGGCAACACAGCTCGGCCTTCGAAAATATGCCGGCGCCTTATTATCAGAGCCTTGCGAAGATCATGGGTCAGTTCCTGACGCGCCTAGATTCCGCGCTGCTGCGGCCTTCCTACAACTTCGTGGTGCATACTTCGCCCATCGGCGAGGAAATCAATGACCATTATCACTGGCATATTGAAGTAATGCCGAAGCTCACCAAAGTGGCGGGATTCGAATGGGGCACCGGCTTCTACATCAATCCCACGCCGCCGGAAGAATCCGCGCGTTTTTTGCGCGAAGCGAAGTAGCCTAAGTCGCAGCTGCTCTGCGAACTTTCAGTTATCGCTGCGAGCCGGACTCATTCCGATTGTTACGAGCCACATCTGCATCAGCTCAGGCCATTGCGTGATCGGAAGATTCGTGCGACGCGGTCCAAAGCCGTGCCCGCCCTGCGCGTATAAATGCATCTCGACGGGAACTCCAGCCTTCTTCAACGCGAAGTAGTACGTCAGCGATTGGTTGATGCCGTCCTCATAATCGTTCTCCGCTTGCACCAAAAACGTGGGCGGTGTTTGAGATGTGACGTGAATCTCCGGATTCAATCGCAACGTTTGCGGCGGGCCGTCATGCGGACATGGGTGACCCGGATATTCGCAGAGATGTCCGGGATAGAGTGCGATGGCGAAATCGGGCCGTGCGCTTTCCCGATCGGCGGCGTCGATCGCCGGGTACAGACGCTTCTCATAATTCGTGCTGATCGCCGCGACCAGAAATCCGCCTGCCGAAAATCCGATTACGCCAATTTTGTGCGGGTTGATGTGCCACTCGGCGGCGTGAAGGCGGACCAGTCCCATCGTTCTCTGAGCGTCTTCCAGGGCCGTCGGCGCTTTCGGAGCGACCTCGCAGCGACAGCTCTGCTCCCAGTGCGGACCTGAATTCGGCACGCGATACTTCAACAGCACGCAAGTGATTCCGTGGAAGGTGAGCCAGTCGCAAACCTCGGTGCCTTCCAGGTCGATCGCTAGGATCTGGAATCCACCGCCGGGGAAAACGACGACGGCGACGCCCGTATTATTTACCTTTGACGAATAGACCGTCATCGTAGGACGCGAGACGTTGCTGACGTATAGCCAGGTTTTTCCGGCAACGAGATCGTGTGTTTCGGGTTTCGCGCTCTCCGGAGCCGAAGCTGGTTGCGCATCGGGGACTGCTCCGGGCCAAATCGGTATTTGTGTGTGGCCGGGCGTGGGTTGCCACACCGGCGTTTTTGCGTGAAGAGTGCAACATGCAAATGCGGCGCAGAGAGCGAGAACACAAATTTTCATGGCGGTCACACTTTCTCGGCAAATCTGCTACGCAGTCCGGCCTAATTCTGCAGCTTCTTGCGCGCGGAAACGTAGAGCGTGACCGCAAGAAGCACGAAAACAACGACTCCGAGCGCCGGATTTTGGCTCAAGTGCGGAAATAATCGCGCGCCCACAGCGAATATGCTGGAAGGCCAGGGAAGATGGAGGACCGCCCCGAGGCAGTGTGGCACGCGCTTGCTGAGCTCCGGGTCCTGGAGTAAGTTGATGACGATGGCAAGCAGACCGAACACACCGCCGGCGGCGATCAATCCGCTGGCGTAGAGCGATCCGGGACTGACCTCGCTTTCTGAGTCGCTCTTCTTTTCTTCGCCGCGTTCGGCGAGCCACCGCACCACGCCTCCCGCAAACATGGTCATCGTGGTGGCGATCGAAAGATACGAGCCGACCGCGAACGGCAGCGAGCGGATTCCCAACAGCTCGACCGCGATTACCAAAAATACTCCGAGAAAAACGAGGTGCCAGGGCAGCCTTCGGTTCAATATTCCGCTGATCACCGTAGCCATCAGGCGCGCCTGGGGAGCGGCGGCTTGTTCGCTGCCAATTCCCTGCACCCACTGAATTTCAATTTCGTGAGTGCCGGGATCGTAGAGATATTTCCCGTCGGGAATCACGCTGGACCCAATGGCGTTGACCAGTACGTAGGTTTTGCCGCCGTACACGTAGTTATTTGACTGCCGCTCGACACCCTCGGGCAGGTGCTGAATATCGAGAGCCATGTGCATCGGCTTATACTGCGCGAGGCCCACGTTCATCAGAATCAGCGTGCCGCCAACGGCGAAAGCGGACACGGCCACTCCGACAACCAAAGCGACCTGTTGATAATAGGGAGTGGCGCCGACCAGGAAACCGGTCTTCAGATCCTGCGAAGTGGCTCCGGCGATCGCGGCTGCGATGCAAACCACGCCACCGATCGTGATCGCCAATGCGGCGTAGGAATTCGCAGTCCAATGCATCACTAGGAACATGGCGCAAGTGGCCATCAACGTTGCAATCGTCATACCGCTGACCGGATTCGAGGAATTGCCGATCAAGCCGCTGATGCGCGAAGCCACGGTGACGAACAGAAATCCGAAAACAACGACGAAGATGGCGGCAATTAAGTTGGATATGAACCCCGTCTGCGCGCCGGGAATCGGTTTGAATCTCAGCAGCGCCCACATCATCGCGACGATCACCGCTGATCCCACAATGACGAAACGCATCGAAAGATCGCGCTCGGTGCGAAGTGTCTCAGCGATGGCGGCTTGTTTTGCGCGGACGTCCTTCAATCCCGCGCTCAGCGCCGAAAAAATCGTTGGCATGGTTTTGATCAGCGTGATTAGTCCAGATGCGGCGACTGCGCCAGCGCCCATGGGCCGGATGTAAGCGGACCACAGCATGTCCGGCGTCATCTGCGGGATTGGGACAGTGCTTGGATATAGCGGCGTGGTCGGCGAGAGCGAGCCGAAAAACCGGATCGCCGGCATGAGCACAAGCCACGAAATCACTCCGCCGGCGAACAGCGTGCCGGCCACGCGCGGGCCGATGATGTAGCCCACGCCGAGATATTCCGAGGTGATCGCCGCGCGGAACGACGCGCCGGGCAGCCACTTCGGCTGGTACTCCGGCTGCCCGGGCCACATGCCGAACGAGTTCATGCAGAAGGTGTACACGCCGCCGAGCCCGAGTCCCCAGAAAACGCGCCCGGCGAACGATCCGCCGCGTTCTCCGGCGATGAGCACGTCTGCGCAGGCGGTGCCTTCCGGAAACGTGAGATTGGCGTGCTCTTTGACGATCAGCTGTCGGCGCAGTGGAATCATGAAGAGCACGCCGAGCGTGCCGCCAAGCAGCGCCAGAAAGAAAATGCGCCAGTATTCCGTGTTCAGCGAAAAACCAAGGAAAATCAGCGCCGGAAGTGTGAAGATCACGCCAGCGGCGACGGATTCGCCGGCCGAGCCGGTGGTCTGCACGATGTTATTTTCGAGGATCGACGACCGGCCGAACGCGCGCAGGATGCTGATGGACAAAACTGCGATGGGAATTGACGCCGAAACTGTCAGTCCGGCGCGCAGGCCCACGTACACGGAAACAGCGCCGAACAGGACGCCGAAGAGCGCGCCAAGCACAACGGCCCGGAATGTAAATTCCGGAAGCGTCTCGCCCGGCCCGATATAGGGCTGAAATCCGCCAGGTGGCGGAGCTGGTTTCTGAAGCTTTGTGGCCACGAACTACCTCAAAGTGGCGTTTAAAGGCGCTTGTAGCGCCATATCGCCCGTCGAGCCCACGGCACGCGAGTGGGCAAAGTAACATCGCAGCGGCAGAGGAGCAAGGCGCAACTGCGGAGGTTGGGTGTGGCCGGCGAGAACGGAGCCGCTTGCGGCAAGTGTTCTGGAATGAGCAGCGGTTAGCCGCTTGAAACCGGATGCGCGGCCCGTTTGACGCAGGGGGCGCTTGCGGCTATTCTTGTCCCAGTAGGACGTTCAAATGTTCGCCACTTTCTATTAGCTGACCGCTCTCTTCCGCCCGGATCGGGCGCTGCCGATACATAAATTTCCGTTTCCACATTCAATTTGTCCGCTGGTTTTCTTGAGGCCTTGCCATGTCGAATGACACGCTGTTTGCAAAGTTAGACGAGATCCAATCGCGCTACGAAGAGATGACGCGCGAGCTTTCCTCACCCGAGGCTCACGATGATACGGCGCGCTTCCAGAAGCTCGCCAAGACCCATTCCGAGCTGGCCGAGATCGTGAGCAAATATCGCGAGTGGAGAGAGATTGAGAAGGGAATCGACGACGCGAAGCACCTGCAGGCTGAATCCGACGACGCGGAAATGAGAGAGCTGGCGCACGAGGAAATGCGCTCGCTCGAATCACGCCGCGAGAGCGTGGAACGCGCGGTCAAGCTGCTGCTGGTGCCGAAAGATCCGAACGACGAGAAGAACGTCATCGTGGAAATTCGCGCGGGTACGGGCGGCGACGAAGCCTCGCTCTTTGCCGCCGAGCTTTTCCGCATGTACTCGCGCTACGCCGAGACGCAGGGCTGGCACGTGGAAGTGCTGGAAAGCTCGCCTTCGCCAATCGGCGGCGTGAAGGAAATTGTCGCCTCGATTCAAGGGCGCAAGGTGTACTCGCGCTTGAAATACGAAAGCGGGGTGCACCGCGTCCAGCGCGTTCCGGCGACGGAGCAGCAAGGGCGCATCCATACCTCCGCCGCGACAGTTGCGGTGCTGCCCGAAGCCGAAGAAATCGACATCAAAATCGAACCAAAGGATCTGCGCGTCGATACGTTTTGCTCCTCGGGTCCTGGCGGGCAATCGGTGAACACCACTTATTCGGCGGTTCGCATCACCCACATTCCCTCCGGGCTGGTGGTTTCGCAACAGGATGAGAAATCGCAAATTAAGAATCGCGCCAAGGCCATGCGCGTTCTACGCTCGCGCCTGTACGAGATGGAGCAGGAAAAGCAGCACGAGGCGCAGGCCGCCGAGCGCCGCGGCCAAATTAAGACGGGCGACCGCTCGGAAAAAATCCGCACGTATAACTTTCCACAGAACCGGGTCACGGATCACCGCATCAATTTCACGGTGCACCAGCTCGATCAGGTCATGGAAGGTAAGCTCGGCCCGCTGGTGGACGCGCTATCGACGCATTACGAATCCGAGCGGCTGAAGCAGGAGCTGACCGCGGCATAGGCACCGCGCTTTGCGTAAGGAAAGTTCGATGGCAGCAACGGCGGCTAATTCGACTTCGGTGAATGCAGTACCAATGGACGTGCGCACCGCGCTGAAAGAGGGAATGGCGCGGCTGCGTGCGGCGAATGTGCCGTCCTCGACTTTGGCCGCCGAGCTTTTGCTGCTGCATGTTCTGGGCCGCGACCGCGCGTGGATGTACGCGCATCCAGAGGCGCCAGTCGATCCCGCAGCGGCTGAAAAGTATGTGGCGTTGCTCGCGCGCCGCGCCGCTGGCGAGCCGACGCAGTATCTCACCGGCAAACAGGAGTTTTGGGGGCTGGAATTCGAAGTCACTCCCGCGGTTTTAATTCCGCGGCCGGAAACCGAGCACGTGGTGGAAGTTGCGCTGGAGCGTCTGGGCGAGGAGCGCGGCATCAGAATCAATATGCGCACCGGCGAGTCCAGCCCCACCTTGAGAATCGCGGACGTTGGAACCGGATCGGGATGTATTGCGGTCGCACTTGCGCGCGAACTGCCGCACGCGGAAATCATCGCCACGGATATTTCGTCCGATGCGCTCGAAGTTGCGCGAAGGAATGCCGCGCGTCACGAAGTGGCTGAGCGCATTCGTTTCGTCCGCACGGATCTGTTGCGGGCGCTGCTGGATGAACGGGGAACGAGTGGTCACGACTCAGAACTGTTCGATCTGATCGTCAGCAATCCTCCGTACGTGGCGCGCAATGAAGCGGCTGAGCTTGCAGTCGAGGTTCGCGATCATGAACCCGCTTCAGCCTTATTCGGTGGCCCGACCGGTACCGAACTCTTCGCGCGCCTGATCGAACAGGCTGCCGAGCTGCTGGCTGCCCCAGGCGACCTGGTGGTGGAGTTGGGCTACAATTGTGCAGATACGGTTCGCGCGATCGTGTCGCGCCAGCGGGCGTGGGCAAATGTAAGCGTGACAAACGACCTCGCCGGAATTCCGCGCGTTCTCGCCGCCGAGCGGATTGCGGATGCCGAGCCGATTACTGCCAGAAGCAGGCGGCCAGGGTAGTGCGGTACTTCGATGCCAAAGCTGGCTCAATTCCGCGCCAAGCACGAAGCGTCTCCGACAACCCCGCCTGATTCCTCCGCCGCAATCCTGCACGTCGATATGGACGCGTTTTTCGTCTCGGTCGAATTATTAACGCGACCGGAGCTGAAGGGTTTGCCTGTTGTGGTCGGCGGGCAACGCGACCAGCGCGGCGTGGTAAGCTCGGCCAGCTATGAGGCGCGCCGTTTCGGAATTCACTCCGCCATGCCTCTGCGGACGGCGGCGAAACTTTGCCCCAGCGCTGTTTTCCTCGATGGACACCATGAGCTCTACGGACGATGGAGCGATCGCGTAGCCGCAGTGCTCGGCAAATTCTCGCCGGTGGTCGAAATGGCGTCCATCGATGAGGCCTACCTCGATCTGGCCGGAACCGAGCGATTGAACGGGCCGCCGCTCCAAGCCACCGACAAACTGTTGCGTGAGATCACCGCTGCCACAGGACTGCCATGTTCCGGCGGATTGGGCGCAACGAGGCTGGTCGCGAAAGTGGCAAGTGATCAGGCCAAGCCGCGAGGACTCGTCTGGGTTCCGGCCGGCAGCGAAGAAGCTTTTCTTGCGCCGCTGGCGGTGCGCAGGATTCCGGGAATTGGCCGCGTGACGGAGGCGGCGCTGAAGGCGCTCGGCATCGCTACCGTGGCGCAGTTGCAGGGTTTCTCGCTTGAGCGGCTGGAACAGCAGTTCGGCCGCTGGGGTACGGCTCTGCACCGCAAGGCGCGGGGCATCGATTCATATGAATTTTTTGTCGACGCCGAGCCGAAGTCGATTTCGCACAATTGCACTTTTGGAGAGGATACGAGCGACCGCGAGCAGCTGCACTCGACGCTGAGTTACCTTTGTCAGAAAGCGGCAAAGCGGCTGCGGGATGCGAGCCTGCATGCGCGAACGGTGACGCTCACTCTTCGCTACGCCGATTTCAAGACGATTACGCGCAGTCAGTCGCTGGCCGATCCCTCCGATCTCGACTCCGTGTTGTTGAATGTGGTGCGCGAACTTTTCTCGCACGCGTGGAATGGCTCGGCGAAATTCCGCCTTTTGGGCGTGGCGCTTTCCTCTTTTTCCCACGGATCGCAGCAGCTCGACCTTCTCGATCCCGAGCGGCGCGACAAACTCGAACGGTTGGTGCAAACCGCTGATCGCCTGCGCGACAAATTCGGATTCGAGAAAGTTCAGCTCGGCGGTTCGCTCGGGAATCGCAAACGCCGCGAGGGAGGCCGGCCCCAATGAACCTCGCCCGCCGGCTGGCCGAAAATATTTGCCAACGCCTGCGCGACTCCGGGCATCAGGCCTATCTTGTGGGCGGATGCGTTCGGGATATTTTGCTTGGACGCGAGCCCGCGGATTACGACGTGTCAACGGATGCCACTCCAGACCGGGTGCAGCAGCTTTTCCCGCACAGCGTGGCGGTGGGTGCGAAGTTCGGCGTGATCATTGTTCAGGACGACGAGAACGTTCAACAAGCCGACAGTATTCAGGAAGACGACAGCGCTCTCGAAGGTTACGGCGTTTCGGAACATCATCATCGAGCGGAGTCGCTTCAAGTTGAAGTAGCCACCTTCCGCTCTGATATCGGCTACTCCGACGGGCGCCATCCGGATCGCGTGGTGTATACGACTTCGCCGCAAGAGGATGTGAAGCGCCGCGATTTCACCATCAACGCGCTGCTGCTCGATCTGGCCACTGGAGAAGTGCTCGATTACGTGGGCGGCCGCGACGATTTGAGGACCGGCATTATTCGCGCGATTGGGTGCGCCGAAGACCGCTTTCGCGAAGACAAGCTGCGGATGGCGCGCGCGGTCCGTTTTGCGGCTCGGTTTCGTTGCGCCATAGAGGCACAGACGTTCGCCGCGATCTCGAAGTTGGCTGCCGAAATTCATCAGGTTTCGCCGGAACGCTTGCGCGATGAACTGACCAAGCTGCTAACTGAAGGCTCGGCGAGGCGCGGGTTCGAGTTGCTCGACGAGACGCGCCTGCTGCCGGAGCTTCTGCCGGAGATAGCGCGCATGAAGGGTGTCGAACAGCCGCCGCAATATCATCCCGAAGGCGACGTCTGGATTCACACGTTGATGATGCTGGAAAAGCTGCCGGCCGGCTGCTCGCCGACGCTGGCGTGGGGCGTCCTTTTGCACGATGTGGGGAAGCCGTCCACGTTGACGCTGCCCGCCGGTCCAGACGACCGAATCCGCTTTAACGAACATGCCGAAGTCGGAACCCGCATGGCCGAGGAGATTTGCCGCCGGTTCCGGTTTTCCAATGCCGAGACGGAGCAGATTGCCGCCTTGGTTGCCAACCACATGCGCTTTAAGGATGTACCGCAGATGAAGCCTGCGACCCTGAAGCGATTTGTGCGGCTAGGAGACTTCCAGGAACATCTGGAGCTGCACCGCTTGGACTGCTCCTCAAGTCACGGCCATTTGGACAATTACGAGTTCGTGCGCCGCTTTCTGGAAGATACGCCTCCTGAGGAGGTGCGTCCGCCACGGCTGATTTCAGGTAGCGACTTGATTGCGCTGGGGCTTAGGCCTGGCCCAGAGTTTAAGGGCCTGTTAGACGCGGTAGAGGAAGCCCAGCTAGACGGTACCGTGGAAACACATGAGGATGCCTTGGAGTTTATCCGGCAGCGCGTGGGGAAGGCGTCCTGAAAAGCTAAGCAATTGAGGATAAAGTTTTTACGGGGTTCGTGCTGCACTTTAGTCGTTCTCGTGACTCTTGCAAATGAGACCTTAGTCGTGTATGCTCATGTTTTCTAATACCAACGTGCGAATGGATGTAAATCTTTTTCCCCCATTCCGCATCTAACCTGTAAGATAGCCGATATAGCTGTCTGGAACGGCTTTATCCCGACGCCTTGGGTAGGGTCGGCCAAGGGGGTCATTGTGACAAATAGAATTGTTCCTGAAGAACTTCCAGTGCTTCCCGTACGGGACACTGTGTTGTTCCCGGGAGCGGTCATGCCGCTGCCGGTGGGCCGCGAGAGCTCGCTCGCGCTGCTCGATTCATTGGAAGGACAGGAAAAGCTGCTGGGCGTCGTGGCCCAGCTCGATCCGCGGGTTGAGACGCCCACAGGATCGGACCTTCACGCGGTTGGCACGCTCGCGAAAGTGCATAAGATGGTGCGCATGCCCAACGGAAACGTGGTCGCGTTCCTCGAAGGTCTGCAGAGGATTCGTGTAACCGAAGTGGTCGGCTTGAAGCCGTTTTTGCGGGCTCGCATGCAGTCGGAGCCGGACCTGGAGGATCAACGCGACGCGGAGCTTACCGCCCTCGAACGCAACGTGCAGGAGCTCTTCCGGGAAGTGGTGGCGCGTTCGCCACAACTTTCGGATGACTTGCAAACCGAAGCCATGAACATCGAATCGGCTTCGCGGCTGGCGGATTTTGTGGCTTCCACGCTGCCATCGCTAAATACCTTGGTGCGCCAGGAACTGCTCGAGACGTTCAACGTCCGCAAGCGCCTGGAGACTTTGGTCGGCGAGTTGACTAAAGAGAAGGAAGTGCTGCAGCTCCGCAACAAGATTCACGAACAAGTGCAAGAGCAGGTCAGCCAAAGCCAGCGCGAATTTTTGCTGCGCGAGCAGATGAAGGCCATTCAGAAGGAGTTGGGTGAGTCTGACGACGGGCAATCGGAGGTCGAAGAACTTCGCAAGAAAGTCGACGAATCCGGAATGTCCGCCGAAGCCAAGAAGGAGTGCGAGCGGGAACTCAAGCGCCTTTCCAAAATGACGCCGGCTTCCGCCGAGTACATGGTTTCGCGTACGTATCTTGAGTGGATGACCGCGCTGCCATGGAATAAGACCTCGGCCACCAGTGAGCAGGAGATCGAAATCGCGAAGGCACAAAGCATCCTCGATGAGGATCACTACGATCTGGAAAAAGTGAAGCAGCGCTTGCTCGATTATCTGGCGGTGAAGAAGATTCAGCCCGGAATGAAAGGGCCGATTCTTTGCTTCGTCGGGCCTCCCGGCGTGGGCAAAACTTCGCTGGGGCAGTCGATCGCTCGAGCCACAGGACGCAAGTTCGTCCGCATCTCGCTCGGCGGTATGCACGACGAGGCCGAAATTCGCGGCCATCGTAGGACCTACATCGGCGCATTGCCCGGTCAAATCATTCAAGGCATTCGCCGCGCCGAGACCATGGACCCGGTCCTGATGCTCGACGAAGTGGATAAGCTCGGGCGCGACTTCCGTGGCGACCCATCCGCGGCGCTGATGGAAGTGCTCGACCCGCAGCAGAATTCCACGTTCCGCGACCATTATCTGGACGTGCCGTTCGATCTCTCGAAGGTTCTCTTCGTCATGACCGCCAACTGGCTCGATCCGATTCCGGAACCGTTGCGCGACCGCATGGAAATCATCGAGCTTCCGGGCTACACGGAAGGCGATAAGGTCGAAATCGCGAAGCGATTCTTGATTCCGCGGCAGGCCAAGGAGCACGGGCTCAAGTTGGGCGAGCAAATCGAGTTCACCGACGAGGCTTTGCACGACCTGATTCACCACTACACGCGTGAAGCAGGCGTCCGCAACCTCGAACGCGAAATCGCCACGCTCGTTCGCAAGCAGGCCCGGCGCATGGCCGAAGGCAAGACCGATAAGCTCACGGTCACGATTGACGTGATCCGCGAAGTGCTCGGAGTGCCGAAGTTCCGGCTCGAACACGAAGTGGAAGAACGTGTGCAAAAGCCGGGCGTTTCGGTGGGGCTGGTGTGGACGCCTGTGGGCGGCGACATCGTCTTCATCGAGGCCAGCAAGATGCGCGGAGGGAAGCAGTTCACCATGACCGGGCATCTGGGCGAAGTGATGCAGGAGTCCATGCGCGCCGCTTTGACTTGGGTGCGCGCGAACTCCGATCGCTACGGCATCGATCCCGACTTCTTCCGGAAGTACGACTTGCACATTCACGTGCCGTCGGGCGCGATTCCGAAGGACGGGCCGTCGGCGGGCATCGCCATGGTCACCGCTCTGGTCAGCTTGCTGACCGGGCGGCCGCTTCGCCCTCGCCTGGCGATGACCGGAGAAATCTCGCTCACCGGTGTGGTGCTGCCGATCGGCGGAGTCAAAGAAAAGGTGCTCGGAGCGAAACGGGCCGGAATTCGCGAAGTGATTCTGCCTTCGGAGAACGAGCCAAACGTGAAGGAGGATCTTCCCGAGGACGTGCTTCAGGACGTGAAGATCCACTTCGTGCGCAGCGTCGATCAGGTCCTCGAAATTGCCCTCGGCAAGTTCGAGGAACCTGTGCGACCGCCGGCGCAGGGCGGATCCCGCGGCGAGGATCGGCCGTTTACCAGTCCCGTGCACTAATTCATCGACTACGACATCAGTTCGGCCGCGAACGGCGGCTGAGCTGACAAACGAAAACAAGAAAGGCCCGGACCACAATTCCGGGCCTTTTTCATTTGTGGGCACGGCGCACGGTTTCCAGTTGCGGCGCGGAGCGCAATCGCGTAGAGCTTAGTTTCGATGCCTTATCGTCCCAGAGAACTTGTCGTGCGCGCACGAGAAGCCGCGACCCTGCTGCTCGCCACGCTGGACCGCAACGAGATGGTCGCGCGATTTCTGGACATGTACGCCGCCGAGCACCGGCGGCCGGGCCGCGCGGATCATCCCTTTCTCTATCGCGAGCAGCTCGCAAGAATCCGCCGCGAAGCGATTTTGACGATGGTGCTGCGCATCGAAGCTGCACTGCCCGCGCGGCTCAAGGTGAGCGTGGCCGTCCGCGGCGCGAAGCAGCGCAAAAATCCGCAAAAGGGCAAAAAGGGCGCGCGAGGCATCAAACGCAAAAAGCAGCCGGACCTCGAGCTGGCCATTCCGTTCCTCGATCTATTTCGCGAGGAATTTTTCGTCGCGTTGGGTCAGGCCCTGGAGTGGACCGACGATGAAGCGGAGGAATTCTGGCGCGACCTGGGCTTTTACGAACGATTGACGCCCCGCGATCGTGGGCGCGCCAGCGCTGCGCCTCGTCGTGTCTCCATTTCCGGACCCTTCGTTGACCGAGTGGCGCTGCTCCTCGATCCCTCGATCATGGATCAGGCCCGTCGTGAGGCCGGAAAGTTCGAGACGGAGCTCGAAGCAGCCGCCGATAAAGTGCTGCGACTAGTCTTCTCCCACAGCCGTTCCAACTAGCTCTCCGCGCCGCGAGCCCGTGCTATTTAGAAAACTGGCGGCTCGTCCGCGCCGCTGGCCGGGGCTGAATTTGCTATTCTCGCCTGGTGGTCGACCTTTTCTACATACTGATCGTGGTGCAAATCGCCCTGGGGATCTATTCGCTAGGGGACGGTTTCAGTTGGTACCAGATGGTGCGCAAACGGCTCGGCTCGCACGCCGGGTTTTACGCGCCTGTCGCCGCGGTGATCTGTCCGTGCAAAGGCACCGAGACAGGGCTGGAAGAGAACCTGACAGCGCTGACGCGGTTCGACTACGCCAACTACGAAATCTTCTTTTCTCTCGCCACTAGTCTCGATCCGGCGCTGAAAATTGTAGAGCGAGTAAAGGCTGCCAGCCAGCGGCCGGTGCACATCTTGATCGCCGGTCCTCCGCAAGATTGCGGCGAAAAGGTTTATAACCTCCGCCGGGCGGTCGAATCGCTGCCGGATAATTTCGAGGTCATGGTTTTTGTTGATACCGACGTGCGGCTGGGCCGCAACTGGCTCGGCAAACTGGTCGCGCCGCTGCAGGACGCGCGCATCGGAGCGACGACCGCCTATCGCTGGATCATCCCCTGCCGACGGAATGGCGAAGGCGGCTTTGCGAGCGCTCTCGCCTCCACTTGGAACGCCTCGGTAGCAACCCTTCTCGGCCACCCGAAATCGAATTTCTGCTGGGGCGGCGGCACGGCGATCCGCCGGAAAACGTTTGATGACGCCAACGTGCTGGAATCCTGGAACGGCGCAGTGAGTGACGATTTTGCGCTTACGAATGCGCTGGAAGCGGCTGGCAAGCCGATCGTGTTCTGTCCCGAGTGCCTGGCAGCCACGCCGCATCCATGGACGGCATCGAGCTTGCTGGAATTTACGAACCGGCAGATTTTGCTGACGCGCGTCTATTCGCCGAAGCGCTGGATCACGGCGATGATGGCGCATATGAGCTACTGCCTCACCTTGATCTATGCCGCGTTTGTGATTCTTGCCAGCATGGTTACCGGCGACCCGTGGTTCAATCTGCTCCTCATTACGCTTGTGGTTCCACTACTGGCGGCGATGAAGGGAGCGATTCGCACCATCGCCGTGGGCGAATTGCTGCCCGAATGGAAGTTGCAGCTCAATCAATGGAGCTGGGTGTGGACAGCTTTGGCGCCGGTCGTGCCCTTCCTTTTTTCATGGAATTTCATCGCATCCTTGCTTAGCCGCCGTACCCGCTGGCGCGGCATCCGCTACGAGCTGGTCTCTCCGAGCATTACCCGCGTTCTCACCCGCTAACGAAAAACTCGCTGTAACATTCCCAGCCTCGCCCGCGTAGAATCGGCTAGCAATCCATCCTGTTTCGCCGACCTGGAGGAGATATGGCCACCACGAGCGCTTCGCCGGCACATGCCCCCGAATCGGATTCCAGCAGTTCTATTGGACGCCTGTTCGGTGTGTTGTTCAGCCCCAAGGCGACGTTCCAGTCCATTGTCCGGCGGCCTACTTGGTGGCTCCCGATGGTCGTCCTGATCCTGTTGGCACTGCTGGTGGTCGGTATTTTCGGTAAGCGCGGCGGCTGGCCGCCCTACTTGCAAAAGCAGGTGCAGTCGAACACCCGATTTCAGCAGCTGCCTGCTAAGCAACAGCAGCAGCAGCTGGCAGTCGCCCTGAAATACACGCCCGATTTTGTTTTTGGTGAAGTCGCGGTGGTCGTGCCGCTCGCCATGGTGATTATTGCAGCGCTTCTGCTGGCAACTTTCAATCTGGTTCAGGGCACGCAGATCAAATACAAGACAGCGCTTAGCATCGTGTCGTACGCTTGGGTGCCGGGAATCATCTCCGGTTTGCTGGGCATCGTTGTTATTTCTTTAAAGGACCCAGCTACGGTGGACTTGCAGAATATTGTCGTCGCAAACGCCAGCGCATTCATTTCGCCTGATGCCCCGCGATGGCAGGTGATGCTGCTAAGCTCGATCGACATCTTTACATTCTGGGAGATGTTTCTGATGGCCATCGGCTTCGGCGTTGCCGCTCCTAGGAAGCTGAGCACCGGCAAGGCTTTCGCGTCGATCTTCGCCATATGGCTGATCTGGATCGCTATCAGGGTCGGAGCGACGGCCGCGTTCTCCTGATACACTCTCGCGGATGCCTTTTCGCTTTGAGGTTCTCGCCACCGATCCGACTGGCGCGCGTTTGGGGCGTCTGACCACGCCGCATGGAACGATCGACACGCCAGCCTTCATGCCCGTAGGCACGGCGGCCACGGTCAAAGGGCAAACGCAAGCGGACCTCGAAGACCTCGGCGTCCAGATTCTGCTCTCCAACACCTATCACCTCTTTCTCCGTCCTGGCCACGTACTGATTCGCGAACTAGGCGGGCTGCATCAATTCATGTCCTGGCCCCGCGCGATTCTTACCGATTCCGGCGGGTACCAGGTTTTCAGTCTCAGCGCGCTCCGAAAAATAACGGATGAAGGCGTGAAATTTCGGTCGCACCTCGACGGATCAGAACAATTTCTTTCTCCGGAAAAAGCGCTGGAAATTCAGATCGCGCTCGGCTCGGACATCTGCATGGTGCTCGACGAATGTATCGAAGCGCCCTCGACTGAGCCGTGCGCGCGTCAGGCGGCGGAGCGGACGCTCGCTTGGGCGCGGCGTTCGCGCGACTATTTTGAGCAGCATGGCGACTCGGATCGGCAGATGGTTTTCGGAATCGTGCAGGGCGGCACGCACGCCGATCTGCGCCGTGAGAACGCCGCCGCGCTGGTTGAATTAAAATTTCCCGGCTACGCGATCGGAGGTCTCGCCGTGGGCGAATCGCATTCCGTCACCTGCGAGATGACGCAAGCGGCGGCGTCCGCGCTTCCCGTGGAAAAGCCTCGCTATCTGATGGGCGTCGGCAAGCCCGAGCAGATCGTGGACTACGTCGCGCTGGGCATCGACATGATGGATTGCGTATTGCCCACGCGCAGCGCGAGGCACGGATGCTTATTCACTTCGCAAGGGCGCGTGCTGATTCGCAACGCGCAGTACGCGCGCGATCCGCGCCCGCTCGACGAAAATTGCGGCTGCGCGGTGTGCCGCCGATACTCCCGTGCCTATTTGCGGCATTTATATTCCACGGGAGAATTTTTGTCGGTCATCTTGAACACTCACCACAATCTTTACTTTTACCTTGACACCATGCGCAAAATTCGCGAGGCTATCCGTTTTGGGAACCTTAAAAGGTTCCGCTCTGACCTTCAGGAACGCCTCAAATAGGCAAAACCAGCGGGCGGTGGCAAAGGGCAGGGCATCTACGGCGAAGGCATCGGAAGCCTGCTGGTCCTAGCGGGCAAACGGCGGCGGAAAAACAAAATGTTTGTTACAATATCCATGTTGATTCCGGGGACGATTGTCCTCGCATTGCAATCCTCGTCTCAAGCTAGCGGCTTTACGCTATTTCTCCCGCTCATCGTGATCATGGTGATCTTTTATTTTCTGATGATTTTGCCTGCGCAAAAACGTCAGAAAAAGGTCGCTCAAATGCTCAAGAATTTGAAAAACGGCGACAAGGTAATCACCAACGGCGGATTATTTGGAACCATCGTAGGGCTCGATAGCGACAGCGTGCAGTTGCGCGTCGCCGACCAGGTGAAGATCAAAGTGGCGCGCAGCGCGATATCAGGCATGCAGCCGGACACCGACGCAGCGCTGATAAAGAAGGAGAGTTAGCAACTCCGCATGAATTCCCAGCTCAAATGGAAATTTATTTTTATCTTTGCCGTGGTGCTGTTGTGCTTGTACGGCATTCTCGGACTGCCGAACTTTCCGACCTCGGTCGCCACTCTCGGGCAAAACGTCGCCGATCGCATCAAGCTCGGCCTGGACCTGAAGGGCGGCAGCCACTTGGTCCTGCAAGTCGAAGTGGACAAGGCCATCGGCCAGCGCTGCGACGAGGCCGTCGACGACCTCAGTAAACAGATTCAGACCAAGAGCGTGCTTTCGCCCACCGGCGAGATTCGCCGCGTGGACGATACGCACATCATGGTTCGCAATATCAATCCGGATGCCTACAATACCTTTCAGGACATCGTAAACAATCAGTTTTCGGATTGGAGCGTGGCGCCCGCAGCCGGCGCCGCGAATAGCTACATACTCACGATGAAGCCCACGGCTGTGGCGGATCTGCATACGCAGGTGATGGATGACGCCATTGAGACGATAACAAGACGGATCAATGCTCTTGGTTTGACGGAGCCGCAGATCGCGATGACTGGGCCGGCGAGTCAGAACGAGATTCTCGTTCAGCTTCCCGGCGAAGGCGATCCCACCCGGGCCAAAGCGGTAATCCAGGCTGGCGGCCAGCTTGAACTGAAGCTGCTTGTCGACGACCAAGCCTACCCTTCCGAAGCTGCGGCGCTTGCTGCGCACAACGGGGTGTTGCCGCCAGACACCGAAATCATGCCGGGAAATCCCGAAGGCTCCACGTCCAGCGACCAGTCGCAGGTCTACTACCTGGTCACGCGAGCGCCGATCGTGACCGGACAAGACCTCCGTGGAGCCACCGCGAATCCCAGTACGGATAATCCCGGGCAATTTGAGGTAGATTTCCAGTTGTCATCTGCAGCCGCGGGGCGCTTTGGGCCGTTCACGGAAACGAATATCGGAAAAAGATTGGCCATCGTTCTCGACAATAAAGTTTACGAGGCGCCCACGATCAATGGGCGCATCGATGATCGCGGCCAAATCACCGGCAGCTTCAGCCAGCAATCGGCGCAAGACCTCGCGCTGGTTTTGAAAGCAGGCGCGCTCCCGGCGCCGATTCAGTATCTCGAAGAGTCGACGGTCGGGCCCTCGCTCGGCGCCGATTCGATTCGCGCTGGAGTGCGCGCTTCGGTCGCAAGTTTGCTCGCGGTAATGATCTTTTTGGTGTTCTATTACCGGATCTCCGGTGTCAATGCTGTTGTGGCCTTGCTGCTCAACCTCGTGATTCTGGTGGCGTTCATGGCTTGGTCTAGCGCGGTTCTCACGCTGCCGGGCATCGCCGGAGTCATATTAACGATCGGTATGGGCGTGGACTCTAACGTGCTCGTCTTTGAGCGCATTCGAGAGGAGTTGCGCAACGGGAAGGCGCCCGCTGCGGCAGTCGATATTGGCTTCGACCGCGCGTTTTTGACCATCATCGACACGCACGTAACCACGATGGTATCGTGCGCCTTTCTCTTTTTGTTCGGTACTGGACCTGTACGCGGATTCGCGGTCACCCTGGTGATCGGCTTGATTGCCAACCTATTTACATCTATTTACGTGTCTCGGGCAATTTTTGACTATCATCTTTCGCACATGGAGCGTCAGGCGGAGTTGAGCATCTAGGCGCGCTCCGAGCATGGGGCGCATGAATGTTATAGCCGCTAGCGGAGGGGGTGACGGCGGCTGCTGGCAATCGCAGACGGTTTGCGCAACTGGCGTTGTAGGAATGACCCCTGCGGTAGAAAATCACGAACCTAAAGAAAAATAAAATCCACTGAGCGGCCCGGGAACAAATCGGCGGGCAGCGGTGTCAAAACTAAACGGACAGAACTCGGCATGGAATTCTTTCACGACGTAAACATCAACTGGATGGGCAAAGCGAAGTACTTCGTCGCTTTGTCGCTGCTACTTCTTGCGGTTGGCTGGATTTCGATCTGGCATCACGGCGGAATGCGCTACGGAATCGATTTCCGCGGCGGCACGCTGGTGTATGTCCGCTTCGCGGGCACACCTCCGGTCCAGGAGATTCGCAAGGGGTTACAGCAAGCTGGTCTTAAGAACAGCAGTATCCAGACCATCAGCGATTCGAATGATGTGGGCTCGCGCCACGACGTAATGATCGGACTGGCTCAGTCGCCCAGTGAAGCGACGCTGGACGCGGGCAAGCAGACGATTTTGGATGTGTTGCACAAGACCTTTGGCACCGATGTGTCCGGCCGTCCGGATTTCAATGCCGCGACTCCGTCGGAACTGGCTGCCGATCTTTTGCAGAAGGATCCGTTGCACCTCGGAGTGAATGCGGGCGACCGCTATACGCAGCTGGCGCAGCAGATCGCTTCCGCGCGTGATTCGCAGCACGATGGCATCGTGACGAACTTTGACCAACTCAGCAGTGTGTCTGGAGTTACTCCGGCGGTCATTAACACTTTCCAGCACGATTACTCGTTGAGCGATTTCACCGTGCGAAACGCCGAAACGGTTGGTCCCACGGTTGGCGCGCAATTGCGCAGCCAGGCGCTGTGGGCCACGCTTTACGCGCTGGCGGGCATGCTGCTCTACGTCGCGTTCCGGTTCGAATGGGTCTATGGCGCCGCGGCGGTGATTGCCGTGTTTCACGACGTGCTGATCACCCTGGGCTTTTTCTCTCTTTTTCATTACGAAATTTCGCTGACGGTTATTGCCGCGCTATTGACCTTGGTAGGCTACTCGATGAACGACACGATCGTGATCTTCGATCGTGTCCGCGAAAATCTGCGTTTGATGCGCCGGGAATCTTTCCCGGACATCATCAACAAGTCGATCAATCAAACGCTTTCGCGCACCATTCTTACCAGCGGCCTTACTTTCATCACTGTCGTCGTTTTGTACATCTGGGGCGGCGAAGTCCTTCGATCATTCGCCTTTGCCATGGTGGTCGGAGTTGTGGTAGGAACGTACTCCAGTTTTGGCATCGCGGCTCCGATCGTGGTGGCATGGAACAAGTTTAGCGGGGGCAAGGGAGTGGCGGTGCGCGCCGGATCCGCAGCCGGAAAGCGCGTACCAGCCGCCGCAAGGAGATAGGCTATGTTCGATCAAATGGTGGTTTCGAGCCCGCACGGATCCAAGACCCACAAGCCGTGGACCGTGGCTCTCTCGGCCATCGTCCAGATATTGGTTGTGGGCGTGTTGATTTTGATCCCTCTCATCTATACGGAGGCCCTGCCCAAGGCGATGTTGAGCACGTTCCTGGTCGCTCCGCCGCCACCGCCTCCTCCACCACCGCCGCCTCCCAAGGAGCAAGTGGTGGTGCGCAAAATTCAGATCGTGCAGCCGCAGAAGATGGTGGCTCCCACGGTCATCCCCAAAAAGATTGAAATGATCAAGGACCAGGCGCCGGACATCGGCGCGGTCGGCGGGACGGGCGTCGCGGGTGGCACCGGAGTTCCTGGCGGCATCATAGCCGGGCTGGGTGCAGCGCCGCCTCCGCCTCCGAAGCCGGTTACTCCGCAGCGAATTCGCGTTGGCGGCAACGTGGAGGCGGCCAAGCTCACGCGCCAGATTCTACCGGTGTATCCGCAAATTGCCCGGACTGCTCACATTTCCGGGACGGTGGTCTTGCACGCGGTGATCGCCAAGGACGGTTCGATTCAAGAACTGACGTACATCTCCGGACCGGCTCTATTGATGCGCTCTGCAATGGATGCGGTGCGTCAGTGGAGGTATCAGCCGACGCAGCTTAACGGCGTTCCGGTGGAAGTGGATACCACGATTCAAGTCGTCTTTTCGCTCGGTGGTGATTGAGGAAATGCCGGTCTCGTTCGCGGGGCCGGGTTAGGCGGGGCTGAGATTTGCGGCCGGCAGAATCTGACTGCCGAGTCGATGGCGGTGACGGAGGAGGACAGAACTTTATGCTTGCGAATTTGGTATGGGCGTTTCTTTTGCAGGACCAGGGTGGCAACGCCGGCATCAGCTGGAACTTGATTGACATGTGGCACAGCATGGGCTGGCCGGCTCGGACGGTAGTGATCATTCTTTTCATCATGTCCGCGTGGTCGGTGGGTATCATGATTGACCGCTGGCTGATGTACAGCGCAGCTCGGAAACAGTCGCGCGTTTTCGTGCAGCAGGTAGCCGGAGCGCTGAAAGACAACAAGCTCGATGAAGCGATCTCGATTGCCGAGCGCAACAAAAAGAGCCATATCGCCAAGGTTGTGGCCACCGGCCTTTCGGAATTTCAGGCCGCTTCGGCGCAGGTAAATGACGAGGAAGTAATCGAAGCTGCGCGGCGCGGGTTGGAGCGTTCCGTGGCCATCGTTCACGCCGAGATGAAGCGCGGCCTTTCCGGCCTCGCCACGATCGGATCGACGGCGCCATTCGTCGGGCTGTTCGGCACGGTTATGGGCATCATCAACGCGTTTAAGGGCATTTCCGCTCAGAAGGTAACCGGCCTTTCCGCGGTCGCCGGCGGTATCGCAGAAGCCCTGGTGACCACTGCTCTCGGCTTGCTCGTGGCCGTGCCTGCGGTGTGGACCTACAACTACTTCACCAATCGTGTGGAAGCTTTCGACGTGGAGATGGACAACTCCTCGATGGAGCTGATCAACTACTTCATCACGCGCCGCAGCGGAAGGAAGTAAGCCATGGCGTACAAACCCAAAGCACCGCCGGTGATGGCCGCGCCAAACGTAATCCCAATGGCGGACATTATGCTGGTGCTGCTAATCATCTTCATGGTGATTACGCCCATGTTGCACAAAGGCGTCTCCGTGAACATGGCCGCGGCGCAGAACGTAGACAAGATGCAGGCGGCGGACAAGGACAATGCCATCATCGTGGCGGTCACACGCGATGGCAACACGTACTTGGGAAATCAGGAGATCTCACTGAATCAGATCACCGATCAAGTGAAGGACATGCTTTCCAACCGCCTCGACAAAACTGTCTACATCCGCGCCGATGCCCGTGCAAAGTACGGAGACGTCGTTAAGGCCGTGGACGCGGTCCGCTCCGCCGGTGTGGAGGACTTGGGGCTGTTGACGGAGAAACTTCCTCCAAACGCGCACATTCCACCTCCGATGGCCGGAGAATCCGGGGCAGCGGAGTAGTCCGCGGGCAGTATCAGGGCTAAGGAGCAATCTCATGGCAATGAGTGTCGGCGGTTCGAAGGGCGTAGTATCGGAACCGAATATCGTTCCCTTGATCGACGTACTGCTGGTGTTGATCATCATCTTCATGGTGATCACACCGCGGGTGCCATCGGGTCTCAAGACTTTGGTTCCGCAGCCTACGCCGCCGAACCAAAAGCAGCAGATACCCGATAGCCGGACGATTGTGGTGCAAGTGCTGGCCAATGGCACGGTGAAAATCAATCAGGACTCCGTCAGCTGGGACGACCTCGGTTCGCGCCTGTCCAACATTTTCGCGGCGCGCGCCGATCGCATCGCTTTCGTGAAGGGCGACGACAGCGTGGAATTTGCCCAGGTCGCACATGCCATCGATATCATGCGTGGGGCAGGAATCGATCACGTTGGATTGATTACCGCCAAGATCGAAGCGGGACAATAGTTGCGCATTGGCTGGTGTTCGGCGCCCGCGCGTTGATCTGCGGGTGCTATGCGGAACGGGCGCCGGGCGGTCGTGAGTCCGTCCGGTATGGCAATCTAAGGAGAGCAGGGATGCGACGGAAGCTTGAGGTATGGTTTATTGCGGCCGTGGTGCTGGCCACGATAGGGGCGGGAGCGGGTTGCAATAAGCTGCGCGCTCGTGATGATCTCAATAAGGGCGTGGACGCTTATAAGAATGCCCAGTTCGATGTGGCCATTGAGGACTTCAAAAACGCGCAGCAGCTCGATCCCACGCTCACGAGCGCGAAACTCTATTTGGCGGCAGCCTACCAGAACCAGTACGTCCCGGGCGCGCCGTCGGATGCGAACCTTCGCAACGCGCAGTCCGCTATCGATGTGTACAAGCAAATTCTTCAGGGCGATCCGAAGAACTTGTCAGCGATCGATGGCATTGGCTCTCTGCTCTACAGCATGGGAACCACTCCCTTCGATCCAGGCAAACTGCAGGACTCGAAGGCCTATCACGAAAAGCATATCCAGATCAGTCCCAACGATCCCGAGCCGTACTATTGGGTCGGCGTGATCGATTGGAGCCTCGTCTATCGAGGGAACTTGGATATGCGCCAAGATTACAACCGTAGCGCCAGCCCGAAGCGCCAGATCAAGGAAAACGATCCGCTTCCGGAAAAGCTGCGGATGCAGTTCACGGATAAGTATGGCTCGCTGATTGACGAGGCCGTCACGAATCTGCAAAAGGCTATCAGCCTGAAGCCGGATTACGACGATGCCATGGCCTACTTGAACCTGATGTACCGGCAGAAGGCCGATACCGAAAGCACGCAGGAAGCTCGCGAGGCCGATCTGAAGCAGGCCGATCAACTGGTTGAGCAAGTTAAGGCCATCAAGCAGAAGAAGGCCGGCGTGCAACCTTCGTGATCTCGTGAAATCTGTTCAAAAGTCGTGACATTTTCCCGGCGGGCGATTCATGCCCGCCGGTTTTTTTTGCGGCTCGATGTTTGGTATCGAGGTAGCGTCTTCTGCCGCGAGACCCGCGGGGCCATTGCACACCCTTGTACAATGGAAGCGAAAATTGAATTCCGAATTGCGCGGAATGGGACGCGCGGCGAGCACACGCGAGGGAGTACAACCGATGCGGAAATTTAGGAAATCGCCATGGCTCTTGGTTTTGTGCGTCGCGGGAGTAGCCGTGCTCTCGGCCACGACAACGCTTTCCCGCCCCAGGCCGGCTCAGTCGCGACCCGTTGCCACCCGTGCAGCGCAGGCTTCCGCCGCGAAGGCGCAGGCCCAGCAACCAGACCCGTGGACCGACGAGCAGACGGTTTACCCCGCAGCTTTGGTGAAAGAGATCAGCGGGCCGGCTAATCAGCGGCCCACCATTGTGAGCGTCAGCCCGCATGCGCTCTACCTGGGCGGACACATTCCCGGAGCGGTTTACGAGGGACCAGGATTCAGCGCGGCAGGTATCGAGTCTCTAAAACATTGGGCGCAGCGCCTTCCGCGATCGACGAATCTGGTGGTCTACTGCGGCTGCTGCCCGCTGGTGCACTGCCCGAACCTACGTCCGGCATTTCGCGCGCTACAGTCCATGGGATTCACTCATCTGCGGGCTCTGATACTGCCTACCAATTTCTACACGGATTGGTACTCCAAGGGCTATCCGACAGCAAAGGGCAGCTGAAAATCGCCTAGTTTTCAGGAAAGTCGCAGTTGTTTACCTGTTATTTACCTTCTGTGTCCATCCATTTGACGCGTGCCTCGGCCTTGCTTACGATTAAAAGCAGGGGGAAGTGCGATGGCGGCGCGACAGTGTCCATTCTGCGGAAAAATGATTTCGGATTTGCACTCGCAATGCCCGTTCTGCCGCGAGGCGGTCCCACCGTTGCCCGGTACGCCAGCGTTTGTCGCGGCATCGCCGGCTGATTCTGGCAACGACGCCAACCGGAAAATTCGGCAGGGTTTGCTCTATATGTTGCTGGCTGCGATAATCCAATATTTCGGCGGCGGCTATGGCGCTCCAATATTGAAAGTCCCAATTCACATTCAGCCGCTGGTTACCTCGTATCTCACTCCTTTGCTCTTCTTTGGCGGACTAGGACTCGCAATTTACGGCTTCTATCTCCACGCCAAGCCTGCTGCACGTAGCGATTCTGCGCATTAGTTCTCGCCACTGGCCGCGTTATCCGGCAGTGCAAACACCCAAATCGCTGCGCCGTGTCCCGGCGGATTTTGAATCTCCGGCACCAAAATCGGGAATGTGGATGTTTGCGGGCCGCCATTCCCCACGACCACAGCGACGTACTGTCTTCCGCCAACGCTGAACGAAATCGGGCACGAACTCGGTACGTCATTGAGCCGCACATGCCACAGAGTCTTTCCATTCGCGGCGTCGTATGCCTTCAGCGTTCGATCCAGCGAGCCCGCGAAAACCACGCCGCCAGAAGTCGCCAGCACGCACGTGGTCTCGGGGACGCGCTGCCGGTCGATCCAAACCGGTTCCTTCGTTTCCAGGTTAAGCGCTTCCACCCGCCCGTACTTTCCGTCGCTGCCGGGCCGCGGCCGGACGAACCAGTCGTACCCGGAGCTTAGGTTGCCGCGCTGCCCCTTGGGCGCCGGAATCAGATCCATACAGGATTCGACCATTGGCACGTAAAGAATTTTGGTTTCGGAATCGTACGATGTGGCCAGCCAATTTCTTCCGCCGCCGGGATGCGGGCAGATCAGATGCGGCTTGCCATCGCCCAGCACCGCTTCCGGGTTGATCGTTGCTTTGCCAGTCTTTGGATCGATCGATTGCACCACGTTCTGCAGACCTAAATCTTTCGCGAAAATAAACTTGCCGCTCGCGGCGTCCATTCCTTCGTAAATTCCCATCTTCCCCGAGGTGACGATCAGCTTGCGGTTGGCGCCGTTCACAGGTAAATCGATCAACTGCTGCTCGAAAGCCCAGTCCAAATCCCACTGATCATTTTGGATGTGCTGAAAGTGCCAGGCGAGTTTGCCGGTGTCCGGATGGAAAGCGAGCGTAGTGTCTTCGTACAAGCCGTCGTTCGTGACTCCAGGTTCATGCACCAGGTGGAGCATCGGACCAGTATCGTACGTTTGCCCGGTGCCAAAATAGGCGAGGTTCAATTCCGGATCGTAACTTCCGGTGGTCCACACCGACGCGCCGCTGCGCTTGTCGACCGGCAGGCCGTTCCAGCTGTTGCCACCGAATTCGCCGGGACGCGCAATCGTATAGAACTTCCACGCTGGCTTTCCCGTCTCCGCGTCGAGCGCAGCGATCCAGCAGCCGCCCGGCGCTTGTCCCACGATGCCTTGCATCACGATGCCCTTGGCTACCAGCGGGCCGCCTGTGATCTGCCAGCCTTTGGTGTAATCCGCCAGCGGCTGATCCCACACGACATCCCCCGTCTTCACGTTGAGCGCGATCAAATGGTCGTCCGACGTCGGAACGTACAGTTTGTCGCCATAGAGCGCCATATTGCGCTTGTTTCTTTGGCGCACATCGTTCGGCAATTGCCGGTCATATTCCCACAGCAGATCCCCGGTGGCGGCATTCAGCGCCTGGACGTGATCGCCATAGCTGTCGATGAACAGAACGCCGTCATGCTCGAGTGGCGTCATTTCGTCTGGACCGTTCGCCAGCGACCATGCCCACACAAATCGCAGATCGCTCACGTTGCTCTTCGTAATTTGTTTTAGCGGGCTGAAGCCTTTATCGTCGTACGTTCGCCGCCACAGCAGCCACTCGCTCGAAGGCGGATGATCGAGAAGAGCGTCAGTCACACGCGTGATTGTCGCCAGCGGGTCAGGAAGCTTCACCACCGGAATCGGCGGAGCGAGTGGAGAGAGCGGCATCATTGGTGCGGCGCGCTGCACCGTGACGCGCGGAATGCTCATCGCCGCGAGAGCTTGTTCGCTGGTGGGGAGTTCCGTTGCCGCCGGTTGCACTCCGTTTCGCTCCAGGATGAAGGCAACGAGCTGCGCGCAGCTTTTCGCGTCGACGCTACCCGGATTGTCAGGCGGCATCTTCGTGCAGATGTACGAAAACAGCATTCCGGCGTTTTTGCCGCCCCAGTTTTGCGCAAACGTGGCTCCCGCGAGCGCGCTGGCAAATTCTCCGCCGTTCAAGTTCAGCCCGTGGCACCCCGCGCAAGTTGCCGCGTACACCTGCCGTCCTTGCGCCGCTTGTTGCGACGTGAACGTCGCGACCTTTCCAGTGCTCGACTGCTGCGCTCGTGCGTTTGGCGCACCACCGACAACTAGCAACAGAGCGATCAGTGCCACCGCCGAGCCGCATGCCACGTTTCGGCTCAGACTGCGTTCGTGTTCAGCCGGGACTGGCCCGGCGCCGCGATAAACAATCCCAGCTATTATTTCCATGGAACCCCTCCGCGGATTTGTCCGCCCCGACCCGCGGTGCATTCCATCACTCTTGCCGGTCCGCGCCAAGCGTTTTTTGCGCGGAATCTGCCGCCGGGAGCCGCCGGCAAGCAGGTCCGCATGGCTGCGGGAAAATTGATCCCGCTTTCGCGCAATCGAGTCTAGAATGTCGGCCACTATGTACGGCGAATACAGCAAATCAATCGGCCCGAAACTGTTGCTCTCACTGCTGCACGCGCTTTCGCTATATATCGTTTTCTGGCTATTGTTCCGCGGCGGGCTCGTTGCTCTTTCTTTCTGGGCCGGGCGCTCGTTTCTGCCCGGCGCTTTTTCCACGCGCGCGCTGATATTTTCTTGCGCGCTCGTCTATTTCCTGCGGGTGGTCTTCGGATGCTTTTATCTGATCCAGCGCACCATGCGCTGGGGCGAAGCGATCGGCATCGGATTTTTCGTCTTCCTGGTGCACATCTTTTTCGCGCTGCTCGGCGGGACCAATCCGCACGGGCCCGGCGCGGTCGCGGATTTCGGGGCATTTCTGTACGTCGTTGGCTCGTATTTGAATACCGGCTCGGAGTTCATGCGCCGCAAATGGAAGCAGAACCCAGCGCACCAGGGGCAGCTTTATACTGGCGGATTATTCCACTACGCGCGCCACATAAATTATTTCGGAGACGAAGTGCTGTTCACCGGATACGCGCTGGTCACTGGCTCGCTGTCGGCGCTGGTGGTTCCTGCATTTATGGCGTTAGGCTTTATTTTCGCGAATATTCCCGCGCTCGATCATTACCTCGCGCGCAAATACGGTGATCAGTTCGACGCCTACGCCGCCCACACCAAGCGCTTCATTCCATTTGTGTACTAGCGGTCCTCTGCGGCAAACCAGAAACGAACGTCCGGCCATCGTTTGTGGGGAACTCTCTCTCGCCGCTTCTGATTGCCAGTCGGATTAGGGCTTCGAGTGTGCGCCGACGGGCTCTTCGTGCTCGTGCGCCGCACCAGCACCGTTGCCTGACGAAGGTGCAGGCGACGTACTCGGTGCGGAAGTAACCGGGTTCGCCTCGGCGGGCGGCGCTTCGGGCGCTTCCACTTCCCAATCGCAGCCTTCTTTTATGCACGCGCGGTAATTGCCATGCTTCGTGCGCTTTTCCACGACGAATGGAGCGCCGCATTTCGGGCAGGGCTCGTTGATCGGCTCGTGCGGAGTGGTGAAATCGCAGTCCGGATAGCGGCTGCAGCCGTAGAAAATTCGTCCGCGCCCGCGTCCTTTGGATGTGCCGCGGCGCACGAATTCGCCCTCGCCGCATTTCGGGCACTTGATTCCCATCGTCACCGGCCGCGTGTACTTGCACTTGGGATAATTCTTGCAGCCGATGAAATCGCCGTAGCGTCCCTGTCGCCGCAGCAACTGAGCGCCGCAATCAGGGCAGTTTTCGTCCAGCGGAACGTCGGGCTGGCGTGGCACCTTCGTTCCGGACACGAGCCGTCGCGTGGTCTTGCAATCGGGATAGCCGGTGCAGGCCAGAAACGCGCCGAAGCGACCGCGCTTAATGACCATTTCCTTGCCGCAGTTGTCGCAGTATTGCGTCGTCGTGGTCGCGTCGGAATCGTCGGAGTGCACTTCCGCGATGTCGCGAATAAAATCGCATTCGGGATATCGCGAGCATCCCAGGAAAAATCCGTGCCGGCTGATACGTTCCAGCAATTCGCCCTGCTCACACTTTTCGCACTTCTGTCCGGTGGGAATGCCCGCTTTGTATGACGCCATCTTGTCAGAGGCTCTTTCGAGGTCTTCTTCGAAGCGATCCCAGAAGCCTTTCACGGAATCGCGCCACGGAAGCTTGCCTTCTTCTACCTCGTCGAGTTCCTCTTCCATGCGCGCCGTGAAATTCACGTCGAAAATATCCTCGAAACTTTTCACCAGCAACACGCTGACGCGCTCTCCCAGCAGCGTAGGCGTAAACCGGCCCTGGTCTTTGGTCACGTACTCGCGGTCGACTAGCGTGGAAATAATGGCAGCGTAGGTCGAAGGCCGCCCGATGCCTTTTTCCTCCAGCTCTTTCACCAGCGTTGCTTCCGTGTATCGTGGCGGAGGTTCGGTGAAGTGCTGCTCGGGTCGGATGCTTTCCAGGCGCAGCTCTTGGCCTTCTCTGACGGCGGGCAGCGCACGGCTTTCGGAATCGCCTTCTTCCTTGTCTTCGTCATCCTCTTTCACTGACTGGTACGCGGCCAAGTAGCCATTGAATTTCTCAACCGAGCCGCTAACGCGGAACAGGTAATCCCCAGCCGCGATTTCGATCGTCGTTTGATCGAACACCGCCGGAACCATCTGCGACGCAACGAAGCGCTGCCAGATCATCTGGTAGAGCTTGAACATCGGCTCATCGAGATAGGCCCGGACGCTCTCGGGCGTGCGCGCCACATCCGTGGGACGAATCGCTTCGTGCGCTTCCTGCGCGTCCTTCTTCGACTTGAAAAAGTTCGGTTTTTCCGGCACGTATTTGGCGCCGAATCGCTGCCCGATGTGATCGCGCACCTGCGAAAGAGCATCGGCGGACACGTGCACGGAATCCGTGCGCATATAAGTGATCAGGCCGATCGAGCCTTCACTGCCCAGATCGATTCCTTCGTAAAGCTTCTGCGCCAGCATCATGGTGCGCTTGGCGGTGAACCGCAGACGATTGTAGGCAGCCTGTTGCAGCTTCGAAGTGGTGAAGGGCGGCGGTGCGAACCGTCGCTTCTCCTTCTGTGCCACGCTCGAAACCGTCCAAGTGGCGCGCTCCAGATCGGAGAGAATGCGCTGCGATTCCGCCTCGTCTGGAATTTCGAGGTCTTCGCCCTTGCGCTTCACCAGTTTGGCTTCGAACGACGGAGGCTCGCCAGCAGCCAACAGCGCGTGGATGCTCCAGTATTCCTTGGGATTGAACGCGCGGATTTCCTGCTCGCGCTCGACGATCAGCCGCAATGCGACGGTCTGCACCCGCCCGGCTGATAGCCCGCGCCGAACTTTGTCCCACAGCAGCGGCGAAACTTTATAACCAACGATGCGGTCCAGCACCCGGCGCGCCTGTTGAGCATCCACCAGATGCTCGTCTACCTTGGTGGGCTTTTCGAAAGCGGCGCGGATCGCCTTCTGCGTAATTTCGTTGAACATCACCCGCGAGAATTTGGCTCGGTCGGCCTTATTCTTGGCCAGCACATCCAGCAAGTGCGCGGAGATGGCCTCGCCCTCGCGGTCAGGGTCGGTAGCCAGGTAGACGTTATCTGCTGAATCGGCCGCACTCCGCAACTGCCCGATGATCTTCTGCTTGTCCGGAATAATCTCGTAGGTAGGCTCGAAGATATTCTCCGACGTGATCGGGATCTTCTTCTCGGGCTTCTCCGGCGCCTTGCCGGCTTTGGCCTTACCTTTACCTTTTTTAGTCTTCCGCTTCGGCTTGCCGTCGGGCTGTCCGGGCAGGAGGATACCGATCGTCTTCTTCGGCAGGTCCATCACGTGGCCATAGGAGGCCTTCACCGTGTACCCGCGGCCGAGATATTTATTGATTGTCTTCGCCTTAGCCGGCGATTCGACGATTACCAGTGATCTTGCCATTGTCTTCCATTATATTCCTCGCGCTTTGCGCCCGCTGCTCAGCGCCGCCCGAGCCCTTCATAAGCGGCCGAGCGCCCCCGCCCCAAGGCACGCGCCCTGTACCTTTCCATCCTAACCCTGCTTTGCCCGGGGGATTACAGCAGGACTTTCAAAAATTGCTTACCAGGTAACTGGCGTACCACACCTTTAAGCTCCAGGTCAAATAACGCCGCCAGCACCTCGGACGAGGTAAGTCCCGAATTTTCGACCAAGTCATCCACGTGCCTTGTCTCGTCGACGCTCAAAAGCCCATAAAGCGGCTTTTCCGTCGGAGTCAAATCCTGCTCGATCAGCGCGCTACGTTCTTCCGACGACGCCGTATCAACCGGCATCAGCTCGGCGCGAACCGGCGTCGGCAGCTCTTCGACCACGTCCTCCCAGCCGGTCGTCAGTTTCGCACCCTGCTTGATCAGCTGGTTAGGCCCAAAACTAGCAGGCTGAGTGGCGTTTCCCGGCACACCGAACACCTCACGACCGAATTCCATAGCCAGTCGCGCTGTGATTAACGACCCAGAATACTGCGCGCCTTCCACCACTATGACGCCAAGGCCCATCCCGGCGATGATCCGGTTTCGGATGGGGAAGTTCTGAGGGGCCGGAAATGTTCCCAACGGAAATTCCGAGACGACAGCTCCCCGCTGTTCCATTTCCTGGAAAATCTTCTTGTTCTCCTTCGGATAGATCACGTCGATTCCGCAGCCGAGGACCCCGATCGTAGCTCCGGCCGGCGCGCTCAATGCGCCCCTGTGAGCGCTGGCATCGATTCCGCGCGCCAAACCGCTCGCTATCACCAACCCGCGGGAGGCCAACTCTCGGCTTAGCCTCTCAGCCATTTGATTCCCATAAGGCGTCGGACGACGCGCGCCCACTATGGAAATCAGGTGCCGCCCAAGAAGTGCAGTATTTCCTTTGACATACAGAAGCGGCGGCGGATCGTATATCTCCCGAAGCCGGGCTGGATATTCAGGCTCGTCCCAGGTCAGCAGACGGCAGCCGATCGCTTGGGCGTTGGCCAGCTCTTTGGCGGCAGCGCTCAGCGGCTGGCGGGAATGTATGGCTTGGGCCACAGCCGCAGGTAAGTGCCGCCCTTCCAATGCGGTCAGAGAAGCCCCAAATATTGCGTCAGGGCTTCCAAATTCGCGCAACAGCTTGCCAGCCGAGCGCGCGCCCAGCCCGGGCGTCAGCGCGAGCGCCAGCCAGCCTAAATAGTCGTCGGCGTGCATTAACGAGAGGGAAGTCCGCGCCGAGGGTACGCATCGCCTTACCGCGCTGTCAATATAGGGATTGTACGGTACGGCGGCCAGAAGGACGGCAGCACGTTTTACCATCATATTCGCGGCCTTGGCGTTGGCCGGCGCGCTCGTACATATAGCGCTTCGCAAAAACGGCCGCACTCCAAAATCGGCCGTGGAAGTACTCGTCGTGCCGTTCCCCCGATCGCTGCCTCCAACTGATCACCTATCGCCGCTTCAGGGCTCCATGCTATTTTGGTGCAGGCTCGGGCGTTAGGCATCGAGAGTCTGAATTGAACTTCGCAATTCGCGCGCGCGAATGACCACTGAGTACGCCAAGTTCCGCAATACTCGCTTTTTCGGTTCGCTGGACGGCCTGCGCGCGTTCAGCATCGCGGGCGTGATCTGGTTTCACTGCTGGTGGGGCACTCCGTATTTCCGCCAGTTCAATCGCGTTCCAGTGCTGCGGCAGGGATCGATGGGGGTAGACGTTTTCTTTGTGATCAGCGGATTTCTGATCACCACTCTGCTTTTGCGCGAGCAGGACCGCTTCGGCCAGATTTCCATTCGCGATTTCTACATGCGGCGCGCTCTTCGCATCTGGCCGGTCTACTACGCCACGATTGCTCTGTACATCATTCTGATATCTGTTTTTGAGCGAGGCTCGCGCGACAAGACGTTCTTTCACTACCTGCCGTATTTTGTAACCTACACCTACACCTGGTTTATTTCTCCGAAGTGGCCCACCGGGCCGTTCAACCTCGCCTGGACTCTGGCAACCGAGGAACAGTTCTATGCTTTTTGGCCTCTGCTGTTGCGGTTCTTGCGCCGTGGGTGGTCGTCAGTCGTAATCGTGGCGCTGGTGCTTCTGCGCATCGCTGCCGGTTACCATTGGACTGACCCGATCTTGCCGCCGGGGTGGCTGCCCACGCGCATCGTGCTCACCATATCCGTGGCTATTTGTTTTGGCGTATTGCTCGCCCAGGCTCTTCATTCCGAGAAGTTGTTCGAACTGCTCTATTCGTTGCTTGGGAAAAGGTGGTCAGCTCCCGCCGCAGCCGTTCTCACCGCTCTTTGCCTGTTCCCTTTGCACCCGTCGCAGCTGGCCGCTTTTTTCGCCATGGCCGCGCTGGTGGGCGCCTGCGTCATTCGTGAGGATAATGGCCTTAACCTCCTGTTGCGCTTCCGTCCGATCGCATACATGGGGGTTCTCAGCTACGGGATGTACTTGCTGAACTCGATCTCAATTCACGCAGTGGATGTCGGGCTCGGCGCGATTCGCTTCAATTACCCGTTGCTGAAATTCCCACTGGCTCTTGGATTGGCCATGGCAGCGGCATTCGTCAGCTACCGGTACTTCGAATCGCGGTTCCTGCAGCTCAAATCGCGTTTCTCGCGGCTGCGGCCCGATCCCACAGCAGGCGCGCCCGACTCCATTGCAGCCGAAAGTGGCGAGCCGGTGCATCCTTAAGCGATCGGCATCAAACCAATCTGTTCCGCGGCTATCAATTAGTCGACGTTCCAGATTGACGCGACCGCGAATTCGAGCGAATTCCCATCCGGATCGCGGAAATATATCGACGCGGGATGATTGCCGAAGGCGAACTCCTTCTCAATTGGAACGCCGTGCTCCTCCAGCCGCTTGCGCCAGGCAGCAAGCTCTTCGGGCTCAACTCGAAACGCGACATGCCCCGAGCCCGTCGTCCCGTGCGCCGGAAGCTCTCCGCCGGCTCGCGTAAGCTCTGCCCGAAACAGCAATAAAACGCTCGGCCCGGCTCCCACCTGCAACCCTGCGCCGCGACCGCCGACGAAGTAGCCATCGTTGATTTTCCGCAGACCCAGCACGCCTTCATAAAATGCTACGGCGCGATCCAAATCGTCCACGTACAGCGAAGTTTCCAGCACCGCCTGCGGAGAAAACTCCATGTTTCGCGCTCCTAGCAAGAGTATAGCTCCCGCAGGAGCCGCCCGCGATTGTGCTATATTCTTGATATTGGAGACGATGATCGCACTGTGAACAAGCTGCGCATTTCCGTGGTCGAGTTTCTGAATACCGCGCCGCTGGTTTGGGGCTTTACTGACGGCCCGCTAGCCGGCAAATATGACCTATCCTTCGCGGTTCCTTCGCGGTGCGCCGAAGCGCTCCGCCAAGGCGAAGCAGACCTGGGTATCATTCCCGCCATCGAATATCAGCGCATGGATGGCGACATGGTCGCGCTGCCGGGCATGGCGATCGCTTCGAAGCTCGAAGTTCGCAGCCTTCTCATCGTCGCAAAAAAACCGATCGAATTGGCCAAACGCATTGCCTTGGACACCAGTTCGCGCAGCACCGTAGCGCTGGTCCGCATGCTGGCGGTCGACCGTTGGAAGATTTCCCCGGAATTTGTGGACGCGGCTCCCGATGCTTCCGAAATGCTTCGGAACGCGGATGCAGCCTTGGTGATCGGCGATCCCGCACTCGAAATTTCCCTGAAGATGGACATTCTCGCGGGCAAAGCCCCCAGCGGCGAGCAGTGCTGCCAGGGCGATCCCGACGATATGCCCGTGCCCGGGTTCGAAACTCTGTTCGTGTATGATGTCGTGTACCAGTGGCGGCAGCTCACGGGCAAGCCGAGCGTTCTTGCTCTGTGGGTGGGACGCCGGGATGTGGTCACGCCCGAATTGATCGGCGATTTTCTGGCATCGAAAAAATACGGACAGGACCACGTGCGCGAGATAGCCGAAGCCGCTTCGACCAAACTGGATATGTCACCGCGCTCGCTGGAGAACTATTTGACCGAGAACATCAACTTCGATCTCGATGAAGAAAATCTGTCTGGATTGCAGCTGTATTTCGAAAAGGCTGCATCGGCAGGATTGATTCCGCGGGCGCGTCCGATTGAGTTTGCGAGCGCCGCAGCGGAAAATAGCATTGCCAATCGCGCCAGCCAGACGGCGCATTCCTGACATGGGACTCACACCTCAAGAAGCACTCGACCTTTTCAATTCAGACGATCTGCTCGGCATCGGCATGGCCGCCAACGAAGTTCGCCGCCGCAAAACCGATCCGCGCGTCGCTACTTATCAAATCGACCGCAACATCAACTACACCAATTTCTGCACCGAATATTGCTCGTTTTGCGCCTTCTACCGCCCGCTAGGCTCGAAAGAGGGCTACATCCAGCCTCTTGAGGCCATTTACCAGAAAATTGAAGAGATGCTGGCGCTGGGCGGCAATGGTGTGTTGCTGCAGGGCGGCCTGCACCCCGATCTGAAGATCGACTATTACGAAAACATGCTTCGCTCGATCCACGAGCGCTACCCGCAGGTCCATCTGCACTGCTTTTCAGCTCCAGAAATTCTGTGCATCGCGGAAGTTTCTGGACTTTCCATTCGCGACACGATCGCGCGGCTTCGCGATGCCGGTCTGCAATCCATTCCCGGCGGCGGCGCGGAGATTCTCGATGACGAAGTCCGCCACCGCATCGCGCGGCTGAAGTGCAAGTCCGACGAGTGGGAATCCGTTCACCGCGAGGCGCACAAGCTCGGCATGCGCACCACCGCTACCATGATGTTCGGCTGCGGCGAAGAATACCGCCATCGCGTGAATCATCTCGAACGCATTCGCCGGATTCAAGAAGACGGCGGCGGAGGTTTCACCGCATTCATACCGTGGATTTTCGCCCCCGAACACACCCCGCTCGGCAAAAAAGTTTCGGAAACCACCGCCGTGGATTACCTCAAAACGTTGGCGATCAGCCGCATGTATCTCGACAACATCGATCACGTTCAATCCAGCTGGCTCACGCCGGGAATCAAAGTCTGTCAGGTCGGTCTGCAATTCGGCGCCGATGACGTCGGCAGCATCCTCATCGAGGAAAACGTGGTCTTTGCTGCCGGTGTTCGCAACCGCACCAATGAAGAAGAGCTTCGCCGGATCATCTCCGATGCCGGTTACATTCCAGCGCAACGCGACACGCTTTACCGCTCCTATGCGCTGAAGCCTTTGCAGCCCGCCTGAGAAATTCAGCGCGTGCCATTCACAATTTTTTGCCGGGATCGATGAATTCCGCGTGAGTCCGCGCGATTATTCCGCGCCGACGCTACTTCTGCCGGGGATGAATTTCGAGCAGAACTTCGCTGCCTTCCGGTAGCTCCGGTTGCTGAGAAGGAACGAAAACGCCGCGCTCGAATCGCGCGCGAATCCGCGGCGGCTGCGCCGAGCCCGCGTCGGACTCAGCCCGTGGCCGCTCCGGCGCGCTTCGCGCTGCATCCGCTCCGGGCGTGGGCGATGCAGTCGGCGCTCCGGAATCAAGCGCCGCGTTGGCCAGCGCATCCGCCTCGCGATTCAGCTCCCGCCGGACGTGCTCGATGGTGAAGTAAGTCAACTGGCGCGCCATCTTTGAAGCGCGCTCGTGCAGCGGCTTCAGGTCCGGACTCTTCACCTTGTACCGCCCTTGCATTTGGCGAACCAGCAGCTCCGAATCACTGCGAATTCGCAGCGATTTGATCCCGCTGCTGATGGCGTAATCGAGCGCGGCCAGCAACGCGTAATATTCCGCTACGTTATTTGTGTCGCGCCCTAGCCGCTTGCCTAATTCGAGGATCACATTGCCGTTCGGATCCCGCATCACCACCGCATACGCCGCCGGCCCGGGATTGCCGCGCGAACCGCCGTCAATATTGGCTATGTACACGCCGGCAGGCGGGTTCGACGGTGCATCGGAGAACAGCCGCGCGCTCTCTGGACGGAATTTTGACGCCGCCGTCATGAAAGGATTTCCCCGCTGCAAATTGCGGCGAATCGCGCCGATACCCCGGCGCGAAAATTGAAATCTCAATGCTGAAAAGTTTTATTGTTCACGGGAAGGAGGCGCTGCCGAACTCTCGCCATGCGCCGAAGCCGCCGCTGCGGAAGCTTCGCTCGCTTCCGGCTCAATGTAGTAGAGAATACGCGTGCACGTTTCGCAGTGAAACATCTCGTCGCTGCCGCGCCGCCGCATTTCCTGAAATACGTGTGGGCGGATGCGCATTCCGCAGGCGCTGCACTTTTCGTCGCGAACTTCCGCCAGCGCCACGGAATTGTGCTTTTTGGCGATGCGCTCGTAATGGTCCAGCAGGTCTTCGGGGATTCCAGCCACCACGCGCGCGCGTTGCGCCATCAGGTCGGCGAGTTCCTTTTCCGTCGCAGCTTTATCCGATTCGATTTTCGCCCGCGCTCCGCGCGCAACCTCTTCCACTTCTTTCAGCAGCTTCTCGGAGCCCTTCACGCGCCGGTCGTATTCTTCCGCCGCGACCATCTGCTCCAGCAGGCGATCCTCGGCCTTGGCGATCTCGCCCTCCGCCGTTTGCACTTCATGCTGCAGCGCCTTGTACGCCTCGTTGGTCTTTACCTGCGCGGTCTGATCCCTGTATTTCCGGACGCGCTCTTTCCACTGTTCCACATCGAGTTCGTATCTCTTTCGGTCGTGAATGGTTTGGATCTGCGCGGCTTTGCTGGCGTCGAGCTCGCCTTTCGCGCCGGCGATGCGCGTCTCGATTTCAGCAAGCTTTTTGGGGAAAGTCTCGAGATGCTCCCGCACTTCTCGCAGCTGAGTATCCACGCTCTGCAAATCGAGAAGATCCTGGAGGGTTTTTTGCACGACGCGCTCATTCTAACACAGCGTCGCCCAGCGCCTTGCAGCCATCGATCCGGGACGGCCAGCAGCGCCGGCCAGCGTCCATCACAGGTGTTTGTTTAGGAACGCAATCGCGCGGTGCCAGGAATCCGCCTGCGCCTCGGCGTCCGCCCGGGGGCTGCCGCCGAAAGAAAACCGCGCCCCACGCAGGTATTCATGCCGGCTGTCGCGCGCTGTCGTGGGCAGATGCGGATACCGCAATAGGTGTCCTGCAGCCGGATAATGAAGGTGCTCGACGTCGTGCTGAAACCCGCGCTCCTTCAATCGCGCCACAATGGCTTCGGCCATTTCCTGCGCCGGCCAAACATGGTCATCACCGCCCGAAATCAGCAGCAGTGGGCCATTTATTTGTTCCGCGGGGATTCCCGCCCGCATCACCGCATCCTGGTTTCGCAGCCCCGCGCGAAACAAATTGCGGAACATCACCGGACGTCTCATCGCCACCACTGGAATCGCCGACCTCCACATAAAACTTCGCAGCGGCAGCGGCACGGACGCAACCGGTTCGCCGCGCCATAGCCACGCGGGAATATTTTCGCCCGTGCTTTTATCGTGCCCTCCGGAATCCCACGCCACCGAACTGGGCGCGTACGCCACCACCGCCCGAATGTTCGAAAATCGCGAGGCAGAAAGCATCGCCAGCTCCGCTCCGCGCGACACTCCCAGCACTCCCATGCGCCGCGAATCGATCTCCGGCTGCTCCGCGAGCCACGCCAACGCCGCCTCGATGTACTCAAGCGGCACGCGATGCAGCCACTGCGCCAGCGGCCGAGTGCCGAAGTACGCCAGCGCCAGCGTAGCGAAGCCGTGCCGTGAAAGCACCGCGGCCTTGTCGAGATCGAATCCTCCGCCTGAACCGCTCAGCACGATCACGGCGGGCCTCGCTCCCTTGCCGCCAGTCGCTGGCGGCAGGAATAGCCGGCCTACGCGCCCTGTTGGCAATCCCGGCCCCGAAGTCTTTGCCGTTTCAAATTTATTTCCGCCAGTCACCATCAGGTCGCGGATCACCGTTCCGCGCGCGTGGAAACTGCGTTCGATGCGCCCGGAGACGATCATCACCGAGCGATCCAATTCCACTTCTAGCATCACCGCATGAGGCAGCGAATCTTTTTTGGTGAACGTCGCTCCCGCGCCATCGTTCTCACTTCCGTTCGCCAGTCGCATGGACCAGAAAAGCCCCATCGGCGCCACGCCCCGGTACGTACCTGCAGTCGGTTCCTGCGTGGCCAGATCTACTTGTCCGCGCGAGTCGGCGCGAAATGTTGCGTCGGACATCCACCGGCGATTCTCGTCATCTTCAGTGGTGGCGTGGATCCGCACGCTCTGGTGCGGTGCAAGTCCGCTCAATCGAATCTCCACGTCTTCATCGATGAATGCGCCGTTGGGCGGGACATCAAAGCGTAGATCGCCTGCGTGTGCCTCGATTGAGTCTTCGGGCCTCTGCATAATGGACGCTGTCTTATATCACAATGTATACACGCGCCGAACCCGCGAAAAGTTTCGCTCGTATTACCAAGCGGCAACGCGACTCGGTCGGGGAGCGACTGCTGGCAGGTGAATGTTCAAATGGGCTTGCGCCGAGACTGGACGGCTCCAGGTCACGTGCGCGACATGAGCGGGACCAGAGCGCGGCTCGCTACGGCGTGGCTTGAATATCCATCGTCTGGTCGATGGAGTAATTGATGCACCCCGGGTTCGTGGCAACAGGGCAGTGCGCGATGGCCTGAAAACTGTCGCTGGACGCGTTCACGTCGTACGTGTATCCGTCGCGCCCCGATCGGCGAACACTCATCGCGCCGCTGGAAACCAGATCGTCGATCGACCCGTACGATCCGTGCTGGGCCTGATAGAGCCGCTCCGCCTGGCCGATGGACAGCAGATCGCTCTTCACTCCGACCACATCAATCGTTTGCTGCGGTGTCGCCGAGCCGCTCACCGCGGAAGATTTCTGAAAATAGAGCTTATACGTCAGCGCGGCAATCAGTGCCACCACCAGCAATCCCGCCAGACTTCCCAACCCTCGCATGCTCACCTCGGTCGCGCCGTACGCCTTGGATTGCAGAAGCGCGGCGCCGGAACCGGAACCTTACGATCTGCTGCGATCCCTTACGATCAATCAGACCATGGCGCCGATCGCTCGTCCAATGTGCATGGCAAAATCGTGCGTATCGGATAACGCCTCCGCCACGCCGTACCCCTGGCACCTCGCACACGCCGTTTGCAGCGCGCCTGCGTCTAACCAGTGGCGTAGTTTAGTGCTTGACGGATTGTCACTGCCGTCGATTGATCCCTGCTTGCCTCCGCGACCGCGCGATCTGAATGATTGCCACTTCGTGGTAGGACTGAATTAAGATGATTGTTTCACGCCTGATGCGTGCCCGTTGCGTGAAAGCTTTGCCCGCTGCCTCAAAGCATTGGAGGAGATCGCATGTCGCGCTGCTCAAGATCATTGGTACTCGCTGGCGTAACTCTGCTTGCCCTTCTGCTCGTTCCCGTTTTGCCTCTCGGCTCTTCAGCCTTATCAGCTCAGCAAAATTCCGACGTCTTGCGCGAAACTCTGCCCAATGGTCTGCGCGTAATTATCGTCCGCGATCCGCTGGCACCGGCCGTCACCGCGGTCATGAACTACAAGGTGGGCTCGGACGAAGCGCCTGCTGGCTTTCCAGGAATGGCGCACGCGCAAGAGCACATGATGTTTCGCGGCAGTCCCAATCTTTCCGCCGATCAGCTGGCCGAAATCACCGCCGCGATGGGCGGCGATTTCGACGCTGACACGCAGGATACCGTCACGCAGTATTTCTTCACCGTTCCTGCCGAAGATTTGAATGTCGCGCTGCATGTGGCGGCGCTGCGCATGTCCGGCGTGGATGATTCCGCGGCGGAATGGAAGAAAGAACGTGGCGCCATCGAGCAGGAAGTTGCCGCGGACATGTCCAACCCGATTTACGTATTTGAAAAAAAATTGCTGGCCGACATGTATGCGGACACACCCTACGAGCATGACGCGCTCGGCACCCGACCTTCATTCGACAAAACCACTGGCGAGATGTTGCACGATTTTTATTCCAACTGGTACGCGCCGAATAACGCCGTCTACATTATTGCCGGCGACGTGAATCCGCCCGCGGTCATGCAGCAAGTAAGAGACCTGTTCAGCAAAATTCCGGAAAAGAAACTTCCCGCGCGCTCGGAAGTCGCTCTGCAGCCGGTCAAGTCCACCACCCTCAATCTCACCACCGATTTTCCGTTTGGCATCGCGGCGATCTCGTTCCGCATGCCAGGTACAGACAGCCCGGATTACGCCGCATACCAGGTGCTCTCCGATGTGCTCAATAGCGAACGCGGCAGCCTCTACGCGCTGGTTCCCGAAGGCAAAGCGCTCTTTACGGAGTTCGCCAGCTTCAGCGATTTGCCCAAATCCAGCCTGGCCGTGGCGCTTGCCGGATATCCCAACGGCGGCGATGGCGCCGCGCTGGTCAAGGAAGTTCAATCCATCCTGCAGGACGACGTGACGAATGGCGTACCCGCCGACTTGGTTGCCGCCGCCAAAGCCCACGAAGTTGCCGACGCCGAATTCCGCCGCAATTCAATTTCCGGGCTGGCGTTCGAGTGGTCTAATGCCGTCGCCGTCGAAGGACGAAACTCACCCGATGACGACATCGACGCCATCAAGAAAGTCACCGTAGCCGACGTGAATCGCGTCGCCTCCGAGTATCTGCAGCCGGACAAATCCATCCTCGCCGTGCTCACGCCGCAGCCTTCTGGCAAGCCTGTTTCTCAGAAGGCCTTCGGAGGACAGGAATCTTTCGCGCCCTCGAAAGTCACCCCGGTGGCCCTTCCCAAGTGGGCCTCCGATGCGCTCGCCAAGCTTTCGATTCCCGAAATGCCGGTGCATCCTGATGTGTCGAAGCTTTCGAATGGCATCAAGCTGATCGTCGTTCCCGAGAAAGTTAGCCAGACCGTCAGCGTGTTCGGCGGCATCCTCAATAATCCGGACGTGCAGCAACCTCCGGAACAGGAAGGCGTCGCGGACGTTCTGGGCCAGCTCTTCGACTACGGCAGCACCACTCTCGACCGCCTCGCCTATCAGAAGGCGCTGGACGATATCGCCGCGCACGAATCGGGCGGCACCAGCTTTTCGCTGCAAGTGTTGCCGGAGCATTTCGACCGCGGCGTTGAGTTGCTCGCCGAAAACGAGCTGCATCCCGCCATGCCCGAGCAGGCATTTAAAATCGTGCAGCAGCAGACTTCGCGAAGCGTTGCCGGCGAGCTGCAGAGCCCAGGATTCCTCCAGGAACTCGCGCTCGATAAGGCGCTGTATCCGCCCAAAGACCCCGAAATTCGCCACGCCACGCCGCAAACCATTGATTCGCTCACTCTCCCCGACGTGGAGAAATATTATGACCATGCTTTCCGTCCCGATCTGACCACCATCGTCGTCATTGGCGACATTTCTCCATGGGAGGCCAAGTCCGAAATCGAAAAGTATTTTGGGGACTGGAAAGCGCAAGGGCCGAAGCCGGCTACCGAATATCCGGTGGTGCCGAACAACAAGCCGACCAGCAACGTCGTCCCGGATAGCAGCCGCGTGCAGGATCAGGTCACGCTCGCGGAGACGCTGCACATGAACCGCTTCGACCCGGATTATTACGCGCTCGAACTCGGCAACCACGTGCTCGGCGGCGGATTCTACGCCACTCGCCTTTACCGCGATCTCCGCATGAACAAGGGACTCGTCTACAACGTATCTTCCAATTTCGCATTCGGTCGTACGCGGACCACTTACAGCGTCAGCTATGCCTGCGATCCGCCGAACGTGTCAAAAGCGCGGGCCATCGTGCTCGACAACTTGAACGCAATTCAAAAGAGCCCGGTGACGCCGGAGGAGCTGCATCAGGCGAAAGCGCTCTTACTGCGCGAGATTCCTCTATCGGAGGGCAGCGTCAGCAGCATTGCCAACGGCTTGCTGTCGCGCTCTCTAATCGGTCTGCCTTTAAACGAGCCGCGAATCGCGGCCAAGCACTATCAGAAGCTCACCGCACCGGAGGTGCAGGCCGCGTTCGCGAAATGGCTGCGCCCGGATGATCTGGTGGAAGTGGTGCTCGGGCCGAATCCGAAGTAACTACTCGATCGAATGGCGCGGACTCCGATTCGCGAACGCTGAAATTGCCGTGGGTTTCGCCGCGGGTCGCGCCTCCGCAAACGCGGCGTGATCTGCGCGAAACTGCTTCGCATCACTTCACCGCGAGAATCACCTTGCCGGTGTTTTTTCTCTGCTGCACGAATTGGTGAGCGGCCGCGGCTTGCTCCAGCGGAAACGTTTTCGAGATGATCGGTTTCACTTTGCCCTCGGCATAGAGCTTGAAAATCTCATTCAGCTCGCTGCGCAAATGATCGCCGCGCGACCGCGCTTGTCCCAGGTTGACGCCAATAATCGATGCACCGGTCTTCATCAATTCCAGCGGACTGAATTTCGGTGTTTGCATCAGTGCCTTCACTCCGCGCAGCCAATTCTGTTTTCCGTCCGCTCCCGCCACTGTCGAGAATCCGTACGCGACCAATCGGCCGTTGGGCGCCAGGCACGAATAGCTGCGCTCCCAGGATTTTCCTCCGATCGGGTCCATCACCATATCTAATCCGCCGGGCGCGTATTTCTGGATTACGTCCACAAAATCCGATTTCTCGTAGTCGATCGCGTGCTGCACGCCGATTCGGCGCAGATGTTCCTGCTTGGCGGCCCCTGCCGATCCGAAGACGAAAAGTCCTCTCGCGCGCGCCAATTGCACGGCCGCAGTTCCCACGCCGCCCGCAGCGCTGTGAATCAAAATCTTCTCTCCCGGCTGCATATTGCCTTGCGTGATGATCGCCTGATACGCCGTCAGATAATTTGACGGAATCGCCGCGCCATCGCTGAAGCTCATCCCAGCGGGCAGCCGATACACATAGGCCGCGGGGACGGCAACCCACTCGGCATACGCGTTGAAATCCGTAAGCGCCACCACGGCATCGCCGGGCCGCGGATTTTCTCCGTGATCCTGCGAGCCTCCTTCGGCAGTTTTCTCAACGACTCCGGCAACCTCCAATCCCGGCACGAACGGCGGCTTGGGCGTGGCGGGATAAAGTCCCATCCGCTGCAGCAGGTCCGCGAAGTTCACGCCGATCGCTTTCACACGGATCAGCACTTCTCCCGCTTTGGGCTGCGGATCGGGTGCTTGCTGCACCTCCAAAACCTCGGGCGGCCCATACCTCCGCACGACCAGAGCACGCATCTAAGTTTCCTTTCCGTCGAATTCCGGGATTTCACCCGCCAGTTGTTTTGGGCCGGTTTGAAACGGCTGGCGGCTTTTTGCTTGGGATTCGATGCATCCTATCTTAAACTCATGAGCCTTGCGCCAATATGAAATCTGAAACAAGATCGAAATGTTTTTCTGTTTTTGTGGCTGTGCTTGCCGTCGCATGGGTCTGCATGGCGGCGAATTCGCCCTCGCAAGCCACGGCCGCCACGCCCGCCGTGCTCACGGCTATGCAGGACGAACTGAATCAGACCTTCCCGATCCTCTTCCGGGCCGATCCGCCCGCTTACTTTATCAGCTATACCGTTGACGACCGGCAAGACGTGCAGGTCTCGGGCTCCAACGGCGCGTTACTTTCCAGTTCCCAGGATCGCGGCCGATGGCTGCAAGTGCAAACGCGCGTGGGCAGCTACCAGCTAGACGACACGCACTACATTCCCGGCCAGCAGCCCAGCTGGACCAGTCCCGGCACGAACGTGGTGCTCGATAACGATATTCCCGTGCTGCGCCGCGAGATGTGGCGCGAAACGGATACGCAGTACCGCGCCGCCGTCCAAGCTCTGATCAAGGTCAAAACCAGCCAGCAAGTGCAGGTGCAAGGTTCGGAGGCTTCCGCTCCCGATTTCTCGCATGAAGATCCGCACACATACCTGGGCCCTGCCGTGGAAATTCACGTGGATCGCAAGCCCTGGGAAGCGCGCGTGCGCAAATACACGGCGGCGTTCAGCGCCTCGCCCGTGGTTTTGAATTCTATCGCCACGTTCACCGCCGAAGCCACCAATCAGTACCAGGTAAATTCCGAAGGCACCAAACTGGCCTTCGGCCTCGTTCACTACCGGCTGGAGCTGTACGTCCAGAGCAAAGCGCCCGATGGAGCGGACATCGATCGCTATGCCAACTTCGATTGGCGCGATCCCAGCAAGGCTCCAAGCGACAAAGAAGTGATGGCGCGCATTCACGTCCTGATCCAAGAAACCCAAGAGCTCGACAAAGCTCCGCTCATCGATCCTTTCGCTGGGCCCGCTCTGCTCACTGGCCGCGCCGCCGCGGTCTATTTCCACGAAGTGTTCGGACACCGCTCCGAGGGCTTCCGCCAGAAGGAAATTACCGAGGGCCAGACCTTCACCAGCAAAATCGGCCAGCAAATTCTGCCCTCGTTCCTTTCCATCAAAGACGATCCGTTAGAGAAATCTCTCGATGGCGAAATGCTACTCGGCTACTACCCTTACGACGACGAAGGAGTGCCGGCGCAGGACGTGCAATTGGTCGATCATGGCGTCCTGAAAACTTTCTTAATGTCGCGCTCGCCGCTGGTGGGCATTCCTCACTCCAATGGCCACGGCCGCCGCCAACTGGGATACGCCCCCGTGTCGCGCCAGGGCAATCTGATCATCACCAGCACCAAAACCATGACCGACCAGCAGCTCCGCGCCAAACTGATCGAGCTGGTGAAAGAGCAGCACAAGCAGTATGGACTGCTGATCGATGATATCGAGGGCGGTTTCACCATGACTGGCCGCAGCAATCCGCAGGCGTTCCAGGTAATTCCGCTGGTGGTCTACAAAGTTTTTCCGGACGGGCGCCCCGACGAAATGGTGCGCGGCGTCAACATTGTCGGCACGCCGCTCGTCTCGCTGACGAAAATCGTGGCCACCGGCGACAAAGAAGAAATTTTTAACGGCTACTGTGGCGCGGAATCCGGTTCCGTCCCAGTTTCAGCCGTGGCGCCCGAGATTTTAATTTCCGAACTGGAAGTGCAGAAGAAGGAAGCGTCCACAGACAGGCCGCCGATCCTGCCGCCGCCCTTGCACGATCCGGAAGCAGAGGGTGGCCAGTGAAGCGCTACCTTCATCTCGCGATCGCCGCGGCGCTCGCGCTTTCGATAGCCGCCATTCCGGCGCTGGCGCAAGCGCCCGTGCCGGATAGCGAAAAAGACCTCACCCTGCACGCCATGCACGACGAAATGGCTCGCGCCCGCGCTCGGCTGGTGCTGACTGGCGCGGACAAGCCCTTCTACATCGAATACCGGCTGCTCGATCTGGATATCCGCTCGATCAATGCCTCCTTCGGCGCGCTGCTTTCCGATACCGTCTCGAAAAGCCGATTCATGAGCGTGGACGTTCGCGTCGGCAACTATCATCTCGACAGCTCGAATTTCATCAGCGACGACGGTTTTCACGGCTTCCTCGGCTCCACGGGCCAGGTGGGAATCGACCGCGATTACAATTCGTTGCGCCAGGATCTGTGGCTGGCTACCGATCAGGCCTACAAAGCGGCGCTCACGCAGATGTCGCTCAAGCAGGCATTTCTGCGCAGCCTGACCAAGCCGCCGGAAATTGACGACTTCTCGCAAGCCACGCCGCTGGTGAAAATCGATCCGCGCATCCAGACCGATTGGACGTCGCGCGACTGGGATAACGAAGCGCGCACCGCCTCCGCCGTGCTCACGAATTTCCCCGATCTCTACGGCACGAGCGTCCACTATTACCTGATTTACGCCACCACCTACCTGATGAATAGCGAAGGCACCACCATCCGCACTTCGCGTTCGCTCGCGGCCATTGAAGCGGCCATCGGCGCTGACGCTCCTGACGGCATGCCGCTGCACAACTACTACGCCGTGTACACCGCAACGCCCGGCGCTTTGCCCGATGCAGCCACTGTAAGCCAGGCGTTCACGAAAGCGGCCACGCAGCTAATGGCTGTTCGCTCCGCTCCGCTGGTATCGGATTACACTGGACCGGTTCTATTCGATCCGCAAGCGGCGGGTTCGCTGTTGGCGCAAATTCTCGAGCCGTCGCTTTCGGGGGCGCGCCCGCCGCTCTCCTCCACGGAAGACTACGACTCTTTCATGGAACGATTCGGCGGGCGCAACGAATGGACCGACCGCGTAGGAGAGAGGGTGCTCCCACCCACGGTTTCGCTCTTCGACGATCCCACGCAGACTTCGTTCCAGGGCACGCCGCTGTTGGGCGATTACGCGATTGACGCCGAAGGCGTGCCGGCGCAGCGCGTCTCAATCGTGGAAAACGGAATGTTGCGCAACTTGCTCATGTCCCGCCGGCCGGGGCCCAATTCCGAGATCTCGAATGGCCACGCGCGATCCGCCATGCTCAGCGATCCGCAGCCGCTCAGCAGCAATCTTTTTTTCCAGTCCAGCAACGAACTCAAGCCGGACGCTCTGCGGCAAAAGTTCCTGGCCGCTTGCAAGGACGATGGCCTGCCCTGGTGCCTGGAAGTGAAGCGCATGGATAATCCCGCGCTTTCCTCCCTGCAGCAGCAGGATTTCAGCGATTACGTGGGCGAGCTCGGCGGAGACATTGCCAGCGGCGCGCGCGTGCCGCTGCTTCTCTATCGCGTCTATGTTTCCGATGGGCACGAAGAGGCCGTTCGTGGCGGCGTCCTCGAAGGGCTCAACATGCGCGCCCTGCGTGACGTTTTAGGAGTCGGCGACGATCCGCAGGTCTACGACTACATGCAGAATCCGCAGGACGGGCTGGCCGCAACCGCGCTGGGCTCCTTCGGCTCGGCAGGCGGCGGCGCCGGAATCCCCAGCAGCATCGTCGCGCCCTCGCTCCTACTCGACGAAATCGACGTCCGCGGCTTCCACGGCGAGCCCCGCCGCCTCCCCCTCGTCCCAGCTCCCCCGCTCAAATAGCACCTCTGCGGGCTCACTAGCCGAGCATCTCAACCTTGAATCTCGAGCTGGGCGTTGTAGCGCTGGCTCCCCGGTATTTCGCGCCCCGGGACGAACTCCGCGGGCGAAAAACCCGCGCCAATTGAAGTCCAAAACCTTAAGGTGATCGGCGGCTATTCCCCACAGTGCGCTGGTGCGTACGGCGGATTGCTTCAGATGCCCCGGTCTGCAAATCTGGTGATTGTGGGTGTGTGAATAGGGGCATACAAATGAAAGGAAAAAGTACGCCATGCTAAAAACTGGACTAAAAGCAGGATTGATAACAGCGGTGGCTTTGCTGTTTGGCTGTTCGGTCTGCGCCGCCAAACCGGCCAACTCGGCGCCAGAAAGTCAGGAGTCCGCCAACGCCGCGCAAACTCTTCGCCAAATGACCAACTCGAATAAAGTTCCCAAGACTTTGCTCGATCAGGCGCGGTGCATCGGAGTAATTCCGAATATGACTAAAGCCGGTCTCCTGGTCGGCGGTGAGCACGGCTCCGGCCTGGTAAGTTGCCGGACCAGCAGTGGCTGGAGCTCGCCGGCGTTTTTTGGCATTTCGGGCGGGAGCTTAGGCCTGGAAGCCGGGGCGCAGAATTCGCAGATCGTCCTGCTTATGAATAACCAGGGCAAACAAGATTTGCTGCAGGGCAAGTTCCAGCTCTCCGCTAAAGCAGTCGCCGCGGGTCCCACTGGCAGCAACTACAGTGCGTCCGCTGGATGGAAAGCGCCCGTTCTCTCCTACAAACAGTCGCACGGTGCCTATGCCGGGGCCAGCATCCAGGGATCCACGATCTCGATGAATAGCGGCGACATTCACAAGGTCTACGGTCAAAACGTGACCGCGCGGCAGGTACTCAGCGGCAAAGTCCAGACCCCCTCGCAAGCGCAGCAATTCACCAACGCTCTTCCGAAGGGCTGATCCACTCGCAATTCGCAAAAGCATGTCGGAGAGCGCCGAACCAGCCGGCGCACTTTTGTTTCTCCGAATTTCCGTCGACCAACTGTCGCGTTTGGAACGCGAGAGGACAGATTTAAATCGCAGGTCTAGGGCTTTCGGAGCGAGAATCCTGAAGGACGGATGCCAGTTGATTGGCCAGTAGTTTTCCGACCAGGTCTTCCATCGCGCTGACATCCACCTCCGGTTTCCGGCCATACGCGGAATCGGCCAGCTCTAGCGCTTCGTAATATGGATTCTTATTCTTCGCTATCTGTTCCGGAATCGTGTTCGTGCCCGGAACCCGATAACCAATCCTCACACACAGCACGACGAACGATAGCGCGCGCGTCGTGCGCCCATTTCCGTCAACGAACGGATGGATCCAATTTAGCCGCCATAGGACGAACGATGCCAAGTGAATCGGACTTCGGTGCCATTTTTCGTTGACATAATCACAAAGCTCCTCCACCAGTCCTGGAACAAGATGGGCTGGAGGCGGTTTGTGTTTGCTTCCACGAATTTCAACATCAGACGGCCGGAAATTCCCCGCGTACCGGCTCAAGCCTTCGAGTGCAAGTCTATTGAGGGTCAGAATCGCTGAAGGGCGCAGCTTGAACTTCCGTTCGGGATGGAGCCAATATTCTATTTGCTCAATTGCATTGTCGAACTGCCGAAGGCCGTTCTTGGCTTCTTGCTGGGCTTTTTGGTCGGGGTCGGAGATCAACTCGACTTCGAGGGCCTTGCTGTGCCTGTCATCCAACCCCATGCTGCTATTTTCCCCTCAGCGCCTCGGCTTCTCGATCTACCGTTTCGCGTGTGACCCGTGGGTTTTCTATGTTCGTATTGCCGAATGCGAAACTCCGCCGTTGCTCTTCTTTCTGCTCAGGTGAAAGTTCAATCCGCTTGGCAGCTTCTAAAAGTTCGATCAATTCTTTCGTCATGGGGCACCCCTCTGCCGTTCGGATAATCTCTCGCACCCCCGTAGACGAAACGGATAGTCATCACGAGAGCACAGGTAGTCCCGATAGAGCTCGGGGAGCCGATGGCTCATGCTACCAGAATGAGATAGAGCCAGCAACATCGCACGGTGCAATACACGTACTGTCCATCAGCTCCCGGCGTCCGGGCGCGGAACCACCAAAGATGTTCGACGCATGCTCTTGGATGTAAAGTCAGGATTACGTTTTGTGGAATTTGGTAGCGCTAACGGGAATCGAACCCGTATTTCAGCCTTGAAAGGGCCGCGTGCTAACCGTTGCACCATAGCGCCACAGCTGGGGAAACAACTTCTGCGGTCTTTTGATTATCCGGGAATCTTCGCACATTGACAAGCCGTTCACATCCACCGCGCCGTTAGTTTCTCTCCGACTTTTCTGAACGTCCCGTGCCGTAGCAGGCCAGGTGCTGGCCGCCTGTACTAAACCTGTACTTCCGGCCAGTAGAGATTTCCCGTGCCAATGCGATACGGTCGATCTGTGATATCGGCTTGCCGAAAATTCGCCACTGAAGCCACGGGCGCCAGCCAAGGGAGTAATCTTGCCCCGCTAATCTCCACGATTTTCCCCTTCCAAATGGCCTCCCAAGCGGCTCGCGAGGGGCGGAACGGTCAATCGACCTCGACCACTCGTAAGTTACAGAAAACAAACAACCGGCCACATGCAAGGGCGGAACTTCCCGGTGCAATTTCTCTGCAGGAATTCCATTCGGTTTATCTTCGCCGAATTCCTCCCAAAAAATCGCGCGTCGCCGAGCGTGAATCCGCGAATCCCGCGCCGCAGTCCGCCAGGCGAGCTCCCACTGTCCGGCGGACCCGCGCCTCCATATGCGTTGACACGCATATGCCACAAGGAGTATATAAGCGGCATGGAATCGGCCTTCGAAATTATTGCCGAGCCGAATCGCCGGGCGATCTTGAGCCTGCTGGTCTCGTCAGAGCAGTCGGTGGGAGAGATCGAGCGGCAGCTGCGCATGGCGCAGCCGACGGTATCGAAGCACCTGC